>Ga0255751_10000431_pt1 | contig 38831 bp, 34 predicted proteins | sample 071ome_20_FD_179951 | JGI IMG/M metagenome (GOLD analysis project Ga0255751, IMG submission 179951) | Coastal salt marsh microbial communities from the Groves Creek Marsh, Skidaway Island, Georgia - 071412BT metaG (version 2) | ecosystem: Environmental > Aquatic > Marine > Intertidal zone >... | reverse complement strand
AAAGGAGGCCAGATCACTCTGGCCACCAACAAAAGATTGAGAGATACAACTATGGCTCAGCCACACTTACAAGACGAAATCATCATTGAACTGAATAAAGTCAACAAGTGGTATGACGACTTCCATGTACTTCGAGATATTGATCTAAAGGTACGCAAAGGCGAACGCATCGTGATCTGTGGCCCTTCTGGCTCAGGTAAATCCACCATGATCCGCTGCTTGAATCGCCTTGAAGCTCACCAGAAAGGCGACATCATTATTGAAGGAACGCCTCTGACCAGCGACATTCGTAACATCGATACCATTCGAAAAGACGTCGGTATGGTGTTCCAGCACTTTAACCTGTTCCCTCACCTGACCGTATTGGACAACTGCTGTCTGGCGCCTCAGTGGGTAAAGAAGGTGCCTCGTAAAGAAGCGGAAGCAACGGCCATGAGATTTCTGGAACGCGTAAAAATTCCGGATCAGGCACTTAAGTTCCCAGGCCAGTTATCAGGCGGTCAGCAGCAGCGTGTAGCGATTGCCCGAAGCCTATGCATGAATCCCAACATCATGCTGTTCGATGAGCCCACCTCAGCACTGGATCCCGAGATGATCAAAGAAGTACTGGATGTAATGGTTGAACTGGCAGAAGAAGGCATGACCATGCTGTGTGTAACCCACGAAATGGGCTTTGCCAAGAAAGTAGCTGACCGGGTGATCTTTATGGACGCTGGCGAAATCATCGAACAGAATGAGCCTCATGCGTTCTTTGATAACCCGCAATCAGAACGAACCAGGCTATTCCTAAGTCAGATCCTGCATAACTAGTACGATCTGAGTTTGAAACACTAGATAACAAAAAGCCTCTGACTCGCAAGAATCAGAGGCTTTTTTAATTTCTAATGCACCGACTTTTTATATTTTCGTAATCGAGGCAGACATAACAAGGCAATATCAGGCAAAAACGCGGAGTTTATATTCGATAAATGAGCATTTTGAGCCTGATTTTCCTAGGTACCCCTTGAGGGGTAAACCAAATTAGGACAACGCAGATAGAAAATACTAGTCTTGAGAAGCCTTAACTACCTCAACACCATCCACTTTCTGGAAGCCTCTCGGTAGCTTATTACCACGACGTCCACGCTCACCTCGATAATGTTCCAGATCACCCGGTTTAAGCGTTAAGGTTCGCTTGCCTGATTGAACCACCAGTGAATCGGCTTCATCCAAGACAGCTAAAGAGACCAACAATTCTTCACGGTCTTTTGCTCTGGCCGATGGAATATTAATGATCTTATTACCTTTACCCTTACTCAAAACAGGTAAGTCCGCCAGAGGGAACACGAGCAGACGGCCTTCGTTTGACACGGCGGCTAATAAACCTTGATCTGCTGCATCGGCTTCTAATACAGGTAAGATCTGAGCGTTCTCAGGCAAAGTGATCGCCGCTTTACCTGATTTATTCTTGGTGTACAGATCGCCCAGCTTGGTCACAAAGCCATAACCCGCATCACTGGCCATCACCAGCATCTGATCATCACTACCCATGTAAGCGGTTGAAATACTAAAGCTGGCATCCAGATTGATGCGACCCGTAATCGGTTCGCCCTGCCCTCGAGCGGACGGCAAGGTATGAGCCGGAATAGAATAAGCCCGACCGGAAGAGGCTAACAACATGACCTGCTGGTTACTCTTACCCTTTACCGACAAGGCATAACCGTCACCTGATTTATAGTTCAGACCTTCAGCATCCACCTCATGACCTTTCGCAGCACGAATCCAACCTTTATTGGACAGCACTACCGTTACCGGATCAGAGGTTGCGAGGTCTGCTTCGGTCATGGCTTTTGCTTCTGAACGAGCAACAATCGGAGAACGACGGTCATCGCCGTAAGTCTCGGCATCCGCCAACAACTCTTTCTTAATCAGATTACGCATACGAGCAGGAGAGCCCAGAATCTTCTCAAGCTTTTCACGCTCTGCGTTTAGTTCATCCTGCTCACCACGAATACGCATTTCTTCAAGCTTGGCAAGATGACGTAATTTCAATTCAAGAATCGCTTCGGCCTGAATATCAGTAATACCAAAACGTTCCATCAAAACCGGCTTAGGCTTGTCTTCCGTTCGAATGATCTCGATGACTTCATCGATATTCAGGAAGGCAACCAATAAACCTTCCAAAATGTGAAGACGCTTATAGATCTTATCCAGACGGAATTCAATTCTTCGAGTCACCGTCTGACGACGATATTCCAGCCACTCAGTAAGGATTTCCTGAATATTTCGAACTTTAGGAAGCCCGTCCAAACCGACCATATTCAGGTTTACACGGTAGCTTTTCTCTAGATCCGTCGTCGCAAACAAATGGGCCATCAGTTGCTCAACATCCACACGATTTGAGCGTGGTACAACAACCAGACGGGTTGGGTTTTCATGATCCGACTCGTCTCGTAAATCTGCAACTAAAGGCAGCTTCTTGGCCTGCATTTGAGAAGCAATCTGCTCAAGGACTTTAGCGCCCGACGTTTGATGCGGTAACGCGGTGATCACTACGTCACCATCTTCAATGATGTAGGTAGCGCGCATCTTAACCGAGCCTCGACCTTGCTCGTACAACTTAATAATGTCTTCACGAGGGGTAATGATTTCCGCATCGGTAGGGAAATCCGGCCCCTGAATTAGCTCACACACCTGCTCCACAGACAAGTTAGGCTCATCCAATAACCGAATACAGGCACTGGTCACTTCACGAAGGTTATGTGGTGGAATATCGGTCGCCATACCAACCGCAATCCCCGTAGAACCGTTCAACAGAACATTCGGCAGTCGGGCTGGCAATAAAGAGGGTTCGTCGAGGGTACCATCAAAGTTCGGCACCATATCCACGGTGCCCTGACCTAACTCAGACAATAACGTCTCGGCATACTTGGCTAGTTTGGCTTCGGTATAACGCATCGCAGCAAAGGATTTAGGATCGTCTGCTGACCCCCAGTTACCTTGACCGTCGACCAATGGATAACGATAAGAAAATGACTGAGCCATTAGCACCATGGCTTCGTAACACGCGCTGTCACCGTGAGGGTGGAACTTACCTAAAACATCACCCACCGTTCTTGCGGATTTTTTGTACTTCGCTGTGGCTTTCAAGCCTAGCTCGGACATCGCGTAGATAATACGTCGTTGAACCGGTTTTAATCCATCACCAATATGAGGTAATGCCCGGTCCAAAATCACATACATGGAATAATCTAGATACGCTTTCTCTGTATACTCACTGAGAGAAAAGCGTTCGATACCGTCATCGGTATAGCTGGTCTGGTCCGTCATGCTTTATTTCTTCGTGTTGCTTGATATCTGGCGTTACTTCTTCGTGAAGTATTTGCTCAACGTTCGATGGTTTCTGATAGTACGACATCTTATCGAACAGTAACAGTAATGCCGGCAAGAAAAGGAAGTCCACCACCAAGGCCAGTGCCAAAGTCAACGCCATCAGGCTTCCGGTCGCCACACTTGGCGTGAAATGAGAGAACATCATAATGGAGAAACCAGCCACCAGCGTTACGGTCGTAATCAATAAAGCAACGGCTACGGTTCTAAACGCATAGCGAATAGCGTCCGAAGCGCTCATACCATGCTCACGTCGTGCCCGTAAGTACTTGCTCATGAAGTGCACTGTGTCATCGACCACCACACCAAGACTGATGCACATCACCACGGCTACCGCAGTATCAATGTAGCCCTTGGTCATTCCCCAAATGCCATAAGCCAATGCCGCCGGAGCAATGTTCGGAATCAAACTCAGTAAGCCTAATTTCACCGAACGAAGAGAAATAATCAGCACCACGCAAATCACCACCATTGCCATCAACGTTCCCAACACTAGGCTCACAACATTTCGATGTACGATATGGGCGAAGATCACCGCATAGCTGGTGCCTTCCATCTCGACCAACTCTGGTGCATGGGTTCGTAACCATTGCTGAGCCTTCCGTTCAATCTCAATGATTTGTTCCGAGTCCATTTTCTTTAAGGTAACCCCGATTCGAGTCGCCGAACGATCCATATCGATACTGTCTTCCAAGCCTAGTCCCATAGGCAATGACAGTTCATAAAGCAGCATTTGTTGAGCGATCATTTCTCGGGAATCAGGAATTTTGTAATAACCCTCATCACCTTCATTCAAGTCACGATTCAGGCGCTTAACGATATCCGACACAGAATACACATGAGCAATGCCCTGTTGAGAACGCAGCCATTGAGTGAATGCCTCAAGTTTTTGCATGTATTGGGGCTCATAGATGCCCTCTGATTCGCCGGATTCAATACTAAATTCCATCAGGTTATTACCGCTGATGGTGGCATTGATACGGTCGACCGCCTGCCGAACCTCAAAGGTGTCATCATAAAACTCATGCCAGCTTTCACTGAGCTTGTTGAACGACACGCTATAGCAAAGCAACAGAACCACTACTCCAGACCCCGTAAACCAAACCTTGGGATGACGAATCACTTGTTCAGCTACCGCTAATAACATTCTCTGCTGCAACCCCACAGAGAGCTTTGATTCCTGCGAATGATTGGCAGGTTCAGGCAACCAAAACAGCAAACCGGGCGTTAGCGTCATCGACAGAATCCATGCCATAAACACACCGACCGCAATCATGTTGCCTAAGTCCTGATAGGGCGGAGAGTCACTGCCATTGAGACATAAAACGCCAATAATGGTCGTTACACTAGTAACGAAGACCGGACCTACATTGATTCGAAAACTTTCTCTGATTGCCTGTTGTTTGTCCTTACCGTCTCCCAATTGTTGAAAATAGCTCACCAACAAATGCACCGAATCCGCAATGGCCAGCGTCATGATTGCGGTCAGAACGAAACCTGCCACCGGGGTCAACGTCGTGCCTAGCCAACCAAAAAAGCCCAGAGTGCCAAGAGATGACATCGAGATAATCCCCAGAGAGATCATCATTCCAAAAACACTTCGAAGCAGCGCCCAGAGCACCAGTAATAACATCAAATAACTAAAGATCGCCAACGACGATAAGTCTTGAGCTACAGCCTCTTGCATGGTGACGTTGGATGCCACTGAACCGGCCAGAAGAAAATCCATCTCGGGATAATCCTTACGATACTGCTGAAGAAGTGCCCGTGCCTCCTGCAACGTCTGTTGGCCTGCCTTAATCCGCCCTACGCCTTCATCCGGTAAAGCCAGGCGAATTTGAATCAATGAGGCCTGCCCATCCGGGCTAATCACATTATTTCGAATGGAAGGCTCGGCTTCAGCCACCCGTTTGATATTGGCAATTTGTTCCGACAACAACTGCTGAGCACCCTCCACCAGAAAATTAACCCACAGCTCATCGCCTTCCACTTCGGTATGCTGATAATTAGTCAAAGAAGAAACGCGAATAACATGAGCCAACTGCCAGGAGGCTTCTGTGAGGGATTCAATAACCGACAAGCCTTTCGAATCGAATAATGTCAGGTCTCTACTATGAGGATTACCGAACTCAGTGCTACTTAATTCAGCACTACTTAATTCAGCGTTATTTAATTCAAGAAAGATCCAAAGATTATCCATCTTGGAAAACTGGGCTTCCAAAGCATCGAACGTTTTTAGCTGGGGATTATCATCACTGAAATACACCCTGAAATCCGAGCTTAAACCCAACCGCCCCATTCCTGCAGCTAACAGCAAACTGAAGCAAAGACTCAAAAGCACCACCCAACGGTGATTTGTCTCAATGAACTTGAGGTAACGATCAAACATGTGCTTTCCCTAATGTTTTTGTTGTTATGTAAGGCAGTCAGCTGAAGTCAGCTTAAACACTGTCGATGTACAGTGATGCCTTCGATAGGAAAATTATGTTCGAGAGCGTAACACAGCTAGAAATGGAAAAATGAAATGATCCGGCATTAATCGTCAGAAGAAGCGGAGCCAAACAACGCATCCAAATGCCCTAAAACTTTATTCTCACCTTGCTGAAAGCCATCATCCAATCCTGCTTCCAGTTCGGCCAAGTTAAAGCCTCCTAAACCGGCCAGATAACCGAGTTTGCGAAGTATACGCTCCAGAATCAATTGCTGATCCACATTATATTTGTTCGTCACTTCTTCAATAGTTTCTGCGGCGATTTCCACAATGGCATCGATTTCAAGCTTGGCATCCTTGTGCATACTCCACCACCCTGCCTTTCGGCTTTTTGAGAGAGATACATTCAGTATAGACGGCGCAGTCGGAAAGAGCTTAGATCAGAGGTAGACGCACTTTAAAGACGGTTTTTCCAGGCTCACTAGCGAACGTTAACTCACCCTGATGTTTTTCGACAATGCGCTTACAAATACCCAGACCAAGGCCACTGCCCTCACCGGCAGATTTGGTAGTAAAGAAGGATTCCCACACACGGTGAGTAAGATGCTCAGGTATACCAGGCCCATTGTCGGCCACAGTCACGATAACAGAGGTATTCGCTCCGTCTTGTTCGACATAAGTGGCCAGTTTAAGAACCCCTTTGTTATCCATGGCCTGTAAGGCGTTATGAATAAGGTTGGTCCAAACCTGATTCAACTCATCTGAATAGCAAAGCAACTCAGGAATCACGCCAAAGTCACGAATCACTTCACAACCCTGTTTAAACAGCCCCCGGTACAATTCCAACACCGTATCGAGCCCCTGATTAATATCCGTTCGAACTTTTTCGCCACTGCTTTCCTTATGGGTGAAACTTTTCAGCGCGAATACCACTTTCGATGCACGAGCCGTTGCCGAGTTAATGGTCGACAAGCTGGCATGAATACCAAACAACTGATGGGCACTTCGAACCAAATCCAGAGAATCATGCTCCTGCATAAAAGGCAGCAAGTCTTCTAATGCATCTTGAAGCCCCATCTCTGCGAGCAATAACGCAATCTCTTCCGCCCATTGAACCGATGCAAGCTCTAGTTCGTTCTCTATATGACGTCTGATCTTTCGTTCTTCCCGGGTACTCAAGCCCTGATTCACCACAGAGCGCTTCAAAAGCATCGTAAAGAAGGCTTTATCTTCCGAAGAGGGGTTATCCACCAGCTGAGCCAGATTCCGCAAAAAATGGCCGTAGTCTTTTTCGGCATTTTCAGCAGACGCTTGAATTGCCCCAAGCGGGGTATTAATTTCATGCGCGATACTGGCAATCAATAAACCCAAGGCAGCCATTTTCTCGGAATGAACCAACTGTTGTTGGCTGTCCGCCAGTTCCCGAGTTCTGTCTTTTACACGCTTCTCAAGAGTCTGATTTGAATCCTCAAGCGCCTCATAAGAAGATTTTAATTTGGCAGCCATTTCGATAAAGCTATCGGACAACACACCGACTTCATCATCACGCTTGGCTGGTAATTGAGACTCAATTGAAAAGTCACCTTCGGAAATTTGCCTGGCATACTTAGTTAGCTGCATCAAAGGCGCACTCAATCTTTGGGATACTTGGGCAATTACTAGGTAAGTAACCAACAAGATCAACAACATGATAGCTAGCGTTTTAAAGGTCACTAATCGAAGACTGTCTCCAATTTCCAGCTCTGACCGTTCAATTTCATTATTTAATGACTGCAAAGAGAAACTCAAGATCATCGTCCCCCATTGCTTTGTACCCACAGTTATTGGGATGTGGTAATCGAGCCAGTGAATATTTTCACTAATCTCTGTTACACCAATAAGCGGGTTCGTTGATGCAGAAAAATCCTCTTCATCTAATTCAACAATCTGATGAAAATCCGACTCAACCGGCTGATAGTCTTTCTGTTGCAGAGAGCGGTCCATAGTGTGAACCAACACGTTATTTTGACTGTTGATTAAGACTGCCAAATCCAGCTCAGGATGACTACGCACTAACTGATTCAGCTCACTAGATAAATAATGAAAGTTGTAGGAAGCGATTTCGTCTTCCACTCGACGTTTAACTTGCTGAACAAAGGAGACTGCACGTCGCTGAACATTTTCCTGGGTTAATAAAACCCGTTTAGACAGCTCAGTTTGCAATACACTACGTTGACTGGTGATTTGAAACAGGGCCAATAACACACAAACAAACAGCACCAACGAAATCATAGCCAAGGATAAGCGTTTTCGAATACCGTTACGAATCGAAAAATCCGGTGATTGCGTGATTAAAGAAGGCTTCATGCAATAAGCAATCCTTTGCTATGGAAAAATAAATGCAGTAAATCTATAACCAGACAGTTAAGTTATCAACTGACTGTATTCTACGACGCGTTCTTTAGTTTTGCCTGAGCAATGGCGTCTTCAATTTGAATCATTGTCCATGGCTTTGAAAAACACGCAGCAAGATTGGCTTTTCGCTCCGAACGCTTTACCGCTTCTGAATCTGCCTGCCCAGTGAGCATAATTTTAATAATATCGGGATGTTTCTGATGAAGATCGATCAAAAATTCATCGCCTTTCACTTCCGGCATCAGCCAATCTGATATAACGACATCAACTCGATGTCCATCTTCGTGAAGCTCTTCGATGATTTCCCAGGCCTCTGCGGCACTTTCCGCTACTTCATAAGAGTAACGTTCGCCATAACAGCGCTTGAGTTGAGCTCTCAAACTCATCAAGATAGTTCTGTCATCATCTACACAAAGGACGTACTCTTTTACCATTCCAACCGCCTACTAAATTTAACTCTACTAGAATAGACTATACTTAACTGCTGAATGCTAATAACTTTATCATTTGAAGTAGATTGTTAGTACAAATAATTATTAATAACCAAAGCTATACAAACTGTTCGGATCTCTACACTGCATGGAGCTAACCTTTATTAACAGAGTCAAAAAAAAATGGAGCAGCGTTCTGTTATTGCTGAGTCTATTGTTAAGCTCTGGTGTCTGCCTGTCCGAACCACCGACAACGTCCGTTTTTTTCTTTAATCCTGAAACCAACGTTCACCGTAATTCTATATTAAAGCAGAAATTGGATCGTTTTCTGGTTACAAAGGGTAACTATCAGTTCCAACCAGTGAATGATCAAACAGCATTTCAACAACTGGCACAAAATCAAACTGATGCGTTATTCATTATGTCGAGCTGGATGTTCAATTCATTAGCGAACAATATAAAGCTTTCACCTAAACTCGTGGGTATCAAAAATGGCAGCGCTTTCTTTCGAAAGTCGCTGGTCATCCACAAACAATTCCAGACACAACCATTAAACGAATTAGTTATCGCCTCGACGGGCTCTGATCTTTATGGTCAAGCTGTACTCTCCAACATATTCAAACATGCCTCCAATGATCAAAGCCGACTTTTCAAGCAGCTAACCTCGATTTCTGACGCCTTGAACTTTTCTCCAAACCTACTGACCGTACCAAAGGATTTAGATGCACTTCTATCCGTAGGCTTTGGGATGGCGCAAGGGGCATTAAGCACTAAAGAAAGTCTGAATCAGTTAAAAACCCTTTATCAAAATCAACATCAGCAACTGGTGGTCTTAGGTGAAAGTACGCCAGTCATGCGCATTATTGTGACGACCCCCGACAAGGCGTCACCTCAGGTAATGCAGTTAATCCCTGTATTAGAAGACATGAAAGAAAGTGTCGCAGGGAAAATTTCACTCTCCTTAATGGGATTAGATAGCTGGATACCATTCACACAAGCTATCGAAGAGAAGCACGATATTGCGACAGGATTATCGCTAGGAGGCGGTCAGCCATGAAGTATCAAGCGCTTGATACGATATCCAGAACAAGGAATGCCTTAAAGCACTCATTGACAGCATTTGCCTGTCTGATGTTAGCCATGCTTACAGGCTGTCAGACGATAACGCCTTCGGCATCCACATCCAACAATCCAATTTCAACGCAGGCTCAAAATATTTTGATAGTGAATTCCAACCTATCTATTGAACGCTATCGAGTTGCTGAACAAGCGTTCAGAGAAACCCTAGCTAAAGCAAAAGAAAACCAACCTAAACTTGATTTTGTTGATCTCTCTGCGGTGAACAACCCAATCCCTTTACTGCAAGACACTCTCAATCATGGTTCATATGACCGAATTTACTGTATCGGTGCGAAAGCGTTAGGCAGCATTGATTACATCAACCCTAAGCAACCTGTTGTTTTCAGCTCTGTACTGAATTGGCAGCGTTTCCAGAATCAATCAGGCGTTTCTGGTGTAGCGAGTGATATTGCCGTTGCTTCTCAATTTACGATCCTGAAACACGTATTCCCTAACGTGCAAAGTGTTGGCGTTATCTACAGCCAGTCAAACCAAGGCTTAATAAAACAGGCTCAGCAGGCAGCTGAAGCGGTAGATTTGAGACTGGAATTAGTGAAAATTGATTCACCCAACCATGCACTGGAAGACCTTCAAGAACTGGCTAATAGCGTAGATGTATTATGGCTACTGCCTGACCCGCTGGTAATTTCTTCAACCAGCCAGGCCAAGGCATTGTTTACACAGGCAGATCAGCTGAAATTACCTATCTTCACCACGAATCGGCTGTTCAAAGCATTAGGTGCAACCTTGACGATCAGTGCCGACTTACCAACGGTGGGTCGCCAAGCCGCAATGCTAATGAACACAACAAAACACCGTCCAGAAGATACCATTCACTACCCGGTAGGCAGTCATATCACACTGAACCTAAACAAGGTGGAACAGTACAAGCTGGAATTGAATTATCAGGCGCTGGATAGCGTGAATGAATTACAAGAATAAGCAAAGTAAGATCTACAGCCAGAGATAGATTAAAGCTTGTAGACCGCTTCCAACATAAAGTTCCGACCTGCTTTAGGATAGTCAGACAACATCACATTAGGTGCCGGATCATAGTATGTCTTATCGAAAAGGTTGTAAGCCGAGGCTTTTAATTCTAAGTTTTTTAGCCACAAATCTCGACTAACCAAAGCAATATCTACAGTGGTATAAGCATCCACATCATCTCTAGTATCCCCCGAATCACGAACGGTTTCACCTTTGAACATCACCCCTGTAAACAAACTCAAGTATCTGGAAATGAAATAATTAAAGGTAAGGTTGACTCGATGTAAAGGTATATCAGAAAGACGATCGCCTGTTACTTCATTAATAGAGTGCTGATAAGTGTAATTTGCCCCTAGCGTAGAACCATTACTCAACCGGCTCGAAACTTCCAATTCGACACCTTCAACTTCCAGTTCACCAACATTAGCTGCAGTATTCACCGCAGCCCCTTCGACAGGAGCAATAAGATTCTCAATTTCATTTCTAAACCATGTAATTGTGTAGTCAACCCTTCGGGAAACCTTGCCCTGTACACCGATCTCATATGTTTCAATTTCTTCGGGATCCAAATCAGTATCCCCAATAATTCCCGCATTATTACTATTAAATAATTCTCCAAATGTAGGAGCCCTGAACGCGGAGCCATAACTTATTAACAATCGAGAAGAAGGAATAAAAGACCAAGTCAAACTGGCTCTTGGATTAACAGTCTCGCCAAAATCACTGTAATGGTCATATCGAGCACCAGCAATAAGCCTCAAAGAATCCTGAATATCCCAAATATCCTGGACATAAAATGCAGTTACATCCCTGTTTTGGCTAGCATTCCAATTAGCAACAGAGGATATGTCCTGTAACTCTCCAACGCCACTGTTCGTCCAGAGTTCAACACCATATTGACTTTGATGCTCAAACATTAAACCAACTAGAAGCTTCTGACTTTGAGTTAGCTGGTAAGTGAACTGACTATCAGTACCTAATATATCGTGTTCAACAGGGCTTCGGATTGTGTAACCGTCAGGGCAGCTACCAAATGAAGGGCAACTTGTATTAGCAGGATCAGAATACCCTTCTGGATATAAATCCCAGGTATTATCAAATTCAAAGTGATCAAAGTAGAATTTTGTATTTAGAGAAGCCTTATGGGACAGCTTCTTTTGGATACCCGCTTCAATAAAATAATCGATGTATTCCTGATCTGATTCATCATTCAACACGTTATTAATACTTAGAAAGTTACCAGCTTCCCGGTATACATACCTACCTTGAAGAAAAAAACTACCCTTCATTAGGTTGAAACCAGCTTCGTAACGTTTCTGGGAGTAGTCCACATTACCCGCTTGACCAATAGCATCTGATTCAATAAAGCCATCCAAACCATCGGTTTCAGAAATATTCAAGTTCGCAGAAAAACTATAGTCGTTATTAAGATATCCAGTCTGTATATTAAACTTAGACGTTCCAAAGCTGCCAACTCCAGCGGTCACCTCTATTCCTCTGACGTCTTTTGCCGTTTTAGTAACAATGTTTACCACAGCGACAAAGGCATTCGCACCATAAAGTGCTGAACCTGGCCCACGAACAATCTCAACACGTTGAATGTCGTCAACGATAAACTCATGGTATGACGAATTTGCTCCACCATTAACCAAGTTATTATTTATCGGATGCCCATTTATCAAAAACAAAACCTTTTCAGCGAAATCTGTTTTTACACCTCGAACCTCCAGTGACGTTAATCCAGCATTAATCTGACTCACCCCTAAACCAGGCATACGCTTCAGCGCATCCATAAGAGTTCGGGCACCCATATCTCTCAGATCTTCATGAGTAATAACTGACAAGGTGGAGCCGCTCTTTCCAATGACTTCCTTAGTTTTAGTTGCAGTGGTGACAAATACCTCTTCCTGCAACCATTGAATTTCATCTTCTAGAGCATTGAAAGGAGCATCATTTGACTCATAAGCACCTAAAAATGTCGAATACCCAGATACCAACACCGTCAAAAAAAAACAGATACTCCTTATCACTACTGACTCCTAATATTAATCAAACACACTTTAAGTAACGCTAGCATTCAAAATCAAATCTTTTGCTTCGTCGCCAAACTTTTCAACAATTAATTTTATATATGCATCTCTCATCTGAGGCGTTCTAATGGCATCTACAGCCTGCACCCAGACCAAGGAAACATGAACATCAATACCTTTTGAAAAATCAGCACAAATTTCAGAGTTAGTCATAGGCTGTCCATCAACACCCATGCTACACAACATATCTGGACCAATCATTACAGATACTAGCTGATTACCCTCATAAACAGCAGCTAATAAACTTTCATTTACAAAGAAAGTCTTCTGAATCCTCAAAGGATTATTTACATCCTGAAAAGTAACAGTTCCTATATCAAACCCATTCTTAACCTGATTAGTAGAATCAATTACTTTAGCGTTAGTCATAATAACTTTGTAGTCTGGATAGAATGAATTCAAAGCTGAACAAACATTATCCAAAGGTTGCCCACTCTCCATAGCAGCACCAATAGTACGAGCCAGACTGATTGAACCTTTAACAATAGCATCCTTTTTCTGAATTTCGGAACCAGTCACACTCCAGGTTCCAGTGGTACCTATATCATCTAATTCAGTACTTACAACATTCCGAACTTGGGATTCCAGTTGTTCATTATTCTTTGGGTGTAGAGGAAAGGATTGATTGCTCTCACTTACCACAATTGTGTTAGAGCAACTAAAATCACACTCGGCGTAGGTACACATGCTCATCTGAGGTACTGATCGGCCAGCCCCATCACCATCAATAAAAACCAATCCCTTCTGAGCACAAACCAGCATAGGTATTACGCTATTCATTGCCCCTACTTCTATAGGGAAAACATGGGAAAATGTTTCCTGTGTCATGGACTCAATAGCAGCGACAGCATATCCAGGTGAATTCTTAAAATTCATATCTTTTGCGTCAGGAGCTCCAACGCCACACACCATCATCAACTTAGCATCAGAGGATAATTCATCAACACTTGCTACATATATTGATTCTGAAAAAGACATAATATTATCTATTACGTTATGTGCGGCTGAAACACTACCTCCTCCTCCGCTCGCCAAAAAACTAGCCCCATTGACAATAAGCCTTAAATCACTTTCTTTGAAAAGTTTCATTAGTCATCCCTTAACCAAACGATTTTTATTATGAGAAACCTATTGTAAATATAGCAGCCCAGCCCACAACTTCTAGAAAATACAAAAAAAACATAACAAATTCAGAAATTTAAAACTCTCCCCCTTACCAAAAACCACTTGAATAGCTATATGAAAAATGATCAGATCAGCAACACTGAATATCATGAACCCGTAAATACTGCCTAAGGATTGAGCATTGAAAAATACACAACTCAAAAAATTTAGCGTATTAAATAACAGAAGCGCTCCCTATTACGCAAACGATCAACCAACCCCATCTAAAATCAGCTCAATCAATCCATTACCTTAGTAGGGGCTTATATGGAATAAAGAATTGATCGAGGTAAAAAGATTGCTGGATAACTCGCTTTTTATCTGAACATAAAAAACGCCCCCATACTGAGTACTCGGGAGCGTTTATTGATTCGTGATATGAAGATCAAAATCGATTAGCCTTCAAACAGTCTCATCACAAGCTTCATATTATCGTTGGCCAGAGATCTAACCGAAGTTTGAGCCTGCTCTTTGACCAGTTTGGCGGCCAGATCTGAGATCTCTTTGGCAAGATCAGCATCGGCAACCCGGCTGTTCGCAGCGGATTCATTAACCACAGAGGTTGATAAATTATTGATGGTCGACTCAAGACGATTTTGATTTGCCCCCAGATTTGCCGCCGTTTCATTAGTGACATCCAACGCATCATCAGCAACATCAATGGCCGAAACTGCACCTGCCTGAGTACTGATATCAATATCATTTAATCCTAAATCCTCTAATGACTGCTGTAGATTATTTCGCTCTACCACAAGCTGATCACCGGCATCACCACCGATCTGAAACTGCAGATCGCTGTCATCATTTAATAATGACTGACCATTAAAGTTACTGGTTTCAATGGTGTTAGAAATGTTTTCGACCAACTGATCTACTTCCGCTTGCAAACCTTGTCGATCGGTATCACTTAAGGTGCCATTAGCCGACTGCACCGACAATTCACGTATACGCTGCAGATCATCACGAACAGAACTTACACCGCCTTCCGCAGTTTGCACCAGAGAAATAGCATCATTACTGTTTCGAATGGCCTGTTGATCGCCTGATATCGATGCATTAAATCGCGTTGAAATAGATAACCCGGCAGCATCATCCGCAGCCGAGTTAATCCGGCTACCCGAACCAATGCGTTCGAAGTTTTGATTCGGATTATTCTGAATACTGTTACGGCTAAACGAAGCTTGTTGTGCACTTGTATTTAAGTTAACCGTCATACGCCACCCACTGATCAATAATTAGCCAGAAATATAACTTAAGTTTGAACCGGGTTAAAGAATTGCACAAGCATCAGTTAGCAACAGTTCGTTATGAGAATGTAACCTGATATTGCCATTTCCTCTAACAACCGTGATGTCCAAAACGCGCGAGTAAGTCGACCTGATAACAATAAATCCTGTCAGGCACAATTATTGGATATAGGATCATACAATCGAAGTTTCTTCATCTAAACTTAATAAAACAACGTCAGGGTTAAAAGAAATCATAAAAAATAATATAACCCCAAGGATTTATTAGCTTTTTTGCTTATCTACAGATGCTCTTGATTGCATTCGTCACAGCAAAAAAATCATTGCTTATCCCGTAGGAGACATGATGTCAGAATCTACAGAAGCTTTTGAACTTGTTCTATTTGGTGCAGCCGGTGATCTATCTTTGCGCAAACTGATCCCCTCACTTTATTGCCTTCACCTTGACCAACGTATCCACCCGGACGGAAAAATCATCGCGGTTGCTCGTCGAAACTACGAACGTAACGATTTCTTAGACCTCATCAAAACCTCTATACAAGAGCACATTTCTGACGAACTGTTTGATGAAGATACCTGGAGTGCGTTTACCAAACGTATCAGCTATGCACAGATGGATATCACGGACTCCGCTTGCTACGAAGACAAACTCAAGCATTTCCTAAATGATCCTTCCGAATCCGGCATCCATAAATCACGAATCTTCTATCTCGCCACGCACAGTGAGATGTATGGCGTTATTTGCCAGCATTTATACAGTCATCAGATGCTCAAAGGTAAAGCCCGCGTGGTTTTAGAAAAACCCATTGGCATGGATTACGAAAGCGCCATTGCGGTGTGCAAGGAAGTGGATAAGTACTGCAAAGAAGAGCAAATCTATCGTATTGACCACTACCTTGGCAAAGAGACCGTGCAGAACTTACTGGCCCTGCGCTTTGCAAATTCCATTTTCGAACATCAGTGGAATCAACGCTATATAGATCATATTCAGATCACCATTTCTGAAACCCTGGGCGTCGAACAGCGTGCCGGGTTTTATGAATCTGCCGGCGCCATGCGAGACATGATGCAGAATCACCTTCTGCAACTGCTATGTATGGTAGCTATGGAACCGCCTGCTCAAATTGATGCAGAGTCGATTCGAGATGAGAAGGTAAAAGTCTTACGCGCGCTCAAACCTATTGCCGGAGATCAAATCAACGCCAACGTCGTTCGCGGACAATATCAGGAAGGATCACTTAACGGTCAACCAACCATTGCTTACCGGGATGAGCCGGGAGTGAACGCACACTCCGATACTGAAACCTTCGTGGCCATGAAAGTAGAAATAGACAACTGGCGCTGGGCTGGAACACCCTTTTACCTTCGTACTGGCAAACGTCTTCCAGACCGGGCGTGTGAGATTGTTATCCAGTTTAAAGAAGTGCCTCATTCTGTTTTTGAATTGATCAGCCCATCCACCATGGCCAACAAACTGATCTTTCGCCTTCAACCCGATGACGGCATCAAGCTTCAACTCTGTGAAAAGCGAGTCGGTAAAGGCATGAGCGTCAAACCGGTCTTATTGAATCTCACCGCAGAACATGCCAAAAAGGATCGTGTTCCAGACGCCTATGAGCGTTTACTGGCCGATGCTATCGAAGGCAACCCCACCTTATTTTTGAGAGAAGATGAACTGTTAACCGCCTGGCAATGGATTGATCCAATACTAAAATCCTGGCAAGCCAGTGGCACCCGTCCCGAGTTCTATCACGGTGGTATCTGGGGGCCGGCCGCGGCTACTTTATTACTGGCCAGAGACGGTCGACTCTGGCAAGAAAATCACTAGTCAAAGTGAGGAGTAAGATATGAAGCTGAACGAACAAACCTTTGCCAATCATGCAGCCTTGGTAGACAGCCTTACTTTACAGATTTCGGATCACTTAAAGAGTGCTATTGAGCATTATGGACAGGCCAGTTTTATTGTCAGTGGCGGCAATACCCCCAAACCCTTATATCAGGAACTCTGTCATCAACATCTGGCTTGGGATCATGTCACCATCTGCCCTTCTGATGAACGTTGGGTAGAGGAAGATCATCCCGACAGCAATTTCCGAATGATCAACGACACACTGATTCAACATGCCGCTCAAGACGCTAAATTACTCGCATTAAAAAGTGAGGGCGCGTTCAGTGACGCCCCAGATCTACTGACGCCAACCATCAATCAAATGCATAAGCCGTTTAATGTTGTGCTACTAGGTATGGGCGAAGACGGACACATTGCGTCACTGTTCCCGGATGCTAACGAACTGAATCATGGACTCAATGCCCCCCACTCAGAACCTGTGGTCAGCATGAATTCCGAAAGCAAAGGCCCTCGTATCAGTTTGTCTTTGTCGGCGTTACTCAACACGGAACACATCTATTTATTAATTACAGGTGAGGAAAAACACAAGGTGTTTGAAGCCGCAAAGGCGGAGTTCGAACAGCCCTCTCTCCCGGTTAGCCATCTATTAGCGAGAGCAACTTCTCCTATCACCGTTTGTTGGAGCCCTGCTGAATGACTTCTACACCCCATGCAACGATCAACACGACGGTAAACAACGTCACTCAGACTATTATTGAGCGAAGTAAAACCGCCAGAGAACACTATCTCGCTCAAATGCGTCAGCAGGCACAAACCAAGCCTCATCGTTCAGAATTGAGCTGTACGAACCTGGCACATACATTTGCTGCCTCAAACGATTCCGAGAAAGTCATACTTAAACAAATCCACAGCAACGCCAACATTGGTATTGTGACGGCCTACAATGACATGCTGTCCGCGCACCAACCTTTCCAGCATTACCCGGACATCATCAAGCAAACCTTGCTGGAGCTAGGTCATACCGCACAGGTAGCCGGTGGTGTTCCGGCCATGTGCGATGGCGTGACTCAAGGACAAGCCGGTATGGAGCTTTCTCTGTTCAGCCGGGATACCATTGCGCTATCCGCCGCCGTCGGACTTTCCCACAATGTATTTGATGGCATTCTATGCCTTGGCGTCTGCGACAAAATTGTACCTGGACTATTAATGGCTGCGCTTCGATTTGGTCATCTACCTTGTATTTTTGTCCCGGCAGGTCCTATGTCGACGGGCATTAGTAACAGCGACAAAGCGAAAACTCGACAGTTGTTTGCTGAAGGAAAGGCGTCTCAGGAAGAATTGCTGGAATCCGAAACCAAGTCCTATCACAGTGCAGGCACCTGTACCTTTTACGGAACAGCCAATACCAACCAAATGTTAATGGAAGTCATGGGACTGCACCTGCCCGACTCGGCTTTTTGTTCGCCCGATTCAGAACTGAGACACGCCTTTGTAAAAGCGGCGGCGAGTCGAGTTTCTGAAATCACCAATCTGAGTGACCACCATGTTCCTATTGCCGATGTGGTGTCTGAAAAAAGCATCGTCAATGCAATGGTGACCTTGTTAGCCACGGGAGGCTCCACCAATCTGATCATTCATTTAACGGCGATTGCCCGATGCGCTGGCATCAAGATAACACTGGATGACTTCGATCAATTATCAGAGGTTGTTCCCCTGATCGCGCGGGTTTACCCCAACGGTCAGGCTGACATCAACCAATTCCATGCAGCAGGTGGTACCAGTCGAGTTATTCATGAACTGCTAACCGCAGGTTTACTTCATGATGATGTGACGACAGTAGCCGGAACTTCATTAAGTGACTACGCAAAACGAGCGGATATCAAAGACGGTCAGATCAGTTACCAACTACTGGATGACAGTCAGCTCGACACCGATATTATCAGAGCGCCTGCACAACCCTTCGCTCAAGTGGGCGGCATCAAGCGGCTGTCCGGAAATCTTGGTAACGCCATCATCAAGGTATCGGCCGTTCCAGAAGAACACTGGCAAATTAAAGCGCCTGCGCGCGTTTTCCATGATCAGGCCGATTTTATTCAAGCGTTTCATGATGGCTTATTGACCGGTGACTTTGTCGCAGTACTTCGATTCCAGGGGCCCAAAGCGAACGGTATGCCTGAGCTGCATAAGCTCATGCCCTTGCTTGGTGTACTTCAAGATCGCGGTCAAAAAGTCGCTCTGGTAACCGATGGCCGACTTTCAGGTGCATCAGGCAAAGTCCCTGCTGCTCTGCATATCTGCCCGGAAGCCATGCAGTTAGGTGCCATCAGCCAGGTTGAAGAGGGCGACATAATTGAATTGGATTGTCACTCAGGTACGCTCAACGTCACCAATACTGACCTGAGTACCCGACCTTTTGCACAAGCCCCTTCGGGTCATGTCAGCGGAGTAGGCAGAGAATTATTCAGTGTCTTCCGGCATTCAGTTGGCCCTACCAGTGAAGGCGCGATCAGCATTTCCTGGCAAGAGTCATAGGTCCCAACAAAAATAGTCATTAGAAAACTATTCACTTCGGTGTGTATAAGAAGGTAACCATGCCAAATAAATTTCACAGTTTGATTGAACACTACAGCCCAAATCAAAAACCGATCCTGCCAGTGATTGTCATTAAAGATCTAGCAGAAGCGGTACCTCTGGCTCAAACCCTGGTTGCAAATGGGGTAAATTTTCTGGAGATCACCCTACGGACAGAGCATGGTTTAGCCGCCATCAAACAAATCAAAGAGGCGGTGCCTGAAGCTTGTGTTGGCGCGGGGACCGTTATCAACGAACGACAATTTGAGTTGTGTCTGGATGCGGGCGCCGAATTTCTCATTAGCCCAGGGATTACACCCACGCTTGCCAAGTATTCCGAAGACAGTCCAGTACCCTATCTGCCTGGTGTTGCCAGTGCGTCGGAACTGATGATTGCCCTTGAACACGGTCTTGAAGAACTGAAGTTTTTCCCCGCCGAACAAGCCGGCGGTGTGGATATGCTTAAAGCGCTAAGCGCACCATTTCCTGACGTGAAGTTTTGCCCTACAGGTGGCATTAATGAAGAAAAATCCAAAAAATATCTGGCACTGGATTCTGTAATGGCGGTTGGAGGCAGCTGGGTCTGTCCCTAACTTACAAGGTTAATCATCATAGTCTTTGGAAAGCAGCCCCTGAACGTTCTGATTAACCTTAGTCGGAAAGGTAACATCTGTTTTTACAGTCCTAACCGCTTTGTACATATCTTTGATGTTGTTGCCGTAGTTCATACAGATCTCATGAAAGTTACCGTCGTTAAGCAATACGCCACTGCGAGCAATGCCTTTTCCGGCATGCGATAAAGTATTCCGGTATTCAAACCGTTTAATATCGGAGACTGCAATATCAAATGACCAGATCGTAGAATTCGGATAATTCACAATAAATCGTTCAGACGTAATCACCGCCTCATAAGTGGCCGGATGGGTTCTAAGCCACCCTGCTACAGCAAATAACACCAGACTCGCTACTGAAAATGCCGCCACATAAATCACTCTAAAATCTTCAGCGACACGGGTGTTGGCATAATGCTCATAGCCATATAGGCCTGCGATATACAGAAGACAAGCAACGGCCATATTGATAAATAACCACGAGCGCTGCCTTCTCGTTTTCTTATAGGAATAAATGACGTCGGATGTCATAGCCGCATACCCAATTCTTTCAAAACGTTCGTCCAATCCACATGAATTAATATTAATGATTCTAGATTGAGACGGATAGTTCACAACAATATTCTCCCTGTCTTTCATGGCGGTTAATCATTAAACTTCGTTATTACTATGGTCAGTCCTCGAATCTGCTAAACGCATTACTCTAATCGTCTTAAGGAAGGAGTTTCTAATGACTAAGACAGCAATCATTACGGGTGCCACCTCTGGCTTTGGTCAATCCTGTGCCGAGAAATTTGCTAAAGACGGTTATCGGTTGGTGATCGTAGGGCGAAGAAAAGAACGTCTGGAGGCGCTTGCCAGCGACCTATCGAAAACAACGGAAGTACACACCCTGGTGCTTGATGTTCGTGAACGTCAAAGTGTGTTCGATGCCTTTTATGAATTACCTGAGGGCTTCAACGAGCCTGACATTCTGGTCAACAACGCAGGTCTTGCTCTTGGTCTTGAACCCGCACACCAAGCGAATCTGGATGATTGGGAAGACATGATCGACACCAACTGTAAGGGGTTGATGTATTGTACCCGCGCCTTACTTCCAGGCATGGTCGAGCGCAAGCGGGGACATATCATTAATGTTGGTTCAATGGCAGGTAACTGGCCCTATCCTGGCGGCAATTGTTACGGTGCATCGAAAGCCTTTGTTCAGCAGTTTTCGAGAAACCTCAGATCTGACGTTCACGGCACAGGTGTAAAAGTCACCAACCTTGAACCAGGTTTTGCCAAAACCGAGTTCTCCCTGGTTCGATTCAAAGGGGATGAAGACAGGGCAGATTCTCTATATGACGATACTCAATATCTAAAACCAGAGGATATTGGCGATATTATTTTATGGCTCGCGAACACACCACCGAATGTCAACGTGAATACCCTTGAAGTGATGCCAACCTGTCAAAGCTGGTCACCACTGTCGATCCACAAAGAAGAATCCTAAGTTACCGGAAAGGGAAATCATCGAGTGTCGATTTTCGAAATGCAGTTTAAACCTCGCTGGTCGGATCTGGATCCTAACCTTCATTTACGGCACAGCGCGTATAACGATCATGCGACCCAGGTTCGCTTTACCTTTCTGGAAAACCACGGGTTTTCACAGGATCAATTCATCAAACGAAATATAGGTGCAGTGTTGTTTCGTGAAGAAACAACATTCCGCAAAGAAATAGGTATGTCTGATGCGTTCACTATCGATTTCAAAGTGATCGAACTCAGTCGTACTGGAAAACGGTGGAAGTTCGCCCACAACTTCTGGCTGGAGAATGGAGAAGGCACCAAGCGAATAAAAGCAGCCACTGTGACTGTGGAAGGCAGCTGGATTAATCTTGAAACCCGAAAATTCACCAGTCCACCGCCTGAGCTACTTTCCCTGTTCCAAAACATTACAGAGCAATCCGATTAAATGGACTACCAGTTTAGCACCGACCTGTATCAACACCCCATAGCCAAGTGCTCTATGGAGCATGAAGCATTTGGTCATTGGTTAACGGACGAAATAGGTAGAAACACCGCCAAACTGATCTCTATCCTGGAGAAGATTGATCAGTTGGAACACAACCACTGCAAGCACGCCGTCTTTTCAGGAACCGAGTTCCAGCTCAAACTCAATCAGGAAGATGCGATTGTCTTTTCTTCATTTCTTGGAGAATCCCCGGAAGATCACATGGATGATCTTGATAGCCCCATGTTCAATCGCGGCCCAAATGACTTTGAATCTATGGGATTCGAGGCGGACGAACTATCACTCGATGATCAAAACGGACATGCAGAATGCGGTCTTGAAGATTTCAAAGACTTTCTGTTGTCGTGGCAAGAATTCATTTCAAACAAATAATCACTGACGCTTGACCTGTGTGTAACACACAGCTCTATGGTATAGACTATGAACTATATCAGGAGCCAAATATGACTGTTTCAGAACTTGCCAAACTGGCAGGTGTAACAGCCGATACGGTACGACACTACGTTCGTACCGGGTTGCTAACACCGACACGCGATCCCAATAATGGCTATAAACGCTTTACCAACGGAGATCTCAAACGCCTTAGCTTCATCGTTGAAGCTAAATCACTGGGCTTTTCACTGCCTGATATCCAACTGATTTTTGATCAAGCTGCTCAGGGTCAATCTCCTTGTCCACAAGTACGTGAGATAATGTCTGTTCGTATGAATGAAATCGCTCAGAAAATCAAAGCCATGCAAGACACCTATCAATATATGGAAGCCGCCATGGAAAAATGGCAATCTCAACCCGACTGTATCCCTACGGGTGACCACATATGTCACTTAATTGAAGATCTTAGTGACGCTACATCAAAAAGGAGCTGCTGTGATGACTGATTCCTCTGACAAACACACTCCAGACACCAACACCGGTTGCAGCACCAACGGCGGTGAACACGCGGCCTCGAAAACAAAAAGCTGTTGTGGCTCTTCCGCAACCCAATCCCAGAGTTCAACCGCACAAGAATCGGCAACTCACTCAGGATGCTGCGGTTCGTCTAAACCAAAACCGAAAACAACGGCCAGTTGCTGTGGCAGCTCGACGACCGAAACGCAGAAAAAAGTCACCACCAGCTGCTGCGATGATGACGACAAGCCGAGTTTTGACTGGATTCTTTGGGGCTCAACCAGTCTGGTCACCGTCCTGATTTTAATGTCTTTCTGGACGGATCGACCTGAAATGTCATGGCTGGACACCATGATGAGCACCTCTATTGAAATGCTGCATGCCATGTGGTGGGGCATCTTACTGGGCATTGTGTTGGTTGGCTGGCTCAACCGTATTCCAAGAGAAGTCGTTGTATCAGCTCTCGGTCCTGGCCACACCAAACGCGGCATATTCAGAGCCACCTTAGCCGGCCTCATGCTCGATCTATGCAATCACGGCATACTCATGGTAGCGATGAAATTGTATGAACGAGGTGCCAGCCTGGGACAAGTAATGGCGTTCTTAATCGCCAGCCCATGGAATTCATTCACGCTTACCCTGATTCTATTTGGTTTGATTGGTATTCCCTGGACTCTGGCCTTCATTGCGTTCTCCATGGTGATCGCTTGGATCAGCGGCATGATTTTCGACAAACTGGAATTGTCTGGCACCCTGCCTATGAATCCCTACAAGGAAGATCTGCCCGCCGACTTTAAACTCTGGCCAGAACTAAAACGTCTATCAGGCGAGGCAGACTACTCGGCTTCCGCGACGTTCAGAATGCTGTGGGATGGTTTGAAAGGCGCGCGGATGGTAATTCGCTGGATCATGTTTGGCATTGTACTGGTCGCTTTAATCCGGGCCTTTGTGCCAATGGATATTTTCCAGAACTGGTTCGGCGCGACCGTAGGTGGTTTATTCCTGACACTATTGGCTGCCACCGTGATTGAAGTCTGCTCAGAAGGCTCAACACCGATCGCTGCTGATCTTGTAAATCGTGCAAGCGCGCCCGGTAATGGCTTTACGTTCCTGATGGCCGGGGCCGCAACGGATTACACTGAAATCATGGTGGTCAAAGACACCATGAAGAGTTGGAAGATTGCGCTCTTCTTACCACTGATTACAGTACCGCAGGTATTGTTGATTGGCTGGCTGATGAATGTCTTTGGCGGGTAAGCTCGCCAAAGATTCAGCATGAGACGTGAGATTATTATGAGATTTAGCTTCAGGAAAACTAGGAACTTCTATACCTAATAAGCTCTGTTAAAACGTTATGAGATATATTGTTTAGCTCGATAAGAAAGCGTTATCAAGGCAGACGATACAAGGCAAAAACTGGCGAAAAAGCGGAGCTTATAAATTATAAGTGAGCACTTTGAGCCAGTTTTTAACACAGTAGCTGCAACGTAGATAGCTTTCTAGTGACCTTCACCTTCCATTCCAATCTGATACACAGTCGAACAATTCCGCCCATTACGCTTACAGTGATACAACGCAATGTCCGAACGCTCTAACCAGCTTGCATATTCAGTAATATCGGAAGAAACTTCTGCAATACCGATACTGATGGTGTAGTTAATCTCAAGTGCTTCATATTTGACCGTAATGGCCGCAATTTTCTCTCGAAGACGCTCTGCAAAGGCATAGGCATCCTGTGCATTGGTGTCGACCAGAATCACACCAAATTCCTCACCCCCATAACGACCAGACACGTCAGTTTCTCGCACAGTGTCACGTAGGGCTTGAGATGTTACCCGAATCACTTCGTCACCTGCCTGATGGCCATAGGTGTCATTGACCTTCTTGAAGTGGTCGATATCAAACATGATTAATGAACTGGTGATCTTGCTACGCTGACAACGCTTGTATTCTTTCTCAAGACAATCTTCCCAGTGACCTCGGTTGAATAGCTGGGTCAATCGATCGGTTTGACTCAATACTTCCAGTTTCTTATTGGCTTGTTCTAATTGTGCTTTGTTGGTCGCCGCATCGGTTACGTCATAAACCAGAATGCAAACGTGATCGACATTGCCTGTCAGAGACATTAAAGGAATGATGGTAATGTTCTGGTACATATATTCAGCTGTACCAGTAATCGGACGATAGTTCTTAAAGCGAAATACAAAAGGGCGCTGCTCCCACGTAGTAAACGCTCGATTATGCAACTGAAACACAGAATCAATTTTATGGCAAAACCAGTCACGGGGAACTTCAGGAAACAGATCAAACAGAACACTGCCTTTGGCATCGCCCGGATCAATACCCGAGTGATTCTCCATAAAGCTGTTCCAAACACCGATTTCGTAATTCCTGTTCAAAACCACCAAACCTACATCGATGGTTTGAAGCATATCCATCATCCAATGGAACTCGGACATGTCTAATTTTGTTTCTGACGGCATAAAACTTCCAATAATGCGTTATCTCAACTCAATGCATAACTCAATCAAGATTGCACTACTCCAATAAGTAGGAAGCAATCTCATTCAAGCGATAGATGGAATCATCTGAGAACAACAACAACAAATCACAATTGATGTTGTGATCTTTTATGGTGTAATTCACTTCCAGAGTCAGCACCTTTGACCAGCGCATAGAGTTTGATGAAATCAAATCTTTGATATCACAGTGCTGCCCTAATACCACTGGGTGCCCCTGACTGAAACTCATATCCAATTGTTCAGCTAGGCCATTCAAAAAGGCTCCTATTAGAATACTGGCGATGTCCATCTCCAGCTCCAGCTGGACCGCATCATCAATCTCACCTTCATACTTCATGAGTTTAGCAATATCATTGAAGCTTGAATCGTTAAAGATCAGTAATGCTTCACCAGCCACGCCTTTACCAATAAATCCTTGGCATACCGCAGATACTGACTCATTATCAGAAGCCGCCTGCAATGCCATTTGTAACTCACCTGCTTCCAAAATATTTACATTCGGAATAGGTAACACAACGAACACATCCAAAAGACGTGCAAGACGATCTGCTGCCTGACCCATAGCAACATTTGTGACTTCTTGATAAACGTCCCGAAGCTCTTCGTTGAGTTCTAAATCTTGATCGCTCACATATACCTCGTCGCAGCGCGCTCAGTCCTACTGCCTGATGATTGCCCAATCACCATACTGGCGGTCATCCTTAAATCAGTCATCTGACTCAAGCAAAAATGCCATAAGCGGTTAAAATTTCGGTAATTTTGTCTGTTGTAATGGGTTTCTTGATGAACTCAAGCGCACCCAGTTTTTTAACTGTGTCTCTTGCCTCTGGCTGAATATCACCGGAAACGACAATTACCATGGTGGGCAAATCTTCTGCTCGAATGGCTTCTAGAACACCATAACCATCCAAAACAGGCATTGTGAGATCCAGAAACAGGATATCTGCCTTGCCTTCTTTGATCGCTACAAGTGCTTCTTCCCCATTCCCAGCAAACGTTACCTCAATGTCCCAATCGTTAGGCAGAGCACGCGCCATCTGCTTACGAGCAAAACTTGAGTCATCACATATCAATACTGGTGTTGACATGATTCCTACTTTTTATGCGTATTAATGAATCTCTGAGGTTTCAGCCAGAATTAGTAATAAGGATATTCTGGCACCCTACGAACAAGTAAAGTCGTTAAGTGCCTGTTTAGCAAGGTGGCTTTTGTAGAGATTATGTAAATCGTATTATTTAATACGTCTTACACGAATCTTTTTAGAACGGCCTTCTTCTACCATCGCATACGAGCCAAAGAGCATCTTGAATACACGCACCTTAGGCTGCTGGGAAGAAAAACCAAATCGCTCTTCCTTGGTTTGCTGCCATACCTGACCATTTTCCATAGTAATTTTCCAGAAACCACCCGGTAAACGCTCAACTTGAGATGCTTGCATCACCATCTCATCTGAAGCTTGTTGCTGATGTGCAAGACCAAAGTCGGCAATGGCTCTTTTCTGAATTATTTCCTGCTTTTCAGGGTTAGCCTTCGCAATTGAACGTGAGATAGTGTCGTAACAAACGATACGTTTTAACTCATCCGTCATTTCAAAACACTTTAAAATCTGCTCATCCAAAGGTTTGGTTTCAGCCAGAGCACTGACAGGATTAATCATCGATGAAGCCAGAACTGCTGCAGCCAAAATTGATTTTTTCATTTATCTTCCACTTATTATCCGAACTAAAAAACGAGTAATTAAAAACCTGAAAACAAAGTACCACAATTTAACGGCAGATACAGACTTCTTGAATGCATACTCTAAACACTTCCATTAAAGTGGAAGAATAAACCACTTAAACCTCTCTAAAGAAAGCATCCAAGCCGTAGCTCCCTTGTTGTCATGAAAGGTTGTCGTAAAGGTTGGTTCAACTTACTTAACCTAGGGCATCACCTACTCGTTAGCACGAGATACCCGACTCAATTATTTGAGGAGCACGACTATGAACAGTCCAACACCAGAAAGCACAACCAATACATCGCCACTCATTAAAGCCGCTACAACCGCCATCGGAGTGGCATTACTACTTAATGATCGCCGTAAGAAAAAAAGCCAGAAACTGATTGAAACAAGTCAAAAGACATCCACAGAGCTCATTGAAAAAGGCACTGAAGTGGATCAAAAACTGAGAGCCTCTACTAATCAGGTAATCGAAGATACTCAGGCCAAATTGGAACACGGATTGGAACAGACCAAAGACTCTCTTAAAAAAGCGCAAAGTTCCGTGGAAAAAGCCGCCGATGTGAGCCGGGATAAGCTTCTCGCTATCTCAGGTGTTGCAACCCATAAGGACGTTAAAGATAACGCAAAAATCTCCCATCTGAGCGCCCTATCTACCCAAATGGCCGTTTTTGGTGAAAACGTCGATTATCAGTTTAACAAACAGCAGAACGAACTTATCCAGAAGGCCGACAAGCATGATCTAGCGCCATTAGCTCGCTCTACTGAGCTCCAAACACTGGCTAAAATCGAAGATCTAAAAGATCTAGCAACCCAAGAATCACTCAAACCACTAGCAACATCCGAAGAGCTGTCCCCTCTGGCCAAAACAACCGATCTGGATACTCTGGCTAAATCCAGTGAATTGATTGAACTGGCAACTAAATCGGATCTTGAGCTTCTTCAGCAAATTCCGGTTCTAACGGAAAAAGTAGATTCACTGGCTACACAAGACGACCTATCACCTTTAGCAAAAGAGAAGTCCCTAAAAGCCATTCAGAAAATCCTACAAAATCAGATGGAAACACACCAATCCAAGATCGAAGTTCTGATGTCGCAATTGGCCACCCGCGATGATGTATCTGAATTAGGAAATACCCAGGCAACCAAGCAAGACATTGATAATGCGACAACACTTCTAGCGTCCAAAGAAGATGTGGAAAGCGTCGTTAAACAACTGATCAAACACATTCATCATCTGGAACGGCAAGTAGCTATGTTGAAAGATAACCTACCCAAAGACCAACCTGCCGTAAAAGATGCACCAAAAGCAAAGCCAGCAACAACTAAAAGTGTTGCAGAAAGTATCGATTCCGTTCAGGTAAGAGCCCACTGACCAATAAAATAAAACAACACAAGACAAAGCCTATGAAGAACTCCACAGACTAGTCCTATAAAGATGTGCTAGGAAAGGATGTCATAGGCTTTATTCAAAGCCTTTAATAAATTCTCGTAAACCACGGGTTTCGCCACAAAGTCATTCATTCCCATGCGGTAACATTTCCGTTCTTCTTCCACCATGGCAGAGGCGGTCAGCGCAATGATATAGATACCTTCGTAAGAATCACCCGAATTCCGAATGGTTGCCGAAGCTTCATAGCCATCCATCACTGGCATCTGACAATCCATTAACACCAGATCATAAGATTTCTGTCCGAGCTTATCGATGGCAATTTGACCGTTTTCCGCAATATCGTAGGTCAGCCCTAACTGATCCAACATACTCGAAGTCACTAACTGGTTGACCAGATTATCCTCAACCATTAGCACTTTCATACTGTGTTTCGGAAAGTTTGGTTCTAAAGCCGGCTCATTCGATACAGAAGCCTTGTCGTCGCCTAATACTTCCATCGGTAAGGTAAACCAAAAACGGGAGCCTTCGCCCAGTTTCGAGCTTACTCCTAATTGGCCACCCCAGGATTCAACAATGGTTCTAACGATCGCCAGCCCTAAACCACTTCCACCTTTACTGCGAGCATGCGCATCAACTTGCTGAAACTTATTAAAAATCGTGTCGCACTGCGCTTGAGGAATACCAACACCGGTATCTACCACTTCACCCGACAAATGACCAATTCCATCCTTATCTTCCGCTGGAATATAAATAAGATTGATATCCACCCTGCCTTTTCCGGTAAACTTCAGAGCATTTCCAATCAAGTTCATAATAATCTGATAGAAACGCTTAGGATCGCCCTTCACTGACTTAGGAAAACCCTCAGAATAACGAATACCCAACCCAAGGCTCTTACTGTCCGCCTGCGGTTTTAGATTTTGAATAACGTTATTGGCAATTTGCTGAATCATCATAGGTTTCAGGTCGATACCAAATTCATCAGCTTCCGCACGAGAAAGATCCAATACATCGTCAATAATCGAAACCAGATGTTCACCAGACTGCATCGCAATCTTCATCCATTGCTGATGCTGCTCTGTTAACTCATCAGAACGTATTAATTCCATGATCCCTAATATACCGTTGAGAGGAGTTCTCACGTCATGACTGATACTTGCAAGAAAGGTCAACTGATCCTTACTTTGCTGCTCAATCTTCATACTTTGTTCCGTTAACTGTTGGATTAACTGACGATTCTTCATCAAGGTGCGTAACCGAACCAGCACCTCATGAGGCACTACCGGCTTTGAAACGTAATCGTTCACACCTCGTTGGAGCAATTCAACCCGACGGGCTGGATCGTCGTACCCCGTAATGGCAATGATAGGGATGTCACCTTTTGGGCTATCCAGTCTACGAATGCGATGAACTAACTGTAATCCGGATATCTCTCCCGGAAGTACAATATCAGTTAAAACAAGATCGTATTCATTCTTTTGAAAAGCAGTCCAGGCAGATTCAGCATGATCATAAGCATCGACCTGTAATCCGGCGCCCTGCAAAAAGGCGGTCATCGACATTTGCTGACTAACAGAATCTTCAATGTATAACACCCGCCCATCCACAGGACGCTGTCGTTCTTGATGTCGACTGAGATAGATCGCCAAATCAGACAATTCATGGCGACTAAAAATATCGGTAATCCCAGTACTAAAGGCTTCACTTTGATTGGCTTGAGTACCTTCGGTGGTCATCAAAACTACGGGGGTAAATTTGTATCCGGGAAGATCCCTGATCATGCGACAAGCGGCTAAGCCATCCATTTCACCGGGCAAATGCAAACCTAAACAAATGAAGTCATAGTTGGACTGTTCCAAAGCGCCTTCCAGTTGATCAGAACTTTCCAGTAACGTTGCATTCATTCCCACCGAGCTAAATAACCGTGTTAATACAGCCCTTATCGCTTTACTGCCCTCGATAGCTAGGACGTTTGATGACATTACTTTTCCTTCTAAATCGCTGTTATCTACATGATGGGACGACGCATTCAAACTCACTACACCTCAGACAGTATAGCAGCGCATTTTACTAGCCTTCGAAGAAGTTTGTTCATGACCTCCTACAAAGCCTTACGTTATACTCGACCGATTACCACTCCAAGTACTCGCATGACCTCACTAAAAGGAGTCTAACTTGCGATCTGTAGCAATTATTGGCGGCACCGGCCTCAACAACTTCCCTAACGCAGAATCTCTGAAATCCATTGATCTGGACACCCCTTACGGTAAACCCTCAGGCAAAATCGAAGCATTGAAACTGGATCAGTTCACCGTATATTTTCTGGCGCGGCATGGTCAACCGCATAACTTACCACCACATCAGATCAACTATCGAGCAAACCTGCATGCACTTCATCAGTTAGGTGTGACCGACATCTTTGCGGTCAATGCCGTCGGCGGCATCAGCGAAAACGCACCGACCGGTCAGCTGTGTATTCCAAACCAATTAATTGATTACACCTGGGGCAGAGAACATACCTACTCTCAGCAAGACGCCAGTAATGACTTACTTTCGGTTCAACACATTGATTTCTCTTATCCGTTTACCGACAGTCTTCGCTCAATCCTTGTCGATAAAGGCCATGAACTTAGATTGCCAATGACGGATGGTGGGACATATGCCGTCACTCAGGGGCCAAGACTGGAAACTGCGGCAGAGATCGCTAAATACGAACGCGATGGCTGTGACATTGTAGGGATGACAGCCATGCCTGAAGCCGCCTTGGCTCGTGAACTGAATATTCGTTATGCCAGTGTCTGCTTATCGGTGAATCCAGCAGCTGGGAAATGCGATGAGGAAATCACCATGAAAGATATTCAAGCGGTGGTCAATCAGGGAATGAAGCAGGTAACGTCATTATTGGAAGCCAGTGTTAGCCATTTGCTGAACGACAACGCATTCCCAGATTAATTTCTGTTCACAAATAACTGCTTCGCCAACGAACCATTTAGCCAACGAACCATTCAGCCAACGGAACTCTCATGTCATCGACTGCTTTGTTAAACGATTCCCTAGCCAACTTTACACCGGATGAATTCAGCCCTATTCGTTGGCGTAATGGACAACTTGAATTATTGGATCAAAGACAGCTTCCTCACAGGGTAGAATGGCTTCGTTATTCCAATACCTGCGAGGTTGCTCAGGCCATTACTGACATGGTGGTTCGAGGTGCACCCGCCATTGGCATCACTGCCGCATACGGCGTTGTTCTCTCGCTAATAAATCATCAGAACGCGCTTATATCTGGAAATAATAACTCCCTTCAACAAGACATTCAGGCATTAGCTCAAAGCCGCCCTACGGCAATCAATTTGCATTGGGCGCTGGATCGAATGAGTGCCTTAATCGAAAGAACTGAACCTGAACAGCTAGTTTCACGTTTAGCTAAAGAAGCCATCGCAATCCACCAGCAAGACATCGACTTTTGTCATCGAATCGGCCAACACGGTGCTTCACTCATCTTAGAAGGAAGTCGGGTTTATACCCACTGTAACGCTGGCGCATTAGCTACCGGCGGTCACGGTACAGCGTTAGGCGTTATTCGAACGGCCTTTGCCCAGAACAAGATTGCCCAAGTTTATGCTGGCGAAACCCGCCCGTGGTTTCAGGGCGCTAGACTCACCAGCTGGGAATTACTTGAAGAAGGCATTCCGACTTTTCTGGTAACCGAAGGTGCAGCAGGCCACACGCTAAAACAAAATAACGTCGATTGGGTCATTGTGGGGTCTGATCGAATTGCGGCTGACGGCTCGGTAGCCAATAAAATCGGTACATACAACCTAGCGATTCTTGCTCGCCATCATGGCTGCAAAGTCATGGTAGCAGCGCCTAGCTCCACCTTTGATTTAAGCATCCAAAATGGTGCGGACATTCCGATTGAACAACGACCAACTGAAGAAGTGACGCATTACAAAGAGTCCGCCATTTCAGCGAGTGGTGTCACAGCGATCAATCCGTCGTTTGATGTCACGCCGCCAGACTTAGTCGATGTTATCGTGACTGAACGAGGGATTATCCATAACCCCTCGACCGAAACGATCAAAGCACACTTTGAGTAACATCGGGTTGTTAGATCCTAATTAGACTCACTCGCTCTAACCAGACTCATCGGATCCTGGTGAATTAATATATCCGCATCAGGAAACCTTTCACGAACTAACAACTCAACTTCATCAGAGACCTGATGCGCATCTAACAAGGAAAGCTGGTCATCCAGTTCCAAATGGAATTGGATGAATATCGTTGGCCCGGACTGGCGAGTTCTCAAGTCGTGCAGACCATAGACCTTAGGATGGGACAACACTGTCTGCGCTATCTGATCATGTGCATCTTCATCCAGCGCATGATCCATCAGTGCATTTACCGCTTGCTTGGCAATGCCCCAGGCACTGAACAAGATATAAATACCAATAAGCAAGGCAAAGATACCGTCCACTTCATTGAATCCATACAAAGCCAAAACCAAAGCTACCAAAATCGCCATATTCATCAACACATCACCTTTGTAATGCAATGAATCCGCTTTCACCGCCAGACTTCCTGTTAACTTAGCCACGTAATGCTGAAAACTGACCAAAACCAAAGTGGCCACAATGGAAATCACCATCACCAGAATACCTATTTCAGGCTGATTCACCTCCTGGGGGTGTATGATGCGATCGACTGCATGTAACAGCAGAAGAACACAGGACCCAGAGATAAATGCACTTTGAGCTAAACCAGCTAACCCCTCAGCTTTACCATGACCATATCGGTGCTCGTCATCGGCCGGTTGAATCGCTAATCTCAGCGCAAATAAGTTAGCCGCAGAAGCGGCCAAGTCGAGCAATGAATCTGTCAACGAAGCCAAAACACTGGAAGACCCGGTCATCATTACCGCCACCACTTTTAGTGCGATAAGAAACAAGGCCGTGCCTGTGGCCGCCCAACCAGCCATTAACGTCAGTCGTGCATAATCTTTCATAACGAGCTTACGCTTCTATTTCTTGGAAAGTTCACTTATGGCTTGCCTAATCCGCCGAAACGCTTCTTCCAACAGAGACTTTTGGCAACCAAAGTTCAATCGTATGAACTGATCTTTACCAAAATCCGCGCCCGGCGACATACCTACACCATAAGATTCAAAATACTTCGCGGGTGACTCCAGATCCAGTTCAGAAACATCAATCCACGCCAGATATGTGGCCTCTAAATGCAACATAGACAAACCATCAATCTCTGCCACCTGCTGCTCAATATAGTCACGATTATCCCGTAGATAAGTGATTTGCTCCGCTAACCAGGGCTCACCATATTGATAAGCAGCAACAGCCGCCTCAATGGCCATTAAATTCACTTCCGGCACAATGCCTTGGGACACACACTTAAACTTTGCTCGAAGAGCCGGATCTTCAATAATCGCAAAAGAACACCCTAAGCCTGCGATATTCCAGGTCTTGCTTGGCGCCATTAAAGTACAACAGCGCTTGGCGCTTGGCGCACTCAACGAGGCAAACGGAATATGCGGCACGTCATCCAGAATCAAATCACAATGGATTTCATCAGAACAGATGACCCAATCAAAACGTTCAGCCAATTCAGCCAAACGTTCTAATTCGTCTTTTCTAAAGACGGTTCCCCCCGGATTCTGAGGATTACAGAGCATGATTAAATCAAGCTCGTCACCTAAGGCCTCTAATTCTGCCCAGTCCAACATCCAACGCCCATCTTGTTCAGAAAAAGGAACAAAGCATGCACTCGCATCCGCGTTTTTTACAGACGACACAAACGGGGGATAAATCGGGGTTGGAATCGCGACCTTTTTCCCCGGGTTTGAATACGCTCTGGCTGCCACATTCAAACCACACACCAAGCCAGGAATGAAAACGATCGATGAAGCATCAATTTGCCAACCGTACAGCGTTGCCATTCGGTTCACAATTAACTGCTTTAAGGCATCCGGCACCAAGGTATAACCAAAAATACCATGCTCCGCACGGGTCTTAAGTGCGTCTATGATTTCATCTGCCACTTTGAAATCACTATCTGCCACCCACATTGGCAAAACATCCAGCCCCTTATACCGATCCCACTTCATGCTTGAAGATGATTTACGATCTACAACCTGATTAAAGTTTAACCCCTTCATCCTTTTCCTCTAGAAAATATTCGCTTTGATCTCATCACTCAATACATGACTAAAACAGCTAAAGGTTTCATTTTTAGTACGTTTCGTTCTATTCGCCGATACTGGAATCCATTGAGTGATCCCTGCCTATACTGTATATTTAATATACAACCACTAATGGAGTATTTTCCGTTATGACAAGCATCACAGCGACAACCGGTACTAACCCTCTCGTCCAGCCGCTTAGTACTGGCAGTGAGGAGCAACGCGTTGCTAATGTTACACGTAATCCTGATCAGGATAACGTAGCTGCTCGTGCGCCGGAAGCTCCTGATGAATCCGCGCCTCGAAATAACACACAAAATGCGACTGAGCCACAAGAGGAAATCAATCGTCGAGATGATCCTGAATTACAGGCTCGTATTCCTGAACGCCGAGAGAATGTGGAAGTAACACCTGATGAAGATAACGTCGACAGTGGTGATCGTTCTGAAAACTCAGTAACAGTAACCATTACTGGTCCAGAAGATCAGGAAGTCTCAGCTACTTTTACGCGAGAACAAGTGTTTGACAGTGTTGAGCAACGTCAGGATCAACAAAATGCTGAACGCTTTATCGAAGCGACACAAAATGCTAACTCTGACGATCCTGCTGAGCGTAATGATTTAACAGATAATTCAAACGTTATCCGTGTTATCGCTGAAAACAGTGACTCACCTGAGCAGGCCAGAGAAACAACCTTTGATTTGGTAGAAACTCGCCAACAGGCAGAAAATGCTGAATTTGCCTTCGAGCAGTTTGAACAAGCCAATAATGCTAACAGTAGTGATACTGAAGATAACGAGTCATCATCTACCTTTACAGAATTAGCTAATGAAGCGTTGGAAGCGCAAACACGTAACGTAGTGATCGGAAACTTTGCAGAAAACCAGGCGAATGAAGAAACCGTTGGCTCTAATCTGAATGCGTTTGCCTAACGCTACGCTCTGCAGATACTGATCAAGCACTAATCGAAGCCCTTTTAATAAAGGGCTCAGAGTGTTGATAAACCCCCATGTTTTTTATGATTGCCATTCTGACTAAGAAAAAGCATTCCAAAAACATTAAAAGATTTAAGAAATGGCCCTATTTGAACACTTTTTGAATCTAAATTTGGGCGTTTTTGAACTGTTGAACTTTGTCAGCAGCCTGTGCATTTTAAGTTCAGACAGGTATACCGCTGTGGAAGCGGAATAAAGAATCTTCAGACAAGATGGCATCCTTCTCCACTTCCCGGAAAAACTCAATACGATCATCAATTGACTTACCGGCGTATTTCTCAGCCAAGGTAATGTAATCTTTGTAATGACGCGCCTCTGACTTCAGCAGTGAAATGTAAAATTTCTGTAGCTCTTCATCCAGGTGCGGAGCAAGTTTTGAGAAACGTTCACAGGAGCGTGCTTCAATGAACGCCCCCACAATAAGCGTATCAATCACACGATCCGGCTCTTGCTTACGAACACCAGCATTCATCAAACCGGCGTAACGTGATGGCTGATGGGATTTATACTTAAGCTCTCGCTTCTTAATGATCTTCATCACTTGCTCAAAGTGTACTAATTCTTCACGCGCCAAACGAGACATCTTATGCAGCAGATCCGGTTTGTCCGGATGCTTAAACATCAGCGTTAACGCTGTCCGAGCAGCACACTTTTCAAGATAGGCATGATTCACCAACAACATATCCTGGTTCTTAAGCGCCTCTTCTACCCATTCATCGGGTGTCTCACACGGAAGAAACGCCTTTAACTCTTCAAGTGCCTGTGGATCAACATTCTGCATGCAATACTTCTTTCTACAATAATTATGAGGATTAAAAATTGGACGGCATTATAACGGAACAGATTGAAATTAGGGACTGCCTTACTGAATAACCAGCATGCTGTTGATATCCATCAAGTCAGCCCTATCTAAAGATTCAATGAACGCTAGCCAATAGCCCAAATTTTCTCTTTAAAACTGGTTAAACCTTTGGATTTCCAGCGAGGCTCAGCATCAATCAACTCTAACTCGCCTTTGAAAATCAAAGCACGTCCCCAAAGCTCTTGAGTTTCTTCGTCAGACACAGAAAACGGAGGACCGGATGCCATCGTTTGATCATACACCGTAGTAATTACTAATCCTTGAGCACTCTCCGCTAACAAACGCTTTGTCTGTTCAACATAAGGTTTGCGCAACTCAAGCGGTAAGGCAATCAACGCCGCTCGGTCGTACAGCCCATCAAATAACTCCGCTTCAAACGAGAAGAAATCACCAACATAGAAGGTGATGTTTAGCTCATTACAGTCATAACAATGAAACACGCAATCATTCATCTCAACATCAGACACCGATGCCGTTAAACCATTCTCTTTCAAGAAATCTTTCGCCGCGATCTCAGACAACTCAACACCCACCACCTGATAGCCTTGCTGAGCAAGCCAAATCATATCTTTGGATTTACCGCACAACGGCACGAGAACACGAGCGCCATTCCCTAGCGCAGGAAAATAACGAACGAATTCGGGATGCACTTTCTCTTGATGAAATCCAATCTGATTAGATTGCCATTTTTGATGCCAAAAGCTATGTTCCATGGAGTCTGTCTCTGTTTTTTTTATCTACAAAATTCATATCTAAAATGTTTGGACGCATTATGCCACTAAAGCACATCAATTATTCAGCACGATTCGTGTTTGTTTCGGTTCTCGTAACCCTGACAAGTTTACTTTCAAGTTGTGGTCACTACATTCGTTCTGAACATCTATGGCAATCGGCCTTATCACAAGACCACTCGTTAGTTGGTGATATTGTCCGCACCTCGGATTACCGCCGGGTTCAACCTGATGACTTAATTAGGCAACTTTCTAATGCCGATTATGTATTGATTGGTGAGAAACACGACAACCCGGATCATCATCACATTCAGAACTGGATACTCACCCATCTTTTACCAAAGGATAAGTATCGCCTGGTCTTTGAGATGATGGATTACAGTCAGCAGACAAAGCTTGAACAGCTGAATTCAAACGCACTAGAAGATGACATTCTCAAGGCTACAAAGCTTGATAAATCCGGTTGGGAAAAAGAACACTATTTACCTCTGATCAAAACCGGTCTAGCCAAAGGGGCTGACATTATTGGAGGCAACCTACCCAAGGCAGATTTGATGGGTATTTATCAGGACGGTTTTTCCAGCATCGAATCAAAAGAACGCTTTTCGACTTTCGACAGTATTGAAGCTCCTGTGCAGGAGCTTATTAGAGAAGAAATATATCAACAACACTGCAAGATGATCCCGATTAAAAAGACCACCCCAATGGTCAATATACAGATAGCCAAAGATGCCAGTATGTCTTTTGCCATGACACAGGACTCCAAGATCAAGTCCGTCCTGATTGCAGGAAACTACCACGTGAATAAAGACGTTGGCGTTCCTAAACATCTCAAACAAAGTCAACCAGAGAAAACCTCAGCCGTCATTCAAATCCTTGAAGTAAGCGATGAATATGAAACGTTAAAGAGCCTCCAAAATGGCGAGTTTCACGGCGCTGATTATCTCTGGTTCACACCTCGCTGGACGGATAAAGACTATTGTGAGGATATGAAGGCGCAAATGCACAAATCATCTCAATAACCACATTCTCTGCTCGACTGGGCTCAATCCAGCCCAGTCAAAGCGAGGGCTTATTAATCTGACCTTTTATTCTAAATCATGGCGTACAGTTCGCAGCATCCATCTGATCAATCCAGGCACTGATCAAACTCACACCTTCAGTGTGGGTAGTGACACGACCCAGCTCAGGCATTTTATGGCGCGAATCCGTTGTCTCCACCCGGAATTTCAAGTACGAAAGATCCGAT
>Ga0255751_10000430_pt1 | contig 38857 bp, 41 predicted proteins | sample 071ome_20_FD_179951 | JGI IMG/M metagenome (GOLD analysis project Ga0255751, IMG submission 179951) | Coastal salt marsh microbial communities from the Groves Creek Marsh, Skidaway Island, Georgia - 071412BT metaG (version 2) | ecosystem: Environmental > Aquatic > Marine > Intertidal zone >... | reverse complement strand
GAATTACTAAACAGAAATCAGAAGATATTATGGACCAAATGTTAATACAGGCTTCTCAACAGGGCGATAGGTCTGCAATGATGGCTATAGTAGAAATTTATAATAATCCAAAAAATAAAGGTGAAATACTAGAAAAGTATTTTACAGCACAAGGTGAACAACCATCTATGCAGGAACAAGCTCTAATGCAACAAGCTGCAGCACAACAACAAGCTGGTCCACCTAATTTACAAGCACTACTTGGAGGTGGATAATGCCAGAAGATTTTACAGAATTTGCAAAAATTATAGCTAGAAATTTTCCTGAAGAAATAATACACGAAGAAGTAGAAAGTGAGTATATACACATACAAGATATGGATTTTACAGAGATGAGAAATTCAGGCAAACCTGAAACATTTACAGTTGCTTGGATACCTGGTCTTGGAAAAATAGATATAGTGTTTACACCAGATTATTAATATGAGTAGATTAAGAAAAAACAAAGCAGAATATAAAGCAGAAGACTTTAAAGGACAGGCACAAGAGTTGGAAACATTACAGGATGCTGCTCCTTTAGAAGTAGCAGAATCACCTGTAGTTGAAGCACAACAAGCACCTGTACAAAATTTAGGTCAATTTGTTCAAGATGCAACTAGACCTGAAGAAGACCCAATGATGAGTCCACTAGCAGGCATAGAAGACAGTACTAGCAGATTTGCTGCTGCTCCTGATGCAGATATGATTTTGCAAGCTATGTATAAAATTTTACCTAGCAAGGAGATTGCAGCCTTACTAAAGAATTTATAAAATGGCTGAAATAAGATGGTGGTGGCAATCACCTGTACAAGATGAGATAGAAGAAACTCAACAAAATAATCGTATTGAACAAGCTAAGGTTATTGAAGGTATGGTTAACTCTGTACCTCAAACAGCACAAAATTTAAAATCATTAGTTGATGAACATTTTTATTTACCTAAAGATGTATTAGTTGGTGCATCTTTAATGAACTTAACTGCTGATTCGCCAGAGATAGCAACAATAGTTGAACGTTGGTTAGATGTAGAAAAGACTTGGTGGGATAGAGTTAAAGCAGTTGGTAGAGGAACAATTAGAACAGCATTTACTGCATTTGATTCTTTACAAGATGAGATAGTTAAAAAACCAGTATTAGCATATCAAAAGTATTTAAACCAAAAAAAATACAGAGATAGTACTGGTATTTTAGGTGCTTCATTACAACTGCTAATTAGTGATGATGCTAGAAAAGAACTAGGTGCTGTAAGAGATAAGCTAGGTCCTTCTACAGGTAGAATAGCTTTACAAAATTTAGCAGCAGGAAAAAAAGTAAACTTAGGTGAAGGTTACTTTCCAAATTCTACTTTAGCTGAAGATACAGATGTATATAAAGAATTAGTAGGTAGAGGAATAGATGACCAATCTGCAAAGAATATTGTGCAAACATATTATGGTCAAGACATTACAAATAGAGAAAGAGAACGTGATGAAAGTCTTACTATACAAACTAGATTTGGTACTACTAAATTAACACCTGCTGCACCATTAACTGCATCTATATTAGAACCTGGCACTAAAGGTTACAACATAATGTCTGGTCTTATTGATGGTGCATTTACTTTAGTTGCAGACCCATCAATACTTATAGGAAGTTATTTAAATAAAGCAGGTAAAGCAGTTAGGTCATTATCACAAGCTGATGTATTAAAGAGTGCAGGAGTAATTGATAAAGCAGTTAGAAAAACTATACACGTTCCATCTGCTACAGAATATTTAACTAGCACAAAAGGTGGTACTAGAATTGTTGACCAATTAGTTTTAGCAGAAGATTTTGATACTGTTGGTAGATTGTTAAAAAACCAAGGTGATGCTGCATTGCATAAAGGATTAAAGAATGCAAAGTCAAGAGAAGAAGTTACCAATTTATTAATACCAGCTATAGAAGAACAAGTAAAGTTTAAGAGATTAGACCCTAATTCATTATTAATGCGTGGTTCTGTATCAAGTACATTAGGTGGATATGTAGCTGGTGATTTTGGTAAAGCAACAGGTTTAGTAGGTGCAATTAAAAAAACACAAGCAGATTCTGCATTAGGTAGATTATTTTCTGAGTTTCCTGTACCAAAGTTAAATGTTAAAGATATGAACCAATCATTCTTTGATTTAAAACAATGGATGAAGTGGGCAAAAGTAGATGATAGTATAGCTAACCCTGCTTTAGATAAATTAGCAGACTTAGCAGAAAATCAAATGTTAAATCCTGATGAAGCACAATCATTACAAAATATGGGTGACATTCTTGATATATGGAATGATGTACTTAATCACATTGGAGAAAAGTTTGAAGCAATAGATTTACCTCCACAACTTATGAAAGGTATTAAACGATGGATGGCATCTGTAGATGAAACACATAGATACTTTGTAAACGAATTAGGTGAACTTGAATGGTTTCCTGGTTCTAAATTTGAAGAGATACCTAAGTTAATTAAACAAGACTTTTCTGAATTTTTAACTGATGATGATACTGTAACTGTTATTGAAAAAGTACTTAGTAAATTTAAAGGTAGTTCTGAAGTAATAACAAAAGATGTAGAAGATATAGTTGCACAAGTAAAAGAAATATCTAATGACCAAACTGCTGTAGAAACTAGATTGTTAATTGATGAATTGTGGTCAGGTTTTTATAACGGTGCAGAACGTGAAGCATTAAATATTGCAGAAGAGATAGGTATAAATACTAAAGGTAGAGTATCTAAAGGTATGACAGTGCCTGATGCAGATATACCTAATAAGCAAAATTTACAAGATATAAGTTTAAAATATGCTGCAACTACACCAATAGAAAAAATTGCTGATGGTTCTGTATCTGCAATACCTGATACAGTAGATGGATTAAAAACATTTAAAAATGTGAAAAAAGGTGAAAAGTTTTTATACGATAATGCAGTTGTTGAAATATCAAAAATAAGAAGTATACCTATGGATATATTTACAAATCCTAATAAAGGTGTTTTGTTAGAAGATACATTAACTAAAACTGGATTAACTAGAGAACAATTGTTTGATGCAGTTAAAACTGAAAAAGGTACAACTTTTAGATTAATAGAAGTTGATGTAGCTCAAGGTTCAAGATTTGATAATTTGTCTAGAAGAATGAAAGAGTTAGGTCTAGATGATTTTAAAGATGCAGACGAATATAAAGCACAAGTTGAATACGGAAAAATTAGAGAAGAAGCATTACAAGGTAGTAAAGATGAAATAAATTCTCTACCTAGAAAAGAACGTACTGCTGTACAAAATAAAATACAACAGATAGAAGATGCTAAAAAAGTAATTAACTCTATTGATAATGCTATAGAAAATATAAATGCTGATATTGCACGTATTGAAGCTGAGTATGCAGTAAATCCTACAAATATGCAATGGTATAGAAAAACTTATATGCAGGTTAGCGAAGTTGAAGCAAATCCAGAAGAAATAATTATTGGATTAAATAAATTAAAAGAAGATGCTCTTAATCAAATTACAAAAGAAATACAAACAAATATTAGATATAGAACAAGAGATTTTAGAAAAGGTATTGAGCCGAAAAATACAGTACAAGATGAATTAGGTGACGTTACAAAAGTAGCAGCAGGTCCACCTATTAAAACAGTTAGAGAAAATTTAGTTAACGATAGAAAACTTATAGCACAAAGAATAGCTAAATTAGATAAAGAGATTGGTGAAACATTACCTTCTTATAAGAAAGCTAATGAAATATTAGAAAGCAAAGAAGTTTATGACCCTGATTATTGGAGTAAAGATTGGGGTGCAATAAATCCTAAAGATGAATTAGGTAATGTTGTTAAATCTAATATAGAACAAACTGACGGTACTTTAATATTTACTACAGGTGCAGCAAGTAAAAATTTAAATTCTATTAAGAATTACTTAGACACAGGTACTTTACAAGATGTACCAGTTAAATTAAAGACAGGTGTATATCAAGGTAATAAACCATACGCTGTAATTAATTTATCTAAAACTACTTCTAAAGAACAAATAAAAGAGATACAACAATTTTTATACAGAAATAAAGTAAGAAAATTAAATATTGTTGGTAGTTCAGAAATAGATAATGTTCAACAAGCATTAATGAAAAATGTGATGGAAGATTTAATGTACTTCCAAACAAAAAATCAAAGAGTAACTTTAGGTAAATTAAATACAGTATTAGAAGAAAATTTATCACAACTTAGAAAGATTTCTACTTTAGAAGATGATACAGCAGATGTACTTAACTCTGTATATGAAGAATTTCTTTTAACTAAATCTGGTAAAAGAACTGAAAGAGCATACAATCCTAGAGCTACAGCTCATTTGCTTTCTGAGTATTGGGATGAAGGTTATATACCTATGCCTGATGCAAGGTTGTTTTTAAGAGTATTTAGACCTATGAGAGATTTACATTTAAGACTTACTGGTAGAGCTAAGAACATTACAGATGAAGCATATGACAAGTTATTAGCTAAACCTATAACTGATTTAGCAAAACTAGAAGTTAAAGGTGCTGATAGAAATATGTACGAAAGCATAAGAAGATTAGTAGGTAAGACTAGAACTAATATTAAATTAAATACTGATGGTACAGATGTAGCAAAGATTACTGAAGGTATGCTTACAGCTATTGGTGATGGCTATATGCAGTTACTATGGAAACCTTCTATTCTATTACGTCCAGCTTGGGTTACAAGGGTCGTAGGAGAAGAGCAAATAAGAATGTGGGCAGATGGACTAGACAATGTATTTGCACATCCTTTATCTGCTTTTGCTTGGATATTTGGTAGAACACCACAAAGAAATAGACAATTCTTTTTGAGTAGTAGAGAAAAAGGTAGACATTGGTTAACAGAAAATTGGGGTAGAGGTAATACAGATATATTAGACGACACAATGGAAAATAGTTTCTTTCATCAAGAAGCTATGTCTAATACACATAATGGTGTTATGTTTGGTATTGACCCAAGAAGAAGTCGTGGCTTTGTAACTAAGAAAGTTGGCGACCCTGGATTTTATGGGGGTTGGGCATCTGAATTATTACAATTAGCTGATGACCCTATTGCACCTCTTATAGCAAAAATAAATGTAGACCCTGTAAAAGACCCAGTTAAATTTAGAGAGTCAGTTGCACAAATTAAACAATCATTCTGGGATGGTGAATTAAGTAAATGGCGTAAAGCATATGTAGGTAACTCAGATGATACAAGTAGATTTTTAAAAAACTTAATAAATAAAAACAGAGCATACTCTGATTCTTATGTTGATTCGATAGTTGCAAGAATACACGTGAAAACAGGCGGTAAGTATGAAGCATACGAAATACTACCTAATGGTGTAGAAAAACTAATAGATGCAACTAATCCTGCTGTAACTGAAATTAAAAACCCAATAAAATATGTAATTAAAGAAAGTGGTGACAGAGAACTTATAGAACATATATCAACAGGTGCATTTGAAAAACCTGGTGAAAGAGTTGTAAATATATTTAGTAAGAAAGCTAATGACTATGTGACTAGAAACTTTACACGCAATATGACACGTAGTGAATTTAACTCATATAGTACTTGGCTTAAAAACTTTAAAACAGATGTTATTGATAGTAAAAACTTTAAGGTCAAAGCATCTAGATACGATATGGATGGAGATAGATTAAGTCAATACAATCAAGTATTAGAAACTTTATTCTCTACTTTAATGGGTGCATCTACTAATGAATTGTCTAGGTCAACAGCTTTTAGACAGTATTACTGGAGATTTATTGAAAGTGCCTATGCAAATATGGATGATGCAGCTAGAGCATATATATTACCAAGAGCTAAACAAGCTATGGGTAAATATAGAAAAGGTTCTAGAGCAGATAAATATATTAAGAACTTAGAAGGTATGGGTTTTGCAGATGTATCTAAACAAGTAGGAATTAACGATATAGAACAAATAGATACATTAGCTAAAGCCTATGCATTAGAAGAAACTAAATCTTTACTATATGATTTAAATAAACGTCACGCTATATCTGATATGTTACGTTTAGCATTTCCATTCGCAGAAGTTTATCTAGAAATAGCTGGTACTTGGACTAGATTACTTAAAGGTCAAAAGACTTTATTCGGTAGAAAAATACAAAGAGGTATAGAAGGTGCAAGAGAACCTAGCATATTTGGAGAACAAGATGATGAAGGTTTCTTTACTACTGACCCACAGACAGGGGAAGAAATGTACAATGCACCTGGATTTGGTTTAAATAATAAATTAGATAGACAATTAAAAAATCTCAATCCTGAAGATTCAATAATAAATCCTGTAACAGGTGCAAAAGATATTACAGCACCTAATGTTAATGCACGTATAGAAGGTTACGCTAGTGGTTTAAATATGGTTGCAGGTTCTGTAGTTCCTGGTTTAGGACCGCTAGTATCTCTACCTGCATCAGCAGTATTACCTTCTACTAAAGGAATTGACCAAGCGTTGTTCCCATATGGTAGACCACAGTATTCACCAGCAGACCCAACATATTATGTTGATGCTGCATTACCTACTTGGATAAATAGATTACGTGCATTAGGTGGTAGTTCTAGTCCTGAGCTACAAAGAGCTTATGCAAATAGAGTTAAAGATATACAGAGAGCTATGTTCATATCTGGTATTTATGATGATAGTACTCCTGAAGCAGAACAAAAAAGTTTAGAACAAGCTAGAAAGTTAGCTAACTCAATGCTTAAATACCAAGCATTTATTGCATTCGTTGCACCATCTCCTGCTGTAGTTAATTATGAATATGAAGTAGGTCCAGAAGGTGTAGCATTCTTAGACCCTTGGAAAGCAAAGAATACAGACCCAGGTCATAAATACTTTGCAGATACTTTATTTTCAGATGCTTACTATCAAATGTTGGCTGGTAGAGGTGGAGATAGAGTTACTGCTACTGCAGACTTTATAAGAACATTTGGCTTTGACCCTTCAGCATTGCTTGTATCTAAATCTAAAAAAATACAAGCTACAAGTTATACAATAGAAGGCGGATATTTTTACAAACAAAATAAAGAAATAATGGATAGATACCCAGATATATCATATTACTTATTCCCTGATAGTCCTTTAGGTGAATTTGATTATCAAGCCTGGGCTGATTCATTTACAGAAGGTAAAAGAGTAGACCTAACTGATACACAATTTAAACAAGCTGTTAGACAAGCACAAGGTTCTTTAGCTTATGAGAATGCTAGAAGATTGTTATTAGATACAAATGTTTATGCCTCTATACCAATTGACAAAAAATTTGAACAATTATATTTAACTAAATTAGATTTACAAAACAAGTTTGTAGGATATGGAACTACATCTACTGTACAAAGACCTATGCAAACAGAAGCTAAGATACAACAATTTGTTTCAATGATAAATAATGAAGCAGGTAAAACAGTTACATTGCCTGATGGTTCATCTGTAAAGATAGAAGATTTACCATCAGTACAAGGTGCTATGCAATACTTAGCAGCAAGACAAAGCATACTTAACGGTATAAAATCAGAGTTTGGTGCTAATGCATCTTTAAATAGGTCTGAAGCTAAACAAGCAAGACAGTATTTAAGTACAATATCTAAACAACTTATGATGCAGTACCCTGACTTCTACTATATATGGTATGATTTATTTAGACTTGAAATAGAAGAAGAGAACCTCGGAGGAGTTTATAGTGGCTGAAGATAATGAATTAACGCCTGAACAACAAGATGTTTTAGAAGATATTTTAAATAACAGAAAAAACATACCATATCAAAGTTATAGAAGAACAATACTTGATATTATGCGTGACATTAAATTCAATAGAAAAAATATAGATGAAGATAAATTAGCAGACTTTTGGAAAGTATTTGGTTGGGTTCCTAATATTCTTTGGAAAGAAATTGTTGCTGATGGTATAGCTGCAATAGGTAGAGGCGTATCAGGAGTAGGTATGGCACCTGAAGGTGTTGATGTACCAAAGCCTACAGAAGATGTAGGTATGAGTTATCAGCAATATATTAATATGATTTCTTATAGTTTAGGTAGAGCTTGGGTTGATTTAGAACCAGAGATACAAGAAGGTTTTAATTACTTATATGAAATTACACCTCCTAAAGATTTAAGAACTATTGCAAATGCAGCAGGTGACCATCACGATGCAATGATAGACGCTGTATTACAAGGTAAAGACCCAGGAGATATAGTTATATCAGTAGAAGATGCTTCAATAGAACTTGTTAATAATTACTCAGAAGAATCAGACTTAGCAAGAAAAGCATATTTACAAAAAGATTTAAGAGATGATTTGTATAGAGAACAAGCATTCCAATACTATGACAGAGAAAATGCTGAAGGGTTATTAGCTGCATTAGAAAGCGGTAAAATAAGTAAAGAAACTTATTTAAGAGAAATAGACAGAATACTTAAAATCAACAACATTGACCCTGAAGTATTTATAAAAACATTGGAAGGTCAAATAATTGATGAAGGTAGTACTGCAGGTATTACAGCAGGATTATCTCAAATAAATGAAAACATTACAGATAACTATTTAAGAAGCCAAGCATTAGGTTTAACTGGAACAGATTACTACGGAATATCTACACCATTAATACAAGAAGTTTATGGTGATGGAGAAGAACCATTATATGAATATGGATTAGGTAGGCAATTGTTTGCTAATGCAAGTCCTGATGAAATAATGGAAATACAGTTGTTATTAGTTGAAGCAGGATTTTTACAACCATTTAGTTTTGTTTATGGAGTACTAGATGATAATGATGGTGGAACAATACAGGCTATTGAATCTGCAATGTCTAGATTCAATTTAAATGGTGAAACTATAACGCAAGAAGATTTATATTCTATCTTGTTGACACCAGGTGCAACTGCACAAAACTTAACAGTATTTATTAAAGAGTTCTTTAAAGATACTTTAGAAGATTATAGTTATGGTAATGATAAGTTTGAAGCCTCAGAAGCCTCAGGTTTAAATTACCAATCTTTATTTAAATATATTAATCCAAGTCCTTATTCAGTTAAAAGTACTATTGGTGCTGCAATTGAAGAAGGACTAGGAAGACCTGCAAGTGATTACGAACTAGCAGCTTATGCAGATTATGTAAGTAAGTTATCTTACGATATACAGAAATCTAACTTTGATATTAATCAAAGCAACACAGAAGCATTGATTGCTGCTGAAAGAGATAGAGCTATGTTAGCTAGAACTGGTTCTGATTATCAACAAGAAGTAGAATTGCAGGGAATAGTTCCACAGGAACAAATGGGTGCAGCTATAGGTCAAGAGTTTGACCAGTTTGTGAGAGATAAATATGGTCCAATGTTGGAAGGTCAGAGAGCTACAGGTCTTTATAATAATACTTTTGCTAATCTTCTTACCAACCTCGGTAACATTGGCAGATACATTAAAGGTAGATAGAATGCACTCTTCTTATCACAAAGAGTATTCTGCTAAAGATTTATATTATGTATTAATTGGTGCTGTTCATTATTTAGAAAGCACTGGTATGAATTTACAAAGCAATGAAGTAAATAAAAATCCTAGAGAGTTAGAAGATATGTACTCTTTAATTGCTATTGCATTAGCTGAACATAGAGCAGGTGATAATGAAACTACTGGATATGCTAGGAATGTTAAAGGTGCTAGGAATAGTAATGGTACTTATGACCACGGATTGTGGCAAATAAATATGAACGATAGTATATATACTTATTTAACATCACAACAAGGTAAAGATGGAACTAATGCAAATATACCTATGTTTATAGGATTGAGTAAAGAACAAATGATAAACCAGATGTATGACCCATTTGCTAATGCTATAGCTGCTATAGCTATAGCTCAGTTAACAGCAGGTCCTGAAGAAACACAGGGTATAAATAACTGGAGTACAGTGGGAATGATTGATACATCTAAAGCATTTTATCAAGAAGCTAAAAAAGATTTAGAAAATCATTTAGCAGCATTAGACTTTGAAAAAGATATGATGGATAGAAAGATACAAGAATCATACAATATAGATTTATCAGGTATAGGACCTACAGTTAATCCTGATACAGTTGATGTAACAGAGTTTGATGAAAAAGCAAAAGTTATTTGGGGTAGAAGTGACTATTCTAATTTAAACTTAGTAGATAGATTTATGGTTAAGAATGTAGTAGAACCTGCAGTTGAAACTTATCAAAGAGTTAAACCAATATTTAAAGAAGCATTTAGTAATTTTAGAGATAGTTTTACTGAAAACCCAATTGACAAACAACAAGAATTTAATAGGCAAGTCTATGGAAAATAATAAAAAAGAAATTATGGATATGAAAATTACCTTAGCTAAATTAAAGAAGCAACTTGTAAAGGCACGTAATGGCAGAAGATAGAGATGATGTAATTGCACGTCAAATAAAAAAATTAGAAGAAGATTTAAAAGCAGTAGAAAATGTTTTAAGAACAGCAGGATTATCTCAAGAAGAAATCAAAGCAGCTAGTGATAAGATAAATCAACTTAGTGATGAGATAAAAGAATTGTATGATTTGCAAACATCTTTAGCTGATGGATTAGACGACTACTATGAAAACCCAGAAACCTATTCAGGAGAAAGACCTACACCTGAATTAGGAGTAATACAAACTACTGAATTAGAAAAGAACACAGCTAAGTTTGAACAGATGTTACTTAATAAATATAAAGAGTATATAGCTGATAAGCCAGAAGATACTGAACCTTTTAGGTCTATGCCTGCTGGAAATCAACCTTTAGAAATATCTATAATAGACGATACGTTTTTGTATGTAGATTTAGTAACCATTAAACCTGAAATGCAAGGTAAGCAAGGTGGAAGTATGATTATGGGTGAAATTATAAGGTATGCGGATGAAAATAATTTACACGTTATATCTATACCAGTTAATAATGTTGTTCAACGTTCTATGAGAAAATACGGTGGTAGACAACTTTTATCAGGTTACCATTACTTTGGTTGGAAACTAGAAGAAGCACAAGCTGCTGAAGATAAAGTATTTCAAACACAAATAGATAGGTTTAGAGATGAATTTACACAATACACTTCTGAAATAAATGCATTAAACAATGAAGAATACAAAGCATTAATTGCAACTGCTGAATCATCAGGTGATAGTAAACTTGTTGATTTATTTAAAGAAATAAGAGAAGGATTAACATTTGAAGATTTTAGAATGGGTATGGCTGAAAATAAATACCATTCATATGAAATAAATCCACAGAGTACTCCTACACCAGGATTACCAAGAGGTGGTCCTCCTGACCAAGATTTAATCAGTTTCTTTAAAGAAATGAAAGAACAAGCTAAGTCAATACAACTTGATAGTTATACAAATTTTGATGACCTTTCTGGTAGACCTTCACAAGCAGGAACTTTCTTTCACTGGGTTACAGAAACTAAAGTTGGCACTATGTATTTATGGCATTTGTTACAAAGAATGGATGATAAAAATGTTACTACTACTGCTGAAAAACTAAAACAAGTAATTGAAAAAGATTTACAAAGTTTTATGGATGCTAATAGTCCTGGTCAAGGTGGACAAAATATGATTAGCAATCCACAAGCACAAGCGTATCTCAATGCAGGTAAACAAGATACACCTTTTATAATTAAAGATATAGATTTTAAAGAAGTTACTGATAGAGAAGCTAACTGGTTAGCAAGTAAAATAGGCACACCTGAATTAAGAAATAGTTTACCTTTTGAAATGTTATATGCAGATAGTACTTTAGATGCGTTAAAAGATGCTGGTGTAATAAATTACAGATTTCCTACACAATTAGATTTTAATGCAGATGGTAATCTAGTTATATACAGAGCTATGACCCCTATAGATGCAGCATTAGGTATTAGAGCTTATCAACCATATAGGCAATCTGGTTTTAGTGGTAGAGTTGCAGGTTATGGTAGTTTATCTTACGCATCATCTAATGCTAATTATCCATATGAATATGTAGGTTCTGTTGGTATGAACAGACAAGTGTTTGCATTAGAGATTACAAATCTTGGTAGCTATGATACACCTATAACTCCAGATAATATTTTAAATATGCAATCACCAGTAATAATATATCCTGAAATAATGGACGCATTATCTATACCTTATACTGATAAATTAGCAATGAAAAGTGTAGATTATTTAATACATTCAAAGAATTTATTAATTGACAAAGGATATATACCTGAAGATTTTGATATGTATAAATTTAAAAAAGATTTACCAAATCTAGGAAATTTTAAAATTGTACTAAATCCTCATACAGGTCCAGGTCGTACTAGACAAATTACATATTTAGATAATACAGGAGCAGTACAAACATACGGAGTAAGTGATAGTGGTCAATGGAAAGACTCTAGAAGAAAAATTTTTGATGAAGTATTAATTGTTGATGACAGTGTTGGTGTAAGAATACAAGGTATTGTAGACACAAATAGACCAGATGATGAAATAGGTCCTAAAGATATAAAACCATTTGATGCTAATAAAGCAGTACAAAATGAAATAGACAACATTATTAAGGCTGTAGGTTCTGAAGCATACCCAAATTTTTTAGTTATGGATTTAGTAATAGGTAGAGTAGAAGATTTAAAAAGAGAAATTACTAATGAAATATCTAATAGAAAAAATAGTATCCTAGAACAAGCATTAGGATTGTTTACTGCAGGTAGTCCATTTGAACCTGAGCTAGATATTGAGCAACTTAATAAACATATAAATGAAGAATTAAATGTACTACTACAAAACCTAAGAGCGTTTAGAGATAAGAACCCTAAAGCATCATTTGAAGAATTAACAAAAGAAATTAATTTTAATTTAAAAAACCAAACAGAGTTTCTTACACCTGGTGTATACAATCCAAAGCGTAGTGAATATCAGAATATATTACCTAGTTCAGCAACTGGTGGAGCTCCAGTTATTGATAGAAATATTTACATAAAAGAATCTATAACATTACCTAATGGAAATATAGGCTATAAACTTTGGAAGTTAACAGAGATGGAAATGCAATCTATGATATTAATAGATGAATTTGGAAATACTAAAAATGCATTGCCATCATCAAGATATGAAGTTGCTTACATACCTGAAGATAAATTAGATTATTACAATTCTCTTTATGATGAGTTTAATAATATAACAACTGGTAATGTACTAAATCCTATACTTGGAGCATCAAGTCAAGGTGTTAGTAGAGAAGATATACTTCTTAATCCAACTTTAAAGCATTTGTTAAATGAAACTGGAAATGTAATAGAGTTAGGTTTAGTACATAGCTCTCCTTATGTACCAGTTAGTATTAATGAGTTTACATCAGGTGCATTATCACCACGTGTACCAGTTGTTGACCCTACAACAGGTGATGTAAGGTTTACTAATGTCGGTGGTGATGGAAGAAATAAAGAACTGTTAGTTGGTATGAGTGCATCATTTGAAAATAATATTATTAAATATGAAGCAGATAAAATAACAGGTAAATCTACAAGAGGCGTACCTAATTATTTTCTTACAAGATTAAATTCAAATAATGTATTGACACAAGCTAATTTAATGAATGGTAATTGGTTAAACAAGTTTAGTATTGTTGATGCTGCTGCATCATTGAATGTATCACCAGTAGAAGTATACAAAGCATTAGAACAAACTAATTTAATTAGTTTATCTGATACTGGTGGTTATTATGGCACTGTATGGTCACGAAGAGATTCAAGACAATTCTTAGAAAGTATGGAAGAAGTATACAATAGGATTATTGGAGCACCACCTTTAAATAGTGATGGTGTAGGTTTAACTAGATTTTTAAGAAGTGCTGGTATTGATGCCATAATAGACAATCCAAATTTGAACTACAATAACTTTCAAGAGTTGATGATATTAGACCCTAATGACCAATCACAAGTAGGTAGAGCTTTAGATATTATAGATATAACAGAAGATGACTTTAAAGAATTAAATGGAAGTTACAAAGTTGTAGAGCCTGATACTGAGCCACTAAGAAACTATGAAGATATAAATACTAATCTTAGACAAACTGCTTTAGATGAAGCATATGATGTAAGAATAAATTTTGAGCAAGGATTTAGAAATGCTGAATTAGAAGCTATGGGATTATTAAGTGATGAAGCAATAGAAGAGATAAGACACTCTAGTATAGTTCCTTCACAAGCAGTAGAGATTGTGAAAGCTGGTCAACAAACACCAATACCTACACAATTTATAGAGGATGTTACAGAGGCTTCAAGAATTGTTACAGCACTAGCTGAAGATGAATACTATCAAACATTAGGAAAAATAGATGCATTAAGAAAATCTGGTGTTGAAGGTACTGAACAAGTATTAGAAATGATTACATATCATAATCAAGCTAGTAGTAAATGGAGAGCTATACAGGCATCTAAGAATAGACTAGCTTACTCTGTTGGTAAACGTGGTACAAGAGGAACAGGATTTTTGTTATTAGATATATACGAACTATCTTTGTGGGGTGGTGCTTTAGCTTATGGAACTTCAGACAAATGGTCAGTATGGTTTGAAAATATAGTTAAAGATATATCTAATAATGTATTAAATACAAACTACACATTAGATGAACCTGGTCAAATAGATTATGAAAAGCTAGACAATGCAATTAAGTTTGCTGAAAAGATTGACCCATTTAATATATTAGTAGGTCCAATGATAGATGATGTTAATGCAGTTAAATCATTGTATCCTAGCACTGCAGATGAATACGTTACTCGTGCAATAGCAGATAAAGAAAGAGTTACAATGCCTGGGTATGAATATGCACCAGGATATAGAACTAGCGATAGAGTAATTGCTGAGTACTCACCAGCATTTTCACAAATAAATGCATCTGAAATAAGACAAGGAAAACCTATCAATAGATTTGGTGCATTCTTTCAAAACCAAACAGCAAAATATAAAGACAATAAAGACAATGATAAGAGTAAATACTATAATACTTACAGCAGTAATTATTTAAATTTATATGAAGATGAACCAATGGATGTGGATTATTAATGAGTAGTTATTATATAGAAGATGGTGTAATTAAAGGACCTTTAGATAAAAGCGTTATACCACAAGGTGTTACTCAGATATACGATACTGTAGAAGAAGCATCACAAGCATTAAATCCTCCAGCATCTAGAAATACTGGCTGGTTATATTCAGACAGAATGGTTGCTGATTATGTTTATTACAATCGTGATAACGGAAAAGTTTATTTTTTATATGATATAAGTTCTCTTACAGGAGAAGAAACTTTTATATCTTATGAAGCTACAGGATTAAAACCTGGTGACTACTCAACATATTGGGATGCAGATAGTTTAGGTAACGAAAGAGTTGGACCTGCACTACAAACAGTATTACCTGCAGGAGAGATAATAACTTCTGAAGGTGTAGTAGGTCCTAAACTTACAATGCAAAACTTTACTGTAGCAAGAACTGCACAGGGAGTAAACTTAGGTAATTACATAGGTGAAACTATGGAAAGCCTTGAAGAAATGTATCCATTTATATTTGATGAAGTTGAGGGTAGACTACCTGCATTAGGTTTAATATTTAACTCTATTACAAGTGGTAAAGAAATTACTGCTGACCAGCTAACTGCTGCAGGTGTAGGTAAAGGATTTACAAAACTTAAACTAGATTACCTAAATGCAACCATAGCATCTATAGAAGGTGAAAGTCATTTCTATAATAAAATAGATGAGAATGGTAATAAAGTTAAAACACTTAACCAAGCCTATGTTGCATTAGAAAATACAGTTAGCTCAGCTATAGATAGAGCATTAGGAAACATAGGTATTAATGCTGATGTTTTTAAACAAGATAACGTTGAATTGTATCAACAGATATTAAGTGCATTAGTTATGGGTGATATTGAGTATGATAAAGAAACAAGAGATACTACAGATTTTGAAAAGTACTTAGGTTATAGACTAGGTATTGATGGATACAATATAGATAAAGAAAGCATACTTCACGATACTTACAAAAAGATAGATACCATTGTAGATAATCCTGGTCAGTTTAATGCTTTCATAGATTTTGATTCGTTTAAACTATCTAATACTGCTATATCAGAACTTAAAAGAATAATAGGTCCTGGTAAATATAATGCATTAGATGAAGAAGAGAAGCAAAGACTTATAGGTTTATATTCTAGAGATACTGATGCTGCAATGCAAGAGTATCAAAAGATATTTGATGGTGACCCATTGTTTGAAAGATATGCTAACAAAGGTTTAAACTACGCATTAATTGTAGGTAATTATAGAAATAATTACTCAACTATATTAGGTGATGCTGCAGATGAAACAAGTAATATCTTTATGGATTCGTTAAATATGTCTTATGAAGATGCAAAGAAATCATATATGGAGTACGGTTATAAAACTGGTAACAAAAAATATATGAAAGACTTAGCAAACTCTATATCACAATCACTTGGAGGAGTAGTAATTAGATAATGGCAAAGTATACATTATATAGAAGAGATGATTTATCAGGTAATGTTGTAGCTGATGATAGTAAATATATTGTTGGTGATGATGGTATTAAAAGAAATGAGTTAGAACATTATACAAAGATGGCTGGTTATACAGTTAATAAAGATGAAGCAGAAGGTTTAGCAGAAGCATATGCTAATACTTCTAGTTCATCTACACAAAGTACTACTACTGATGGCAAGACTACAACTAGGTCACAGGTTTATACATTACTTCCTTGGCTACAAAAGTATGCTGGTGCTGATGCTAATACATTAGTTGATGCATATGTAAAAGGATATAACGATAGTGGTGGTAAATCAGAATTTGCTTTAGCTGAAATGAGATTTGGTAAAGATAGTGCAGAAGCATACAAAAGAGTATTTGCTAATATTGTAGACCCTGATACAGGTGCATTAAAGATGACAGAATCAGAATACATATCAGGATTAGAAAAAGTTTTAACTACCCTTACAGAATATAACTTAAACGGTTATGCATCTGCTAAAGGTAAATCAGTATGGGCTACGTTAGTAGGTAACAATGTATCTGCTGAAAGTTATTCTAATAGAATTGGATTAGTATATAACAGAGTTGTAAACAGAATGGATGATGAATTAAAAACTTCTATCATTAATCAATACAATGAATACTTTACACAAGCTACTGGTACACCTGTAAGTATGGGTAATGAAAGTATTTTAGCTATAGCCATAGACCCAAATATAAATGAAGATGTATTAGCTGGTAGATTAAACGCATCAGAGATAGGTGCTGTTTACACTGGTGTAACTGGGGATGCATTAGATTTAGGTTCAGTACAAAGACTTACTGGTGCTGGTGTTACTACACAATCTGCTGAAAGTCAGTTTGCTACTGCATCTGCTACAGCTAAAGCATTAGCTAGAATGCAAAGAAGACAACGTAGAGATGTAACTTTAGGTAAAGCTACTGCTGTATTAGAAGCACAATTGTTTGGTGATGAGCTTATATCTGGTCAAATTAAATCAATAGGTGCTCAAGCATTGTCTGCTAGTTCAGTACAAACAGGTGCAGCTAAAACACAAACAGGTGGCGTAATAGGCTTGACAGAAATTTAAAACATAGTACCATATATAGTACTGCGTGGTGAGTTCCGCAGGTTATAAATAGGGTCACAATATACAACAGAAAAATCCAAGGTATTCTGTTAGTTGTTCAAAATCCTTGTCGTAAAATAATTCCCTTTTCAATTTCCAAGCAATTGAATGTATATAGGGTTAGTAATGCTTGAGATAACTAGGAGAGATAAATTATGTCAGAAGAACAAAACCAAGATGATTTTCAGGGAGGAATATCAGAGCTAAGGGCTGAGTTCAAAAAGCTAAAAGCTGAGAACAAAGAACTTAGAAATTCTGCTATGCACTCTGCACTATCATCATTAGGACTAGAAGCAGACAAAGGTATAGGTAAAGCTGTAACTAAGATGTATGACGGTCCAGTTAGTGTTGATGCTATTAAACAATATGCATCTGAAGAATTTGGTTTAGGCGACAGTGAAGTTGCAGCCGAACCACAAACTGAAGAAGAAGCTAGCGTTGTTGATAACACAGTTTCAGCACAACAAAGAGTTCAAAACTTGCAGAACTTAGGAGTGTCTAATAACTCGCAAGATATATTAGATGTCTTTAGTGAAGTCTTGAAACAATCTGACGGAGATATTAGGTCATCTATCAAAGCTAAAATGCAAATGATAGAAGGCATTAAAAGACAAGAACAATAACTATAAGTTAGGAGATAATTAAAATGGCAGCATTAGGTTCAGCCAACCCAATTTACTCTAAGTACATCAACAACTTTGCTGGTGAATTATTTAGAGTAGGTGGTCAAAGAACTCCTTTTACAGCCGCAGTAGGTGGTATGTCAGGTGGAGGTAAAGTATTACAATCCACATTCTGGCAATTCCAAACTGCTGACACAGCAAGCGTTACCTCAGCTCCATCAGTTGGAACTGAAGGTGGACAACCTACAGAATGGCTTGGAAGAGATAGAGTATCATACACAGCCGTTACTCAAATTTTCCAAAAAGGTGTTAAAATGTCATACACAGCTATGGCAGCTTCTAACCACCAAAATGTATTTGACGTTAGTGCAAATGCTTTCAACATATCAGATGGAAACGCAGGAAACACTGCTGGTGACAAACTAGCATTGTTTGGTGGTTCCCCAATTACTGATGAGTTTGCAGAGCAAATGGAACTAGCATTAGACAAACTTGCAAAAGAAGTTGAATGGTTTGCTATCAACGGTGTTTACAACGATGGTACAGCCGCAGACTTTGCAGGTACAAACGATAGACAAATGAGAGGTCTATTAGCACACACTGGATTAACTGGAGGAAACTCTTATGATAATCAATCAGGTGGTGTTGACCAACCTCTACACTGGGATACTATTGCAAACTCATTGAAGGTTTTGTATGATGCAAAAGCAGCAATGAAGCAACCAGTTCTATTGATTAACCCTTCACAATTACTTGCACTTAATAAAGAATTAATTGCACCAACAGTATCAGGGGTTATCACACCTGCTATCTTACCAAGAGATAGAAACGTTGGTGGTGTTGATATTGATACAGTTATCACACCATTTGGAAATATCGGATTAATGGTCGTAGACCCTGATATTCTTCCAGACAATACTTGCTTCATCGCAGATTTAGCATTTATTTCACCAGTGTTTACAAACATTCCTGGTAAGGGTACAGTTTTTGTTCGTGACGTAGACCAAGATGACTATGCACGAGTAGCAAAAGCAATTTATATGGAAATGGGATTTGACTTCGGTCCTCCTCAAAACCATCTAAAGATTACAGGTGTTGAATAAACCCTGTTAAATAATTAATACTTATTGGGGAGTTTCCACCACTCCCCTTTAAGTATGCTATGATAAGGACAATATGATTAGAACAATAGGTAAAGACGCTGTTATTACAGTTGCTACAGATGCTAGTAATTCTGCTGGTGTTAAAACAGACGCTATGTTATTAACAGGAATATTATTTCCTGCAACAATGACAGGAGCAAACGTAACATTTGATTTTTCATTTGATGGAACTAACTGGGTAGATGTAGTAGAAACAGATGGAACAGAAGTTTCATATGTTGTTACTGCAGGAGATGTTGTAAGAGTAGACCCTAGTGGTTGGGCATTTGCTTCATCAGGTTATTTAAGAATTACATCCGATGCAGTAGAAGCAGCAGACAGAACAATATCATTAATATTTAGAACAAGTTAGGAGAGCCAATGAGTAATCTTGGTAATCTTGTAGATAGAACTTATAGAGAGTATTTAGAACCTCTTGATGATTTAAATAGTTATACTTTATTAACTACAGCAATTTCAAATAGCGATACATCTATAGCTTTTAATGGTGACTTATTATCTGTAGAAGAAGAAGATACATTAGATGCAGGAACTGTTATTGAAATAGGCAGAGAACTTATGTTATGTACTGACCTTAATGCAGTTACTAACACAATAACAGTAACTAGAGGTGTAAGAGGAACCACTGCAACAAGCCACAGTATAGGTGATACAATTAAAATAGCTCCTGTATTTCCTAGAGAAAATGTTTTCAATGCAGTTGTAGACCAAATAGAAACTTTGTATCCAACATTATTTGCAGTAGAAACTTTAACTGTTACAAACAAAGAAGGGTATACAATTCTTGGTAGCTATGATACACCTGGTACTTATAACTATTTAGTAGCACCCATTAAAGCTATATCACAATACACTCAATGGGATGGTAATGCAGATAGCACATCAGTACAATGGCGTGGTGTTTCAGTAGAGTTAGTAGACTTACCTAATCCTTATACATACAATGATGAAAATGGAGTAGAAAGAACTATAACTTATAATGCTGGTCCAAATGTTGTACACGCATTACAAACATATGGTATATCTAGTGGATTTCAAGTACACGTAACATTTAAGAAAAAGTTTTTAGACAAAGATAGTTATACATATTCAGGTGATATTGAGAATACAACTCTAACTTCTATAGGATTGCAAACAGAATATGAGCCAATTATTATGGCTGGTGCTGCTGCACAAATGTTAGCTGGTAGAGATATTCCTACTGCAACAACAAGTTATATTACAGACCAAATGGCTGTACAAAACTTTCCTGTTAACTCCGCTTCAAACATTCGTAATAGTTTATTGCAATATAAGCAACAACTTATGCAACAAGCTAGAAAAGATTTAAGAGCTAGATATCCTGAACCAGTAACTATAAACAGTATTGCCTATCCAAGTTCATAATGGTCAGGATAGCTAATACCCTAAGCGTCAGAAATCCTAAAAGATACGGATACGATATAAGAATTAATACAAACTTATATCGTAGTGCTATAGGACCTGGTAGAGAAATGACTATACAATCATCAGATGTTGAAGATGGTCAAATAAATGTTAAACAAAATCCAGAAGATTTTACTTCTAACTTAGGTCGTATATATTCTAGAAATAATTTTAAAGGTGGACAAGGATTAGATACTGCACACAGAGCTAACGGAACTACAAATGACACAACTAGATTTTGGGATAGTAAAGGTATTGATGTATTTCACGGTGATGATGAAGTATCTTATCACATACACTTGTTGCATAGTACAACAGAAAAAACTTCTGCACTTACATTAACTGGTACTAACAATTATTTAGTAAGAACAAAAGATGGAGCTAATGAATACTTGTGGTTAGTAGATAATACTAAAGTTTATACAAGTAGTGACGCTGGAGATAACTGGTCACTATCGTTAACTGCATCTTATGTTATTACAGGAATAGCACCATTTGGTAAACAACTATTTGTTACTGCTGGTTCAGGAACTAACTTAGAGTTACAACATTATGATGGTTCTACTTGGTCTATAGAAAGTTTAGGTTCTACTCTTACAGGTTTTTTAAATGGTGTGTTTATAGAAAAAGGTTATTTATTTATATCAGGAGAAACTTCTGATGGTATTCACTACTTGTGGTGGGCAGACCCAGTTTCTAAAAATTACAATAACCAATTAGTAACAGGTGGTAGTCAAGTAATAGTTTCAGGTGAAACAGATTTATTTACTAGTATGGTAGATGCAGGTTCAGTAATACTTGCTGCTAATGAAAGTGGAAATATATATTCTATTAAAGATGTAGCTGGTACTCCAGAGCTTAAAGGACAAACAGAGATACCATTTGAAGAAGTACATACAATAGCTGCTGCAGAAGGCATAGTATTTTTTGGTACAAAAGAATTTACAAGAAATGTAGGTAGATTATATCGTGCTGATTTAGTAGTAGCTGATGACTTGTATGTACTAGCTAATAGACAATTAGTTAAAGAATGGGTAGTAGATAGTGTAGATACAACACCACATTCTATGTTTGTATCTAGAGATAGTGTTTATGTAGGAATAGAAGAAGATGGAAGTAAGTCTTATTTGTGGAGATATTACTTACCTACTGGAGGTTTAGCTAGAGATTTAGAATTTGATGCTGGTGGATTTGTATACGGTGTAACACAAAGCAGTGGTAAATTTGTAGCTTCAGTTTCAGGTGCAGGTGTTTATAAAGAAACAGATAACTATGTAAGTACAGGTTACTTAATAATGTCTGCAGCAGATTTTTATACAGCAGAGCATAAACAGTTTATTGGTGCAGAGATTAGCACTTTAACTCTGCCTGGTGGAACAAGTGTAGATTTAAGATACTCTACTAAGTTTGAAGCACTAGATGACCCTAATGATAGTTCTTATACTAGAGCTTTACTACAAGCATCTGGTTATGGTGATGAAGAAAAACAGATACAGGAAGTATCTAGGTACATAGTAGGTAAAGTTATTCTTAATAGTAATGAAACTAATACATCTACACCACAAGTTAAATCAATACAGTTTCGTGCATTGGCTAGACCTGAGCTAGTAGTAGCACAAATACCAATAAATATTTCAGATAGAGTTGAAAGACCTAACAGAAAACCTATAAAGGTTAAAGGTTTAGGTGATACTTTATACTCATCATTAAGAAATCTAGAAGGTAGTTCAGTAACTTTAGAAATATATTCTCCTTCAGAAGTTATTAAAGGTGTTGTAGAAAGAATAAGTTATCCAATACAATCTAACCCTGAAAGAGGAAGTGTGTTACAATATGCTATAATAACTGTCAGAGGAACAAGACAACCAGTGATTAGTGATATAACATCTATACACACTCCTGGTATTGCAGCCTTTGGTATAATGAGATACGGAGCATAATGGCAGATAGAGCTACACAAATAGTAAATTTTTATGAAAGCACACTAGCTTCTAGTTTGATTGGTGCTAGTGGAGTAGGAACAACATTATCACAAGCACCTTCTGCTGGTGGTGTTAGTACAATTAGTGCAACATTAGCAGATGAAGATACTTGGTATTATCTTGTAGTTGACCCTGATACATCAGGTTCAAGAGAAGTTATAGTTATTAAAGAAAGTTCAGGAACTACAGTTACTAATGTAGGTAGAGATGTTGAAGGAAGATATGCAGCTTCAAGTTTACCTGAGCATACATCAGGTACTACAGTTAGAATGGCTGTATTAGCTGAGCATATAGATGACCAAAATGATAGAGTAGCTACAAATATTACATCATTAACAACAGCTATATCAGATTTTAATACAGATGGTGCTGCAGCTATAGCAGCTATTAATGCATCATCAGCAGATGCAATGATGGAAAATGCTACTGATGGTACTTCAATTACAGTAGATAACGAAAATGATTATATTTTAGTTTACGATAATGACACTACTACAGCTAAACAAGTTAATTTAAGTCAGCTTAATTTAGGTGCAAGTGTAGGTTTAGTTTTAGCATTGGGAGGATAATATGAGTATGCTTCTTATGCTTAAAGAAGGTGGAAGTCTAGGAATAGACACTATTGGTAATAAACCTATTGATGAAGATATAGATTTGTTACCTGATGCTGGTGGTGGAACTCTTAGTTATGCACTAAGAATAAGTTACGAAGGTCTTTCAGTAACAAGCGTGACACAGACAAGTGTCCGTGCTATAGTGATGGGAGATAATTAATTAATTAATTGGAGATAAAATGGCAGAAACATTTGTAAACAAAACTGTAGCTTTAGGAGATACTGCTGATGTATCAGTATATAGTCCTGCTGCTTCAACAACAGCTATTGTTATACATTGTCAAGTTGCTAATGTAGATGGAACAAACTCTGCAGAATTAAGTATGGATTTGTATGATACTTCAGCTACAACAGCAGCAGCAGTTGTTTCAACTCTTGCAGTACCTGCTGATACAGCAATTAATCCTATTGGAGGAAAACTTGTATTAGAAGCTACTGATGAATTAAGAGCTTGGGCTTCAGCTACTGGCGATTTAGAATTAACACTTGGCATATTAGAAATTACATAGGAGATTACACATGGGTAAGTTTTCTTACATAGGTACAGAACCTACACAATTAGTAGGTGATAGTGCAGGTGTATTTAGTTTACAAGAACATGCACAACAAGTTGCAGACAACAAATTAGTTTTACAAGGTGGCTTTATTCCTGTAACTTATTATATTTCTGCAGGTGGTGGTGGTGCTGCAGGTGGAGGAATGGTTCATGGCGTTGGCTATCACACTGGTGGTATGGGTGGTGCAGGTGGACTTATTACTGCAACAGATACAACAAGTTTTAAATTAGATACTAACTACGCAATTACTATTGGTGCAGGTGGTGCAGGTTCTAGTCCTGCTGCTGCAGGATATGGTTTTGGTACAAGTAATGGTACTAATGGTAGTGATACTACTTGTGCTTACGAAGGTGGCACATATACTGCTGTCGGTGGTGGCGGTGGTGGTGGTTTTGCAAACTGGTACGCTGCAGGAAGTGGTTCAGCAGGTGGTTCAGGTGGAGGTGGTGGACCTAGTGCTAACTATGCAGGTGCAGGTGGTGCAGGAACTGTAGGTCAAGGTAATGATGGTGGTGATGGAGTTGCAAATACAGCACATTCACATGGTGGAGGTGGAGGAGGTTACTCTGCTGAAGGAGATTTAGGTAATGCCTCTGCAGGAACTTTTGATACTAGATTTGATGGTGGTACTGGTTCAAGAAATGGTGGTACTGGATTTCCTGATTATGGTGGCATATTTATAGAAGAACACACAAGTCGTGGAACTAATGGTATGATGACTAATTCAGGTGGTATGCCTGTAAGTAAAGCAGGTCATGTTAACACAGGTATTGGTGGAGGTGGTGGTACGCAATCAGGTGGTGCAGGTGGTGCAGGAGGTAAAGGATTTGTTTTATTTATTTATTCTAAAGCTCTAACAATGACAGTTGGTGGTTCATTAGCATCTACAACAACTACTGTTGGAAATAATAAAAGAACCATTATTACAGATGGTACTGATAATGTTAGTTGGTCAATAGCATAATGGCACATTACGCTTTACTTGATGAAAACAATGTAGTCACATCAGTTATTGGTGGAGTAGATGATGACAAAGAAACAGAATATGCAGAAAAATTTGGTTGCACTGTAAAAAGAACTTCCTATAACACAGTAAATGGTATTCATTTATTAGGTGGAACACCATTTAGATTTACCTATGCAGGTAAAGGTATGACTTATGATGCAACAAATGATGTATTTATACCTGAAGGTAAAACATGGAATGCTGATGAAGGTATGCCTATGAAACCAAAACCTACAGATAAAGATGGTCAGTCTTGTGAATCATGGGTTAGAGATACATCAATTAACGAGTGGAAAGCTCCTTTAGATGTACCTGCTGATGCCGAAACTACTCATTATGAATGGGATGAAAGTGCATATCAAGCAGATAATACAACAGGTTGGGTAGTAACTACACCTGAGTAGATTTATAAAATAAGGTGGAAATGATATTTAATATTCAAAATAAAACAAAAGTAAAATATATAATTCATCCTTCTAATATTCCTTTAGGTGTATTTCCTGAAATACAAAAATATCCTGAAGTTATAAAAAAAACTGGTTGTCCTGCTGTTCATAGTATTGATGGAAAACTATGGTATGTAAATTCTTATCTAGATATGGAGATAGAATTTGGATTTAACAGTGATGGTAATAGTTATTTTAAATACGAATATAACAAAAAAATACATCCTAATGTAAATGCTGTTCATGACATGATTAAACAAAATATATTTTTAAATACAGCAACAAACTCAAAAAAAAATTATTTAGATTTACAAGTTGGAACTCCTTATGCTTTTGTTACAGATGACAAAGAGTTAGAAGTAAATACTCTCCCTGTAAATATACAATATGAAAATTGTTTTTATGTACCAGGAGGTTTAAAACCTGCAAATTGGATTAGAACATTAAACAGTGCGTATTTATTAGATGATTTTTCTAAACCTGCAAAAATTAAATTAAGTATTGATAAACCAATTTTAAGTTTTCATTTTAATAAACCTATAGATTTAGAGTACACAGAGTACACAGAAGATATAAAAGATTATCATCAAATGTCTAATAGAATTGTAAATTATCGTAGAAAACTAGAAAAGAGTGTAATAAAAACCATTATTAAAAAGCGAAAAAATAAATTATTGTGATTGAAATTAAATGGACAAGTTTAGAAAAAACTTTAATGGACATACCTGATTTACATCCACAACCTGCTAAAAATTATATACCTGACTGGTACAAAAAAACACCAGTAACTAACAACAAAAAATTAAAATTAGAAAATAATAATGATTATAAAAAACTTTTACCTCTTGGTAGAACTGTTAAAACTTGTCCTAGTTTTCATGATGTGTTTGAAGATGGAATAGTTTTACTATCACCATGCGATATATTTTTATCGTATAAAGAAGGCTTTTATGAAATTAAAATATCTGTTAACTCTCAACACATTACTAGCGATTTTCATGGTCCTGAACAATTTTTAGACCATTATCACGATAAAGATATCAAAGCAGTTTTTAAAATAAACATGCCATACTTATTCCAAGCACCTAAAGGATATAGCATAAGGCAAATACCTTACATGTATGCTGACCACACAGATTGGTATGTTCCTTATGGAATTTTAGACAGTGATAATTATCACGAAGTAAATCCACAAATACTTTATACATCTGAAAAAGATGAAATATTAATTAAAAGAGGTGAACCATTGTGTTATTTGGTACCTTTTAAAAGAGAAAAAGTAAAACTTACAGCACTAACAAAATTTAAAAGTGCAGATAAATTAATGAGAAAACATTTTGCTGTACAGTTTAACAACGCTACAACATTTAGAAGTAGATATCATAGGCGAGGTAAATAAAACATGTTATAATCCTGCTTATGGATTTTATAATTGGTTTTTTACTAGGTATTTTTTTAAAAGAAATTAGTTCTTATATTAAAAGATTAAGTCAATGGGATTGGGATAATCGTAAATCTTGGGATAAAGAATGGGATTGGATGACACCTATCCAGGAAGATGACCTACCATAATGTCTGAATCAAATGGTAATGGGTTTACCACTAAGCAATATTTAGAACTCATTAAAGAAGGACAGGCAGAATTGAAAACAGAATTAAAAAATATTAATCAACGCATTGATGTATTACACGAAAAGGTCAATGCAAAAATAGACAAGTCAGAATTTTATAAAACACTTTTACTAATAGCAACAGTAGTTTCGTTAGTTGGTGTATTCACATTAGGAAGTTAAATGTCCACATTAAAGATAGACACAAAGACACTAGCACCAATAGTTATAACAGCTTTGCTTAGTGCATTTGGTTGGGTATTCAACTCCATAGAAGAAATTAAATCACATCAGAACGCTTGTGATGCTATGGTATTAGAAATGAATAGTGAATTAGATATGTTAGAAAGTAACTTTACTGAATTACTATTTAAATTAAATGGCTAGAATATAAATATGTGTAAAGTAAAAGTAAAAGAAGATGGTTCATTTGTGCAGATATGTAACTGCAAGAATGGAAGTAGTAACTGTGAAAATAATAAGTAGAGATAGTTGGGGAGCTAAACCTAACAAGACAAAGTTTAGTAAACTAGGAGAAGTAAAAGGTTTAGTGGTGCATTGGTCTGCATATCCTGTAGCTATAGGTAACCAAGCAGAGATGGACCAATGTAAACAAATACAAAGATTACATCAAGAAGATAGAGGTTGGAATGATGTAGCATATAATTTTTTAGTAGGAGATACAGGTCAGATTTATGAAGGCAGAGGTTTTGGAAACAGAAGTGCAGCACAAGGTGGTAATAGTAGGCAAGAAATTAATTACAACAACAAGCATTATATTGCTGTGTGTTGGCTTGGTGGCTCCAACCCTACCGACAAACCTTCTGCTGAAGCTCTTGCCTCCATTAAAGGATTAGCTGAAATAGTTGGTGGAGAACTTAAAGCTCATTCAGATTTTAAGCAAACTGATTGTCCAGGAGATGCAACTAGACAATGGATTATAGAAAAAAATGCTACACCTAATAGCACAATCAGTAATGAAAGTCCACCTGATGCATATGTTCCTTTAAAATATGAAAAGAAATTAGATATAATTATTGCTAAACTAGAGAACATTGAAAATAAATTAAAGTTAGGAAGACTAATAAAATGAGTGAAGAATATAAAGACTTAATTGAAAGATGTTTATGGACATTTGTAGAAACATTTGCTTCTACATTAGTAATCACACCAGCATTAGGTGTTGATATTAGTACATTAGAAGTTGCTGCTTTAGCTGGTGGTGCTGCAGTACTATCAGTATTAAAATCTTTTGCTAAGAATAAAGTATCGCCTACTCCAAAGAAAGCAAGTAAGTAGTTTCAATAGCAAAGCCGAGGGTGTTATCCTTTCTACCTCGGCTCTTGCTTATATACGGTTATTAATGTTCACCATAGTAATCTGATACTTCCCATTGTTTCTGACAAGTATGACAAGCTACTAGGTCTTCATCTTTATCACCATTACGCCACCCTGTTGATAGCTTATTGCCACATCTTTTACACATTAGAAAGGTGCCTCGCCTTCCTTAACATCATCTAATGATTTAGCTTTAGGCATAAATATACCATTCTGTACACCTGCATAGTCATTCCAAGACTTAGGAGTAATTTTATTATCTACCCACCAAGACTTAGAAAATACTTTACCATCTACAGTATCTCCTGCTGTACACTTAGAAGCCATAATGCATCTAAAGTCTGGTGACTTATCTGATTTCTTTTCAGCTACAGGTACATACTTAACTGCACCACCACAAGGACACCATAACCCTATATCATCTATAGCTAACTCACCTGTTGGATGGTTCCTATCTTTAACGCTATACCCTGCATCAGTAAGTTCCTTTATAGGACCTTTAACTAAAGATGGAGTAGTAGATGAGGCGGCTACTACTCCTTCTTTAGGCGTTGCTTGCGGTGCTTTAATATTGGTTTCACCTTTCGTGCTTGAGCCACTTGACTTCTTCATTTCTTCTTTACTAGGTCTAGCTTTATCAGTTCCTTGATACTTCCAGTTAGCTAATGCTCTACCTATAGCAGATGTTTCACAATTTTCTAACCAAGCCTCGTTATTAGCAAAGCCACCTTGACCTTTGTATTCTTGTGCATACCCTGTTGCTACGGCTTTCTCATCATCAAAGTCTTTATATATTAAAGCTTTAACAATTACCATAGTTCCCTCATCATTAATCTTTGCAACGTGAGTTTCAATCCTACCATTAGGATTATCAGACCAAAACTTTTTTAGCCTGTCTTCTACTGTTTCGTAGTTATCTAAATTAAACGCCATTAACGCCTCCTTCTTGTATCTTATATACTAGCTTCGTTAGTATTTAATGTGAACATTTTCTCTTTATATCTCCTGCACATAGGGTTAACACATTTAAGAAAACCCTTGTGTGCATATAAAGGACTACCACAACTCATACATATGTGTGACATATTACTCCTCTAGGTTTACTAAATACTCAGCAGTAACCCCCTTGTTAGGTTTTACAAATAGACAGTGCTGTGATGGTCTACCCATACTAGCTAACTGTTCTAGTGCATAACCATTGTGGCTCTCAGTGCTACCATTAACCCACACTCTTGTATCATTTATGTACAAGTTTGTTGGTGTGTGGTAGTGACCACATACTGCGTGAGTAAAGTCTTCCATTAAGTTATTAGCTGCAAGAGATTTCCAACCTAAGATTTTTTTATTGTATCCATAGAAAGGTAATCCCATACTGCCTCTAATGTTATCTCCGTGAAAGCAAAGAAACTTTGCTTTCTTGCCTAAGTCTGCTACTAGGTACCAAGTCTTGTCAGGTACTATAAACTTAATTCGCTTTTCATTAGCAAACATAGTCTCTAATATTTTTCCTAACATACGGTCAGCATTACTCTCAGGGTTGTAGTCTCTTCTTGACCTACCCCCTAAAGCACCGTGATTACCTATTACCCAATAGACTTCTACTTCTTCAAAGTCCGTTAGTAATGTACTAAAGAATTTATAAAGTATTCGTGGACCATCAACAGTAACTTGCTTATATAAGGAACTGTCAATTTCGTGGGCTTGTCCTGGGAATATGAGTTCACCCTCCACGATATCGCCAAGACAAAGAACTGCACACTTCTTAATAGTATGGCTTGCTCTCTGTATGCGTGCTAATTTAATTATCTTTTCTGCATATCTAACAACTCTTTCTTCAGCTATTTCGCTGTTGTAAGTAGGTGTTCTCTTTGCGAGCTGTATATCACTAAGTAAGGGAACACATATTTCTTCTCCTTTTCCCTTTGTTTTAGGTGGTGCTTTAACTTTCGGTATGTCAAGCATTGAGATACCATCTCTTGCACCTGTATATACTGCTTCAACTAAGTCAGCTTTCTTATCCTTTAACTTATCAATCTGCTTTAACAAGCGTTGATTAGTATGCTTAAGGTCTTTTATCTGTTCGCTTTCTGCTTCAGCTAAAAGTTTTGCTAGTTCTTTATTCATTATGCAAACCTTGTAACCAGACTGAAACTCTACTTCTAGAGACTTCAAAACCAAACTCATCGTTTAGTATTCTGACTATGTTACTAGGTATAGGTCGCTTACCTTCTGCAACCATATCTTTTATTCCTTTAATAAAGGGTTCGGCTTCTTTAGGTATTCTATCATACCAAGCAGCAACTCCACCTCTATTCTGTATTAGTGCTTTCTCAAGCAATTTGTTTATATCTATGTTTGTACTCATATTCATATGCTAGCACACAATTATGCTTATGCATATGCATATAAGAAAAAAAATAAAATGCTTATGCATATGCATAATAAATAAAAAAAAGGAAGTCGGTGGTAGGGTAACGAAAGGACAAACCCCTACCACCTTTAAAATAAATATCCTATAGCCTAAGCAGGAAACGGAGATTGACTACTTAGGCTACGAGATACTTACTTAGTACCTAATTGTTTTGATAATTTCTTTACTTGTTCTACTACACGAATAGGTATTATGTTATGTCTTCTCATAAACCTAGCAATCTCATCTCTCTTTTCTTTGCTTAGATTTATTGCAGTACCACTTTCATTTACACCTACTACTTGTTGGTCGCTTACCCATATACGAGGTTCTGGTTGTTGTGCTAGCCACTTTAGACCATCTAAATCTACTGAGTTAGCACCATACTCTTCTAGGTCTCGTATAGCGTGAGTATCAATACGACCATCTTTAGCTATAATCTTTATCATACCATCGTAGCCATCTATCTTACTGTTGTATCCTACATAGCCAGCTATGTTAGATGCAGGTAGATAGTCAATAATTTCTCGTATGTCTTCCTCATATAAAGACATAGAACCACTACAGTCTATCATCATTGAGCCACCTGCTACTGTAGTCTTATTTGCAAAGACTTTCTTGTCAGTAGTCATACGATGCATATGTTTAGGAACAACACCTCTATCACTATTACGCTTAGCAATTTCTCTAACTGCTTTGTGTATAGTATTAGTAGGTGTGAATTTGTGTATCTTTGCTACTCCGTGCATACCACTAGTGTCGCCACCCCAGTAATTAATGAAGTGTCTTTCATATTGTTGCTCACTATCATCAATGATTTGCTTAGCAAGTTCCTCACTAATTCCTTCTGGTAATGTAATACCATCAGCTTCCTCAGCAATACTATCCATTTCTTCTAGTTGTGCTAGGTATTCCTCGCCATCTAGTCTGATAGTACCTTCAGAAGTAAGCATCTTTGTTAATCGCATACTACTTCTTACTGCTTCAAATGGATTAGAAAGCATTTTTACTAGCTTATTAACTCTTCTCCTTATAGAAGAATTACTTATTTTCCTATGTTGCCATAGGTGTTCATCTCTATCGTAATACATAGAACCACGAAAACTTGTCCAATAAATGTAAGACTGTGCTTCGTGAATACCATAGAACAATGAGTTCAGTATGTTATATACTCTAGAACAATCTTGGTCTATTATCATAGTAGGTACCCTACTACCTACAGGGTATCTCATTTCTAGTATTGACTTAATGTATGACTTAGCATCTTCGTAGTCTATAAGTCTAGGTTGTCCTGCAAAAGCAGTTTTCTTAACATAATACTTATATACTTCTAGTATGTTATCATCAGCAAGTATTTTCTTGATTACCTCTTTGGCTATCAAGTCTGCTTGTTCTTGCCTCATCATACCCAATGTGTTGTACATAAGAGACATAAACTTTCTTTCGTTTTTAGTTAGTTCTCTTACTCCTTCTACATCAGTTAAGTATTTGTCATACTCCCAATAGTTGCTATAACCCAATGACCTTGCTATCTTATTAGCTCTTCTCTTAGCACTTTCTCTATGGTACTTGTTAGCAAATAAGAATTGTGCTATGTGCAATATGTCTAGTTCCTTAGTACGAAACTTCATATCTCTAAACAACTTCATCTTTGTTATTGCAGTATTAAGCAATACTTGTTCGTTGTATTCATTAGCACACTGATAATAAGGAAGTATCAATTCGTTTCTGCTAGTAGGTACTAAGCTAGTGCCTCTACGAACTCTAAACTTTCTAACCTTATCACCACGCAAAGAAAGATTTACTAATGTAGGTGGAACATACCACCTACATTTGTAGCACTCTTTCTAAATAAGTTATTCATCACTATCGGTTAGTGCATCAATAATATCAGCACAGTTATCAGTGAATACTACACTAGCAGCAGTAGATAACTCACAACCTTTGTCTAGTAATTCTGCAAATGCAGACCACTTACGAACTGAGAAGTTACCTTCGTTATAGTCCTGATATACTGACTGTAACTTTTTAGGCAGACTTTCCAACGCAGATGGATGTACTTCGTTAATGGCTAGATTAACTGGGAACCTATCTCTAAGTGCATCAGGTAAGTCAGCAGGAACTCCGTTCATAGTTGCTACGACTTGGAACCCTTCCTTAGGTCTAACAGTTTCCTTATCCTTGTTTGGAAGTGTGAATTTCGCAAACTTAGGGTCATCTAGTAAAGCGTGTAAGAAAGTCATAACATCTACACCAGCGTGGTCTATCTCGTTAATAACTAGTCTTGCACCTTCTTTCCAAGCACGAACACCTACGCCATCAAGCCACTCAAAGCCACCATTGTCAGTTGCTACATAGTGACCCATAAGTTCTGCTGCCGTACTGTCGTGTGTAAGTGTAATGTTATACACTTCTTGATTTTCTTTTAGTCCAAGAGTATTTGCTTGAAAGGTTTTACCTGTACCAGGTATGCCAAACAACAATATTCTTGGTGTATAAGGAATTACTTCTGCAAGTAATTTCCAAATGTGTCCTTCTTTCATATTATTCTTCCTCTCTATTATCAGCTAACATCTTTTCTACATCTTGTATAAAGTTTGTAGTTAGCTCTTCTGCTTGTACATTGTTCCATACTTCCATAACATCATCAGTTATGTTTTGTACTGCAGGTACTTCTGGTAGCATATCAAATGCTTCCTTTGGTATATCTACAATAACTGTATGGGTACCTTCATTGTCTTTCATCAGCACCACTTCCCATATGGTACGATAGTGCATATCTGTAGGCACACCTTCCTTATGGTAATGAGGCATTGACATCTTTAGAAATATAGGAAACCTAGCGTCAATGCAATCTAGTTCTCCCATAGGGTTAGCAGCAAATACCCACTCTGCTAACTGTCTATTGTATTCGTTCTTAATAGCAAGTGTATTAAGATACTCAAGAATAGACTTAGTAATTGCTATGTGTTGTGAAACACGCACAGTATCCTTAGCCATTATTCCTCCTCACTTTCTGCGTTCTCGCTTACTTCTTTCAAGAACTTTTCTATATCCTTATCAGTTACTTTGCTTTTAATACCTTCAAGTACTTCTTCTTTACTGATAGTGTCGCTTGTATATCCACCACTTACTATTGCACTAACAGTTCTAATATCACCTATGGTTATTAGCTCTGGTTCTTCGTGTATAGTAGTTACTTGTTTGTACATCTTTCCAAATGCTTTCTCATTTTCTAGTATCATTTCTAGTACTAGTTGTACGACATACGAAGCTAACATAAAGTCTGATGGTTCCTTATCGTTAGGAAACTCAGCTTTAAATAGTTGCTTGCTTTGCATAAGCACCTCACTATGTTCGCCTTCAGACATTTCTGCTATCATATTAGATGCGAATAGCATAACCCCAGTAGCAAAGTCTTTCATACGATTTTGCCATAGGTGTTTCTCTACCCACTTCATAGTTTCTATAACATCACTAGATGCAATATGATACTTGCCGTTCCTTCTACTAGGTTTAGTATTACCATCTTCATCTACTTCAGCAGGATAGAACATTCCTATACCTTGCATTTCTAATTGAGTTAGTGCAGTAAGTTTAGAAAAATCTTTTAGTCCTAATCTTTCTGCGTTCTCTATCTTCTCTGTCATTTGTTCAGCAAATTCGTTATACTTATCTTCACTAGGCATCTCGAATTTATCACTCATTTTTTATCCTCTCTACTACAACCACACTCGCAGTTGTAGGTTTGGTCTTGTTCAGTAGCCCACTTACCCTTAAAGTCTGTTAAGCACTCTTCACATAAGGCTCTACTGTTATTCCATATTATTACTGACAAAGGTTTCCCTTCCTCATCTTGTACTGGTATCTGTTTATTACAGAAATCACATATCCATAGGTCATTAGTTATACCTGTGTCTAGTAATGTATCTATAAAGAAGACACCATCTGCTTTACTTTGTTGTTCTCTAAATTTTATAGAGGCGAGAACACTTATCTCTCTATGCTTTATAGGGTTTTCTACTACAACCCAATCGTTAGGTTCTATATACTCTTCTTCACTCATCTTTCTTCTCCTCGTTTAATAGTTCTGCAACCTTATCAAAGTCAATAGCAATTATTTCCTTATCACAACGATTGCACCACACTTGCATACCATATCTAGTCCAACCTGCTTGTTGGCTACTCCACTCAGCAGGGGATACACCCTTTGGTACTTGTGGTAAGCAAGTAGCACAATGAAAATACGATACTATATCACACTCTTTTTTTGTATCAGGCATCTTCTATCACTACTACTTTCTTAACTGTATTCTTTCCTTCGCCATACGCTTTCATATGAAGTTGTGCCTCACGATAGGTATATCCTCTGCGTAAGCACTCCCATAGTTGCTGTATGATTTCTACTTCTTCCATTACTCACTCTCCTCTATAGCATTCCACCTACTTGTTACAAAGAAAGTAGGCTTATGGTCAAGCAATTCTTTTGCAGTAGCATCAGTACTATCATCTAGCATTGATACCATATTGTCTATGCAAGCTACTGCATCTTCCTTATCTACTTCACTAGTGAAAGTGAAGTCTATTGTAAGTACATTAGTGTCCTCGTTACTTGTACTTATCATCTCGTATGGTTCTTTCATACAATATTCTCCAATCTTCTTTTACTATTCTCTTTCTTTATAGTTTGATAGCCACACTCAAAGCACTGCACAATAATATGCACACTACTCTTAACATTGCTATGTATTGCTAGCTTGGTATAAGTACCTTGCCTACAATTATCACATACCATATCTATCCTTTCATTAGCAAAGCCGTAGTTTCGGTGGTACATACAACAGGGGAAAGTATTTACTCCTACTACTACGGCTTCACTACACGTATAAGTGTCATTTTACTAACACTTGCTATATCCTCATATAGCTCGTAGTACATACATTGGCTCATAGAGTTACTGTCTTTTACTTACTGCAGTAAGCGTATGTACTACAAGCTACCTACTTATATAGCTTGTAACACACGATAGAGGTCATTATATTTATGGTACCCGACATTATCTATGTGCTACAAGCTACATACCAATGTAGCGTAGTACTCACACTGCTGATAACATTTACACATACTACTTTAGAACACAGCATAGGTGTATGAGTACTACGCTACCTACTGCGACTAGGTAGTGCAATAAGTGAAAGGCACCTAGTCAGGAATTATGAATTGCAGTAGATAGCGAGCTATATATTATTTACAAAACTCGCAACCCTGTAAGTCTGGTGCAATATTAATACCACAGCTTTTACAAAAGTTATCTATAGTTTCTAATACACTAGCTTTCGCTATAGTATTATTAACCATATCATCTTGTCTTATAACGCTTTCGTTAGCACGAATTTCTGCTAATAGTTTTAAGCCTTCTTCTATAGCAAGTCTTTCTTCTATACTGGTACGCTTTACAGGGGCTTCTAACTCCCTGCAATCGTAGCATATATAGCCACGCACTAAGTTCTTGCTACAGTACTTGCATACTGAAGTCTTATCTTTAGCGTTATGAACTGGTTGTATATACTCGCGTACTCCATTTAGATTAGGAACTCGTGTATCTACAATAGTTTTATCCTCATCGTTATATACTCTTTTGGTTCTAGGAACACTAGAGTTTCTGTATTTCTTTGCCATATATAGTCACCTGCCTTTCATAGTCTAAATATATAAGCTAAAAGAAAAGTCAAAACTTTGACTTGAGAAAAATTTAACACAACTCAGTAATATTACTTCAGTATATAGCAGGTGGATTTGACAACCCCAATGCATAACTCCAGTAGACGCGCCAAGGATATATATTTAAATATATATCAAGAAAAAAAAATAAAAAAAATTTTTAATTCAAGTGTAGAGAAATATGAATAGTGAGAGTATATAGAGTGACTAGATAGGAACAGATTATGGTGTATATGACTAACTAGACATAGGAAACAAATATAAAAAAAAAGTAGTAGCCGACAATTAAGCCGACTACTACTAATAACATTAGGACATATAGTCCTGAACACTACCTTTGAACCTAGCGTTCATAAAGGCTTTACATTCTTGTAAAGTAGGCACTTCTTCGAACCTATCGGATATCGCGTTAGTACCTATCTCTTCCATAAAAGCAGATGACATTGTGCCTGCTTTATTAGGCTTGAAAGCCTTTCGTGAAAGAACTTTGGGATATGCTCTAAACAATTCTTGCAATTGAATAACTGCCTCATATTGTTTTAGTATCCCTAAGTTCTTGAATTTTCCCTCATTAGTTTGAGTCGCTATCATATAGCGTGTTTTACCCTCACTTTCGGGGGAAAATTCAAAAGAGGAAGTACCTCTAAGTTTAACTAAGACATAAGGCTTAGGTAACCATTTTCTAGAAGATTTATATACATTACATATATTGTCTTCCTCTTTTGTGTAGAACCTATGAATAGGTTTTTTTGTAGCCATAATTAATCACTTATCCTTTCATATCGATATATATAGCTAATGACCAACATACTACGATAAGTCAAGTTAAACCGCCTATTAGAAGTACTTTCCTTACTGGATGCTTAGGCGTACATTGAGAGTGCGTGTAGTACTTCTATAGGAATTTAACTTTACTATTGTAGTAAAAGGTTATTTGCTACTGCAAATGTTCTTGTTGGGGGTCATTAACTATATATATAACCCACAATAGAAAGATGATAATAAAATAAGGAAAAGCAAAACACACTATAAAGAAGCGGTGGTGGTTGGGTTGTGGCTTCGTAAGTAATGAGTGTGTTTTGTGTATGACTATATTTTATATTAGCTTTCGGTTAGGTAGGGGGATTATGTATGGTGTTTAACAAAGGGTATCGTTTCTAAGGAAAGGTAGGACAAATTAAGTAACTATATAGTATTGTCGTGTAAGTATTACATATAAGTTAGTAGATAGTACCCTATCGTACTTGCACTGTGCGTGAGGTACGCTTGTGTATGTAGAGGGGGGATTTAACCTAGCCTCCCCTATATATCATTACGTAAGTAGAGAAAAGATTGCTGGTAATTTTGTGAGGAAGGAAAGTGGTGTAGGTTTGTTTACAGGCATTGTGAACAATCAAGAAGGTATAGATTGATAATCTACACCACCGTTCCTATTGTCCTATATTAGCACACTATTGCTAGTAAAGAGAGAGAAAAAAAGAACTTTTTTCTATAGTACGCTTGCAGTGTGTAGTGCGTACAGCGAACCCTGTGTCACTCCCTCCCAACCAAGTGTTTAAGTTTAGTGAACATTGTGTTTGCTTTTCCTTAAAAATTAAATATGTGAAGTAATAGCCTTTAACGCTAGTTACCACCGTGTAGCTAATCGGCTTTATCCTTCTAAGTATGTTCTTTGAAACCATTCCTTATGAGCTACTGATTTCAAATGCCTATGTATAAAACTATACTACTATTATAATTTTAAGCAAGTTAAAGGAGGATAGATGTTTGATTTTAAAGAGCAACTAGCAATAGGAGAAAAAGGAGAAAGATTAGTTAAGTTATTTTATGAACGACAGACTGATGACGGCTCCACTAAGTTTATAGTAAGAAAGACACGAAGAGAGGAACAATTAAAGGGTGCTGACCTATTCATAATCAATAATGAACTAGGTATGAAGTATGTAGAAGTTAAAACTGACACACAAACTAAAGATACAGGTAATGTAGCTCTAGAGATACAGATAATACAGGATGACGGCACAATGCAGACAGGTTGCCAATTCAAAACCTTTACTGACTATATGTTTTACTGGGCTTACCCAACTAATCAGCTTTATTACTGGAACCCTGAACAGCTAATACCCTTTATTGTTGACTGGTTAAGGGAAGATAAATACAGGATTATAGAGGCTGAAAATAAAAATTTTTTTTCACGCAACTTAATCGTGCCTGTGGATGACTTGCTCGCGACTGGCGTAGT
>Ga0255751_10000425_pt1 | contig 39089 bp, 45 predicted proteins | sample 071ome_20_FD_179951 | JGI IMG/M metagenome (GOLD analysis project Ga0255751, IMG submission 179951) | Coastal salt marsh microbial communities from the Groves Creek Marsh, Skidaway Island, Georgia - 071412BT metaG (version 2) | ecosystem: Environmental > Aquatic > Marine > Intertidal zone >... | reverse complement strand
ACAATTAATTCTACAACAGTTAATGTAGACGACTTAAACATTCAATTAGCAACTGGTGCAATTAATGCTGCAGCAGCAGATGGAGCAGGTATCACAATTGATGGAGCAAGTGCTACTATTACTTATGACGGAACTGATGATGAATGGGACTTCAATAAAACATTAAATATTACTGGAGGAATGAAAGTTTCTAGTAATGCTAGAATAGGAACATCTCAACTTGGTACAAATTCTGTACTCGATGTTTTTGGTGGTGCAATGCAAATTATTAATAATGCTGCATCATTTGAGGGTTCTACTGCAGATGCGTCATTGCACATTAAAGGAGCTGAACCAACTCAAAATAGACTTACTCAAATGAGCTCCGTAGGTACAAGTCAAAGGGCTCTTAACTTAATAGCTTCTACTGATTCAAATGATGCAAATCAATGGTGGTCATGGGGTGTTGATACAGATGATCAATTTAAAATATTACATGGAACTACTTTTTCTAATACTTTATCAGGGATAAGAATACAAAATACTGGTAATTTAGTAATGGGTAATGTCCTTTACTTTAATAATGCAACAGATTCTTCATCAATTAGTAATAGTTCTGGAAGTTTATATTTAAATTCTGATGACAGCATGTATCTTAGAACATATGCTGGAGGTTGGCAAAATCGACTTACAATTTTAGATAATGGCTATGTTGGTATTGGTACGGACAATCCAGCTCAGCCTCTTCATGTTGATGCTTCAGGGGGTGCAGTTATTCGTGTTACCCGGCTCGGTACAAATGCTAGTGCTTATGGTCAACTTGAACACGACGGGACTGATACTACTCTAACTTCTACTGGAGCCACTAAATTTTATAATAATAGTGGTTATAGTTTAACGCTTGATAGCTCAAACAATGCCACCTTTACAGGAACTATCTCTAGTGGTACTATAAGCTTACAAGATAGTTTAACTTTAAAACATACTGGTGTATTGGGAGGTACCTCTACAACAGATATAAATGAAATTAAATGGGGCTCTTATGGAAGGATTCAACACACAAGTTTTACTAATACCCCATTAATTACTTTTAATGCTGCATTAACAACTTCTGATTTTGCAGGTTACAGTGGTGGAGCAACAGGAGGGGGAACAGCAAACTTAAATAGATTTGCCCCCGATTATTCTGCCGGTGGTTTTATAATACTACAAGGGGACTCTGGCGGTAATTTTGGTATATCAACCGGGCCGTGGAATAGCAATACAAGTTTAGATAATATCGAACCATTAATTTCATCTACTTATAGAAGAATGTCTATTCAACAAGATGGAGATGTAATTTTTGGAGAAAGTGGTGGAAAAGTTGGAATTGGTACTGATTCTCCAGACAGCAAATTAACTGTTAATGTTACTTCTAATAGTGACGGTATAGAACTTCAATCAAGCGAAACTAAAATAGCAACTTTATCTAGAACTGCTGTAGGTGGCCAAGTTGTGGCGTCTCTTGATGGTGTTGCTAGTAGGCCTATTCATATCGGCGGTATTGTAAATGAAGATGTAATTTTAGCGAATGCTGGGGGCAACGTTGGAATTGGAACTGATAATCCTTCAGCAAAACTTGATGTTGATGGCTCTGCTAAGGCTACTACTTTTTCAGCAAGTAATAGTATAACTATAGATAATTCTTCAGGTTATGCCGCTATGGAAATGGGTGGTAGTGGTGGTGCTTATATAGATTTAAAAAATCCCAGTTCAGATGATTATGATTTAAGATTAATTACATTTGGTTCTGGTGGACAAATTCTCGCTGCAGCTGGTAGTCCAATTCTTCTAGCATCAGATGGTAATTCAAATCAACTTTATCTAAACTCATCAGGCAACGTTGGTATTGGTACGAGTAATCCTCAAGCAAAACTTCACGTCACTAACAGTGTATTAATAGAAGGTGGATCAACAGATAGTAGAACTCTTGGCTTTACTAATGCTAACGGTTCAACAGGTTGGTCAATAGGCAATGGCATCATCGATTCTACTCATAACTTTAGAATATATGATAATACCGCTGGTGCAGCTAGACTCACCGTTGATGGTAGTGGCAACGTAGGTATTGGAAATGCTGGACCAACATCAAAATTACATATAGGAAGTATCAGTACCTCAGGTGGTCTAGGAATAGGGATTCAAAATAATAGTAGATATTATACACAAAATGTTGATGGCGGAGACTTGATTATCAAGGATGAAAGTGCTGGAGCATGGCGTTTTAGAATTCAATCTAATGGTACAGTTAAACATGCAAATGCTGGTTCAATTGAAAGAATAAGAAATAATTTTAGCCAAGGATTAGTATCTTATAGTGCTGGTCAAGTAACACAAATGACTGAAGATACATCTTATACACATGCCGCTTATGGAATGTATGAATTAGGTACAGTAACAACAAGAGGTTTTGGTAACTATGTTGATTTCAAAACAAACTTGACAAGTAATAATATAATGTTTATGTTCTACTTCACTGGATACCAATATAGCCGAGGTACTTCAGCTTTTTATGGTGGAGGATATACATATACCGGTAATTCTGTAATTTCAAAAGATGTTGGATCAGGCGGTATTGTTGTTGGTCCTATGTCGGTATATGATATATACAGATCTTCAGGGGGAAACTTATGTGTTAAGTTACATTGTGCAACTACTGGTTATGACGAAGGAAGAACAAACGTATTCTTTATGCCACATGGAAGTGGATTTGATACAATGAGAATTATAGACGCACATGTCACAAACAGCACAACGAATTATTATTAAGGGATAGACAATGACTGAAGAAAGAGTAAGAACACAAGAAGAACAAGATTTTTATGATGAATATGGGTGTTGGCCTATTACAGATGCTGATTTACCCGAAGAAAGCAAAATTATATTATCAGCCGAGCAGATTGCTGAATCTGAAAGAGCAGTTTTAAGAAGAAGTGCAAAGGCATACCTAAAAGAAACCGATTGGTATGTTTCTCGGTATTCTGAAACTGGTACCGAAATACCAGAAGAGATTTTAACAAAAAGAGCACAAGCAAGAATAGATGCAAGTGAAGAATAGGAATAAATAGTTATAAATACACTATATAGGATTTAAATATGGCAAAACCAAACAGCAGACAAACCCTTGTTGATTATTGTTTAAGATCATTAGGGTTTCCTGTAATCGAAATTAATGTCGATGATGATCAGGTAGATGATAGAATAGACGAAGCTCTACAATTCTATCAGTTCTATCACGCTGATGCTATTGAAAAAGTATATCTAAAGCACCAAATCACCTCATCCGATGTTTCAAATAAATATATTCCTGTAAATGACTTAGTTACAGACGTAATTCGTGTGTTACCTATCAGGGATACAATGTCAAGCACAAATATGTTTGATGTGAAATATCAAATGCATTTGAACGACATATATTCATTAGGATTTTTGGGTTCACTCACAGAATATGTGATGGGACAGCAATGGTTAGCTCTTCTCGATCTTGTAATCGATTCTGACGATAAGCATATTTCATTTGACAGACATAAGAATCAAATAAGAATTGATATGGATTGGGAAAATGAGGTAGTGGTAGGAGAATATATTATCATCGAGTGTTACAGAATTATAGATCCAGACACATACACTGATGTATATAACGACTATTTCTTAAAAAGATATGCAACAGCTTTAATTAAAAAGCAATGGGGCCAGAACTTACTGAAATTTGAAGGAATGGTTATGCCAGGTGGAGTTACATTTAACGGAAGACAATTGTTTGATGATGCTGTACAAGAGTTAGAGCAATTAACAGAAGAAGCACGATTGAATTGGGAACAACCGGTCGATTTTTACACGGGGTAAAACATGCCTAGAAACGTTTATTTCTCACAGGCTGTAAGATCCGAACAAAATCTGTATGAAGATCTTGTCATCGAATCACTAAAAATATTTGGACAAGACGTCTATTATATTCCAAGAACTATAGTCAATAGAGACAATATATTAGGAGAAGATCCAGCATCAAAGTTTGATGATGCCTATCTTATAGAAGCCTACATCGAAAATACTGACGGATTTGAAGGCGCTGGAGATTTGTATTCTAAATTCGGATTAGAGATCCGTGATGAAGCAACTTTTATCATTTCTAGAAGACAGTGGGAAAAAGGAATAGGTATATTTTCCTCTAATGAAGTAGATCCAAGACCACAGGAGGGTGATGTCATATTCCTTCCGATGACAAATTCTTTCTTCGAAATTTCATATGTAGAAGACGATCAACCTTTTTATCAATTATCAAATCTGCCTGTCTACAGACTACAGTGTTCATTATTTGAATACAGTGATGAAGACTTTGATACTGGTGTTGAAGAAATAGATCTAAAAACTGCGCAATCTACATATCAGATTACTATGGATGTTACCCTTGGTACAAGTGGACAACATTTTGAGGTAGGGGAAACAGTAAGACAAGAGTTAGTCCCAGCAGATGGAGACACTGATGCAATTGTTGTTTTTGGAGAAATAGCTTCTCGAACAAAAACATCAGATACAGTAGCCAAAATATATGTTTCAAATATTGGGGTCTCAGGTATAGAAGAAGCAAGGGATTTTGTTGTTGACAATAGTAAACTTCTAACAGGTGATAAAACAGGTTATACTGCTACAATTACCACCATATTCGATAAGCTTTCTTCTGAAGTAGAAGTAGAGAGAAAATTATTTAATACTGATGGTGGTGCTGAAAATATCCAAATTGAGCTTGAAGCAGATAACTTCTTAGATTTTACAGAGGCAAATCCATTTGGTGATCCATCGGAGAGATATTAATGTTTGGTAGTCACTTTTATCACGCAACAATGAGAAAATCAGTAGCAGTGTTTGGAACGCTGTTTAACAATATCTCTGTGATTCGAAAAGATGGTAATGGGGGTATTTTAAATCAAATAAAAGTTCCTCTTGCTTACGGTCCAAAACAAAAATGGTTATCTAGACTAGACCAAGAGACAGGTTTTGATGCTCCTATGGCAATTAAATTGCCTAGAATGGCTTTTGAAATTACGAGTATAGAGCTAGATACAAATCAAAAATTACAGAAAAGAAATCAAATAGTAGAATCACATGCTTCTGATGTCACAAAGAAGAAGACAATTAAGCAAATGGTCCCATATAATATTAATATGTCACTTTATGTTTTGGCAAAGAACCAGGACGACGGTCTTCAAATTGTAGAGCAGATACTTCCTTACTTTCAGCCTGAATATAACTTAACAATTACACCTGTTGATGATTTTTCTTATAAACAAGATGTACCTATTGTTTTAACAGGAGTAGATATTCAGGATGATTATGAAGGAGATTTTGTTACAAGAAGAGCAATTATCTACACTTTAACCTTTACAATGAAGATGAAATTCTTTGGACCAACTGCAGATCAAGGTGTTATTCGAGAGATTAATCTTGACTTTAATAACGATCTTGGAGGTTCACAGATTTTAGAAGAGATGGATTTTACAATTAATCCGTCTACTGCAGATGAAGACGATAATTATACTGTTGATGTTACAATCTCATAGGTTATGAAAAAATTATGGATAAAAAAGAAAAGCTTTCAGCTAGTTTAGAGAAGAACCTTCCTAAGAAAGGCAATCAACTAAGTCAAATTTATATCGATGAAAAGGATATAAAGGATGACTATGAATTTTCCCGCGAAACATATAGAGATCTGATTAATGTAGGAGTTAGATCCTTGGACGTTTTGGCCGAGCTTGCCCGTGAGTCTGAACATCCTAGGGCTTTTGAAGTTTTGTCTAAATCTATAAAGGACATTGGAGACACAACAGAAAAACTAATGAGCCTACAGAAAACAAAGAAAGATCTTTCAAAAGAAACTGAAGAAACAAAGAGAATTACTAATAATAATGTCTTTGTTGGTTCTACTACAGATCTTCAAAGAATGCTTTTAAATATGCGTGGAGAAAAGGTAATCGATGCCGAGGGTCAAGAATAGTAGCTTAGGATACTTAGGTAATCCAAACGTAAAGAGAGACGGTGTAGAAACCGAATTCACTGCTGAGGAAGTAAAAGAGTATCAAAAGTGTATGGAAGATCCTGCATACTTTGCCCTAAAGTATGTAAAGATTATTTCTCTTGATAAAGGATTAGTTCCTTTTGAATTATATCCTTATCAGGAAAACATGTTCAAACATTTTCACCAAAACAGATTCTCTATTGTTCTTGCTTGTAGACAAAGCGGTAAGTCAATATCTTCTGTTGTGTATCTTTTGTGGTTTGCAGTATTTCATCCAGAAAAAACTATTGCAATATTAGCAAACAAGGGTGCAGTTGCAAGAGAGATGCTAGCACGTATTACCCTTGCTCTGGAGAATTTACCTTTCTTTTTACAGCCAGGAACAAAAGCTTTAAATAAAGGCTCAATTGAGTTTAGTAATAACTCCAAGATTATTGCTTCAGCAACATCAACAAGCTCAATCCGTGGTATGTCTATTAACCTATTATTCTTGGACGAGTTTGCTTTTGTGGAGAACGATGCAAAATTCTATACTTCAACTTATCCTGTTGTTACATCAGGTAAGGATACCCAAATTATTATATCTTCGACTGCGAATGGCATTGGAAACATATTCCATAAGCTTTGGGAGGGTGCGGTCCAAAAAACGAACGAATTTAAATCATTCAGAGTCGACTGGTGGGATGTGCCGGGAAGAGATGAAAAATGGAAAGAAGAAACCATTAATAACACCTCGGAATTACAGTTCGAACAAGAATTCGGAAACACGTTTTTAGGTACAGGGAATACCCTAATTAGTGCAGAATGTCTATTAGCTCAAAAAGCACTACATCCTATACACATACAAGAAAATGTATTTCTCTATCAAAAGCCTATCGAAGGTCATGAATATATTATGTGCGTGGATGTTGCGAAGGGTAGAGGACAAGATTATAGTACGTTTAACATAATAGATGTGTCTACAAATCCGTTTGAGCAAGTTGGGGTTTATAGGGATAATTTAGTATCTCCTCTCTTATTACCGGATATCATTTACAAATATGCAAAGACATATAATAATGCCTATATTATAGTAGAAAGTAACGATCAAGGTGCTGTTGTTTGTAATGGATTATATTATGATTTAGAGTATGAAAATATGTTTGTTGAATCTTCAGTAAAAGCAAATGCTATTGGGGTTACTATGACCCGTCGGGTAAAACGTATTGGTTGTTCTACGATAAAAGATTTACTTGAACAAAAGAAATTACACATAAAAGACCCAGAAACAATTATTGAGATGAGTACATTCGTAGCAAAGGGATCATCTTTTGAAGCGGTAGCCCCAAATCACGACGACTTAATGATGAACTTAGTTTTATTTGCATGGTTTACCACCACAGACGTATTCCAAGGTATTACCAATATTGATATGAAAAATATGCTTTATAGGGAAAGATTACAAGAAATACAAGATGATATGTTACCGTTTGGATTTGTAAGTGATGAATATGAAACACATAAATATACTGTAGATAATGAAGGAACCGTTTGGTGGGAACAAGAAGACGATAATATAAAGATGCATCTATAATGGAAAAATTTAACTCATTTATAACAGAAAAATTCGAAGAGCCTGTAAAGCCCAAGGACTTACACCTTGTTGTTCTTGGTTGGGGCGACGAGGAAGGAACCTTTGCTGATATCGTATATGAGACAGCAAAAAAGAAAGGTATTAGGTATGACTTAGTTAAGGTCGATGAGGCATTTATATCTGCTTCAGATCTAGAAATTGGAGAAGTTACTTTTTCAAATTTTGATGGAAAGGATAACGATTTAAAAATAAAGGTTTTAAATTCGATTGTATTTGTTCGAGCAGGAGCTATACAAAGTTTAGTATCACAAGCTCTTGTATCTACTTTACAAACATTTGGGTTTTTCCTGATCAATGATTTGCAGACAATGTCACTATGTGATAATAAAATGGCGAATGCTATTTCACTAGAAAGAAATAATATACCCATTCCAAAGACTGCAGTCATTAATAATGTTAAATCCATTGAATATGCTCACGAAAGTATTGGGGGTAAATTCCCAGTTATTATTAAAACCTTAACTGGTACTCAGGGTGTTGGTGTATCAAAGGTGAATGATATGGCATCTTTGGTTTCTGTTTGTCAATCTATGTGGAAGTTCGATGCCCAATTATTAATACAAGAATTCATAAAAACAAAGTCAGATATAAGAACTTTAGTAGTTGATGGGCACATTATAGGTGCAGCAGAAAGAGTAAGACAAGATTCAGATGAATTTAGAAATAATGTCCATCTAGGAGCTAAAACTGTACCATATAAACTATCGGAAGAAGAAAAAGACGTGATTGTACGCGCCGCACGTGCGTCTGGAGCGCTATATTGTGGGGTTGATCATTGTAAAGAAGGTAATAAGATATATGTCTTAGAGGTCAATGGTTCACCTGGTATAAGATCTCATTTCTTAGGATATGATATTGAAACCGGTGAAGAGGTTGGAAAGAAAACAGATATGGAAATGTTTAACCTTGTTTTAGAATACTTCTCAACGGAATTACATAGAAGACCTTTGATGAGACAGGAGTCAGGATATATTGAAAGTCTAGTTCTAGAGGGGATGGAAGATAATCCGATTAGGGCAAAGTTTGATACAGGAAACTCTGCAAAAGCAACTATGCTTCACGTAGACAAATTAGAGGTTGATGGAGATACCGCAATCTGGCAAAAGAATGGATATAAGTTTGAAAGTGAGATAGTTGATGTTTCTGAGGCAAGAAGATTAGACCATTTAGATAAGAGACCTGTAATAGAACATGGGGTAACATTTAATAATAAAAAATATTATGTTCGTTTGGGATTAACAACAAAAGATTCTGCATCGGAAATGCTGGTGAATCGGGACCTTTTAAATACCTTTAGGGTATCAGTACACCCAAATAGAAAGTTTATTCTCTCAGATATAGTTTTAAGGAATGATGATACAGATCATTAGAACCTTATTATTTATAAATATATACATTGAGAATAACCGTATTATGTAACATATTAACTAACTCAATTATTGAGAGGATAAAGCGATGGCATTTCAAGTATCACCAGGCGTTCAAATTAATGAAATTGACGCCACAAGTGTGGTCCCAGCTGTTTCTACCTCTATAGGTGGATTCGCTGGATCATTTAATTGGGGTCCTGTTCAAGAGATTGTAACGGTTGGTTCTGAGAAAGAACTTGCCGAGAATTTCGGAACACCAGATTCCAATACAGCTAAATACTTTCTAACTGCGGCATCTTTTTTAAAGTATGGAAACGCACTGAAAGTAGTCCGAGTATCTTCTGGTCACGACAACGCGACCGCTGATGGTTCTGGACAATTGATTAAAAATAAAGATGATTATGATAATAACTACGGAGACGGAAGTCTCACTAAGGGTCGTTGGGCTGCTAAGTATCCCGGCGAATTAGGTAATAGCCTTAAGGTATCAATGATAACTGCAGGAGTTTCTGATTTTGCAGGTTGGACCTATTCAGGTAATTTTGATGCTGCTCCTGGCACATCTGATTACGCTGTTAGTTTAGGTAAATCTTCTGCAGATGATGAATTACACGTTGCTGTTATTGATGAAGATGGAGCATGGACTGGAACAGCTGGTACTGTTTTAGAAACTTTCTCTTTCTTATCACAAGGCTCAGATGCTAAAAAGGGTGACGGATCATCTAACTATTATAAGGACGTAATCAATAATAGTTCTAAGTACATTTGGTGGTTAGATCATGATTCAAACCTTTCAGAAGCTGGAGACACAATCGCAGCTACAACATCATTTACAACTGTAACAGGTGCTGTAGATGATTCACTTGCCGGCGGTTCTGACGATAACTCTCCTACAGTTGGAGAGATTGCTACTGGATTTGATCTTTTTGAAGATTCAGATACAGTAGATGTTAACTTACTATTTGCATATCCTGATGCAAATGGGGCAAATACAATTGCTAATGATCTTATTTCAATTGCAGCAGCAAGAAAAGATTGTATGGCTTTTGTTTCACCCCCTATTGAAGATACAGTGGGAAGTTCTTCCCCTGCTTCTGATGTTTCAGGTTGGGCTTCAGGTTTAACATCATCTTCATACGCTTCTACTGATTCAACAGCTCTTTATGTATATGATAAATACAATGATACATATAGATGGATTGGTGGATCAGGTCATCAAGCTGGTCTTTGTGCCAGTACTGACAGCGTTGCAGATGCATGGTTCTCACCAGCCGGTGTAAATAGAGGACAACTTTTAGGAGTTACCAAATTAGCATTTAATCCTAAAAAGGCAGATAGGGATACACTTTATAAAGCAAGAGTAAATCCGATTGTATCATTACCTGGTCAAGGTACATTACTTTTCGGTGATAAAACTCTTCTTTCTAAGCCTTCTGCATTCGACAGAATTAATGTTAGAAGATTATTCATTACATTAGAGAAAGCAATAGCTACAGCTGCTAAAGCTCAACTATTCGAATTTAATGACGAATTTACAAGAGCTCAGTTTAGAAACTTAGTAGAGCCTTTCTTAAGAGATGTAAAGGGTAGACGTGGTCTTACAGATTTTGCAGTAATCTGTGACGAAACAAACAACACAAGTCAAGTGGTTGATGCAAATAGATTTGTTGCTGACATCTTTGTCAAGCCTTCAAGATCCATTAATTACATCACATTGAACTTTATAGCAACTAGATCAGGCGTCGATTTCACTGAAATCGCCGGCGTATAATAGGAGGAACAAATGGCAATTCTAGGCGTAGATGATTTTAAATCAAAGCTAGTTGGTGGTGGAGCAAGAGCTAACCTTTTTAAGGTTACTATGAACTTCCCTAGCTATGCTCAGGGAGATGTCGAACTAACCTCCTTTATGTGTAAAGCTGCTCAGATGCCTTCATCAGTAATTTCCCCTATCCCTGTTCTTTTCAGAGGTAGACAATTACAGATAGCTGGAGACAGAACATTTGAACCATGGACTGTTACAGTAATCAATGATGTTGGCTTTGAAGTTCGAAACGCATTTGAAAGATGGTCAAACGGCATCAATCAACATAACGAAAATACCGGTCTCACAAACCCCAGAGACTACCAAGCAGACGCAATTGTTGAACAATTGAATAAAGCTGGTGAATCGACTAAGAGATATGATTTCAGAGGCATTTGGCCTTCAAACATCTCTACAATCGAGGTAAGTTATGATAGCGAAAACCAAATTGAGGAGTTTACTGTAGAATTCCAGGTACAATACTGGGAATCAAACACAACTTCTTAAGGGGGATAAATAATATTAGAAGAGGGGATTTTATATCCCCTCTGATAATATAGGAAATAAATTATGGCAGAATTTTTCGGATTTGAACTAAAGAGGAAAGACAAAAAGGCTGAATTGCCTAGTGTTTCCTTTGTTCCAAATACTGATGAAGATGGCGCTGGTGTTATATCATCTGGCGGACATTTTGGTGCGTATTTGGATTTAGACGGCGATAAAGCAAAGACAGAACAAGAATTAATTTTTAAATATAGAGACATATCTTCACAGCCTGAATGTGATGCTGCAATCGAAGATATTATAAACGAAGCAATTGTAAGTGATAATCATGACTTACCAGTTGAAATAGTTCTTGATGAAGTAGAAGCTTCAGATAAAATTAAAAAAATGATTAGGAATGAATTTTATGAAATCCTATCATTGTTAAACTTTAGTTCATATGCTCACGATATTTTTAGAAGATGGTATGTTGATGGAAGATTACCTTATCATATCATCATTGATACTTCCAATCCAAAGGGTGGTATTAAAGAATTAAGATATATTGACCCGACTAAATTAAGAAAGGTCAAAGAACTTGAAGAAGAAATGGACCCTAAAACGGGTGCAAAAATTATTAAAAAACAAAAAGAATGGTTTGTTTTCCAAGATAAAGGATTAGGAAGTAATAATCAGGCTTTAAAGATCAACCCAGATGCAGTTTGTTATGCAACCTCTGGAATTTTAGATCCAAGCAGGAAGAGAATACTTTCTTATTTGCATAAAGCAATCAAGCCTGTAAATCAGTTAAGAATGATGGAAGATTCTCTTGTTATATACCGTATATCAAGAGCACCAGAAAGAAGAGTATTCTATATTGATGTAGGTAACCTTCCAAAAGGTAAAGCAGAAGAATATCTACGTAACATTATGAATCAATATCGAAACAAATTGGTTTATGATGCTAACACAGGCGATGTGAAAGATGATAGAAAACATATGTCGATGCTTGAGGATTTCTTCTTACCACGAAGAGAAGGTGGAAGAGGAACTGAAATATCAACACTACCTGGTGGTGAAAACCTTGGTCAGATAGAAGATATTATATATTTCCAAAAGAAATTATATAGAAGCTTAAACGTTCCTATTAATAGATTGGAACAAGAATCTGGATTTAATTTAGGTAGAACAACTGAAATCACAAGAGATGAAGTTAAGTTTAACAAGTTTATTGGTAGATTGAGGAAAAGATTCTCTGATTTATTCCTACAACTATTAAGAACTCAATTAACTCTAAAGGGTATTATTACAACCGATGATTGGAATGGATGGAAAGAAGACATTCATTTTGATTATATTGAGGATAACTATTTTGCAGAGTTAAAAGAATCAGAGATGATCAGAGAAAGGTTTGAGATGCTTTCAAGCTTAGATGAACACATTGGTAGATTTATATCAAATGCTTGGGTAAGAAAGAACGTTCTTAGATTCTCAGATGACGAAGTGAAAGAGATCGAACAAGAGATCAATAAAGAAAAAGAAACAGGACAGCTTGATATGCCTGATCCTGATGATCCTAGATTCGATTAGAACTCTAAATATTATAAATATATAACGTAAAAGGAATAATTATGGAAATTTTAGATATCATTAATAATGCGAAAGAAGGTGATAATATTAATGCTGGTAAAGCATTTAATTCCGTTATGGCTGATAAATTACAAACAGCTTTGGATGCAAAGAAGATTGAAATCGCTTCTGGTATGATCCAAAGAAAATCAGCTGAACAAGAAGAAGATTAATTCTTAGGAGTAAATATGAAGCTTATAGCTGAATATACAGATTCCGATTTACAGGTTATTACCGAAAGTAAAGACGGAAAAAAATCCCTCACTATTGAGGGTGTTTTTATGCAGGCTGATCAAAAGAATCGTAATGGTAGAATTTACGAAAAGAAAATCTTAGAAAGAGCCGTAGAAAAATACGTAACAGAACAAGTAAAGAGTGGTAGAGCCGTTGGCGAGTTAAATCATCCTGACGGTCCAACTATCAATCTAGATAAAGTTTCACACAAGATCACTGATCTCCGTTGGGAAGGAAGTGATGTTGTTGGAAAAGCATCAATCCTTAAAACCCCTATGGGTCAAATCGTTGAAGGTTTACTCGAAGGTGGAGTTAAGCTTGGTGTGTCAAGTCGTGGTATGGGTAGTCTTGTGCAAAAAAATGGTACCGCATATGTTGGTGATGACTTTATGTTAGCCACCGTAGATATAGTCCAAGACCCTTCCGCTCCAGGAGCATTTGTGAATGGAATTATGGAGGGTGTTGACTGGGTATGGGAAAACGGTATATTACAACCACAAGAAATTGAAAAAATTGAGACTGAAATCAAACAAGCTTCTGCAAGGGTACGACCCGAAGTAGAAATTAAAGCTTTCAAAAATTTCCTCTCGAAACTTGTAAACTCTAAATAATAGGAGAACGACATGTCATTAGACGAAAATAAAGTAGAAAACGCAGTCGAAGACATTTCTGTTGAAGAGCAAATTCAAGAAGTTTCTGAAGAGCTCGTTGATGAAGAACAATCACAAGTAATCGACGGGGAAGAAGAAGCTCTTGAAGAGAAAGCAACAGCAAAAAGCGAGTCCGAGCATGAAGATGAAGAGGACGAGGAAGAGGAAGAAGAGCACGAAGAAGTGAAAGAAATCCAAATTCCTAAAACTAAAGCTGGTGTTATTCAAGCTGCAGTAGAAATGCTAAAAACTGCTAAAAAAGAAGACGCGCAGAAGTTATTTGCTAAAATGGCTAAAGTCGATGAAACTTCAGAAGAAGAATCAATCGCATCAGTCGATGCCGCTGCAGGTGCTGTCAAGAAGAAAAACGAACTCAAAGCGAAAGCTAAAGTTGAGAGCGTTGACTTTGAAGAAGACCTAGAAGCTATCATCACTGAAGAGGCTACTTTGTCAGATGGATTCCGTGAAAAAGCAAGTTCAATCTTTGAAGCTGTACTTACATCTAAGTTAGCACAAGAGGTTGACAGGCTCGAAGCTGAATACGCGCAAAACCTTGAAGAAGAAGTTTCTGAAATCCAAAGCGGAATGGTAGAGAAAGTAGATTCATACTTGAACTACGTAGTTGAGCAATGGATGAAAGATAATGAAGTTGCTGTGACAACAGGTCTTAGAACTGAAATCGCAGAAGACTTTATGACTTCTTTGCAATCAGTGTTCAAAGAGCACTATATTGAGGTTCCTGAAGGTAAAGAAAACATGATCGACGAATTAGCTGATCAGGTTTCTGAACTCGAAGAGAGCTTAAATAAATCAACAGAAGATAACATCAGATTACACGAAACTGTTCAATCTTTCGAAAGAGCAGAAGTAATCAGAAGTGCATCTTTAGGTCTTGCTGAAACTGAAGCTGAAAAACTTAATTCTTTAGTAGAAGGTTTAGAGTACGATGATAAAGAATCTTTCGAAATGAAAGTTGGTACTATCAGAGAATCTTACTTCGGTAAAGGTAAAGTTGAAGCAGCTGACGAAGTGAACAGCCTTGCAGGTGAAGATACAGCACCAGTTGATGTATCAGATACTATGGCTATGTACACACAAGCAATTAGTAAATTTAACAAATAGAATCATTAGGGGAAAAACAAAATGTTTAACGCAGATTCACAATTAATCGAAAAATGGGCACCAGTGCTCGAGCATGCAGATGCTCCTGCAATTGGTGACAAATACAAGAAAGCTGTTACAGCTAGATTGTTGGAAAACCAAGAAAGAGCCTGCAGAGAAGAAAGAGCACAAGCTCAAGGTAACTTCATCTCAGAAGCAGCTCCTTTAAACCACGTTGGCGCCGGTATGGGTGCTACCGCTGGGGAAATTGCTGGATTCGATCCAGTATTAATCTCTCTCGTAAGAAGAGCAATGCCTAACCTTATCGCTTATGATGTAGCCGGTGTTCAGCCTATGACTGGACCTACTGGTCTTATCTTTGCGATGAAGTCAAAGTATGGTTCACAAGGTGGATCAGAAGCTTTATTTGATGAAGCTGATACTGACTTCTCAGGTACAGGTACACACCAAGCTGATCCTACTGGTTTAGTAGGCGTAACAGATGCTGATACAGATGGCACCATCGCAGACGAAGCTGATACAGTTTCAACATACGGTGAAGGTCTTGCTACAGCAGCTGCGGAAAGACTTGGTCGTGGCGAAACTGGCGACGGTGCTTTTGGTGAAATGTCTTTCACAATTGAGAAATCAACTGTGACAGCTAAAACAAGAGCTCTAAAAGCTGAGTACACAATGGAATTAGCACAAGACCTTAAAGCAATTCATGGTCTTGACGCTGAAGGCGAATTGGCTAACATTCTTTCTGCTGAAATCCTTGCTGAAATCAACAGAGAAATGGTTAGAACAATTCTTAAGAAAGCTAAAATTGGTGCTCTTCAAGCTTCAACAGCCGTTTCAGGTATTTTCAATGTAAATACTGACTCAGACGGTCGTTGGTCTGTTGAGAAGTTCAAAGGTCTTATCATGCAACTCGATAGAGAAGCAAACGTAATTGCAAAAGAAACAAGAAGAGGAAAAGGTAACTTTGTAATCTGTTCTTCTGACGTTGCTTCTGCTCTTGCAGCTGCTGGCATGTTAGACTACACACCTGCTCTTTCTGCTAACTTAAACGTTGATGACACAGGCAACACATTTGCTGGTGTTCTTAACGGCAGAATGAAGGTTTATATCGATCCGTATGCTACAGGCGACTTCGCATGTGTAGGTTACAGAGGTACAAACCCTTACGACGCTGGTATGTTCTACTGCCCTTACGTTCCTTTAACAATGGTTAAAGCAGTGGGTGAGAACGACTTCCAACCTAGAATCGGCTTCAAAACAAGATACGGCATGGTTGCTAATCCGTTCGTTGCTGCTGACGGCACCGGTACAGATAGAGCCAACCCTTACTTCCGCATCTTCAGAGTTGACGGTATTATGGTTGACTAATAGGAATTTAATTCTTATAAACCTTGAAAGGGAGCTTCGGCTCCCTTTCTTTTTTGTATAAATAGATATATGGCTAGATTAACTACAAACAAAAACTTCTTAAGCCCAGTAGGGTTTCAATTTAAAATTGATAGTAATCAGTATCCGAATCTGGAATACTTTTGTACTGCTGCTACATTACCAGGTTTAAACCTAGGTGATACCCCAGTTCCATTTAAGGGGGTTAACCTATCATTTACAGGCGATAGGGTATCTTTTGAAGATCTATCTATTACTTTTAATGTAACGGAAGATATGGAAAACTATATTGAAACCTTTAATTGGATTCATAGTTTGGTACAAAGCACTAACGCAGAAGATTCTAAATCTGATGCTACACTATTAATTTTGTCCTCACACAACAATGTAACTAAGGAAATAAGATTTACCGGGGTATTCCCAATAGGTCTATCTGCTTTAGAGTTTAATGCTCAGGAAACAGAAATATCATACCTTCAGGCAACTCTAACACTTAAATATACTACATTTGAATTTGTATAAAATAGTTTACAAACTGTAAAAAATACGGTATAATGTAAAGTATTTTATCTGTAAATAGGAATATTATGAATAATTTAGAAAAGATATTAGAAATGTGGAAGAAAGATTCTTCTATTGATGAAATGAAATTAGATGAAGCATCTAGAGAATCGGCGAAGCTTCATTCAAAATACCTAGAGCTACTCAGCGTTAATAGACTTAAACTAAAAAAGACAGAGATGGATTTTAAGGTCCTTTTAAAGGATAAATGGTTACACTATAACGGTAAACTATCTAAGGAAGATTTAGATTCAAAAGGATGGGATTATGATCCTTTAGGTGGTTTAACAGTATTAAAAAGCGATATGGATTATTATTATGATTCAGATCCTATTATCCAAGAGCAACAAGCCAAAATACAGTATCTTCAGGAAATGTGTGACACCTTAAAGGAAATCCTAGATAGTGTTAAATGGAGACATCAGACAATCAAAAATATGATTGAGTGGAGGAAGTTTACCAGTGGAATTTAAGATACATGAGCACAGATATACTTTTAAAGGTAACTTCGCATACGCGGCCGACTGCATACGACACGCTCTCGAGATAATGGGTCATACCGAAGGTGAGCCTGGTCTAAATGTTTATAATCACACATGTAGAGATTTAGATCCATGGATTCCTGAGAATTCTATTATTTTTAAACCTACAGCACCTACAAGTAAGCATTTTCAAATATGTGACTTAGGATATGCGAACAGTTCTCGTATTACGTTTGAGGAACCTATTGAATACGATTTAAGAAAATATGATCAAACTGAATGGAATGAAATTCAAGACATGATTCAAAGGAGAGCAAATAAATGGGATGATTCCATTATGCTTAAATGGCCAGATGCAGAGAATGTAAAGAAAGATCATATATTGATTGTAGGTCAAATGCCGGAAGATGAAACCGTAATGGGATTTGGATTTGGGGATCATTGGAAGAAAATGTGTATGATCATAGATAAACTAGAAGATTATGATAATGTTGTAATTAAGCTACATCCTAGGATAGATAAAGCTAGTCATAGAATAAGAGATCTGAATAAGAAGATAGAAGGATGGAGAGAAAAAGGCCATCAGGTATTTCACGGATGGGAATCTATACATAGTATACTACCTTACACAAAGGTAGCAATAATGGAAAACAGTACTTCTGGTGTTGATTGTATGATGCACGATGTTCCAATTATTTCATATGGCTATCCTGACTATCATTGGATAACAAAAGATCTTCGCATACTGACAACCTTAAAAGATTATATAAATGATCTTAGTTGGTTCAATAAAGAAAAAAGTAGGAGGTTTATTTGTTGGTATATAAATGATTATCTTTGTTGTGATATTCCTTCGACTGTGAATAGACTCCAACAATTAAAAGAGGAAAATGTATCTTTGCATTTGTAATAATGTTAAAGAAGGGGACCTAGAAAGATATCATTTAATTGGTACAAGTTGTGGCCGGTGTAAAAAGATGGAAACAATAATAGTTAAGAAAAAGAACGAAACATTCCTACAGATAGAAACAGAACCCAGTATAGAACAAGAATTAGCAGAACACTTCTGCTTCTATGTTCCTGGGTATAAATTTATGCCAGCTTATAAAAACCGTTTCTGGGATGGTAAGATAAGACTTTTTGATTATAGAAAGAAAACCTTATATTGTGGTTTGTTTGAATATCTAAAAGAGTTTGCTGACGTAAGACAATATAATATAGTAGTTGATCCTAATTCTTTTTATGGAAGACCTGATTCTATAGAGGATATAGACGTTGAAGATTTCATTTCTACACTAAGACTAACAGCGAATAAAGAAAAGATTGAACCTAGAGATTATCAGATTGATGCCTTAAAAGAATGTCTCATAAAGAATAAAAAATTATTACTTTCTCCTACCGCATCTGGGAAAAGTTTAATCATATATATGGCCGTTAGATATTTCTTAGAGAATTCAGGTAAGAATGTTCTAATTATTGTGCCTACTACATCTCTTGTTGAGCAAATGTACTCTGATTTTGATGATTATTCACGATTTGATGATTGGGAAGCTTCAGAGGTATGTCATAGAATATATTCTGGTAAAGAAAAATATAATCTAAGTCAAAGAGTTATTATTACTACATGGCAATCCATATACAAACTACCTCATGAGTGGTTTGAGAATTATGGTATGGTGATAGGCGATGAGGCACATAACTTTAAAGCTAAATCACTAACTGCAATTATGGAGAAATGCTGTGAAGCAAAATACAGAATCGGAACAACAGGAACCCTCGACGGTACGCAAACACATCAGCTTGTTTTGGAAGGCTTATTTGGACCTGTATATAAAGTCACTACTACCAAAAAACTTATCGAAGCCGATGCTTTATCAGATTTGGATATATCCATTTTACTATTAAAGTATAAAGAAGAATATTGTAAGGCTATCTCTAAATTAAAGTATCAGGAAGAGCTTGATTTTATTGTCAGATACGAACCTAGAAATAATTTTATTTCAAATCTTGCTTTAGATCAAGAGGGTAACACCCTTATACTATTCCAGTATGTAGAAAAGCATGGAAAGCCTTTACATAGTATGCTAAAAGGTAAGATTGATGAGATGTCACAGACAAACCATAGGCTTTTTTATGTTTCTGGTGAGACAGATGTAGACACTAGGGAAAGCATTAGATCAATTACAGAAAAAGAGTCGAATGCTATTATTGTTGCCTCTATTGGTACTTTCTCTACTGGAATTAATATTCGAAACCTTCATAACATTATATTTGCATCCCCTTCTAAATCCCAGATTAGGGTATTACAGTCTATTGGTCGTGGATTAAGAAAATCTGATGATGGGAGAGGTACTAAAGTGTTTGATATTGCAGATGATCTTCATTGGAAGTCTAAGAAGAATTATACATTAGAGCATGCAGCAGTTAGAATACAAATATACAATAAAGAAAAGTTTGACTATAAGCTCTTTGAAATAGAAGTATAAATAAAGATATGACAGAATACAATAATCTAAACATAAGACATTTTAAGCTGTTAAACGGTGAACAAATCATTGCTCTTGTTTCTTCAAAAAACGAAGATAATGTAATGATAGAAAGACCTGTTTCAATACAGGAAAATGTTATGGGTGGATGGAGATTCAGTCATTGGTTTCCCTTTTCTGATAAGAAAGTTTTTAAAATATTAAACTCTAGTATAATGAATCATTCTGAAATAGAAAACTCTTTAAAGGGAGATTACATAAGATTTGTCATGACACCTATTCCTTTAAAACCACCTACCTCTACTGATCTAACATTAGAAGATATCATTAATGAGTTAAGTGAAGAGGATCTTGACTCTGACTATGATAAGAGTACACCTAAAGGAGTGATAATACACTAGTATATATCTATCCCCCGGTGGAGCTTATATATTATACCATATAAATTTTGGTTTGTAAACCCCCTAAATGAAAAAAATTAAATTAAATTAGGGGATTTACATATCTCTAAAAATACGGTATAATGTTATCTATTATTATGGAGAATTTATAAATGTCTAAAAACAAAGCTCATTATATAAACAATAAAGAATTCTCCTTAGCTGTTGTTGAATATGTTAAAGATGTGAATGAAGCTAGGGAAAGAAAAGAAACAACCCCTATCGTAACTGATTATATTGCTAGATGCTTTCTTAAGATTGCCGAGGGTCTTTCCCATCGTCCAAATTTTGTAAGGTATACATATCGGGAAGAAATGGTGATGGATGCAGTAGAAAATTGCTTAAGGGCAATTGGTAACTATGATATCACTACTGCTACACGTACGGGTAATCCAAATGCATTTTCTTATTTTACTCAAATATGTTTCTATGCGTTTGTTCGAAGGATTACAAAAGAAAAGAAACAACAGGAAATCAAAGCCAAGTTTATTGAGAAAATGGGAATCGAAGACTTCATTGAAATGGGTATGGATTCACAAGGAGCTCAAGAGTCTATGGCTTATGTAGATACTTTAAGACAGAAAATCGGAATTATAAAAGCAAAAGACGATGCTGTTAAGAAGTTCGCAAAAGAAGAAAAGAGAAGAGAAAAACTAGAATTGTTTATGGTGTAATATGAAAAAAATGACTGAAAAACAAAAAGCAAGACATAATAGAAAGTCTGAGCTTAGATTTGAAAATAAGATTAAAAGAAAGGTAAGAAGAAAGGTTGTTAGACTTCAAACTGAGAAGGCTGCAATAAAACTTCGTAGAGCCCTTAGAGCAATAAGAGCAAAACTATGAAGGTAGCTATACTTAACGACACACATTGTGGTGTGCGTAACTCTTCTGATATTTTTCTAAACTATCAAGAGAGATTTTACACAGAGGTATTCTTTCCATATTTAAAGGAAAATGGGATTACCAATATCCTACATCTTGGAGACTATTATGAACACAGAAAGTTCGTTAACTTTAAAGCGCTCAATGCTAATCGTAAGCATTTTCTTGAGCCTATGCGTGATGCCGGTATTACCATGGATATTATACCCGGAAATCATGATGTCTATTTCAAAAACACAAATGAGCTGTGTAGTCTCAAAGAATTGCTTGGTTATTTTACCAGTAATGTAAACATTATAATGAAACCAACTGTGTTGGATTATTCTGGATTAAAGATTGCAGTACTACCTTGGATTAATAATTCTAATTATGAGGAGTATACTAAATTTGCTTTATCCTGTGATGCTCCTATACTTGGGGCTCATTTGGAATTGAAAGGATTCGACATGATGGCAGGTATACCTAATCCTCATGGAATGAATGCAGAGATCTTTTCACGGTTTGAAATGGTATTATCTGGGCATTTCCACACAAAGTCAAGTCAAGGAAATGTTCATTATCTAGGTTCTCAAATGGAGTTTACTTGGGCAGATGTAGACGATCCAAAATACTTTCATGTTCTCGATACTGAGACAAGAGAGGTAGAAGCAGTACGTAATCCAATTACAATGTTTAAAAAGATCGTGTATGATGATAAAAAGACCGATTATAACAATGTTGATGTTACTGAATATGAAAAGAAATTTCTTAAACTGGTTGTACTAAATAAGAATGACCTTTATATGTTTGATCGCTTTGTTGATAAATTACAGAGCATTGAAACCTATGAATTAAAAATTGCAGAATCGTTTGAAGAGTATCTGGGAGAAAGCGTTGAAGACGAGAAAATATCCCTTGAAGATACTACAACCCTATTGGATTCATACGTTGATGCAGTTGAAACGGATCTTGATAAAGATCACTTAAAATTAGAATTGAGAAAGCTTTATACTGAAGCACAAAACTTGGAAGTAGTATGATATATTTTAAAAGTTGTAGGTGGAAGAATTTTCTATCCACCGGAAACGACTTTATTGAGATTAAACTTGATAAGTCACCGACAACTCTCATTGTTGGACAAAATGGTGCTGGTAAATCTACATTGCTAGATGCCATTTCGTTTGGTCTTTTTGGTAAACCCCATAGGGATATTAATAAGAACCAAATGATTAATTCTATTAATAAGAAGGGAACAATTGTTGAGGTTGATTTTACAATTGGTAATGCAGACTTCAAAGTTGTTCGTGGTATTAAACCAAATAAATTCGAAATTTGGCAAAACAATAACCTAATCAATCAAGCTTCGAATGCTAGGGATTATCAAAAGTTCTTAGAACAAAATATCTTAAAACTAAATCATAAGTCTTTCCATCAGGTAGTGGTATTAGGATCTTCATCCTTTATTCCTTTTATGCAATTGCCAGCTTGGTCCAGGAGATCAGTGATTGAAGACCTATTAGATATTAACATCTTTTCGAAAATGAATACTTTGCTAAAAGAAAGGAATGCAAAGATTAAGGATGAGCTCACTGATATTAACCATCAAATTGAATTGTTTAAAACCAAGATTGATTCCCAATCAAAGTATATCAAAGGCTTGGAAGCATTGAATAACGATCAGATTGAAGGTAAGAGAGAATCAATCAAGGAGCATAAGAATACAATTTCAGAATTATTCGAAGAGTCAAAAGAACTAGGTAAGAACCTACAGACACTACTCTCTACTGAGGAAAAGGCTAATAAGAGTGCTTTAGAAAAGGTTTCACAATTAAAATCATATGATCTACAATTTAATTCTAAAATTAAGGAGTTAGTTGAACAATCCAGATTCTATGAAGAGAATGATCAATGTCCTACCTGTGATCAAGAAATAAACCAAGAGAAGAAAGATTCTAAGATCGAAGATATCAAGGTAAAAGCAAAATCTGTACAACAGGATAAAGAAGATCTTTCGAAAAGAATGGGAGCAATGGATTTAGAATTAAATGAGATTGCAAACAATCTAAACACCCTTCGACAAAAGCAGCAAAAAATTAATTCGAATAATGATAAGATTTCTATTCTCCAAAAAGAAATCGGAAAGATACAGAAAGAGATAGATGATCTATCCTCACAAACTGGTGACTCAGCTACTGCAAGGAAAGAACTAAAGAAATTTAGAAAGTCTAAAGATGATGTTACTGAGAAAAAACTTCAATACGTAGAAGAGCGCACGTACAACGAAGTTATAGGGGAAATGCTGAAAGATACTGGCATAAAGACGAAAGTTATTAAGCAGTATTTGCCAGTCATGAATAGACTCATTAATCAATACTTACAAATATTAGACTTCTTTGTTGCTTTTCATTTAGACGAAAACTTTAATGAAACCATTCGATCTAGACACAGAGATACATTTAACTATGCATCTTTCTCTGAAGGTGAAAAACAAAGGATCGACCTATCATTACTCTTTACTTGGAGACAAATCGCAAGGTTAAAGAACAGTGCAGCTACTAATCTACTCATCCTAGACGAAACCTTTGACTCTTCTTTGGACCATGATGGTATCGACAACCTCACAAAAATACTAAATACTCTAGAAGATGGAACAAATGTGTTCATCATATCACATAAAGGGGATATTCTAGAGAATAAATTTAGATCTAAAATCGAGTTCTTTAAGCACAAAAACTTCTCAAAAATAAGGTGATATAACAAAATATCATATAAAAAACCCCCTCTTTTTTCACCTAGGGGGGTTTACAAGGGCCCCGAAATTTGGTATAATAGTACACATGATAAGGGGATTCACATATGCATAATTCGGTATTGCCAAAGCTTCTCGCTAAGGAAAATATTACTATTCGCCACGGAAACTATCAGACTGCATGGTTTGATATTGAAAAACGTGTCTTAGGTTTACCCTCATGGAAAGATATGAGCAAAGACGTTTATGATCTATTAATTGGTCATGAAGTTGGTCACGCTCTTGATACCCCATTTGAGGGATGGCATGATTCCCCAGAAAAATTAGAAGGTTGCCCTAGATCATATATCAATGTTATTGAAGATGCAAGAATCGAAAGAAAACAACTAGATCGATATCCAGGTCTTGTTGCTCCATTCTCTCGCGGATACCGTGAGTTATTAGAAAGTGGATTCTTCTCTGATCTAGATGATATTGATTGGGATAAGGTTAAGCTCATCGACAAAATTAATCTTAAGACCAAACTAAGAAATTTAATTGAAGTACCCTTCACCCCAGAAGAAGTTGGATTCTATAACAGATCCCTAAAAACAGAAACTTTTGAGGAAGTGGTGAATCTTGTTAGGGAAATCTACGAATTCACCAAAGAGAATACCCCAGAGCTTTTATCCAATCCAACTCCTCCTGATCAATCTTTAGAGGAGAATTTAGAAAATGCAGAAGATACGGAAATGGATCTTGGACATGATGATCAAATACAAGGAGAGGAAGATACAAAGGAATCTGGAGATACAAATGGAGATTCAGAGGATTCAGAAGAAGACTCAGAAACAGATTCAGGATCTAAGACTCAAGAAAATACAGAACAAACACCTTTGGATAGCAATGAAGAAGATGAAGAAGAAGGAAAATACTCAGCAAGACCAGAAGACTTAGAACAGTCGATAACTGATAACATCTTCAGAGAAATGGAAAGAAATCTCTTAGAGACGGATCAGTTTGGTGGTCAATCTAGAGTTATGTCCATGCCTTCAAAAAACTTTATTGACCATGCTTTAGTCTCTTATGAAAAGCTTACTGAATCTAGGAATAAAACAAAGGAATATTCTGACTTTGAGGATTCTTTATGGGTACCTAAGTTTAGGGAATACCTTAAAGGTGTTAAGAAATCAGTTAACTTTGCTGTTAAAGAATTTGAAATGAGAAAATCTGCTTACAGATATCAAAGAGCTTCTATTTCAAAAACTGGTAGAATCGACGTAAACAAACTTTGGTCATATAAGACAAACGAAGACATTTTCAAGCAAGTTACTACACTTGCTGATTCTAAGAATCATGGAATGATCATGCTTTTAGATCTTTCTGGATCTATGAGTGGTTCAATGAGATATGTTTCTGATCAGCTAATTCACTTGATTATGTTCTGTAAAGCTGTTAACATACCATTTGACGTCTATGGATTCACTAGCACAAATGATGATCTAGGAAGCTATGAAGGAGTGATTGATGGTGATATTGATCTTTCAGAGCTATCCTTAGTTCACTTATCATCATCACAATTCAAAAAGCAACAGTTTGATGATTCTGTGTTTAATCTATACCTAAGAGTTGAAGAGGACCTTTCTTCATATTACCATTCTCATTCCTATTTAGGAAAATATGAGTCATATGGATCAACTCCATTAGATGAGGCCTTGGTTATATGTCACAAACTCATTCCAGAGTTTAAGATCAAGAATCAAGTTCAAAAAATGAATCTAGTCACTTTTACAGATGGACAAGCAAACCAGATTAGGTCATACTCCTCTAGAAAATTACAAGAGAATAAGATTGATTCTTCTTGGGGTGACGTGAAGATCATGATTAATGGAAAGGCTATCAAATCAGATAGGTATAGTCTAACAAAATCTCTTTTAGAGAACATCCAAAAAAGATTTGATACAAAAACCCTAGGATTCTTTATGGCTGACAACGCAAGAGATTTTAGGGGATCTATCTGGAGAGCTGATAGGGACAAGAAAAAGATCTCAAACCAGTATTACGAAGATCGTGACTTAATTCTAAATGCAAATAAAGAATACTCTAAGAATAAGTGTGTTACTATGGATAAAGTATTAGGATATGATCACTACTACATTCTAAAAGGTGGTAAAAACCTAGACACAGATCCAGGTGAATTTGTTGTTGAAGATACCTCTAGAAACAAGTTATCGACTGCTTTTAAGAAGTACTCTAAGAATAAAAAGGTGAATAAGGTCCTTTTAACTACATTTGGAAGGCACGTTGCCTAACTTTTTTCAACTTTTTTTCACCTAGGGGGTTTACAAGGTCCCTGAACTATGGTATAATACTTGTATATTGATAAGGAAACTACATTATGAAAAAATCTACTGAAATACTTTTACAAGAAATCGCTAACAGGTATCCTGACCAGATACATTTCAAAAGAAAGGTCATTGAGGAAACCGCTAAGGACCTTGGTTATACACAAAAGGATTATTATCCAATCCTTACCACGAACAATAGAGTCAAAATAGGAACATATTCTTTGGAAATGTTTTTACCTCAAACTAAAGAAATTCCAACAACTGCTGCTCAAATGCAATCAGTTGTCTCGGTCGTGAATGAAGAAAAGACTTTTGCAAAGGAAGACCCATCATTTGTTGCTTGGGGCGCTTATCACGATCTAATCAAAGTTATCAAATCAGATATGTTTTATCCGATTTACATTTCAGGACTATCAGGTAACGGTAAGACCTTTATGGTTGAACAAGCCTGTGCAAAACTAAACAAGGAGTTTATTCGTGTACAAATCAATCCGGAGACAGATGAGGATGATCTATTGGGAGGTTTCAGATTGGTGGACGGCCAAACAGTCTTTTGTAAAGGACCAGTTCTTAAGGCAATGGAAAATGGTGCAATTCTACTTCTCGATGAAATCGATCGTGCTACAAACAAAATTATGTGCTTACAAGGTATCCTTGAAGGCAAACCTGTCCTCGTTAAAAAGACAGGTGAAACAGTTTCTCCAAAGCCTGGGTTTAACGTAATTGCTACTGCAAACACCAAAGGTAAAGGATCAGAGGATGGACGATTCACCGCTGCTTCTATTATCGACGAAGCTTTCTTAGAAAGGTTTACTATCTCAATTGATCAGGCTTTTCCAAGTCCTACCATTGAGAAGAAAATCGTTCTAAAGCATATGGAGAAGTTCGATATGGTTGATGAAGATTTCTGCGAAAAGCTAGTTACTTGGGCAGATATTATTCGAAAAACCTTTTATGATGATGGTGTTGATGAAGTGATTTCTACTCGTCGACTCTGTCACATTGTACAGACATTCTCTATCTTCAACCGAAGAGATAAGGCTATTGATCTATGTATCTCTCGATTCGATGAAGACACCAAATCTGCCTTCTTGGATCTCTATTCAAAAGTTGATAGTGGGGTTATTAATCAAGAAGAAAATCAGGAGGCATCGAATGAAGAAAACTTCTAATGTAGAATACAAATTTAATGAAGGAGCTCTGATACAAGAGCTCCAATCATATATTGACAAAACATATGATGGGCATTATTCAAAGAATAAGTTCCAATCGACCGAGTTCATTATTGATTGCGGTCATGGTATGGGATTTGCTCTTGGTAATGTGCTAAAGTACGCTCAAAGATATGGAAAGAAGGATGGATTTAATCGTTCAGATCTAATGAAGATTCTTCACTATGCTTTGATTGCTCTTCATGTGCATGATGTGAATGAAAACTAGGGATTTACAAACCTATGTTTTTACGGTATAATATACTTTTTAGGAATAACTATGAATATATCTAATGATACAATTAATGTTCTAAAGAACTTTGCTTCTATTAATCCGAACATTGTTTTTAAACCTGGTCAGAAGCTTAAGACTATTTCTGAGTCGAAGACCATTCTAGCTTCAGCGGATATTGTTGAAGACTTTCCAGTAGAGTTTGGAGTCTATGACTTAAACGAATTTTTATCTGTCCTTAGTCTGATCAATAATCCTCATTTAGAGTTTGAAGACAATTCAGTATTAATTAAAAGCACTGGAGGAGGTTGCTCTCTCCCTCATCAGCAAAAGGTGAAATACTTCTTTTCTGAAATGGGAATTCTAACCCAACCTTCAAAGGACATTCAAATGCCTGAATCGGAGCTAGGCTTTAATTTGACAGAGGATACACTCTCTCAAATACGTAAAGCAGCTGCTGTTTTGGGACACTCCGAACTTTCTTTTAAGGGAAGTGATGGAGTAATTAGCGCATCAGTATTCGATTCAAAAGATGCTACATCAAATAGCTATGATATCGAAATTGATAGGGATAACTCTTGTAAGGAACAATTTAGTTTTGTATTTAATATCTCAAATCTAAAAATCCTTCCAGGGGATTACTTTGTAACTATTTCTTCAAAGCTGATTTCAAATTGGACTAATTCAAATTATCCAATTGAATATTTCATTGCTTTAGAAAATAGTTCGAAGTTTGGCGTATAAATATATGCGCATAAAGAATTCTCATTTATCATTGATTGGTAATGAGGATAATGTGAAAGATGCCAAGTATGGGTCTTTCTTAATTAGTCTAAACTTGCAAGGAGAAAAAAATGACTGAAGAAGTAAAACAGGAAAATCCTCAGCTTTCTCTTCAAGATATTGCTACTATGGTTCAGATTATTGATATCTGCTCTAGACGTGGTGGTTTTGAAGGGCAAGAATTAGAAGCTGTCGGCGGTTTGAGAAATCGAGTCGTTAAGTTTCTAAATGCTGCAGCACCGAAAGAAGGTGCTCCTGAGGGCGCGGTACCTGAAGTTACCGACGAACCAGTTGCTGAAGAAGCATCTGAGTAAGCTATATTGCGGGGGTAGCTCCCCCGCCACCTTTTATTATGGAGAAATTATGGACATTAGTGAAAAAACAAAATTAGTAGAAGCTCTCAAAAAAGGAACTGTCACAGTATCCTTTCGTAAAATTGACACAGGCGAACTCAGAGTTATGCCTTGTACTCTCAACCCAGTAATATTAGAAGCGAACAACGTTCCAACTGTTCTTAAGGATATGGATCCTTCGTCAGATCACTATGCTGTTTGGTCTTTAGATAAAAACGCATGGAGAAGTTTTCGTTTAAGTACTGTAGAAGGTTGGGAGGTTCATGGTGAATGAATTTCTATGGGTAGAAAGATATAGACCAAAGACAATCGACGATTGTATCTTACCAAAAACTCTTAAATCAACTTTTAAAGCTATTGTTAACGGAGGTGAATTACACAATATGCTTTTAACCGGAACAGCCGGTCTTGGTAAAACAACTGTCGCAAAGGCTTTATGTAATGAACTTGGTTTAGACTTCTTACTTATCAACGGATCAGAAGAATCCGGTATTGATACTTTAAGAAATAAGATCAAGCAATTTGCATCCTCCGTCTCATTACAGGGTGGATACAAGGTGGTAATTCTTGATGAAGCTGATTACTTGAATCCCCAGTCCACCCAACCTGCTTTGCGTGGGTTCATCGAAGAATTCTCAGCAAATTGTAGGTTTATTCTAACATGTAATTTTAAGAATAGGATTATCGAGCCTCTTCATTCTCGATGTAGTGTTGTTGAATTTAATATCTCTAAAAAGGATATGCCACCACTACTTGCCGAGTTTATGAAAAGGGTAGAACATATACTAGAAGAGAATAACATCAATTACGAAAAGCCAGTGATTGCAGAGCTTCTTATGAGGCATGCACCAGATTGGCGTAGGGTGTTAAATGAATTGCAGAGATATTCTACCTCTGGAAATATTGACTCTGGTATTCTAGTATCAGTATTAGAAAAGTCTATTGATGATCTTATTGGATTTCTAAAAGTAAAAGACTTCCGAAAAATGCGTCAATGGGTTTCTGACAATATGGACAGTGAACCAGCTTCCATCTTTCGAAAAATCTATGATAATATGGGTGAATATGTAGACCCAAGATCAGTACCTCAATTGGTATTAATACTTGCTGATTATCAGTATAAAAACGCTTTTGTTGCCGACCATGAGATAAATATGGTTGCATGTTTAACAGAAATCATGAGTGGGGTTAATTTCAAATGACAAGAGACGAATTTTATATGAGAGAAATTGCAGAGATGCAAAGGCAAGTACACGAGCTTCAAATCAAGATTAGAAGATACCAAGAAAAGATTATTGAGCTTGAGAAAGAAATGAAAAAGGTGAAGGGATTATATGAACCTGTTTGATTATGTGAATTCCATCAACTATAGTAAGAAAGATCTTATGGTTGATGATATTAGTGAAAAGGTATATAATCCTTTTCTTATAAACAGATCTTTATCCTTTTTTAACGATACTATATTATTATCTAATGAAATGAACATTAATCATCATATTGATAATCGTCTTCAATTCGATTTTTTTATAAATATAGTTAAGAAAAAGAAAAGATTTTCAAAATGGGTTAAACCCGGTGAATTGGAAAATCTTGAACTCATCAAAGAATATTATGGGTATAGCAATGAAAAGGCTAAGTCCGTATTATCATTATTTGATGATGAACAAATTGACGAATTGAAAAAAAGGATTTATAAAGGTGGAAAACGAAAATAATGAAATAAGACAGTGGACTCCTGCAGACATGCTAGAAGTTACACTTAATGAACCAGATGATTTTCTTAAGATCAGAGAAACTCTTACCCGTATCGGTGTAGCATCTAGGAAGGATAATAAACTATATCAGTCTTGCCATATCTTACATAAGCAAGGAAGATATTTTATTGTGCATTTTAAGGAGCTATTTCTTTTAGACGGTAAGCCATCAAATCTGATTGATAACGACATTCAAAGGAGAAACACAATTGCAACTCTACTGAGTGATTGGGGTTTAATTACCTTAGTTACCCCTTCAGCTGCGAGTGATGTTGCTCCATTGAGACAAATTAAGGTTATCCCTTTTAAAGAGAAAGATCAATGGGAATTGTGTCCAAAATATAATATTGGTAACACAAAATCTTAATTTTTTTAAATCTATTATCGAAAAAACGATAAATAGTACTATGAGACGCCGAATGGTTCGGGTCTCTGTTAACCTTGCTTAAGAAAGGAGGAAATAACTATGACTAGAAGTCAATTAAGCATGCACGTACCACGCTCATTATTCTTAGGATTTGAGCATCTCTTCGACGAACTAGAAAGGATCCACGCATCAGCGAGGACTGGTTCTGACAACTATCCCCCACACAATATTGTGAAGGTGGACGATGAGAACTTTCTCATTGAACTAGCTGTTGGAGGTTTTTCAAGAGAAGAACTAGACGTTGAGGTCAAAGACGGTATTCTAACCGTTAAAGGCGAAAAATCAAAAGACGAACGTGAGTATGTTCACAAAGGCATCTCGTCACGCAAATTTGAGAAGACCTTCCGAATCTCAGAATTTGTTGTAATAGATGGTGCTGATCTTGTGGATGGAATACTAGTGGTGAACGCCAGAGTAGAACTTCCGGAAGAAAAGCGTCCTAGGAAGATCGATATAGGGTCTGCTGGGGCATCAAAGAAAAAATCTTTTTTGAAAGGCTAGTATCAGCGAACACTCAGTAGATAAGTAATAAACTTTTTTACTGGAGATAATTATGAAAGAACTAATACATGTGTTCTTAAAATATGATGATGTAAGAGAGACCCTAGGTATGGTATTGATAAGCGTGACAACATTAGCATTGGCACCACTTACAGTATATCTCTCCTGGATCTCCTTCTAAGTTGATCACTCATGCGGGGGGAGGAAACTTCCCCCAACCTTTTTTTCAAAAGGGGGGTTTACAAAGGCCCCAACCTATGGTATAATATACATCTAAATTGGGAATTATTACTTTATTATGGTTAGCTTTTATACAAACGTTTCACGCTTCAAAAGCTTTATCCTATACCGTGGTTTAGAAAACGGTAAAAGGGTCCAAAAGAAATTCAAATACGGTCCGACCTTATTTGTTTCTACACCAAAGCCAACTAAATGGAAATCCATTGATGGCAAACCAGTAGCTCCTGTGAAATTCGAATCTATGTGGGATGCTAAGGAATGGATAGAAAAGAACAAAGGTATAGCTGGTCGTCACATTTACGGTAACACAAAACATGTAGCTGGATTCATTAACGATGCATTTCCAGGTGATATCAAATTCGACCGTAATCAAATCAACGTTACAAGTTTGGATATCGAGGTGGCTTCAGATGACGGATTCCCTGAACCAGAATCTGCACTGAAAGAAGTAATTGCCATCACTATCAAAAACAATATCGACAACACCTATTATGTCTGGGGTCTGCAGGATTACAACGTAGGCTCTTCCATTATGAAAACCAATCGTGTGGTTTACTACAAATGCGAAACCGAAAAAGATCTCCTTATATCTTTTCTAAAGCATTGGTCTACCCCCTCGCAGACACCAGACGTCATCACTGGCTGGAACGTAGAGTTCTTTGACATGCCATATCTAATCAATCGGATTTACAGAATCTTTGGTCCAGATCTTGGAAAAGAAAATGCTTCTAAGCTTTCTCCATGGGGTATAGAACCCATAGAAAGAAAGATCAATCGTATGATTGGTAGGGAATCTACTTACGAAATTCAAGGTATATCTGTTATGGACTATCTTGAACTATTCAAAAAGTTTGGGTATTCATATGGAACACAAGAATCATACAAGCTGGATCACATTGCCCACGTGGTACTTGGTGAAAACAAACTATCCTATGAAGAGTATGGATCACTTCATACTCTTTACAAAAGTGATCATCAAAAGTTTATAGACTATAACATCAAAGACGTAGAACTTGTGGATCGATTAGAAGATAAGCTTGGACTCATTACTTTGGCAATCACAATTGCTTATCGTGGTGGTGTAAACTACAAAGAAACATTTGGTACTACTTCAATATGGGACTCAATTATCTTTAGGGATCTTTGGTCACAAAACGTTGTGGTTCCATTTGCAGAAGAAAAGAAGAGAACCCCATATCCTGGTGGTTATGTAAAAGAACCCCAAGTTGGTATGCATGATTGGGTGGTTTCTTTCGACCTTAACTCTCTTTATCCTTCAATCATTATGCAGTACAATATGTCACCCGAAACAATTGCAGATGGTGAAATGATTACCACCGACGTGGATAAACTCTTAGAGAATCCAAAGGTGGAACTTAACGGAAAGGCATTAGGTGCAAATGGTCAATTCTTTAACGTGGATCAAAAAGGTGTTCTTCCAAAGATCATCGATGAGATGTACAGTGAAAGGGTAACCATTAAAAAGGCCATGCTTAAATCACAGAAAGAACTACAAAAGGTAGACAAAAATGATAAACAAAAACTTTACCAGATTGAAAGGGATATTGCTATCAATGAAAACAGACAAATGGCAATTAAAATCCTTCTTAATTCTCTTTATGGTGCTTTGGGCAACCAGTACTTCAGATTCTTCGATCAACGAATCGCAGAAGCTATTACATTATCCGGACAACTTATTATTCGATGGGCCGAACGGGCTATTAACACCTACCTCAATAAGGTGCTCAAAACTGAATCAGATTACGTATTGGCCATTGACACAGACTCCTTGTATGTTAACCTAGGACCACTAGTCAAAGCGGTCAATCCTGAAAGTCCAGTTGACTTTTTAGATAAGGTTGCACAAGAAAAACTAGAACCAGTTCTTGCAGAATCATATGATGAACTTTTCACCTTACTTGGTGGGATAGAAAATCGTATGGGAATGAAACGGGAAGCTATTGCAGATCGTGGGATTTGGACAGCTAAAAAGCGATACATCCTAAACGTGTTGGATAACGAAGGTGTCCGATATGCTAATCCCAAAATTAAAGTAATAGGTATCGAAGCTACCAAATCTTCCACGCCTGCGCCCGTACGTGAAGCACTAAAAGAAATATTTAAAGTTATCGTTTCTGGTAATGAATCAAAAGTTCAAACAGCTATTAGTCAATTCAAAGACTATTTCAACACTTTACCCCCTCATGAAATAGCATTTCCTCGTGGGGTATCAAACTTAACTCAGTATAGGGATTCAGCTACAATCTATTCTAAAGGTACACCAATTCATGTTCGTGGATCTTTGCTATACAATCATGAGATCAAAGACAAAGCTTTAGAAAAGCTTCACAGTTTAATTAACAACGGGGATAAGATTAAATTCATCTATCTTAAAACCCCAAATCCGATCAAAGAAAATGTTATTGCCTTTCCGGACTTCTTACCGAAGGAATTGGGATTGGAAAAATATGTGGACTATGAATTACAATTTAAGAAAACATTCTTGGACGTGATTGATCCTATCCTAAATGCGATAGGTTGGTCATCTGAAAAGATATCTACATTGGAGGACTTTTTTTCATGATTGGAAGATTAAAAACATATGATTTTATTAATGGGGTTTATACTATAAAAGCCGAAGGAGATTTTGCAGATAAATTCCTAGATAGGAGAGACTCGTTTCGAAATGCAATAGTAGATTCTGGTGACACCTATGAGAACGCAACTAGAAGAGCAGATTGTGAATTTCCAGAATACGCGTTAGGGTATCTATTACCACCTGAAGTATGGACAGTATCTGATAGAATAGAGGTAGATGGATCATTTTATAATATTCCAACTGACTTAAAGAATTGGGCAAATACAGGAGTAAAGGTAGGTAAAACCCCGCAAAGATGGGCCAAAAATGGACTTATAAAATTCTTTACAGTTTGGAAATGGGCAAACAATAATCGTCACACCGAAATTATAAGGGGTAATGAGTATTCATTTGAAATAGTTGGTTCTTATATAGCTAAAATCGTAATAGATTCCCTCTATAAAGATGAAAAAGGAAGCGAAAGATTTTTTACGGATTTACATTAATGGATAGAATAGTTTTTGTCGGATCAGCACCAGGTAATCATCCTCCTGAAAAGTCTCCTACGAGACGTCGTATAACTAAATGGATGGATGAGCTTGGTGTTGATAGGTTCAAATGGAAATTGACAAACGTATTCCTTACTAAAACAACTAGGACTAAACTTGAGGGAATAGAAACCCAAGAGTTTATGCAAAGACTAAGGGGATATAAAAAGATCATTGCTCTTGGTAATATACCAAGTGATCAAATGAAAAGATTGGATATTCAACATTTAAAAGTCCCTCATCCGAGTGGATTAAATAGAATGTGGAACGATCCAGAATTGGAACCCAAAGTCATTAATGACATAAAAGGGTATTTACAAACATGAATTTTTATGGTATAATGGAGGCATTATGAAAAACATGAAATTAGTTAGACTAGTATCTGGTGAAGAAATAGTCGCAGAAGTAAAATTGGGGGATCTTTCAGATAACACTTATACTCTGATTGATCCGATTATTCTTATTCCAGCTGGAGAAGGTAAGATTGGATTTATGCCATTTATGCCTTATACAAAAGCTAAGGATGGTATTGAAATTGATGGTAATCACATCATGTTTATGGTGGATCCAGTTGATGACCTGGTTGATAATCATAGACAATTTACTACTGGAATCTCAGTACCTGAAAAGAGGATCGTAACATGAGCAAAGATTGGGTAAAAGATATCCAGGATATGCAGACCAAGTATGGTGTGAATGAATGGGTAGAAAACAATCCAGATAAGCTTAAACAATATCTAGAGTTTCGTATTGATTTTCTAAGAGAAGAACTCGATGAAACTGAAACAGCCCTTATTGGGATGGACGCAGAAGAAATTGTTGATGGACTAATTGATCTATGTGTTGTAGCAATTGGTACACTTGAGGCATTTGGTGTTGATTCCCATAAAGCTTGGGACGAAGTTCTGAAAGCAAATATGTCAAAGATGGTTGGCGTAAAAAAAGAAAGACCTAATCCATTAGGATTACCTGACCTAATTAAACCAGAAGGTTGGAAAAACCCATCACATGAAGGAAATCATGGTAAGCTTAACAATATTCGATAACATATACGATAATAAAACAGACAAACGAATGGACTATAATTCATTCGATGAGTTTGAACAAATATTGTATAGGTTATCAGAATCAGATAAGTATAAAACCAAAAAGCAAGCACCGCTCATTTCCCCGGCGGTTTACATCCCAGGTTCTACACGGTCCAATGATAATGTGACCGCCTGGGGTGGTTTTGGTATAGTCGATGTAGATGACTATGAAGGAGACATTAATATGATCAAGGAAAAATATGATCAATATCGATATGTCTGCTATTCTACAGCAAGTTCAACAAAAGACTTTCCAAAGTTTAGGTTAGTCTTCCCACTTACAGATCATATACCAAAAGAAAAGATTAAACACTTTTGGTATGCCTTAAACAAAGAAATTGGAGAAATCGCAGATGTCCAAACAAAAGACCTCTCAAGAATGTTTTACGTACCAAGTAAATACAAAAATGCCTACAACTTCATCTTTTCCCAAAATGGGGAAATCATGGACCCCGATGAACTCATGGCAAAACATAAATACATCGTACAAGATGGATCGTTTTTCGATAAGCTTCCAGATGCAATCAAGCGAGGAATTATCGAACACAGAAAAGGACAGCTCAATAACACTAACTTTACATGGACAGGATATCGAGACTGCCCTTTTGTAAATCAAAAACAAGTTGACGAATATAAGTCAATCACCGGTACCGGTTGGTATCACAAAATGTATCAGATTATGGTTTCAATTGCTGGAAATGCTATGTCCAGAGGATATCCTATTACCTCGAAGGAAGTAGAATATATCTGTAGGGACTTAGATAATGACACAGGGAATTGGTATGTCAAAAGAGATCTAGGAAAAGAAGCAGAACGGGCAATTGAATTTATTTTTAGAAATAACCTTTAGGAGGAATACATGGACGATAAACCACTATTAGCAATAGGATACATTTTATTAGGAATTATATTATTACTATCAGCTACACAATCAGAAGCTTCTGATTATGATGGGGAAAGATTTTGTCTTGCACAGAACATTTACTTTGAATCTGGAAATCAATCCTTTGCAGGTAAGCTCGCAGTAGGAGATGTAGTTATGAATAGAGTTGAAGACGAACAATTTCCTAACTCTGTTTGCGATGTGATATATCAAGCAAAGACATTTATAAATTGGAAAGGTAAAGAAATGCCGATCAGAAATCAATGCCAATTCTCTTGGTATTGTGATGGGAGATCAGATCAACCAACTGACTCAGTGACATGGCTGGAATCAATTAGAGTTGCTGATCTAATACTAAGAGGAGACTTCGAAGATATCACAGAAGGATCTTTGTGGTATCATGCAGATTACGTAAAACCAAATTGGTCCAACTATTTGGAAGAGGTCGTAATAATAGACAACCATATATTTTATAAGTGAGAATAAAATGAGAAATATAAAGCAAGTGGAATCATATGAAAAAGAAACCCATGTACATTGTACTGATAATGGGAAAAATCTCATATGTGATGTTGTTCAGTTTAACCCTAAAAAGTTTCTAACAGTTTCTGTAGAAGGAAAAGTAAATATCGACTTACGATATGTTGAGAAGTTTGATCACTACGTTGGTAGTATGGCCAAACTAGAATTTACATCTAACGGTCCAAAAAGGATCTGGTAGGAGGAATATATAGATGTACGAATATAAAGCAAAAATAGTAAAGGTGGTGGATGGTGACACAGTGGATATCGATGTTGATCTCGGTTTCGGAATATGGTATCGTAACCAAAGAGTGCGATTATATGGAATTGACACTCCTGAAAGCCGGACAAGAGACCAAGTTGAAAAGCAATACGGAATTATGGCGAAGGAGTTTCTTAAAGCCGCATTGGGGGAAGAGTCAACTCTACGCACCCACAAAGACGCCACAGGGAAATTCGGTCGTATCCTTGGAGAATTTATCGTCTACGATGATAAGGAAGATCGATACCAAAGTGTGAAAGATATTATGATCAGAGATCATCTTGGTGTAGCTTATTTTGGTCAATCCAAAGAAGATATCCAAGAGGCTCATTTGAAGAACAGAGAGGCATTAGGTGACATTAGTTGAAGAAAGATTTGGGATTAGCCCAGAATTAACATTTACCTCTGATGATCTAGACAAAGATGTCTATGATAATTTAGTAAAGGAGGTAGAAGAAAAATCAAGACAGTTTTTTAATAACGAAGCAAGTCGTAGAGGAAGAAGTCTAGAGCATATCAGAAGAAATACCTGGGACGGTATGGTCGCAGAAAAATTTCTAATACAAAAACTAGATCTCATAGATGATAAGGGTAAGTGGAGAGATTTGAAAAATAGTAAATACCGATTAGAGGTAAAAACATTTGCCACACCAGAAATGAAATATGACATAATCCTGAAGTTAGAAAAAAGAAAAACAAAATATGATCATGTTGTAATGTTCTATAGACAGGGAAATTCTTATAAAACTGACTCATATTATACCTACAACTGGGAAACTGAAAAATATGAAGTTCAGGAAAATTTTGGACCATTTTAATTATGAAGAAAAAAGAATTTGAGACCATAGTAGAGGTCGGACATAATGATACAATCTATGATAGATCAAATATTCCAGAAGACTACCATTGTACCTGTAATTATTGCAGGGATAATTTTGTAGGGGAGATCTATCATACACCTGAAGATAAGTACTACACCCAAGCAACAAGGAATCGATATTATATCGATAAGGATTCTGATTTCCCAGATAAACACATTTGTCCTGGTCATTGGAGTGGGTATCGATATGCTATCCAAAAGTTTACAAGACCTGGAGATTGGATTTTAGATCCAACAGTTGGTACAGGAACTGCAGTAGTTGAGTCTATTAATAACGGTCGACACGCTATTGGGATTGAATTGGAGTTTTCTGAAATTACAAAGAGAACAGTAGCTCTCCAGTATACAAAAGATCGTGCACTTGGAAAGGGAAAGATCGTTCAGGGTGATGCAAGAGATTGCGAATCCATACTGAAAGAGCGTGGATTCAAAAAGAACTCGTTTGATATGATTATTAATGGAACACCATATCCGGTTCTTGGGGGAAGACAATCAGATTCTCCAGCAAGAACCTCTCCAAAAAGCAAAGGGGTAAAGGAGATATTCTATGAGAATGATCAGAACGTAGGAGTACTGTCA
>Ga0255751_10000418_pt1 | contig 39476 bp, 65 predicted proteins | sample 071ome_20_FD_179951 | JGI IMG/M metagenome (GOLD analysis project Ga0255751, IMG submission 179951) | Coastal salt marsh microbial communities from the Groves Creek Marsh, Skidaway Island, Georgia - 071412BT metaG (version 2) | ecosystem: Environmental > Aquatic > Marine > Intertidal zone >... | reverse complement strand
CACATTTTGCAGAAATAGATGAAAATAACATAGTTCTTAGAACTATAGTTGTTTCAAACGATGTAATACTTGATAACGGAGTTGAACAAGAAACCAAAGGCATTGAATTTTGTCAGTCTTTATATGGTGGCACCTGGGTTCAAACAAGTTATAACGGAAATTTTAGAAAAAACTATGCAGGTACTGAGTTTACTTATGACTCTGGGAGGGATGCGTTCATACCTCCTAAACCTTTTGACAGTTGGTTACTCGATGAAGATACTTGTAGATGGTATGCACCAGTTCCTCCACCTGATGATGGACAAGAGTATATTTGGAATGAGTCAAGCACTTCTTGGATACTTGACTTCTAAATAACTTTCTCATGATATTATATGGCCCACAAAGCCAGAGGTATAATTAACGGTGATTTTATATGGAAAAAATCAGTCAAGATACCGAAATAGCAATTCCTTTGAAAAATATTATAGGACTTGTAATTATTGCTTCAGTAACTACTGCAGCCTATTTTACTGCTATTGAGCGAATTGCAGCATTAGAGCATTCTCTCGATCTTATTAGAATGTCTGTAGAGGATAATAACGAATTTAGAATTAAATGGCCTCGTGGCGAAATGGGCTCTCTTCCAGCCGATGCAAGACAAGACCTTTTTATAGAATCACTAGAAAAACAAATAGAAAGACTAGAAAGCCACTTACAAAGAATCGACGATATTCAAGTACGAACAACTCTTCTTGAGCAAAGATTAAACTTAGAGGATAGACTGTAATGAGAAAAAAGACTACTCGACGCCGTAGAACAGCTAAAAAGACTACTCGAAAGAGAAAACCATTATCAGCAGCAGTTCGTAAGTCTCTTGCAGCAAAAGCAAAGCGAAGTGGATATGCACTCAGCACCCTGACAAAAGTTTATCGTAGAGGTCAAGGTGCTTTTCTTTCTAGCGGTTCTCGACCTGGCATGACAATGAGTCGATGGGCACATGCTAGAGTTAATTCATTTATCAAAGGCTCGAAGAAGCATGATACGGATCTTAGAAGGAAAAAATAATGCCAATAGTAAAAACAAGTAAAGGATGGAAATGGGGCTCTAAAGGGCCGTTTAAGACAAAGAAGAAAGCTCAAGAAGTAGCAAAAGCAGCTTACGCGAGTGGCTACAAAAAGAGGAAAAAGCGCGGTGGCAAGAAAAAGCGTTAGCTACAAAACGAAGACTTCTGCTCGTAAAAAAGCCAGAAGTCTTGGCTTAAAGGGTATTCATAGTCACGGCAGAGGAAAAAATAAAATATATATGCCAGGCAGTACTCACTCAGCATACGAGAGAGCACTGAAGAGAAAGAAAAATGGCAGTAAGAAAAAAGCGACGCGCCGCTATTAAAGACAAGAAAACCGGTGTGAATAAAAAATATCTCAGCGGTACAAAAGGAACTCGTCGAGCTAAACTAGCACGAGTAATAAAAAGAATTGCTAAACTCTATAAAGAGGGCAAGCGTGTACCAAAGTCCTTACTTGCAGAAAAGCAGAGACTTGGAACTAGGAAGAAAAAGAAATGATTAATGTAAAAGAAGGGCTTATTGGGCCTCGTTTTGAAGATAACGGAACTTTTTATATAGAGAATACTAGGCATACTCATATTAATAAGTTTGGTTATAATACTTCTGTTGGTACAGCTTATGAGCCTGTTACAGATCTGGGCACCAACGTTCTTCCATCCGTAGCTGGAGTTGTATCAGTCGTTTCTTCCTCTGGAAATGACAATGGAGGTTCGCCTCTCGGTACAGGTGCTCGAACGCTGAACATACAGGGCCTGGATGCAAACTACGCACCTCTTTCAGAAACAATCACACTTACTGGTACTGCTCCCAGTCTAACTAATGGTGAATTTCTACGAATTTTTAGAATGGAAGTAATTTCTGCTGGTAGTGGCGAAGTAAATGATGGAAATCTTACTGCAAGTATTGGAGGACAGGCTGTAGCACGGATTAGTGCTGATAAAGGTCAAACTCTTATGGCAGTATATACAGTACCAGCAGGTTATCGGGCATTTTTCGTAAAGTTTCATGTTTCTATGTCAAAGAATCAAGAAGCGAACGCTCAGATTCGCGCAAAGACCTTTGATGGAGCTTGGAAGGTAAAAGGCGAGTTTGGTACTTTCGCAGCAGATATTGACTATAATTACCCAGTTCCTCTCATTTTTCCAGAAAAAACAGATTTACAGATACGCACAAAAGCAGGTGCTACGTCAGAGATGGGAGCAATTTTTGATCTCATACTACAGGAGCTATAAGCATGGCTGTTAGAAAACGAAGAAAGAAAGATCCCAGATTAGTACGTGCGAGAGTAAAAGGATATAATAAACCTCGTCGTACTCCTAACCACCCTAAAAAATCCCACATTGTTGTAGCAAAAGTAGGGAATAAAGTAAAAACTATACGTTTTGGTCAGCAAGGTGTGAAAGGATCTCCAAAGAAGAAAGGAGAGAGCGCGTCATATGCAGCTCGTAGGCGTTCTTTTAAGGCTCGTCATGCAAAGAATATTGCTAAAGGAAAGATGAGTGCAGCGTATTGGGCTGATAAAGTTAAGTGGTAAAAAGGGGCGTAAAGCCCCTTTTCTTATGATTTGAATACGTCCTGCCAATTACCTGTGGTACTAGCACGAGCATACTCAGTCGCTCGATTTTCAAAGAAATTGGTGTGTTCTACACCATTGAGCATGTAGTCAAGCCACGGAAGAGGATTATCTCTAGAATTAAAGATTTTCTTCATACCAAGACCCAACAGTCTACGATCTGCAATATACCGAATGTAAGCCTTCACTTCTTCAGCAGTCAATTCAGGCACATCAGCGCCATTAAAACAAAGGTCAATAAAAGCATCTTCTAGCTCTACGGTTCTCTCCGCAGCGCAATAGATCTCATACTTTGTTTCATCAGTCCAGATACTTGGATTTTCAGCAACAAACTCCCTAAAAAGCTTTGACATTCCCTCTACATGCAGAGTTTCATCACGAATACTCCAAGTAACAATCTGACCCATACCTTTCATCAGATTATGGCGAGGAAAATTCAGCAAAATAGCAAAACTACTAAAGAGTTGCACCCCTTCGGTAAATCCGCTAAATACAGCAAGAGTTTTTGCAATATTCTCAGGAGTATCTACCCCAAAATCATGTAAAAATTCATGCTTATCCAGCATTTCCTTGTGTTCAAAAAACTTTTGATACTCATTATCCTCAAAACCGAGGGTTTCTAGCAACAAAGAGTACGCTTCTTGATGCACAGCCTCCATCGCAGCGAAAGCTGAGAGCATCATACGAACTTCAGGCTGCTTGAAAGTAGGCAAATAGTGCCTAGCATACCCACAACAAACATCCACATCTGCCTGAGTAAAGAAACGAAAAATATTATTTATAAGTTTCTTGTTTTCAGGAGTCAGTTTATCTCTATAATCACGCAGGTCATCTGCAAGATTGACTTCATCGGGAAGCCAATGCATATGCTGCTGCGTTTTATAGTATTCAAAAGCCCAAGGGTACTGAAAGGGCTTATAATAATCTCTACCACTAATTAGATTCATAAAAAGATTCCATAACTTGTTTACCCAACTCTGGGTGAACACAATTTCTTAAAACTTGACAGGGGTCATGATTTCCATTGTAATACAACTTCTCTTCAAAATGTATTCCTAGCCAATCTTGAAGCTCTAGTTTACCCTGTACTGTAGTTTTATTTATAAAATTACTTGGACGCTTAACATCTTCGGCTTTTATAGGAAAATTACTCCAAAAATAGTGTCGCCCTACTACTGCTGTTGGAGGAATCAGCGGTTCGTAGTAGGGTTTCACATTTTCTACAACCCATCCACCCTTAAAGTAAGTCTGAAGAAAGATTATTTCCTCGTAGAGACTCATATCAGGGTATTTAGGAGCAGTTCTACTGTTCGCTCTCGCCATTCTACTGTGGCTTTGGCAGGGAGGACTCGACCAGATAAAATCTACAAGCTCCCAGGTATCGAGAAGAAACTGGTGAGCATCTTCTACGAAAACAGTATCATTTGGATATAATTTTTCATAAACAGCAGCGATCTTTGGGTCGCTCTCTACAGCTACTACATCCACATCTTCCCAGAACTTACGATTTCCTCCAAGTCCTGCGTATAAATTTAATACATTCATCCCCATTGTCCTGCCATTGCTGCTGCTATTCCAAAATAAGTTACACTTCTCTCGTGTCCTCGACCACCGCCGAGCCTTGACTGTCCTTTGTCGGATTGATTACTCCATCGAGGCTTACCATCAACCATTCGAGGTTCTATATATTCTGTCGGTTTTAATGGTTCTAGCCCTCGAAGCCATAATCCAGTTTTCTTACTAGCATCTTCTCCAAAGTCATACGGTTGCACATACTGTGGCTTTGGCATAAAATTCAGTCGAGTATTGATACAGCCTACTGGGTTCTCTAAACACATTTTTTCTACTGGTGCATTCCATATATCGGACACAAACTTAAGTGCTTCTTCAGTTTTGAGAGCCCGTTCAGGCTGTTTGTTATTCCAGTGCAGACCACTTGCTGATAAATAAGTACAAGGTGGATGAACAATCACCAAGTCCCAGTGCTCGTTATAAAGAGGCTCTAAACAGTCTCCTTCTATATGAGGTCCAGGTACTTCTGTCGGCAAAAGGTCGCAAGAGACTGCATCATGTCCAAGAGCAAGAAAACAGTCTCTTACAACCCCACTAAACTCACAGGCTATTAAGATTCGCATTCTAATTCCGGATAAGCATCAAATAAACAACTCTTTTTAGGCCACTTAATTTTTCCTTCTAGTTGCTTAATATACATATAAACATCATAAGAAACTTCAAAGTACCTACGTTTATGTGTTTCTTGGTCATAAATATTAATATAATACTTACCCTTCACAACTTAAACATACCTCGTCATCGAAAATACGTTGTCTTAATACTTCATCAGATACTTTTTCTGCTCTCTTGATAGCCTCTGAGCGAAGATAATAAAGGGTCTTCACTTTCTGCTTCCAAGCCTGCATATGTACTGCATGAAGCTCCATCTTTGAAACATCAGCAGGAAAAAACACATTAAGAGATTGACTCTGACAGATGAACTCTTGTCTATCTGCAGCAAGCTCAATAATATAAGCTTGATCTATTTCTACAGCAGTTTTGAATACATCTTTTGTGAGATCATCAAGAAACTCAAGATGCTGTACAGAACCACCGTTTGTTACTATGCTCTTCCAAACTTCCGGCGTATCCATGTCCAGCTCTTGGAGAGCATGCTCAAGATACTCGTTTTTAAGTAGAGAAGAACCGGACTTAGTTTTTTGAGTAAACGCATTAGCTCGATAAGGCTCAATGCTAGGAGAAGTGTTGCCACAGATGATACTACTGCTAGCGTTAGGAGCAATAGCCAAAAGATGAGCGTTACGAACCCGCCCACTAATATCATCGGGACAGGCACCACGTACCCTAGCCAACTCTGTAGTGGCTCTGGTAGCCTCTGATTTAATATGGCTAAATATTCTACGATTGTGTACTTTTGCCATGACTCCCTCAAACGGGATATTGTTTCTTTGAAGATACGCATGAAAACCCATTGCTCCCAGGCCAATAGACCTTTCTTGTGATGCACTGTAAACTGCTTTTTGCAGTTCGGGTGGTGCATTCTCGATAAAGTATGTAAGTACGTTATCTAACATTTCTACAAGGTCAGGAATAAATTCAGGTACTCTTGACCAGCTATCATACTCTTCCAAGTTTACACTAGAAAGGCAACATACTGCGGTGCGATCTTCGCTAGTAGGTAGAGTAATTTCTGAACACAGATTAGATTGATTGACTTTAAGTCCTAATTCTTTCTGAAAATCGGGCAAACCGTTTTGAACTGTATCTCCAAACATAACGTAAGGTTCTCCAGTTTCTACACGATTCTGAATAATTTTCACCCACAGAGCCTTTGCGGATACAGTCTTTGTAACTTTACCACTATGAGGGTCTATAAGAGGCCAAGAATCGTCAATATTTTCTAATCGAGTGCATCTATCAATAACTTCCATAAACTCATCAGAGAGAATAATTCCATGATGTAAGTTTACAGATTTACGATTAATATCTCCACCTGTGGGCTTTCTCATATCGAGAAACTCCTCTACTTCTGGGTGTGAGATATCGAGATAGGCAGCATAGCTACCTCTTCGTGTGACTCCCTGCGAAAAAGCAAGCATTTCGGAGTCAACAACTTTCATAAAGGGGATAACACCAGTAGATTCGGAACCTTTAGAAGTTTTACTTCCTACAGAGCGAATATCTCCCCAGTATCCACCAATACCTCCGCCAACAGAGGACAGATAAGCATTTTCAGTATAGTGCGAAGTAATTCCTCCTCGGCTATCTTCTACATAATTGAGAAAACAGCTGATGGGAAGTCCTCGCTCAGTTCCTCCATTTGAGAGAACTGGTGTACTGAACATAAACCATAGATTGCTTGCATAGTCGTACAGACGTTGAGCGTGTTCTGGGTTACTAGAAAATGCTTTCGCCGCACGTGCGAAGGCTTCTTGCGGTGAAGTTTCACCCTCAACAAGATAGCGATCTTCGAGAGTTTTGAAACTGAACTCAGAGAGCAGTTTATCCCTAGAATAATCTATATTAATCATTCAAAAATCCTGTTATTTCATCTTTCATCTCTGAGAGATTGTGACCTGGAAATTGGATTGCTTCTTCGCAATATCCTAATAAATCCATTAAATAATAGTTTGTAAGTAGTTTCTCTGGATCTTCGTTGAGGCTCTGAATATATTTATAGTGACTGTCTATTGGTAGTTGGTCATATATGTCGAATGCGCTACCATACTGTCGTATAAGATCAGAAGCACGCTTTGGGCCTACGCCCGCTACGCCGTCAATGTTGTCTCCCTTGTCTCCCGTCAGAACTTTGAAACTAATATACTCTTCGATTGGGAAGTCATGAAACTCATCCCAATTAAACAGAGTTGTTTCCTTGCGAGTGACTGTAGAAAACTTAGAAACATATTCGTTTACAAGTAAATCCCAGTCTCGGTCGCTAGATATAAGCCAGATTTCATCAATACCAAGTTCTTGTCGATTTTTAACTATGAAGGCCGCTAGGTCATCAGCCTCTACGCCTTTTCGACGAAGAACTAAATACTTCTGAGACAGAGCTTCAAGAGTTCTTTCGTACTCCTCAAAGAACTGCTCCATCTCTTTCTTTTCTTTTTCAGTTTGATTTTCGTATTTTTCCTTACGGTTGGCTTTATACTCTGGGCACAGCTCTTTGCGATAGGCACTATTGCCCTGGTCTGCTGCAATGATTATATTTGAGCAGTCGTATGAAATTGCAAGACTCTCTACAGTTCGCATATATTCTTCTTTGAACTCTAGTTTACCCTGATGCTTCCATCTGAAAGCAATGTTCATAGCGTCAACAACTAATACGTTATTATTTTGTTCTGGTACTTTGTCTGCAAATTTCATGGTATAAATTTTATTTCCTCACTCTCTAACCACTCTTCAGCTAACATTATATAGCATCCGAGCCAAGAAATCAACATATATTTTGTGTTCACGGGCTTTTCTGCCGTACATACATATATCTTAGATCTAGCATACTTAAAAAACAGTAAAGGAGCTTGAGACATATGTTCTGCTTGTTCCTCTAGTTTCTCCCACCATTTTACTAAGTAATTAGTTTTATTTGTAAAAACCTTGTCGGTCAGAGGGCTTTTTTCATAGTTTTTTACTTCAATACAAAAAAGATTTTTCGTATTCCCAGGTATGTACAAATCTCCTTTGAGGTAAGAAAGAGCACCTGAACTAGGTACTCTTTCAAACTGTAATCCTGTGTGCTTACGAAGCAAGTCCCTTACTAGGTATTCTCCTCGCTGTCCTTTAGCTCTAGAATCAACCATTTACTATCCTACTAATTTCGTCAATCTTTTCAATTCGTAGTTTTTCAAGCAATGGGTGTGACCATTGATGACTAACTATATATGTATTCAGATCTTCTTGCAGCAATACTTCTACTAAGCGCTCTCTTCCTAGCTCATCGAGTACATTCATAACCTCGTCTAAAAATAGAACATTCACTCTACTAGAAGAAAGGCTGCTCATCATTTTACGAATACCTAACAATGTAGCAGTATTGACTCTAGCAAGCTCTCCTGAGGAAAGTGCCTGTATATCTACTACATTACCATTGTCAGTGATTTCTACATTCAGTTTATCATTCGTAACTGCGAAATTTAGGGTAAATTTACCATCAGAAAGTTCTGCCAAGTATCCACCAGTTACTTCTTCCAGCTCTTTTACCAGATTCTCGATTTTATAGGCTATGAGTCCATTTGTACTAAATGCCTTTTTGAGTATCTCAAGATTAGAACGCTTTTCTTTTATATCATTAAAACTTTCTTCAACTTCTTTAAGCTGTTCCTCAAACTCTGCTGTTTGAGTTGTGATAACTTCAATTCTTGCATTATGAGCAGAAGCAGCTTGATTTTGCTTTTCTATTTTGCGCACTTTTGCTTCTTCTTCTTGAATTTTAGTTTTAAGAGCGTTTATTCTTTCCTGCAAATCATTCGCATCTGTTACTTCTGAAGGAAGCTCTTGATCTATGCTAGAGAATAACTGCTGCCATTCTCGTATGCCTTCAGATTTTCTTTTATATTGACGATTTAGTTCTTCAGCCTCTTTAATCTTTGCAGCAGTATCCTCAATTATTTGATCGGCTGCAGCAATTTTTTCAACCTCTTTAGCTATAAGGCTATTTATAAACTCTTGATCTACAGATTGCTCACAAGTAGGGCATTTATCGCCCAGTTTATTCATTTTAGTTATAAATGAACTACTCGAACTCTTAACATTTCTAGCATTTGATGCTTCTACTTCGAACTCTGTAGTAGCTACTCGTTCATTTACTTCTATTGCCCTTAATTCGTCAATAGGTATATTTTTGAGTAATTTTTTATACTCATTGTTTTGGGAAATTTTTCGATTCGTAGACGAGAGATTTTGAAAATCAACTGTAAGTGAACCTAATTCCTGTCTTGCTTCTTCCGATATTTCTGGTAAATTTTGTATACCCTTTGGGGTAGTATCGGTAAGTTTGTTTGATTCTAACCATTTTTCAATGGTAGTTAAACGCCCTTGCAACTCAGAATATTCATTTTCTACTTCCCTGGCCATTACTTTAATAGCCTCAAATACCGCAACATATTCCTCCAGGCCTAATAGGTCTATAAGGAACTTTTTACGATTAGTATCTGTTGCGGTAAGAAAATTCAAACTCGCATTAGTATTCTGATATACTATTTGAGAGAATGTCTTAAAATCAATACCTATAATCTGTTCTATAGTTTTATAAGTATTTGTAGCAGTATGACTGCTAATATCTTCGCCATTTTTTAAGAGCTTTACCTTAAGCGATGCGCGTCGATTTAGATCAATCTCATACTGGTCTCCATCTTTATCAAGCTGAAGATTAATTTCATATCCTTTATTAAGAGTTCTATTTGCAATTTCGGCTTTCTTGATGCCTTTTGAGTTTTTGTTAAATAAAACTTCTTCAAGAATTAACGGGATGGAGGATTTCCCCACCCCGTTTGTTCCAAGAATCTGAGTAATCTTTTCAGCTGATAGGTCAAGAGAATTATTTGCTCCATAAGAGAAACAATTACTCCACTTCAACGTTTTTAGCAATATCATTGTATAGTCCTACAACACTGGGTATTTTACTCTCTTCTATTTGTAGAATATAGCTAAGATACTCTACTAGCTCCTCTCCTATCGACATGTTCTTATCGAGTATGAGAGTAGCCTCTGTACTGCGTTTTACTACTTTCTTATCTAGCAGCTCATTGGCTTCGGCATTCGCCAAGTCACCAAGATCACCCTCTAATTCATAGATTACATGGTCGATTTCACCTGGAATCATGTCTTTTGGATCACTAACAGTTCGTCTAATTAACTGGGGCAGATTAAATGGTTCCCATAACCAGTCCCATGTTCCTTCGTTAATTAACAAATAACCTGTATCAACCCGTGCTCTATGAAATGATGTAGTCATTGGACTACCTGGGTAAACTATATTTCTTTGAGTGTTACTATGTGCATGAAGGTCTCCAGCGAACACAACTGGAAAATCCTCAAACCTATCCAAATCGACTTCTGGGGTCACATGGGGAGGGATTGCTCCACGAACATGAGTAAACAAAGGCTTGCTGGTGTCAAAATGCTCTATACTTCCCTTTCTATGTAGCTCATTATACGGAAGGATAGAAAATCCAAAATCCGGATCTACATAAGATATATCTATGATAGTTACGAGAGGGTTTACCGCTTTTGTAACTTTTTTAAGATGCTTAAAAAATGAGGCATACTTAGTAGTAGCCTCATGATTTCCAGGAAAAATTATAGTGGGTACTTTAACACCGACTAGAAAGTCATAGTATAGTTCTTCTTCCTCCAACGTAGGGAGACGATCAAAAAGATCGCCCCCTATGATGTGCATATCACACTCTATAGCATGAACCTGTTTGAAGAACTCGTAGTAACGAGCTTTCGCCCAGTCTTTAGGAACATTCTTCTGCCCTAATTTAATATGCCAGTCGGCTGTAAACAGAATCATGATACATCAAAGTCTTCTGACATAGAATCATTATCAGTATTATCTTCTCCCGCTCCGTGGATTTTATCAAGAAGCTCTTTCTGAGCATCCGCAGTAGCACGAGGCAGCAGTTCTGCAATAGGAGTTGCACTATCAATAGCAGCTCGATGCTCATTCATAACAGCACCTTTGCTTTGCATGCTCTTAATTTGATTGAGAGTGTACTCTACGTTATAGACATGAGGGCCAGTCTTCTTCTTAGTGAAGTGAACTTCCCAACCATCTTCAAGATCAGTTGGGTCTCCCAAGTCTTTGGCAGCTTCAAGAATCTGATCAAACAGCTTTTTCTTCAGATTAAAGATTTTTGCTTTGCCATCAGCAGGGTCAATACACTGGACTGAATAAGACCAAGTTGCTTTAATATCGGGATATTGCTCCCTTACCCAGTCTTTTTCTGCGTTTGCCCAAGACTCAGTATTTCTATCGAAAGACAAGCACTCGATAGGAATATTTTTGTCGTTGGTTCCTTTTATCCAGTAGAGGTATCGAGGAAGAAGTTCCCCAAAGAAACGGACAACATTGTCGCCCATCTTAATTTCGTATTGATCTAACTGCTTCTTTTGAGCAGAACCTTTGGAATCAGTAAATTTCATATAAGTATCCTTTAATGAGTAGTTTCTTCCCACTTAAAATAGATTTCTCCATTATGAACAGAAAGTAACTTGTTGTTGTGAAGTTCCCCTGTATCAACGGGACAGTCCCGTTCAGACAAGGTTTTGCGTTTTGTGACTATATATTCGGAAAGGCTTCTGAAACTTGCTAAGGCCACATACTCAGCTATCTCATTATCTTCGTAAAGATGTCTATTCTCGAATATTGCGTTCGGATTGAGTAAGAATGAATCTCCATCCCAGTCAATCAATCCTAGCCGCTTGGCTAAGAAATCGTAATTATTTTTAGGCACTGGTCTGTGTGTAATGTAGTGTATAATATCTACTACTTTACTAGACTTTCCTTCTGCTGTCGCGTAGACTTTTTGCCAGTTGTACTTTATCATACTATTTTCTGCGAACGAACATATATTATATAACAAAAGACCAAATTATGTCAAGTAATATTTTTCTATACTTTAATTGTATTGACTTTGTAACCTTCCTTGAGGTAGTGTCCCATTCTTAATTGAGCTTGCCTCTCAGCCGTCTTTCCTTTTAGGTTTATATCAACAATTACAGGGTCTATCTTTCCTGGATGCTCTCTGACTACACGGCCAATAAGCTGCGTGAGCAGAGGAATGTTACTTACTGGAGCAGCAAGAATCAAGCAGCTTAGTGGATTCACACTTATACCTTCTGAAAAAATACTCTGAGTTCCTAATAGTATTTTTATTTCTCCTGAGTTAATTTTTCCTAAGGGCTTTTCTCTATCTTTTGTTTCACCAGTGATGAGAACGGCTGCTTCTCCAAGAGTTTCTTTTATTCTTTGCAGAAAATATACTCTGTCAGAGAGAAGAAGTACGGAGTGCCCTTTCTTTCTATATACTGCTGCCAGTACGGAGATAAGCTCACCATATGCCTCCTGCTTGACAAGATCATTTACTCGAAGAGCCCAAGGCGTCTTTCCTCCATCCATAAAACGAATGTCAGACTGAATCACATCCACACTAGGTTTCATGTAGTTTTCCGCCGGAGGTCGGAAAATCTTGTTGCCAAAGTAATCTTGAAGTATTACGTGTTTTCCGTCTTTTCTTTCTAAAGTACCTGATAGTCCTATCTTATACTTCGCATAGCTACTATCAACTAGTCTATTGAAAGTATTTGCAGGTATGTGATGGCACTCGTCTACTATAAGAGTACCAAACTCTTTTGAAAGATTATCTTTTACTTTATATAAAGACTGAGTATTTCCTATAACTATAGGAGCATTTATCTCATATCTGCCACTACCAATAATTCCAGGTTTTATACCATATACTTTTTCTACTTCTTTTGCCCACTGGTCTCTCAAAGCAATTGTATGAACAATAACTAGAGTCTTTTGGCCAAGTTTGCCTGCAATAGCTAAACCTGAAAAAGTTTTACCCCAAGACACGTTTGCATTAATAATACAATTCCCATCTACTTGGTCATATATTTCTTGCTGTGCGGGTCTTAGAGTAAACTTAAATTCTGGAAACTCTACAGGTATATCTTGACGTTTATCTTTTATTTCTGCCTCTTTTGGTATGAGGTCAGTCCTGCCCACAGGAATAGAACAAACAGCGCCTGTAATCTTTCTAAGATTCTTAATTATCGTAGGCGGCTTATCCTCTCGATAACTCTCGATTCTATAAGTAAGAGCCTTCTCCAGCTTTACTAATAAATCCGGATCAGGGTCTAAGTATATTCTATTCGATATTACGGCTTTCATAATACTCTAGTAGTTTGCTTTCTAGCTCTGCTTGTTTCTTGTGAAATTCTTTAGATGCCTCAATACTTAGTCTGGCGTTCTCTTCAAGAAGTTGCGCGAGCTTATCCACTCTCTTTTCTAATTCTTCTAGTCTTTTAATACTTTTGAATAATTTTAACATATTTGCAACTTATGTTTAGCTATTAAGTAGTTTTTTACTAAATCGCTCCTTACTATATCCTGCAGCCCAAATTCAATAAAATCAAAGTCATTCGGCATAGATTCCAATACTTTCATAAAGTTTCCGATTCCAGATTTATTACCTAAGTCAGATTGTAGAAAATCCCCACAAAAAATAATTCTACAGTTATTGCCAAATCGAGTAATGATACTATCAAGCTCATGAAACGTCATATTTTGACATTCATCTACAATAATAACTTCATCCTCTATGGTGTCCCCTCGAATATGAGAGGTGGTTCTAAATCTTATAGCTCCCTTCATTTTTAACTGCTCGTAAGGGTCGTCTCCCCTATCAAACAGTTGCTTACAGATTCCTGCATATGGAATCTCGTAGACCTTAGCTTTTTCATCCTCTGTGCCAGGTAAAAATCCTATTTCTCTTGTAGGTACGGCACTTCTTATAATAGTTACTTTACCGTATTCTTTTTTGAATAGATGGTCTAAAGCGAGATACATGGAAATAAAAGTTTTCCCTGTTCCAGCACAACCATGTAATAGTAGATTTTTCTCTGATTCAAACACTCTTACTTGTGTTTTTGTTATTGGTTCAATTTCTTGAAGTATGAAATTGAGCTTACTTAAAGGATCTTGCCTCTTTCGAGCCATCTATATCTTCCTTTTGAACGTAGCTGCTTCTTTTTCGCTTACGCTAAGCAGCTTCCAGGGCAGTCCATCTAACATAAGAATTTGTGCCCATTCCTCGGCATGAGGATAGTAGTCCATAGAAAAAGAACAATTTATGCCTTTTGCTAATATGACTGTGTGTGTTCCTTTAGAAATCTTACGAGTAATTTTTCTGGATTCCACACTGCAAATTTTTGTTTTAATATAAGAAAAGCAAAACCCTTTACTATCTATAAACTTTGTTGATTTACAGTTTATAAGTCCAATAAAGCTCAGTATTGCTTTTCCTATATTAGCAGTGAGGTGAGGAGTCTGCAACCTCCTCGTTCCCAAACTATTTCCAGCCTGATTAGTATCATCGAGTACCTTTCCATTCAGAAAAAGTAGTCCGTCCTCAAAGTATACGTTCTCACTGCTTAAAATGTATACTGGAAAACGGACTCGACGATGTACTTGCAGATAATCGAACTCTGGAAACATCTCTAGCCGTATACTTTCTCAAACTTACCCATTGAGTAGTCATCACCAATCTCGAAGTCACAACCAACAGGACTACCTGGAATATAAATTCCACGGTCACGTTGAATGCACTCGCGAAGAATATCTGAGTATTCTTCTACATCATCGAGAGCAACATCAGCTAGTACGGAGTCGTGTACTAGAGCGAATATATTAGCATCGAGTCCTCGATTTTTTACTATTTGATTCGCCTCTGTAGCTCCTAGAAGATTAATATCTGAAGCGGCAGACTGAACGAGAAAGTTGAGACCGCTGCGTATAGCATGGCTCTTCGTAGCCCGATCTTCTGACTTCGCATCAGGCAATCGACGCTTACGGCCAAAGAAAGAGTACAAGTGACCATTTACTTCAATCAACTTTTTCTGCTTGTTAATCCATTCTTCTAGCTTCCAGAATGAATTGAAGTATTCTTTGATCACTTGCTTTGCTTCTTCTACACTTAACTTGCCACCGTCTTTTGTTACTTGCTCACTAATCTTCTGCGGGCCAGCACCATACATGATACCAAAAGTAACAGCTTTTGCAGCCTGACGATAGCCACTATATAATTCTGCAACATCCTCTACTGGGCAGTCCAGACGAAATACCTTGTGTGCAATAGTAGAGTGAAAGTTGCCTCCCTGACGAAACACGTCTTGTAGCTCCAAGTCATCAGACAAAACGGCTGCCACATATACTTCGGCAGTTGTTAAGTCCATCGCAACAATTTTACGACCTTCAGGGGCACGAATACAGCCTTTCACGATAGGATCATCGCGAGGAATCTGCTGCATATTCAACTTACCACTAGAAGAAAGACGACCGCTAGTAGTACCGTGAAGGTTAAAATTAGTACGGAGCCTACTGTCTCTATCCAATTGAGGGATAATTTTGTCAAGGTAGGTGTTTTTGATTTTACTTTTCTTTCTGACATTGAGAATCAACTCCGGTATTTCATGCACAAGGGCGAGTTTTTCAAGAACTTCAGCATTTGTAGAATCTGCACCAGTACCGGTTTTAATACCAGTTGGTTCTAGACCTACATAGTCAAACAGCAACTTGCGAAGCTGAATTACGCTGTTGGGATTGAATGGTTTGCCCTGGTCTTGCTCAAACCGTTTTACGTCTGGATGGTTTGAGAGAATCTCTGCTGCTTTATAGATTTCTTCTGCCATAAGAGACTGGCTACGAACCAGCCTGTCTTTGCAGAAGGGAACTCCATTATCCTGTGTATCAATAAGAAACTGACACGCAGGCTTAAGAATATCCTGATAGACACGCATAAGGTTTGGATTACCTTTCTTGAGAGCAGTTTCCATCTTTTCAAACAATAGAAATGTTACTAGAGCATCTATTGCTGCATAGTCCTGCATAACTTCGAATGGAATCCATTCCCAGCGAAAATCATCCTTGAGAATACCGTTGGATTTTTTGTACTTATCAATCCAATCGTACATAGGTTTCTCATAATCTCCATAGTCAGTGTACTTCATAGCCAACTGCTTGAGACCATGTGTGCCAGGACGTTCGTCGATAACATAGTGCATCAGCATTGTATCTTCAAACGTAGGAATTTTCAAGTTGAAATGAAACTCGAAGAAAGGAACGTCAAACTTTGCGTTGTGAAATACAGGACGCTTCAGATTGAAGAGTTCCTGAAGTTTTTCTTCTACAGCTTCGTCTATACAATCAGCATTAATATAAACACCACTATCGGGTTCAGCGCTCAAGCTGATACCGAGAATGTGTCCATTACGCGGATAAAGACCGGAGGTTTCTGAGTCGACACCAAAGAAATCATACTTGGAGTCTAGGCATTTTTGAATATAGTCAATTGCTTTCTGTGAATCCTGTATACCATAGATTCTTTCTGGGTCAATCTCAGCTTTTACTTTGTCCCCACTAATATAACCAAGAATGTTATCCAAAGCGTCAGTCCAAGTTTTCTTGGCTTCTGGCTTGAACTTAAGCATTGCAGGGTTAATAGTAGGAAGGAATTTGTCATCCACAAGTGTACCGGCATACTCAGTAATCTGAGTTACCTTTGTGAAATGTTTGAGTGGCTCGGAGCCAATCAGAATAACCCAATCGTAGTCACTAGCATCCATATCGAGATCGACATCTTTCTTTAGGACTTTTTTGACGGCTGGGTCGGAACAGAGAGCAAACCTATCAAAAGGAAAAGTAAACTCTCTGTACTGATTTCGGGAGGGTTTAGCCTCAACAAGTGCAACTTTCATAGTTATTCTCTATACGAAAAAATATATTATATAATAATTCTGTCAATTTGTCAAGTATAATTTTTTCTTCAATCCATCAACTTGCCTCTGCGTGAGGTCACCAGGGTCTCCAGACTTTAGATTAATTGTACGAACATGAAAGTCTCCGACAACTTTCTTTACGGAGTCACTAGCTTTCTTACCCGCTTCATCGGAATCAAACATAAGATCTAGGCCAGTGACTCCTGAAATCTTGAGAAGCTCGAATTTGTCTTTGTCAAACCTATTTACACCGAAGCAGCACACTGCATTTGTTAGACCTTTGTCATAAAGGTTCAGCATATCAAATATTCCCTCGACGAGAATAACCCGCCCCTGAAGTGGGCGAGCTTTGGGGAACAAAGGTAACTTTGCTCCTGGGGGACTAATTTTATATTTAGTATCTAGTGTGCCTGCTTCGTCTCGACCAATAAATGCTACGATTCTATCACTTGTATCTGTTATGGGAAAATTGATCCTACCCACATAATCAGAACTAAAGCTCCAAAAAGCATTAAAGTGACTGTAAGTTTCTGCAGAGATTCCTCTATAATCTCTATGAAAGGGTGTCGCTCCCTCTGGCATTCGGAGTCCGACTCCTGTTGTTCGTAGCTCATTTATCTTCCTCTTTAGTTTTTCTCTCTGTATACCAAGAATGCTTATCTCTGCATCATAGTGTTTGAATACATTTCCTTTGAATCCACAAGAAAAGCAATTAAATACTCCAAGTATTCTGTCAATTCTCATAGATGGATTAGTATCATCATGGTCAGGGTTTAGACATCGAACAAGAACATCCTTCCCAGAAATTCTATACTTTATGTTTTCTTTTTGTAATAGTTCTTCTACTTGGCTCATGCAATATCCTCATAAACATCTTCTTCTGATTCACCCTCTTGGGATATTACAGCAGTTTCTGGGCCCATCTTCAGCGAAGTCCAGTCCATTACTGAAGTAAAATTAGCTTCGTCATCGCCGTCTCTCATCTTCGTACACTCAAAAGTAATAGCATTGTCTTTCTTTTCGTGTGCATTGAGTACAAAAGCAGCATCCGCAGCATCCAGAATACCTTTTGCAAATCTAGCTTCTCCACTAGCATCAATCTGATACGGAGAAATCACAGGAACATTGTATTCCTGAGCAAAAGTTTTCAGAGCTTTACTTACTTCTATCTGTTCTGTCCAGTCATATTGACCCATTCTATTACTAACTGCATGACCTCGTTTAACCTGGTTAATGTAATCTACAATAATTACTTGAGGCTCTAGTTTTCTCATCTTTTTATCTAGCTCTGTTCTTATATTTGCAAGAGATAGAGAAGGGTTATATACAATATCAAGCTGATGTGGCTTGAGAGGATTAAGACTTACTTCTTGATGAAACTGTCGAAAGTTTCTATGGTCTAGCCAATTTGTATAAGCCCTCTCACTATTCTCAAACCGAGACGACCACCACTTTGCTACTCGTATCCATTCGTCCCAGGTCAAACTGCCGTTCTTGAGGTGACCTGCTGGAACTCCTGTAGCAATCGCACAGCATCTCTGCATGATTGACTGCGCTGTCATTTCTATCGTAAAGTAGATAGACGATTTGCCTTCTGCAAACATATTAGTGGCGACATTAGCACAAGTAAGCGACTTGCCTGCTCCACGGCGTCCACCAATAAGAATAAGGTCTGTTGGTAGAAACTTGTGCTGCTGGTCGTACTCGGTGTTGAGGGATAGTGGAAGACTTCTTTGGAGATCCTCTTCTGTAGCCATCAAGTCCATCTTCTGCATATTTTCAGAACGGGACTTGACATCGACTTTCTCTTCTAAATCCATAACTATAGACTGTAGAGCTTCTATACTTTCAGCAGCAGATTCTACAGCAACTATATTATCCAAATAATTATCTAGTTGTGACATAGCCTCTATCTGTACATACTCATTCTTCAAGTATTCCAGTAGAGTGGGTGCGTCTATATCTATAGACTCAGAAAGTTCGAGTGAACTAAACTTCTGTCGGAGATTGCCATCCCTGATAGAAAGTTGTAGTGCTTCAAAGGAGGGGAGAATGTTGTGCTCTTGTACATATTTGTCCAGAACATTCCAGATAGATACATACTCAGCGGGAAAATAGTGCTTCTCGCATTCCGCCCACGTTTCCATATCGCAATTCGCGATTACAGACTTGAGTAGAATACTAGACAGGTTCAATTATAGGTTCCTCGCTTGAACAAATGAGCACGAAAAAGCTGGGAGGAGGAAAACCCTGCCTCCCAGCTTGGGGTAGCATGAATACTAACTAATTAGTTAGCAGCAGCCTTTGCTGCCTTTGCTGCGCCATCATAGTTTTCACAAGTCAGGCCGCGACGAGTCAGCATCGTCTTGACACCGCGAGCGGTCTTACCGATTTCATCGGCAATCTGCTCAACAGTCATGGAAGCAACATCAACACCTTCGAGAGGGTCAACGCGGCTGGTTCCTTTGCTTTCCCGTTGTGCAGGAATTGCAGAGATCGCATCAGAACGAAGGAGCGAGAGAGCCTTGCCTCGAACTTGATTGACGCTTCGGTCAAGAGCTTCAGCAATGTCTTCCAAGAAAGCACCATCGTTAGCCATGCTAACAAAAGTAGCTTCCTCAGCTTCGCTGAAAGTACGAGGAGTCTCACGCGCTGGAGTAGGAGCAACGTGCTCGGTCAGTTGCATAGACAGCAGCTTACCCTGGATTTGCTTTGCAGAGAAAGCTCCACCCTCAAATGCTTCAGCAATCTGAGCATAAGTATAGGTTCCGCTGTTGTCAGTAACAAACTGCTGCAGAGTAGCTTCTTGCTCAGCAGTATACTTGCGAGAAGCCGCAGAAGCAGTTGATTCTACTTCAAATCCCATTTTGCGTAGCTTCGCTGCTACAGACTTAGGGGTTGTCTCAAGCTGCTCAGCAGCTTCACGAACCGTAGCTTGAGAAACCGGAGCTTCATCGCCTACGAATGATGTAAGAGCGTCAGTGCGCTCGTCAGTCCACTTAGGAAGTGCCATTAATTCACCTCAAATTATATCAAAAAGATTGTTAGAAATAGAGACACCATTGTCTCTGGCTTTTTTAGTTTTTGCGGATTCCATCCCGCTTTCGTTGAGCAGTATAGTTACATCCTTTGTAATGCTAGTTTTTACACTATAGCCCGCACCTACTAGAAGTTTCTCAGCTTCTGCTTTTGTTTTTACTGAACTCAATCGTCCAGTAATACAAACAACTCCTCTCGCTTCAGAAGAAACAGCCTTAGCTTGTGTCTCAAAAGAAAAGGGCAGAAAATGAAATCCATCCAGATATTCCTCATAGTACCAATCCATGAGATTTTCGGTAGCCTTTGGGCCTAGTCCTGCTTCAATACAGACTGCCGTAGAAAGATCGCTAATATGCGAGATTGCCCCACAAACCTTTTCTGCGGCTGTTTTTCCGATCAACGGAATAGAAAACGCTGGCAACAAATCCTGTAGCGTTGCGCTACGAGACGCTTGGATTTCAGCATACAGTTTAGCTGCAAGCCTTTCAGAACCTAGAGCAGATGCTATGTAGTCTTCGGTCAGGTCATATATCTGGAGAATGCCAGTCAAGCCTAACCGTTCAATAGCTTTTGGCCCTAAGCCCTTGATTTTCAGCACTTTAGCAAAGTTCTCAACACGCTGTGTTGCTTGACCCTTGCAGGATACATTCATACAAAAAAGAAGGTCTTTTTTCCAAACCAGATCAGAGTCGCAGCTTGGGCAATTAGTTGGGGCTTCAATTTTCAAGAATTTGTATCTCCACTGAAAGAATATATATTATAAGTGATTTGACCTACATTGTCAAGAATTATTTTTTTGATGGTACAGCTAGAATTATTTCCTTTTTTATTTGAAAGCACTCTGTATGTCCGCCAAATTTTTTCTTCGGTTTATAGTGGTACTTTTGGAACTCTTTATGCAAAGCCTGCTCCAGGCACCAACAATTGTAAATAGTATCGTGATAAGTCTTCTGGATACGAATATCATAGCCGTTAAAGCCTCGACTTCTCTTTAATACGTTTTTCCAGTTCTTACCCTGAGCGATTCCTATCTTTAGACATTCTCGCTCATTTGTTTCTCTATCAACCAGAATGACGCAATAGAGAACTCCATCTTTGTCTTTTTCCTCTGGATGATTTTTGAAATAGGTATAATTATAAACCCCAGTCATTAGTAGGCCCTGGAAATATTACTACATTATCTGGAATATCCCGCTTTTCGACTGGTTCTTCGTGTACTAAGACAGCCATCTCTCCGATGGAAACATCCTCGGAGAGAGACTGAATGAGATCTTCTTCCTTACAGTTAGTAAGAATTTCTATCCACTTATCGAGGGTAGCTTCCCGTAACTCTGGAGTAAGAAGAAAGAAAGGTGCATTGACCGACACAGCAGGACGAAAGTCCTCTTTTGTCGATACAATGCCCAAAAAAGCTAGTACATTATCTTGTTCAAAGTCCATCTACTCTCCTCAAAATCTTGGGGATAATTTCCCCAGACCGGATGATTTCAACATCACAACCAATCTCTAAATTCATGCTCTGAATAAAAGCAAAGTTGTGTAGAGTTGCACGAGATACCATAGCATCATCTACAAGCACAGGCTCAAGAATTGCTACTGGTGTAACTACTCCGGACTTTCCTACATTCCACTCAACTTTAAGTAGCTTTGTCACTACCCCTTCTTTTTGTTCTTTTAGTGCATATGCGCCACGAGGATGTCGGGCAGTGTATCCGAGATTCGTAAACTCTTCAACATTATCTATACGAAATACTTTACCGTCATGAGGATACTCATTCCAGTCATTGTCCAAAACTGTACTAAAACCCTGCTGTGTGAGGGCTGTCATACAGGATGACCAACGATCGTGTAAGTACGGATAGATGTCATACGCAATAAAATTAAGTGGTCGAGAGCGAAATTCCTCTATATCTTTGAGATTCAGAGAACCCGAAGCCAGATTTCTGGCGTTGGGCAATGTGCGAGGGCACACAACTTCGCCTGTAATTTGAACTATACCAGCTAGTTCAATACTCGTAGGTACAAGATAAGACACTTTCTCTGTAATGTCTATGCCAGCTACACCATCACCTCGTGTGAGGGCGTACAAGAGTTTTCCATCCCTATAAAGGATAGAGATTGCAGCTCCATCGAGTTTTGGAGTTACAACTACTGGGCCAGTAGACACATCGAAAGGAGAGTCCTCTCCCTGATATACCTTCTGTAGACTATACATTCTTTTATAATGCTCATGCCTAGAGCCTGTCTCATAGCCAACTTGCAGGTAATTCTGCTCCTGGGCTAAGCGATCGAACTCTTCGTCACTCATTATAGGCTCACCCTCGTAGTAAGCCTTTGATGCTTTATCAAGTAATTCTTTCATTAAAGTTCCTGATGAAAAATACTATTATAAGGCAAAGAGCAAGGAAAGTCAAGTTTATTTTTGGTAACAGTCACGAATAACTTCCGAAAAATATTCCTCAATAATTTCCTTACTCTCTGCAAGAGAAAGTATCTCTGACATAGCACTAAACAGTTCTTTTGAAGTATCAATGCCTAAGGGCATATGAACACCCTTATTTGTCGGCTTCCATTCTTCGTCAAAGTCTTGATAGTATTCCCTAAAGTGTAAATACTCCACTCCTCTGAACTCTGAAACGGTCATCCGAAATTGCTTATGATCTTCCTGAAAGATTATTCGAGAGTATACTTCTTCAGACATTTGGGTCATTCCTCAGGATTTTGGCCAAAGGAACTACTGACTTTACTCTGTCTGTTTTCATAAGTCTATAAGAATCAGTATCCCAGCAGAACATCAGAAGAGTATCTTCTGTCTCTTTTGCCCTATTATTCTTCTCTTGAATATAAGGCGTAGAGAAATCCAAAGTACAGATATTGTACTTTGTCTTATTCGACTGTGCGCTCTTATAGGTTATAACAGCATCTCCAGCATCTTCTAAACGCTTTCGCAGTTCTTCTTTTTTCACATCTTACTCCAACAGCTTAGTAAGAAACCTCTTTCTTCGCGGCTATTTTGGTAAGAATTTTAGATGCAGGAGAGCCAGGCGGCGAGAGCCGCCCAGCTTTCGTGTTACTGGTTTATTTCATTAATCATGTTAGTGAAATAAAGAGCAGCTTTACCTGTAAGTTTAGATACAATATCTTCGTCTACAGTTTGTCCCGCATCTTGAATAGCGGAAGTGAGTTGCTCGACAGCAGCGGCTTTTGATACTCGTGTACCGCCACCAGTGCTACCAGAAGATTTTGCACTTGCAGTTGGAGCCTTCTTAACGTAGACTTCTGCTTTAGTCAGAATCATACGAACACCGTTAGGGCTTTCGTCCAATTCTTCTGCAATGTCTTTTACAATATCAGCACTGTTTTCTGGTGTAGGCTCCGCTGCCAGATATGCGTCTACTGCTGCTTGTCGCTTGTCATCATCCCAAGCCATATAAATTACTCCTTAAAGAGATGGGTTATTACCGCTTTTTTATACACTTCAGGTTTGAAAATGAAGATAACAAAAAACATCGGTGAGAATAAAAATGTTCCAATAAAAATAACTCCTAAATAAACTAACCAATCAAGGAACGAACCAAGAGTTTTAACTGCTACTGCATACTGCCAAGTTCTGAAAGTGATTGCTGTAGCAGTGATTAGGCTAAATAGAAAATACCATAGTAAAATATCACGAACCAAGAGTTACTCCGTATTCTTCTAAATGGGACAGCTTACCAAGATCATAAGCTGCTGAAGAAGCATAGAAGCCTCCTTTCGTATATCCTTCAGTTTCCTCAAAGATATACAAGTCATAGCAAGGCGTACCATACTTGGGGACATACTTGTTATCATCTAGTCTTTTCAAAATTTTACCTGGCTTATGATAATAAGCTGACCAGACAACTTCCCCTACTGCAAATTCTTCTGAAACACACTCATCGGGTAAATACTCTACTGAGTGCTTCTCTTCTCCAACAGCTCTTGTCGGAACACCGACTTTTGCAATCAAAGATTTTACAAAAGCGTTTGATCTATAATTGGCCTTAGCTATGTTTGTAATAGAGACGCCTTCCATGTATGCTTCGATAATGTATCGCATCTCGTCTTTAGAAGCAGGCTGTCCGCGTTTTTTCGCTTTCATCCTTTTTGCTAAGTCCTGCTGTTCCTCAAATCCTTCTATAATCCTGTTAAGACGAGTTGTATTATAGGCGATATTTAGGATTTCGCAGGCTTGTTTTTTAGTTATAGCAGGTGAAGAACTTAGCAACGTAATAACTTTACGGATATTATTGTCACTTAAGTTCTCATGGTCTTTTTTCTTAACTCGTGCCATCGTTCACCTCAACTGTAAAAATACTATTATAATGGATATACCAAAATAAGTCAAGATTTATTTTAAGCTGACACTTTATCAAATTCGCACAACTCTGTCCACTTAAGAACAATCTCTGTGTGATAGTGCATATCTCTGAGGATATGCTTTGGTTTAACATTATATCTCTTCGCTAGAGGTATAACTTCGTTCTGAAAGCTCTCCCAGGGTAGATTTCTAGGCAATCCCTTTCTTAGCTGCACAAGATCCCCATAATATTTTTTAGCAAACATGGGGTTTGTTCTCAGTTTTGTTTTTAATCTAATCCTTCGTAACAATTTTTTTCTCCTATCTAAAACAGTACATATTTTAGATCCTTTCTGACAATATGTCAAGAAATATTTAACTCTTTAATGTCTCCATTAAATCCTTGATAATTATAGTTTTCTGGCAACCATTGAGCTATTTTTTCTATATCGCCTCTATCATTGTTCAAGTGCGGCAGATCAAAATTATCAGCTTCCGCTACTACAGTAATATTATATCCACACTGTTTAATTATAGATTTATTGCAATTATACCTGGCCAAAACTAAATTATACATTACTAGCCCTGCATTCCATAGTGTGAGATGTCCCCCAACTATTTCGTGTTTTAATGGGGGTACAGTTATTGCTATTTTATTACCAGGTCTTTGTATATCTCGACAATAACTTAAAAATTGATTAACATTCTTAACATGCTCTAATACGTGAGAACACCATATTAAATCGTAGAAAGTGTCTATTCCCGAGGAACACCAATCTTCAAAAGTAGTATTTATAGCTTTAGCATATTCTCCAGAAGAATCTAACGAAGTTACATTTTTACCTGCTTGTCTTAGTTTTTCGGAATGTCTGCCTCTGCCACAACCTATATCTACAACAGTTCTAAAATCAAGAGATTGCAAAACATATTCTAATGCAGAATCTCCTATCTCTGCTGTTTCATCCCACACATACTTATTCATATAGTTTCCAATTATTATTTTCTATTATTTTCAAGCAAAGCTCTTTTTCTTTTTTCCAATCGTGTGGGCCATATCCTACATAATTACTATAGTGACTTTTTGGCTCCTCTCTCCAATTGAATCCAAAAATAGATAAGGAAGGCGCCTTTTCATCCAAATAATGAAGGACTCTAGTACCTACACTGACTCTGTCCAGTCCTATGTCTAGTATAGGCAAACTATTTTTACAATTACATTTTTCTCTGCCCAGAGGGGAAGTATGCACTGATAATTCATGGCCTATAACTTCTTGTAGTCCCTGATTGGTACAGGAGTTTATAAAAATAATATCAGTCTTGTTTCCTCTCAGACTGCCTAAGTTTTTTAAAGTATTGAACCTGGCTACGAAAGAGTGTGAATCTATCAAATCGGAATAATCTTTAGTAAAATTAGCGTTTCCTACAATACAATCTATTTTTAAGAAATCTATCATGTGACTTGAAATACAGCGCCAAAGAGTCCGTGTTTAGCAATAAGATCGGCAGATCTTCCCCATTCTTTGAAAGCTAAGTACTCCCCCTCTTCCCATTTATCATAGATGCCAGAATCCGTCCAGTCACAATACTCATCAAAGCAAATGATAGTTCCTGAAACTATTTTGTTATCTAAGGATTCTAATATACACTTTGTTGATGAATACAAGTCTACGTCAATATGTAAAAAAGATATATCAGATCCATTTCCTAGTAGCCAAGGAGCTAACGAGTCGTTGAAGAAGCCTTCAATTAAGGTTACGTTATCTCTTACTGTAGGGAGTTTGTCTAGAGTGAAGTGGCCTTTTTTATATACGGTGTCTCCTCTTTCCCAATCTTCCGGGAGACCTTTGAAACTATCAAAACCATAAACTCTTTCTGGCTTTATAAGATCAGCTATAAAATTTATCGAGTTGCCTTGATAAACTCCAAATTCTAAGTAGGTACCAGGTATACAGGCCTGTCCCACAGCAAACCTTATCCCATCAAATCTGTCATCAAATATCATGCAAACTCTCAAACATCTTATTTATCTTATTTTTAGCCCAGTCTATATAATCTTCTCTACTATTTATATCTGAAAACTGAGACTCAGTTTTCCATCTCACCCCAGATCCAGGCAAAACCTCGGTTACTTCTATTCCCAGAAGATTCGCGGCTATTATACCATGAAAACTTTCTGAAGAGACAGACTTGCATTCTACTAGACCGTCTAAAAAACTGTCAGCAGGCTGCAGGGTTTTAAGGCCTCCGTTATGCCTTATGTCTTTATGTTTAGTGCCAGTACCTTTAGGCAGATTATTCAGCCTTTTAGAAGTATATATTATATCAGGTACTAAATCACATTTTAAGTTTTTAGCACTAATAGACTCTCTGGCAGATACGTACTTAAATGCTTTTGTTGATGTGGTATTTTTTTCAAAAACTGTGTTTATGAGTATTGCATTGTAATATTTAGAAATATCTGAAATGTCCCTTCGTCTATCGTGATGAAAGGATCCCTCTCCATTTACAATTACTAAATCTGCTTTATCTAGTAGTGCGTTTCTAGGCTCTTTATCAGTTAGTTTTACGGTTCCCACTAATTCTATGCCTACTCTATCTAACTGTTCTTTGAAAGTCTCCATTACTAGCTGACAGCCAAAGTGGGGCCTTTGTGGTAAATAACAGTCATTGTAAATAGCTACTTTCATATAAACTTCTCAATATTTGAATCGTAAGCTTCGCTTGGAGGTATTAATTTATATCTATGGTACTTTATTGTGCTTTTTTCAAACTTTTGAGGATTTCCATTAGCCTCTTTCCAAAGTCTCTGAAAGCATAGACGAGTGGATATAAAAGCCGATGTTCTTATAAATCTCAGTTCTCTTCCTTGATTTAAGGCTCTGTCTAGTTCAACTTTAGTACACCTATCATAAGGAACCCAACTAGATAAGTTCGCTACTCCAATTATATCAGTAGATCCATCGAAACTATCTACTTCCTTCCAAAACTCTTGACCAAGATACTTTACATCATCATTTATAAAAGTAAAAGTATCTTCTTCCGGAAAATAGCTCAAACCCACAGAGTACATTCCTATATCTCTTTCACGACTATTTTCTGTTAGTACAGCATTTTCATAGTCTCCACCATTAAAAATTCTTATAGGAGTGTGTTTTTCTGGAATTAAAGAACAAACGTAATCCATTTTTTCTTTAGTATGCCCTACTATTACTAATTTCATTCTCTAAAGTTTCCAATAGATCTGCTTTCTCAAAGCAAGTGAGGGCAGAATTTGGTGTACAGTTTATTACCAACTGCTTTATTTCAGGTTGTATTGTATCAAAGTTTTTTGCAAAACTCGCATAAGGACTGTTACTATTTAATGGTCTAGGGTGGTCTCCAAAAAAGTGTTTTTTATTGCCCACTTTTTGCATATTGTACCCTACTAGAATGAACTTCTTTCCTCCCATAAGAAAAGCTATGTTAAGTGCTTGATACCCTGAATTACTACCGTAGTGTATAAGGTTTGAATCAAGACTAAATGCTTTCTCATGCTTCCCTGCTGTCCAGTTAAGATTAAACTGTTCAGACGATTTTTTATCCTGGGTCCAGGACGAAAGGTCTGGGCACTTTTGTCGAAAATCTGGGCCCCAAGCCACCCACCACTTATTATCACAAGCGTAGTGCTCATCAAGAAAGTCAATAATTTTATAAGAGTCGTTTATACCAAAGATTACGAACTTATCTTTGTACGGTCGAATAGTTTCTACTACTTCTTTTGTAAGAGATGGCCCTGTAGCGCATAGAATAAAAGTCTTATTCTTATACTTCTGTTCAATCACTTCTTCGCCTTTATAAGTCCTATAGCTGACCTTACGCCAAAAGATGCTCCTACAATGATTGATAGTGTATACTGATACCAAGCAGGTGTGGTTTCTAGTACAGCGAACCCATCTTTTACATACTGTACTGTACTTGGAAAGAAACAAAGAATCAAAGGAACACTAAAAAGTATTGTGAGCCATTCATCTTTCCAGGATTGACCGCTATTCGCAGCCATAATTTTTTCCCAGTCTGCTTGGCTTTCGGCAGCTTTTATCATTACTGCGGCTTCAGCTTGAGCTTTGGCTTTGATTTTAGCGTTACGCCCATCGAGCCAACTTGAAGCTATATCAGTTATACCTCTAATTGCTAGTCCTAACATTTTTTCTCCTATCTGGCAATCCTGGGGTGTATTCTGTTCTACCGTTTACTTTGTTACTCGTAAGAACTTCGTTTCTATTATCATCTAAACTGTAGGAACAGTGAACCCAACCCGATAATCTATTTCCTTGCTCATAAAATTCTAGAATAAGTTGATCAAACTCACAGTTATGAGAAATCCAGTGAGCTAAATCTAAGTTATCACATTTAATTGCTTCAAAATCTGCTGCACAGCCTGTGCGGTGTTGAGAGTTTGCACTCCCTCCTATAAGAGCATTGAGCGTGTCACAACGATACCCACTCGATATGCGTATTCTTCCTAGCTTATTACGAGCTGGTTGAAGTACGTTTTCCGTAAGAGCTATAATATTGGGTATGTATAGCAGAGGCACAGTATTATCTATGCCAAGACGGGTAGCCGTTTGACTTCTTGAGAACTCTATAAGGGAGAAGTTTTCTGAGATTTTCATGCGTTTCCTTAAGCATGGTTTGAGTACATAGGTGATATTATATCAAAGTAGACCAATGCGGTCAAGAAATATTTTTGCCCTGGTCTCCACCTTAAAAATAGTTGTTGACACCCAAGCTTATATTGTAATATAATATACCCATATTGTAAAGAAGGAGCTGTAAATGATTAACGATTATCAACACTTTGTACTTAGTACAACTAGCAACGAGTCTAAAGACCTAGATGCCTTTATGAGAAAGGTTCATGCTATTGATACTGATACAATGTTCAACATCCCACTTTTGCTTACCGCGATAGTCGGTATGTCTAGTGAGATGGGAGAATTTTCTGAGATTGTAAAGAAGATTATATTTCAGGGTAAACCTCTTACTAGCGACGAACACTATCATATGAAACGAGAACTTGGCGATATTTGCTGGTATCTTGCAAATGCTTGTACCGCTCTTGGCTATAGCTTTGATGATGTTCTCAAAGAGAATATTAACAAACTTGAAAAGCGATACCCAAATGGCTTTGAAGTAGTACGAAGCGAAAATCGAGCTGCGGGTGACATTTGAAATTTATAGTTGAGGTAGAAGCAAACTCACTCTGTAGAGCGAAAACAATGGCTCGGCGCATCGTCGCCGAGTGGTCGCATAAGAATGACCAAATTGTCTACCTCACTAGAATTTCTGCAGGAACCGTATCGGGAAACAAGAAAAGAGTAACTTTAGAAGCGCAGGGCGAAGGAGACCCAATATATTTATCGTCGGAAGCATGAATTATACAACTAGCGGCAGGAGAAAAAAGAAGTTGCCGAGGAAAAAGTCCAGGCAAATGAGCAAAGATGTATACACACCTCCAACCCGCACGGCAAGAAGAGAAACGCCAGACTATCCATCTTTTGATAGTGGCGGCATAAATGTCTCGAAAGTAGATAGGCCAAAGAGTAATCACACGGTAGCTCCTGCTTATAACAAAGGAGCCTACCAGCTTATCTCAAAGAGTAATATTAAGGACATAGGAAAATGAACCTTGAAAAAGAAGTAGAAAGCATCGTAATGGCAATGTGGGGAGAACCCGAAGAAGAAGTTGCTAGAGAATGTATGGTGAGATTTAACATCAGCTTTGAACAGGCGAAAGAACTTGTCTTGTTTGCTATTCAAGAAGAAGTAGCAAGAGAGGAGTATTATGAGCCGAGCGAGGCAGACGAATGGGCGGATTTTGATCCTTACTGTTAACCTCCTAAAAATAGTTCTTGACTTATTAGGTGCTTTTATTTTATAATATAGATATCTTATGTTATAAGAATAAATCTACTAGCAAGCAATTTGCACAGTTTACAGATGGCTCCCGATAGATGTCAGACTTACAACCACAGTAAGCAATCTTCCCGTCTGTGGGGGTAGTACGGTAACCTTAGGCCGTACTACCCCCTACCCTTTTATAAAGGCTCAAAGCCAAGTCAATTATCGAGTAAATTATGTTTCAAAGAACTTTAACTGGAAATGTTACTGAGCTGGTAGCTGGTAACTCAGAAGGTACTGGCATTGCCGTTATTATAGATTCGGGCGCAACTTTTGAAGGAGCTACCCTAGACATTCGTTGGAGACAGAAAGGAAGTAGTGGAGCTTTTGCCTCTCTTGACAATACTCTTGTTGCGGGAGATCAACAGTCTTATCTGATTGGCCCTAACCTGGAAATCGCTGTGAGTGTTACCGGAGCCGGTTCTCCCGCCCCCAATATTCCTATATTTATTAACCGTCTATGAGCCTCAAAGCTACAATAAAGAGTGGAATAAAACGCGACTTGAAGCGAGGTCTTCGAGGCCGTGGTGGTGCCGGAATAACCATTCCTCTTTCTGGATCAATCGTGGTCGCTCAAGAAAGAGAATTAGGCGCTCCAAGTAACACAGATATGTTTTGGGTGGATACTTTCGACAATGGTAATTATGCCCTAAGAATATATGAAGCTAATGATCAATTTCAGGATAGACCTTTTATTACGTCTTATGATATAACAGGAATCTCTGCCGCCGGCGCGCCCATTACCTATTCACTAGCTACCGGTACTTCGGGTTTGCAAACTTTTCAAGTTGCTAATAATGGCTTAGACATATTTGCTATCACGCAAAGTGGAACAGCTGATGATATATTCCGATTCCGATTAAATACTGCGTATGACGTCAATTCAGGTACTAACCGTACGAATCTTAATAACGGCTACACTACCGCTGCTGCTGGATTTGCTTTAGATCTAGTGGAAGGCCAAAAATTTCTTGTACTCAGTAGGGGCGGTACAGGAGGAGTAAGCTTTGGTGCGAACCACCAGCTAGCAAATCCTTTCGATACTACAGTGTCTTTGACTTCAATTACGCCCACCTCTTACGTTTTGCCAGCTAAAGCCGTAGCGCCTGAAAATAGGTTATTTGCAGTAGATGTGGCAGGAAATTACGCAATTGTTGGTTACAAATTCTCTGGTGATGCTTATCACGAATTTGATGTTTACGAAATGTCTACTCCGTGGGACGCAAATACCGCTTCACTTGTAAACACTGTACAATTGGGACACAGCGAGATAGACCCCGCGGCGACTACTCAGCTTACTATTCATTCTATTCAAATAATTCCAGAGCGAAATGAGTTCTATATCTGCTCCAGCTATACTGCAGCCGTAAATACAAGGCTAAGAAAATTTACTTATGGATAAACTATGGAAGAAACAGCACCTCGAGTAAATACAGTAACCATCGAACTTGAAGAGTATGCACACTTACTCAACAATCAACATCTTCTCGATGCAAAAGAAGAGAATCTGAGTAGATGGAAGGATTATGCTCGTACTGTTGACTCCTGGCGAATCTTTCCTCGACTTTTTATTGGTACTTACATTTATTTATTCTATGAAAGTACAATGTGGTTTATGGCTCTCGAAGAACCAAATACCTCACAGGCTGGGCTTATCTCAGTGATTGTGGGCGCGGGAGCTGTTTGGTTTGGACACTATGTAAATAGTGGCAAACATGATTAGCGTTGCACTTGCTTTCGATCTTATTTGTCTTGCTACGAACATTTACTTTGAAGCGAGAGGAGAAGACCTGAGAGGGCAACTTGCAGTTGCAGAAGTTACACTGAACAGAGTACACAGTGATAAATACCCTGATAGTATCTGTGCAGTAGTATTAGACGCTCGCAGAAGTCGTGCGAGTTTTCCGTATAGACATCAATGTCAATTTAGTTGGCAGTGTGACGGAAAAAGAGAGCACATTCGAGATGTCAAGGCTTGGCAGGAAGCCTATACTGTAGCCTACTCCATGCTACATATAGCCAAACCAAACTTGGTCGGTGATTCGTTACATTACCATGCAGAGAGAGTTGCCCCGAAGTGGGCAAACCACATGAGGTATGTAACGCAAATCGGAGATCATGTTTTTTATGAGCCAAGCAAGTAATATAAGTAAGGAGAAAATATGAAAAAAGCACTAGCACTAGCAATAGCACTTCCAGCTTTAGGTTTCGCACAGGAGCCTACTTATACTGATGGAGTTGCTGATATAATTAATAATAACTGTGTAACCTGCCACCGTCCAGGCGGTGTAGGCCCTATGAGTTTTGAAACTTATGAACAAGTAAGGCCCTGGGCTCCACTTATACAAATGAGAGTAGCGAATCGAGAAATGCCGCCTTATGCCTATGACCAGCACATTGGCATACAGGATCTCGAAGGCGACTGGAGACTCTCGCAAGAACAGATTGATACTATTGTAGCTTGGGTAAATGCAGGCTCGCCTTATGGTGATACTGATGTGGTACCCCAACTACCGGACATTCCAGACCCTGACCAATGGAGATTTTCTCCGCTTTTTGGTCAACCTGACACAATAGTTGCTTCTAGCCCTTATGACATTCCCGCGAATGGAAACGATTTATGGAGCAAAGAGATTGTAGATTCTGGAGTAACAGAAAATAGATGTATTAAAGCTGTGCAAGTAAAACCTCGTGGTGATGCGGCAGCCGTAGTACACCACGCTAACTCTAGCTTTCTCACAGAAGAGGGCCGAGAAGGTCAGCTCACCGAGTATGCAATGGGTAAATGGGGAGAGATTGTCCCCGCTGGCGTTTGTCGTACATTTCCCGCTAATGCACAAGTATTATGGGACATCCACATGTTCCCAGGTGGTGTAGGTGCAACAGCGAATGGAGACATGATTGAAGACAACGTTGTGGAAATTGGTATCTGGTTTCATGAAGATGAGTCAGATCTTAACTACAAGCAAGACCTAGCACTGTATCCTATGAGAATCGGATATGAGAACGGTCATCTTGTAATTCCTCCTCACGGCTATACGATGACTCAGGGCTTTCATAGCTTTGACCATCCCGTCCGTATTGATAGTTTTCAACCTCACGGACACCTGCGTATGAATGCAGCAAGTTTAGAAATCTACTATCCTGATACTGGTAGGACAGAAGCAATTAGTCAGATTTCGAATTGGTCTGCAACTTGGCACCACAGCCACATATATGCAGAAGACGTAGCTCCTCTACTGCCGACTGGAGCCGTTTTAGTAATCAAACAGTGGTATGACAATACTGCTGATAACCCTAACAATCCCGACCCTGATCAGTGGGTGTACGACGGTAGTCGAACGGGTGATGAGATGTCTCATGCGTGGATTGCAGTTACCCACTTGGATGAAGAGGGATACGATAATATAATGGCAGAAAGAAATGAAAAGGATATTGGTACTGACTAGTGCCTTGTTGGTGGGTTGTGCAGATACACAGCCTAGAAGTTACTTGCATGATTATGATGCAGCGAGACCCCGAAGTAGACTAGAGTTTAATTGGATGCCCAATAACTTACTCTGGCAACACAATGTAAGAGATTGTAGAAGTCAACCTCAGTGTAATACTGCTGAGTTATTTAGGAGAACATAATGGATCCTGAAAATAAACTCGATAGATTGATTTTGAACTCTCTTATTTTGATTGCCAGTGGAATTGGTTTTATTTTTCTCGGGCTCTCTACCTACATCAGCTAAGCTATAAAGCCCCTTCACTGGGGCTTTATACACTGGGAGAAAAGTATGTGGAATTGGTTAAGACAATGGTGGTGGCCAAAGGAGTTTTTTCCGCCGATGAGTAAATCAGATTTATACAAGTGGGCCTGGAGGAATCATCGACTCACACTGAATCCAGATGATACTCTTGAGGATATGATCGCTCAAATGAACCATGACCAGATTGAAGATTTGGGAAGAAAAGTCTACAAGATAGAACTTGATAGACGTATGTCTCGTGGTAATATGATAAAAGACTTGAAGTCTAAGGTAAGAACTTTATGAAAAAAGATTTGATTGGACGTTTGGATGAAGTCCATCATGGAATAGAGGTTTTTCTTCGGGAAAACCCAGGATGGGAAGATGCGTATTTTTCCTGCGATAAGGCAGGAATTTACGCTACCCGTATAAATTACGAAACAGTTTCTGGGATAGCACAAGATATCCCAGTAGTTGATGTTCGTACTGTCTTTGAGGTAGGTAATATTTCTTGACTTATTATCTGCCTCCGAGTATAATATATCTTCACTGGAGGAAAATATGTCAAATATTGTTAATTTTGCTGAAAAGAGTGGCCTTACTGAACTGAAAGAATTACGGCAAGCCCTCGATACAGCTTATGATAGTGTCAACGAGCAGTATTCAAAAGTTTTACAAATCGAAGCAAAACTAAAAGACTTACAGGCACTTTACGATATACATTTACACTCTCTGGGTAAGAAGATTGGATATGCAAATATTCCAGATGATTACTTAGATTATGCAACTATTACTGAAGATCCGCTCGATCTAGGACAGATTCATTGAACTTATTTATTTTAGATAATGATTTACAAAAGTGTGCAGAAGCTCACGTTGACTCTCATGTCGTGAAGATGCCGCTCGAAGTAGCGCAGATTCTTTGTACGAATTTTGCGCTCTACCACATTGGTATCGAAGCACCCAATCGTAAGATTGACAAAGACGAACATGCTAGGCTTCGTGAGTATGCACAACAACAAAGACCTCTTCCTCAGGAGCATCGCTTGGTTCCATACTTACCTGTAAGTGTGAATCATCCTTGTACTATCTGGGCTCGCAGCAGTAAGGCAAATTGGCTCTGGTGCGTAGATTATGCTTTCGCTCTGGAGAAAGAATATACTTATCGCTACGGTAAGCCAAGTTTGAAAGCTGTGGATGTGATTCGAGGGCTGGGTATGCCTGAGTTTGCTGAGGAGAACTTTACTCCTTTCGCTCAGGCAATGCCAGAGGATTACAAATGCAGTGATGCGATTAAGGCTTATCGAGGCTACTACTGTGGTGACAAAGTTCACCTGGCCAAGTGGAAGAATCGGGAGGAGCCATCATGGTGGAACGCTGCATAGAAAGTTTTGCTGTATCTCAAAAGACGCTGAATACTCGCTGGGATGAGCTACGGTATGATCTTAAGATGTTGATTCAGGGCAAAAAGCCTATACAACAAGAACTGGACTTAAGACCCCAGGAGGAGCAAGCGCGTGAATCGAGAGATCAATGACCAGCTTTTAGACTTGTTTGTGATAACTTCCGAAGAATGCGGGGAGCTTACACAGGCTTGTAGTAAGGTTCTTCGCAAGTTTAACGACTTCAAAAATATTGATGAAAAACATAAACAACGTATTCTGGAAGAGGCGGGTGATGTAGCCTGCATGATTGAGCTTCTCCAGGTCTATGGCGTCATTGACCAGTGGAATTTGAATGCTCGTATCTCTGAAAAAAGAAAAAAGATGAAGGCCTGGAGTGATTTAATTTCTTGACTTTTTTAGGTAAAACATCTATAATATACATACTGAGTAAACAGGGACGGATAAAGATTCGATAAGTTTTTAATGTGAGGTAAACAATATTCCTATCCTCACGCTCATCCCTTTTTAGATAGGAGAGATATTATGATTGCAAAATGTAACTGTAAACACGATTGGCAAGACCGCAAATATGGCAAAGGTAAGAGAGTTCATACTGAAGCCTCTGGTAAGAAAAGCGGCACTAAAAAGATTTCTTGCACTGTCTGCGGATCGCAGAAGTGATTTACGGGGGTCTTCCATTATTTCTGACATTCTGTAGCGTTCTGATTGTCTGTGATACAGCGATACACGTTATGATTCAGATGTATTTTGAAGGCCACCCGGCTTTTATTCAATGACGTAAGAGATAGGGCGTTTGGACGCGGGTTCAATTCCCGCCGCCTCCACCAAACACGTTATGGGGGCGTACTGGATTCGACAGACAACTGAAGGCTTACTGAGAATCGTCAGAGTAGACGTAAACACTAAAAATATAAACGCAAACGATGACGTTTATGCTCTAGCTGCTTAAAAGCTAGACGGGGTTCGGCGGAGCCTTGTTACCCAAGTCCGCCACTGAACTCTCCGAACGTCCGGTAGGTACGTTAACCTGCCCGTTCCACGGTAAAGCACGACAGCCTTTACCTCCTGCACATGGGGTGATAATGTGTCGCGGCCCCCTGCGATAAAGTGGGACAGCTTGCCCGAGCTGGTATGCGGGTGGTATGCGCCGAAACCATTGTCCTTAATTATTTTCGGCAGCGTTTTTGCAGAGTTCGCTTCGAGATAACTGCAAGGTGAACCAGGACTACCTGCATCTAGCTTAACTCCTGAGACCCCTCCTGAGCAAGAGGCTAAACTGCTCATTTTTTGTTGACATTTTTTATTCCAGGCCCCATAATATAGGAAATCGGAGGAAAAGATGACAAAATCTCAATTTGAAATACTCACCCACTACATTGGAATGCTTCAGGATGGCTGCTCAAAGGAGGATGCCATTGGCTTCATTATTCTCTCAGAATATGATAGAGAGGATATGCTTTGGCTTGTAAGACACGAGCTGTCTAACTCTTACGATGAAGGAAAGAGAGATGGCCTAGATGAAGCATACGATGAGATTGATAGCGAGAGTGGAGCTGGGATAAATTACGCTTGACATTTTTTGTTCGATGCTCTATAATATAGGAAATCGGAGAACAAAACAATGCGAAAGAAACGACTCAGAAAAGCTATTAACTGGTTCAAGGCTCAGAAAAATCTGGGCCATGTAACCATTCATCTGCGTCAGCTCAAAGGCGACGCGGAGTACGGATATGTAGACCATGTTGGCCCCTACGATTTCGACCTGTGGATAAATCCAAACATTCACAAGTCCGTACTCTCCTTGTTTTCAACTCTATTTCACGAACTCACTCATGTTGACCAGTTCTCAAAAGGTCGCCTAGCGTCTACTGAGAAAGGCTGGTTCTGGAATGGCGACTTATGCAAGTTGGCTTACGAGGAACAGCCCTGGGAGATTGAGGCAAATGCGGTCGAAGAGCCGCTAGCGAGGTTATATCTTGAGACTCGTTAAGTTTATACGACAAAGCGACAAAGGTGCGTGGTGTCTCGTCGAACTCGACGGGGCGCTTCGTGCTATTCTAAACAAAGATTTGGTATGGAAAGATGGAGAACTTTATGCAAGACGTACTTGACCAGGTGCTTCTTCTCGAAATGTGGCGAGAGGAGGATGAGAAAGTCTACACAGCGCAGATTACTTTTATGGACATGACAACAACGTCTGTCACGAATAAGTCCCCGCTGGTAGCAATTCACAAAGTAGTTGAAGATGCGGAGGAGATGCTGTCAAAACCAACATCTTGTTAATATGAGTTATTTTATTTTAGGTATTCTATTCGGTATCAACACTTTTCTTGTTTATAGAATGTTAAGTAATGATACTGATGAGGACGTGAGGGACTTGCTTGCCATGTCTCTCGGTGTTGGTATAATGTATTTAGTAACGAAGGTATTATAATGGTAGCAAGAGCTAGAAAAGAAACTGAAACTTATGAAGAGTATCGGGAGGCTTTGAAAGAAGAAGCAAAGCGTCCTGCAACTCTATGGCGATGGATTCATATGCACAAACTGCCAAAGCGTGTAGGTAATCGCTTTGTTGGTGAGCGTATGCTTCCCTACAGGAGAGAAAGATGAGAGAGACACTGTTAACGGCAATTGAGGCACATTTGGAAGGATGTATTAAACTTCACGAGGCAAACATCGAAGTATATTTGACGAATGCTGCGGGTATCGGTGAGCATTCTGATATTGTTGAAGCGATTGAATCCGAACTGGGTAAGATTGCAGAGTGTAGTGATAAACTGGAGGCGTTGGCTCGCTTTGAGTAAGAATGAGCAGATAAAAGAGCTGGGACGAGAACTCTCGGCTCTTATTATTTTGGATGCCCAGGTAACTGGGATTGCGAAAGAACACGCCGTGAGATTGTATGAACTTATCACGGGAGATGATTGGTCAGAGGTATTAAATGACGGTGAAAACGAGGGAGATTACGCATCGCTCCTTGCAGAGTGATACGTATCGAATTGAATACATTGTAGGTGGTGAGAAAGCTACTATCTATAGAAACGAGGGTGTAATGATGCACTTTCTAGTTGAACATACAGATGAACTTGTTAATCTACTTGATGAGCTTAGGCAATGTATAGGAAGGGACTTAAATGCTTGAATACTTAGTAAGATTCTACGAAGGAACTGCACGAGAGAGCCAGGTTTTTCTTGAGGTACCTTTCAGGGCGAGGAATGACCTGGCGGCTGATAAGTACAGAAAATTTATTGAGAGAGGTATCGAGAACGAGGGCGGGTATAACATTTGTACCCGAAAGGGGTACGAGGTTGATGACTGATATTGTAAACAAACCACCGCACTATCAACTGCGTGAAGGCTATGAGGTGTACGATCTACGCCAGGACTTAGCTCGAAAAACGGAAGAGATAGGTGTTCCAAACGATTGGTTTTCTGACTGGGACAGAGCCCTCGAATACCTACTGAGAATGTGGGAGAAAAACGAATTAGAAGATGCCAAGAAATCTCGCTGGTATCTCAACAAGCTTATAGAAAAGCTAGAGGGGCATGATATAGAGGAGTATAGGCGGGACGCTGTAAGTGCTTATGAAACAAAAATTTGGAACTTATAAATCGAAACGTGAAGAAGAACTTGGTGAGGAACTTAGGCATGAGAGCACAGCCTGGAGAATCTGGGCGAAAGCTCTAGGAGAAAAATCTGGTGAGACGGACAAAGAGTCGGACAAGATCGCTATGGTGCGAACTATTATCGTGGGTGTTAATTTTATCACTTGCCTTTTTATTGTATCAAATATTATACGAGGGTGGTTTTTTGGTTGAGGTAACCGTACTATGAAAGAAAGTGTAATGGCAGCTGTTGTAATCGTACTCGCTGTAATCGTTCCAATACTCTACATTTTGGTGGTGATATGACTTGCAGGCACAAAAACTGGGAAGAGATGGTAGTCAAAAGCTCGCAGAAGGAAATTAGCAAGAAATATTGCCTTGACTGCGGTGAGAGCATCATTGAGCGTCACAAGATTTTTGATAAGCGTACTAATAAATTTGTGACGGTTATCAAGTAATTCCATCAGGTGAGAAAAAAAGTTCTTGACTCTCACATAGTCAGTATGCTATAATTATTGTTATAGTTTTGACATGCAGTTTAATTAATTTATCGTTTACTTACTCCTTTCGGAGTAGATCCAAGAATAAATTGTTGTATAGCCCTCCTTAGGAGGATCGAAGACGTTAGTCCCGAGATCCTCGTCTAGGACGGTTCTACAAACAATAACTTATTCTGATCTACGACTTAGTCTCATAAAATTAACTTTGTTAATTTACGATATACCACTTCGGGAGAAGTCAAACTAAACAGTATCTGAACTTGAATAAAAAGGCCATCAAAGCTACTAA
>Ga0255751_10000414_pt1 | contig 39648 bp, 45 predicted proteins | sample 071ome_20_FD_179951 | JGI IMG/M metagenome (GOLD analysis project Ga0255751, IMG submission 179951) | Coastal salt marsh microbial communities from the Groves Creek Marsh, Skidaway Island, Georgia - 071412BT metaG (version 2) | ecosystem: Environmental > Aquatic > Marine > Intertidal zone >... | reverse complement strand
TGGTCAACCATTTGAATTAGAAAAGGAATAACAATGGCAGATGAATTTATAGAATATAAAGTCGAAGTTCGTTTTATGGCAAAAGATTTAGATGATGCAGAAAACTTTATTCATTCAATGAGTGGTGGAGATTGGATAGAACACTTAGAAACTACATCTGGACTTGATGTTGAGGAAACTAGAAAGAGAAAAGGAATAACAGTTGAAAGACATAATCCAGAAACTTGTGATGAGTGTATTGTTGCAAGAGAAAATAACGATATGGATAGACAAGGATATGAAAATTAATGGACTATCAATACTTTAGAAATAAACCAGTTCCTAAACTAAATCAACGAGATACAGTTGAGTGGGTATTAGTAACTGCTAGGCAAAGTGATGAACCATTAGTATCATCTAGCACATTTGTATATGACTTCGGTATTCCTAGAATATCGGCACACATATTTAATATGCGAGAGGACTTGTGGGAAATCGAAACAATCAAGAAAGGTAGAAAGCATTACTATAAGTTATTGCAAACACCTAGAGAAATATTAGAACAAGCAAAGACAGAAAGGTTATTCACATGAGTAATACAATTAGACACGATATACCAGTAAGAGAATATGGTATAAGAGTGTTTATTAAAACACCAAATCCTATTGACTTAACTGTTGTATGTGATGAAACACAATTCAATGCAAAAGTAAAAGAGTATCAACAAGACATTATTGATGATGTTGTTGAGCAAGTTAAGAAACAACTTGATGACATAGAGATTGGTAGTGGTATAGCAGTTATTGATAAGAGAGATGTTGATTGGGATTTAAAATAATGACAGACAGCTTGTGTTTCTGCTGTAATAAAATACCTAAAAATGACTTTTATATTATGGATAGTGTATTAGTTTGTTGTGATTATTGTCATGACAAATGTTTACCAAAAAAATGAGAAAGGAAACTGATGAGCGAAAAGCCAACAATAAGTGATACCGATTATGGTTTCAATGGATTGCTTAGAATATTTAATGAGCAAGAGATTGATATAACAGAGTGGGTATTTGAAAGACTAGACAAAGAACGTGGTGGAATATCTTTTAATCTACCTATGTGTCATGGAGAAATCTATTTGACATGGGGAGATTTATATAGAGCAGACATACAGTTTGTAAGGTCGCAGAAAAAGTATGATGAAGTATTAATGTTAGGACAACTGTACGAAATCATAAAAGAACTAGAGAAAACAAGACTTGACTTTAAGAAATCGTTAAGTGAAATGCTAAAGAACGCATTTAAAAGTGAGGAAGAATAATGGATAGTAAATGGAATAAGATAGTTAAGGGTTTGTTAAATGAGGAAGATTACTTAGAAAAACAAATCAAAGCATTTAGAAAGACCAGACTTACAGTAATAAAACAAATGCAAGAGGAACTTTCTATACAAGAGATTGCAAAACTTTTTAAGATATCAAGACAAAGAGTGTATAAAATAATAGAGAAAGGACAATAATGCCTAAGTTTAATTTAGATAATTACGAAACAGTAGAGGACAGACTTAAAGTATTCTGGACAGATAATCCAAATGGTCGTGTGTTTACAGAAGTAGTACACGAAACTGATGATGGAAGTTGTGTAACTATTAGAGCATTTGTATATAAAGATGAGAGCGACACAAATCCAGTAGCTACTGGTATAGCACAAGAAACTAAAGGACAGGGTGGTTTCGCAAATACTGATGCATGGGTAGAGAACTGCGAAACATCTGCTATTGGTAGAGCATTAGCTAACTGGAAATATCAAGGTAGCAACAAAGCAAGACCTAGCCGAGAGGAAATGTCTAAGGTAGGTAATCAAGATAACGTTGAAGTTACTAAGGTAAGAACACCTAGAACAACTAAAGCACAACAAGAACAGATGAATAAAGTTGTTGATGAAATGGTAGCCGAGCCAAAGACTACAACAGTAGCTAGTCAACTTAAAACTATCATGCAAACAATGGTAGATGATGAGAAAAAACTTGTTGAGTACCAACGTGAAGCCTACGTTAAATGTGTAAGCGAACACAACACACCAGAACAAGTTGAAAGTTGGAACGAAGAACACATGGATATATTCCTTAGTGAGTTTGAAAAGCAAATACCTAATGGAAGTATTGAAAACGTAAGTGAAGTTTTTGATACAGAGGAAATAACAGAAGGAGGTGATGACATGGGAGATGAATGGAAGAGCAATCCTGCAACAGAAAACCAACTCAAATGGTGTAAAGATATTGTTGCAAAAGCTACAGATAAAAACATTGAAGGACTATCCGAACTAAAAGAGTTGTGGAATGGTGGAAATATCAATGGACAAACTGCTAGTGATATCATATCTAACTGGAACGATAAGGTTAAGTAATGAGTGAACTAGAGCCAATAAGCTATAATGTGCAGAAGTTGGTTGAAAGATTACAGAAACGTTTTCCTGATTATGACTTCAACCAACCTGCAAAGCTAGATAGAAGATGTAAGAAAAGTTATACAGGTCAATGCCCAGTTGTAAAACATTCTAGTTACGCAACTGATATGGAGGGTAATGACTTCTGTATAAAGCAAATTAAAGTAGCACTTGAAGATAATCCTTATGCACATAATGTGATTACTTGTAATGCAATATTAAGAACTAAGCAAGAAAAAGAACTTGCAGAGAAAGGAAACTTTTAATGCCAAATATATTTGATGAGCCAAAGATGTTAAAAGCGTGGGCAATAAAGTTAGCTAATGCTTGTGGTGGACAAAAGGTAGAGAAAACTATGTTTCTTACAAAGTTAAACACTAAAAGAATTGGAGAACTGTTAGATGAATTTGTTAATGACCACAACGACAACACTTTAAAGGTAGCTGAACAGCTTGGACAGATAGAGAAAACAGAGGAAGAGTAATGTCATTTGATAGTGGAGATGTAATAACATATTGTTACGATTGTTTGACTTACAAGTGTTGTTCGGTACAGAAAAATGATAAATCACAATGCTGTAGTAAGCTAACGTGTGATGAATATAGGGAGATAAAATGAGTAGTCCAGATGCAAAAGATTATCCTGTTTGTGTAAAGTGTAATCAAGTACCAGAGATACCATTAGATACAAAAGACACCTGTTATGACTGTAACAGAGGAAACATTTAAAGCAGTTCTAAGTTAGCCCAACCTTTATTGTTAACTGTGAAAGTGAGAACAGCAGGGTGCGACCATAGTCCAGACCTTTCTGTAAAATCAATAGACTTATCTAAACTTGGAGATTGAAACCAAGCACGATTACCTTGATACTTACTACGCAAATGGTGGTAATGTCCTGTTACTAATATCTCTGCCTGTCCACTAGGTAGGTGTCCATACATCTGACCTTTCCACCAATTCTCTATCTTAGCTTCTGGATTAGAGCCACCACCTGTCATATGACCATGTGTCCAAGCACAAGTCTTACCTTTAATTTTCATAACTTGATGAAATCCATCTGGTATTTCAACTGATACTTTTCCATATCGTTCTGGATTAGCATTCATAATCTCTTGACATATCTGCAAGTGCATTGTATCGCTGTTATCTAATCTATTTGTATAGACTTGACCTTTACTGGACCTAGACATTTCGCCATGATTACCTGGAACACCTGCAAGAACAAGTTTATCTGCTAAAGGTAAGAAGGTTTCAACAGTTTTCATAATCATAGAACGTGCAAGAGCATATTGTTCAATGAGAGAGAGCGAAACATTGAAGGGTTGACTGTCGTAAAAAGCTGCTGTACAGTTTTCTGTGAGGTCACCAAGTCCTATCATATAAATTTCATCTATCTCCACACCAATCCTACGCAAATCTTTTATACGATTAACTGCATCTTGTAAAGCAACATCATATCTTTTAATTGTATTCTCTACACCAAAATCTTTCTTACCTAATTGCCAATCTGCCATAAAGAATAAGAATGCTGTATCTCCACCTAGTGTTTTCTTTTTTATAGGTGGTTTTTTCTTAGCTTGTTTAAATAATTCTTGAAAATACTTGTCGTGTCCTGGATTTTTCTTTCGTACAACGCCTTTAAATGCGTAAAACGTTTCAGTTTTACCACCTTTTAGCTGAACATTCCACGAAGATGCACGTACAGAGCCTTCAATGTAATATAATTCAGGGTCAAATCCCCATTCTTTTAATATAGAATCGAACTTATTTCTGTAATCAGGGTCTATACCAACGTGAGTTATCTCACCTAGCCCTGTCTGTTCGTTGACTTCTAGTCCTGGTTGCCAACCTGATTTGTAAAAGTTATTACCCCATTCATCAGGTATAAGTTTTTTCTTTGTGATACTTTCCTCCTGTCAATATAAGTGTACAGGATTATTAGTAATATTTAATTATTTAGAAACTTTTTTTGGTTGTGGACTTACTTTCTTTTTAGCAAAAGATTTCAATACTGACAATACAGCAGCACCACCAGACAAAGCAGCAACTTCAAGTGTGCTTATATCTACTCCAAGTGCAGGTGTAATGACAAGTGTTGAAGCAAATGTTTCCACAAATGTCCATAGACATCTCTCCAATAAGTCTTTATATTCTTCACTCATTGTATTAGCTTTCCTAACTTTAACTTGTTTTCTATATTCTCTAGTTTAGCAATAATAATATCAAGTTTCTTTTGAAATGCTTGTGGATGTATCATATCTGGACCACTTGCATTTGATAAATCTTCTGCTGTTATGTTTGTAGATTTTTTTAGTGATTCAGTATCTACTTTATCCCATTCAATAATGAATTGTCGCCAAGCATCACCAGGACAAGATGTTTGTTTAAACGAAGAGTGTGGTCTTAGTTCTCCTTTGACCTGTGAGTAGAGCCACTTAACAGATTCAACAGCTTTATCTGAAGGTTTGTCGGTAGGTTTGCTACCACCAAGCCAACACACAGCAACATAATGCTTGTTATTGTAGTTAATTTCTTGCCTACTGTTGCCACCTTGTGCTGCACTTCTGTTTCCCCAACCTCTGCCTTCATAAATCTGTCCTGTATCTCCTACTAAAAAGTTATATGCTACATCATTCCAACCTCTGTCAACTTGATGTAGTCTTTGTATCTTCTTACATTGGTCCATCTCTGCTTGATTACCTATAGCTGTAGGATAAGCAGACCAATGTATTACTAGACCTTTTACTTCTCCTAGTTTACTAAACTTTGTCTTATTAGGTTTAGCACCCCAACTATCTCTACTAATAATATTCATAGTCTTAGATTACCTTCTGAACCATACTTACAATCGCATAAAGTAATATTAGTACCTGCATCATTCTTATAACTATTACAACCACAGGTCTTTCCCATTTCATCTATACATACCTTACACATACTTATATTTTATCCACCTATTTTAAATAATAGTTCAGTAAAGTTAGATTCTAACATATCTAATTCACTATTCATTTCCATAACCATAGCATCACAAGCGTTCTGATGTGATTTAATTTCTTCTATCGAGTTGAATACCCAACCAAATGCACTAATTACTATTGTTGCAATTATTGGAATGATTGTTTTTGTGTCTATTTTTAATGTTGCCATTGTTCTCCTACATTATGGCAGCAACAACAACACCACCTACTGCTACCAGTAATCCTAATACTTTATAAAATTCTGCTTTGTCTAATTTTTGGTCTAGCTTTTCTTCAATCTTTTCAAGTTTATCTAATATCATTTGATTTAATTCCTTCTGGGTATATCCATTACTTGATTTTGAAGTAGCCATTATGGAAGGTCATCCTCTGACATATAGATATCATCACTCCAGGAGTATGCTTTATCGTAGTAGTTACGATTTTCCCAATCCCAAGTGCTTAATCTTTTAAGAGATGATAGAATATCTTTTAAAAAAATACCTAATAAAAATCCAATTATGAAATCCATAAACAGGATTATAACATACGATTAGTAGGTAGGGTAATCTTTGTATAATTTAGGTTCAGTTTTATAGTTATGATGTTCATTAAGTATAAGATTTCCTTTTTCTAAATCATTTAATTTATATTCTTCATCAGTTCCTTCACGATATTCCATTTCAATATTTTCTTTTTTATAAATATGTAAATATATAAAAGGAGTACCTGCTTCAACAACACAATTAGAGTTTTCTATACTAATTGGAAAGTTTACAAATCCCCATTTGTCTGCTTCAACAATACCTGTTAATGCTTTTATGTCATTTCTAAAATGATAAAAAGGGTCTTGATACATAATGTTATATCCTTCAGGAACAAGTATTTTATATGGCATACCTATCTTTAGTATTTTGCCATCAGCAGTCATACCTATATCCATATCACCAACTTGTTGATGTATATGATTACCTAACAATTTTTCTTGATGCCAAGCATCTGGTGTAAACGCAGCATAAGTTACATCTTTGCCTTCATATTTTTCTGTTGATATATATAACTTACCCCATAAAGGCAAAACAATACCTTCACCAAAATAATCTTTTATTGCAGGACATTTTTTTGCAGTAACAAAATTATCAGTAGGCATTCCTAAATGTTGAGATTTCCAACTATCCTTATAACTACCAGGTTTTAATGATTTGTACCAATCAGGTAATATATCTTTAGCTTTTACAGGTGGATATAATCTAAGTAAATCTTCAAACTCTTTACTCTTTGGTATAATCGTGACTTTCACTTTGAATATACCCTCCTTTAAATTTACTGATAGTAATAAAACCTATCTTTCTAATAAACCTTTTTAATTTTTGGTCCATATATTTAAAGGTGTAGTTAAATTTTTCTTTTTTATAAGGTATTATGTAACACAAAGGTTCACCTTTTTTTATTAAAAATTCTTCTTTATCAGTAGTAATCATTAGTTGAATATTTAATTGTGTCATTTTATCTTGGTCAATAACACCATAAGTAGCATAATAATCTTGATTGAAATGCAAACTCATAGGAATATATCTAAGTGCATAGCCTTTAGGTAGTAAACAATGATATCTAGTAACAATTCTAAATACAGCTTTTATAGGTTTACCAGGCACATGATTTACAAATTGATTGTCATCATGGTGATGTACATCTACATTTGGGTGTGAGGCTTTTGCAAACCATTTATCTTGAAAATTATAAATATGAACATCACATGGTGATACTACAACATAAGTATCCTCATGGAAAATGTTTGCAAATGATGGACATCTTTTTGTTGTTTTTAAGTTAGGTACAATTTTACTTTGAAATACATTATGATTGTCAGGCATATCAATAGGTATATTTTTATACCATTCAGGAATAAAGTTTTTAGCAGGTTGAGGTCTGCTTTCTTCACTATCTATAAACTCATCTAAATCTGCAGTAAATAATATTTCCACCATAATTTAATTATACCTAAGCTGCGTTTAAGCTATAGAAATGTTTAACTTTTCCTTCTACAAAATTTGTTGTGCTAGGTCCAGTAACTGTATCATCAATAATAAATGTAGAACCTGCATAAAATAACATATCAAATGTAGAGAATGCACCACCACTACCAGTATCTGGTAATAAATCTATATCTTCATCAATAGGAAGGTTTCCAATAGTATCTATTACTAAAGAACCGCCTTCTTTGAGCATCATTAACATTGACATATAACATACTATAGCAGGTATAATTGCGATATGAAGAAATTAACTGTATTAGGTGATGGAATATCAAGTATGTTAGCAGTTAATTATTTCAATTATCACACAGATTGGGAGATAGAATGTTTAACAATACCTGGTATGTTGAAGTGGAATGTAGGTGTTAGTTGTGCTTTAGATACTCCATTCTCATTAAAGAACATAAACTATTTAGATATAGAAAACTTTAATGCAAATTTAAAGTTAGGTATATACAAAAAAAACTTCAATAATAAAGATTATTTTCAATCTTATGAATTATCTAATGCAAGTATTCAATTTAATTCTGTAGATTTTACAAATTATTTAAAAGAAATAAATAATATAACTTATAAAGAAGTACCTAATTATGATGACATTGATACAGATTTTTTATTTGATGCAGCAGGAATACCTAAATTAAATGATAATTACATAACAGTTGATAGCATACCTGTTAACAAAGCATTAGGAATAAGAGTTCCCCATGACCATGCACCTTTTATGTATACAGTAATAAAAGCTATGAATCATGGATATATTTCTATGATACCTACAGCTAAAGAATTATTTGTAACTTACATTCATAACTCTGATATATCTACTGAAGATGAAATATTAGAAGATTTGTCTAAAGAGTTTCCAGTAAGTACATATCAAGTTTTACCTTTTAAAAACTATTACAGAAAAATACCTTTTAAAGGTAATACTGTTTATGGTGGTAATAAAAATTTTTTTATAGAACCATTTGAAGGTACATCATTAACTGGTTTAAATTTAACACTTAGAGAAGCATATAACTTATGGACTAATAATCCTGTATTTAATGCAAATGTACTAAGAAATTATCTTGATGAAGCAATAGATATAGTAATGATGCACTATTTATCTAACAAAAATAAAGATACAAAATTTTGGAATTATGCTAATCAAAAAGCAACAGAACATTTTAAAACAAAAGTATCAAAAGATTTTAAAGACAGATATTTAAATTTAATTTCTCCACAAGTACAATACAAATTATCACACTTTTACAATCAAAGAATGTTTAAAGAAAATTTAGACTATTTAAATATTAAAGATGATTTATATAACTTCTTCAGGGAATGAAGTTCTACCATCTTCTTCATAAGTATTTTGCCATAATACACCTGTATTAGCATCAAACCATCTTGGATTTCCTTCTAGGTCAATACCAGGTGCTGTAAAAGAATTAGTACTAGGGTCATATTTTTGTCCTAATACTTCAGCATCATAACTATCTAATTCGTAATGATTATCTAAATCTGTAAATAATTGTTCTACGCCATCAACTACATCAATAACATTTGATTTTACTTCTTTTACTTCTACTACAACATTTGCTGCAGTTGTTACCATTATTGTTTTCATTACCAAAACTCCACTATCTCGCCATCAAAATGTGTTCCTGACCTAAAAGTAAGTGTAGTACCATTGTCAGTTAATTCCCAAGCAGAACCAAGACCATTTGAATTACCACCATTGTAATAATTAAGAACTATTGTTTTATTTATATCTACTGCTTGTGGCAATGTATATGGACTATCACCAGTAAGTATTTCCTGTAGTCTTTGTATTGATTTTACAGTTTCTCCCTGCCCTCTATAAATTCTATTTCTAGCCATTTGCATACTCCACTACATAAGTTGAACTATCGCCATCATTTACTTCGCTTTCACAACCACCACCATTATATAATCTTAATACTGTAGATGATGTTAATCCTGCAGAACAATTTGCATTACATCTACCATGTGCAGATTTAGGGTGATTAAAAACAATAGTGTGATTTAAATCTACTTCAGTTATTGTTTTATTTTTAGTACTTCTTGATGTTCCATCTGTAACTAATTGTATATTATTTATTATTGATGTGTGTTTTTGATTTCTTGCCATATTAATAATACTCCACTAATTCCCAAGATAAAGTAGGTTTTCTACCATTACCACCTGGTCCTGCTGAACCACCTGTATAATAATATATTTCTATTGTAGTGTCATCAATCAATCTTATTCTTGGTTGATTAAATGAACTTGACCAATAACTTGTTGATTGCCACGCATAAACTCCTCCCCATGCGTGTCTTGAAGCATTTGCATATAAAACACAGTTGTTCATATCAACTTGATTAACAGTAATTGTTTGAGTTGACCATGAGTTAGTACTACCCTGCGTAGCTAAGTATTGCCCTCTTTGTATATTTTTAATTCCTGAAGGTGGTTTAGATTGTGTTCTAGGCATTAGTAATACTCCACAACTTGAACATTAACTGTATTACCAGGAGTTCCATAATTATGACTTTGTCCATGTCTAATCCTTAAAGTTGTACTATTAATAAGATATCCACCTACAGTTTGTGTATCAAATCTCATCTGTGTGTCATTACCACCTGTATTGTATTGCCACCAATAACCTCGTTCACCATGACTTTGTATTATTACAAACGCTTTAGTAGTATCAACTGCACTAATAGTTACATCATGGTTAAGCAAAGCGTGTGAACCACCACCACCTGAACCTGTATCTTGACTTGCAGTAGTGGTATTAATACGCTGTATTGACTTAATCATTTGAGCATTTTTATCTGCTTCAGAATATCTTGCCATTAATTAATCCTTGTTATTTAAACTGATTCTTCAATTCCCCAAACATTTACAACTACACCAGTTGCATCAGAACTTTCAACTACAATGCTTCTTCCTGCTTCAAGAACAATGTTAGTTCTTTCAACAATGCCTTTAGCTTGTATTGTGCTGTCTAACTCTAATGTATCAGCAGTATCATAAGTACCATCTGTTTCATCAGGGATAGCTAAGTTAAATGTTTGAGAAGATGTTGAAATACTTGCAATGTTTACATTGACAACAGCTAATGTACTTGCAGGTACTGTATACACAACTAATGATGTACCAGTAGATGCTGAAGTAATTACTTCTTGTCCTAAGTGTCCACTTGCCATATTTTATCTCCTACTATCTTATTCTTTTACTATACTATGTTTTTTAATTCTATCCATTTAACATGAAAAATCCAGAAGCAGAACTTAAAGATGCACCACCACCACCTACTTGATTAGAGTATACTTTTTTTACTACTCCTGCATCTGCATCATATACTAAAAGTAAGTCAGTTTCACCATCTACTTCTATTGCAGTACCATCAGTAGCACCATTTATATCTACTTCTGATGCAGGTAAGTTAGTTAATGTATTAGTAGAACCACTAATACTTTTATTTGTAAAAGTTGTAGTAGAACTAGCTGTAGGTAAAACATCTACTCTATCGTGTACATCTTCAAACATTTCTCCAACAACTGCCATACGAATTACAACATCTGCGTTATGGTTAGGTGCAGATGAAGCATCCTCTGGTGTTCCATATCTACCTTCAATATCTCGAACTACAGTTGTAAAACTTGTACCATTTGCTGCAGTTACTTTAATAACTTCTCTTGCTGTAGCATTATCAGGGTCAACAACTAAATAAAAAGGTGTAGGTATTAGATTTGTACCATCATAAGTAGGTGCATTTTCAACTACACAACTTTCTACACTTTGTGGTAATCCACCTGTGCTAAGTACACTTTCGTAAAAGTTTGAAAAACTTACTTCTATATTTGCCATTTATCTCCTAAGCACCAAATCTTATAAATCCTAATGCGTTAATACCAAGTACTTGTACGCTTGTTACATCAGTAACAGTTGGTTGTCTAGTACCACGCACAGTTATTATAGCATACTGTGTTACGCTTCCTCTTTCAACATTAGAATTAATTGGATAACTAATTCTTTCTACTACACCTCTAATAATTTCATCAGGGTCGTATAATTCTAAAGTAACACTATCTCCTTCTTTACTACGAAGTGCATTATATAAAGTATCTCCAAGACCTTTAACCTTAATAGGTTTTCTACCTGGTCTTTCTACTCTATCTGATATATTGATAGGTATTTGTGCAACGACAAGTTCTGGTCTAGCTAATGCACGAAACTGTACTGATTTAACTTTAGGTGTATTTGCACCATTTTCTGATTTTAAAACAACTTTACCTATGATGTATCTAGCAATTTCTGCTATTTGTTTCTCTTCATCACCAACACCAGTAGCTTGTGTGAGTGCTAATTTAAATGATGTGTCATTAGGATTGTCTAATGCTTCAAACTTAGTTGAATAATATAATTCTACTGTTGTATTACTAGGCATAGTAAATGTAGAAGTTTCTGCACCTACAAACTGTTTATGCTCTGCTGTATAAAAATCTGCAGCAGACATTAATATATAACCTTCGCTTTCGTATGTAGATGTTTCTTTATATACATCAGAATTTGCAACAGATATAACAAACTTTCCATCTCCTTGTGTAATGCCCATAACTAAACCATTACCAGATGTGTTTAAATCTCTTGCAAATCCTGCAGTAGGTAAATAATATCTCCATAAGTTAGTATCATTTGTTCCTTCATTGACACCCATATACACACTATCTCTCGATACAAACATAGAATGTGGACAAGTATCTACTCCATCTACAACCCATTCTTTTACTAACTGTCTGTTAGCTAATACATATAAGTTATCTGCAACTGTTAAGTCTGCACGATATAATCTACCAACAGTTCTTGAAGTTTCTTGTGTTCCTAAGAATACAATTCCCTCTGTAGCTGCCATAGAATGTATCTGTTCAAAAGGTATGTGTGTCTGTCCTTGTAGTGTTAATGTTCCTGATACATCTTTAAGTGAATAAACATTTTCATTTGTACTACCTGCAAGTACAACTGCACCTGCATCTACAACAGAAGTAATTTCATGTGTAGGTTCTAATGTTAAAAGTGGAGTGCTAACAGAAAAATCAGATGACCAACTGTCTGCAAATGGGTCACCTTCCCATAGATATTCTGCATCTCCATCATTAGCTGTAACTACTAATCTATCTTTTACAAACCAAACACCTGTAAATATTCCACCAGTAAAACCTGTATTGTGTACTGCCCAACCATGACCACCTGGTTCATAATGTGCGAACTGTGTATTAGTTGTTCCTGCAGTTCCAGTAGTTACATAAAGTGTATTTCCAAAAGCAGCTATACCAGTTATGTCATAAAGTATTCCAGTAGATGACATAGCTGACCAGATATCTCCATCATCTGTACTTTCATAGATAGTTGTACCATCAGCTACATAGATATTTCCATTCGTAGTTCTAGCCATATAATTATTATCAGAACTAAAAGTAATACTCTCTGGTGCAGTTGTGTATAACAAATGTGTGTGATAAGAAGTTTCATCATCGCCATGAAATACATCTACACCTTTGCTATCAAAAAATCTTGTTGTATCTTTAGGCGTACCATTAGCTCTATGTGCTGTATCTAAACCTTGTCCACCAGTAAAGTTATTTCTAGAATAAATACGACCTAAGTTAGATGTAAAATCTTCAGGGTTTTGTTTAACATTAATCTGTTGTTCTTGTACATCAGATGATTGTATTTGCATCTCTCTACCAGGACCAACAGCAGAACGAAGTAGTATATTATCAATTCTTACATCATATCCATATCTTTTAGGATTGTTTATGTTAGATGTGGTAGCTACTCTAGGCATTATTGCACTCCAGAGTTAACACCATTTATCTCTACTGCTTCTGGATATTTCGCTCTTAAATATTTTCTAGCTTGTGTTATTAGTAACTGTTGATATTGGAGTAATGAGTTTCTAATACTATTAGATGAACCGACAGGATAGGCTTGTGCTGCCATTTGGTCTGTTATGTAATCAGTTGTAGCAGCAGGTATATCTCTACCTGACATCATATGTGCAGCAACACCTGCCATTATGATTGGTTCGTATTCATCTTCTAAACCTATTGTTGTAAGTGTGTCTGTTTCTGCAGTAGGTTCTACAAATTTCTTTTTAAAAGTTATATAACAAGTATGACCTTGGTCAATGCTATAAAACTGTAAAGCATTAACTTGATTAGGTCCTGTATCGTAGGTTATTGTTCTCTCTGTTCCATCACTATCTGTATAAGTGAATGGATTAGGTAGTTGTATCATTTGTACAGATACAGGTTGAAATATAACACCTGTCTGGTCTGAACCACTACTAAAATCTGTGTATTGTGATATCGCTTTTAAAACAGAAACTAAATAGTTGTTTGTTCCTGGTGCATCATAACTACCAAGTAGTACATATCCTGAACCACTTGTAACATTGACAGTTTCTACTGCGAATAGAGTAGGAAATAAATTTTTAATCTGGTCAACTACAGCATCAAATACATTCTTACGAGGAAAAGGAGGTGCAATCTTAATTATACTTCCTTGTGCGTGTTCTGCTGCAGTAGTTCCTCTAACACCTCTAGTAACTGTAACTGTGTTTGTAACAGCATTAAGGTCACGACATATCATAAGTTCTTGACCTATCTCTATAATTGTACCTGCATCTAAAGCATCTTCTTCTTCAACAGACAATAGGTCGCCATTAAAAGTAACTTCTGTTGCTGTGTCTGTTAGTCCTACAGTAACACCATCATCTAACAAATCGCTGTTAGAAAGTGTTGTGTAACTAACAATGTCATCCATAGGTTCAAGATATTCTCTAAAGGTCCTATCTACTAGGTCACCAATTGTTGTACTCATTGGCTCTCCTAACTATGTCTTAGATGAACTGTTATGCTTCTGTCTGCTGCTTCTGTTCCATCAGATGTGATTCTTAAATATCCATTACTAGCAAAAGCCCAACCACTAGGGTCAACTCTTACTGCATCTCCTGCTGAAACTGTATATGATACATCAGTTCCATCTGTTTCTTTGACATCTGCCCAAGTAGAATTATCTAATGAGAAATCAAAGGTAATAGCTGTACCTGTCATAGTTGCAGGGAATTGAATACCACAAAGCAACATTCCATCTAGTTTAAAACCAACAGAATTGCTTGCATCTTCTGAAACATCTATAAGTGCTTGTTTTGAAATAATCATACTTTCCTTACTATAGCACAAGAAAAGGGTGGAGGTGGAGTTCCACCCTAATCTTGAAATTTATGTAGCTTAGGCTACAGCTTGAATTTTACAATGATATGAAGGAGGACCAAATTCAAATCCCATCTCCATATAAACTGCTTTTCCAATTCTAGCGTTTGCATCTTGGTCTAAGTCACGAACAAACACAGTACCAAATCCTGGGATATTGGTGAATACTGGTTGAATGTAAGCTAGGTCAATAATGAAAGCACTACCTGAAGGCATGATATCTGGGTCAATAACCATCATTCCGATTGAACCGAATGGGGTTACAACTGTATCAACATCAATACCTGCAACACTTCTATCTCTAGGTAGTATTGCACCTGTAATTCCGACATTACCTTGTAGTAATTCAGTATTAAGGTCTAGTAATTGCTTAGGTGATACGCAGAGAACTGGTTGTTTTAATGGTGCGTGAGCATCATATAATCTCTTCATAGCACCTGCGATTGCATCAAATGATAATACTTGTGCATCACCAGTTCCATCACCTGCTGTGTCATTGTAGAAACAGTTACCACCGATTGGGTTAGCTGATGCAGCTACAGTATTGTTTGCGTTCTTGTTAAGAGAAACCCAATAGTCAATTCCCCACATTTCTCTAGTACCATCACCTGGTGTGGTGTTAGCACCATCAGAGAATGAACCATTGAATGCAAACCATTCAACTTCTCTTGCTACTTTTTCTAATGCTTTTTCTAATTGCAAAGCAAATTCATCATTAATTGGGTTACCCCCAAATAGTCCTTGTTGAGTACCTGCTGTTGTTGTTCCATCACCATCAGATTGATTTGTGATAGCTGCAGATAATGTAAAAGGATTTTGATTTCCTGTTGAAGCTAAAGCTGTGTAGGTCATTTGTACACCCTTATGGAAAATTTGAGTTACATGAGTAAATGCTGCTCTATCTCTTCCAAGATATTCTGTAGGTGTTGAGCCTTCTTGTCCTTTGTCAGGTTCTGAATTAATGATTGCATTATCTTCTACTTGGACTTGCCAGTATGTAGAGTTTAATACTTTACCACCATTCAAACCACCAACTGATGACAATAAAGGTGTTCTTTGACCACCAACTTTAAACAATTCACCAGTAAAGTTATTTATTTGTTGTGCGTAGATAGTATCGCTACCTGCACCACCAAGGCTTATTGCTGCCATTTATATCTTCTCCTATAAATTATTTAAATTGTCTTATACTTTTAGAAGAAGTCTGTTAAAAAACTATTTGTTCTTTTTAGCTTCTTCCATAACAGAAAGTTTGGCAGCTATTGAATCTCGTACATTTCCAGATTTTTCTATTTCACGAACCTGTGAAACTGCATCTGTGCTGTATAAATCTACAACTGAATTTCTTTGTATGTTGTTTAGTCTTTCTTGACTTTGTTCTACATTATCTTGTAATCTGTCTTGATTCCCAAACTCAACTGAAAATTCTTGTGATGCGTATTCTTGGATTCCTTCTACAGTTAAATCACCTTCGTACATCATCTCAACTGCTTTTCCAACACCTTTAGTAGTGTCAAGACCTGCTTGTTTAAAAACTTCTTGTCTTTCTTTACTTTCGTATTGTGCGATTTTTTCTTCGTAAAGAGATAATTTTTCTCTCATCTCTTTCCAGTTCTTATCGCCTGTGTCAGAGTTCATTTCTTCTGTCATTATTCTATTGTCCTTACTTCTACGATATTTTTACAAGAGGTGTAGAGTGACCTCTGCATTTTGTCTTACACTACTGTTTTTATTTGACAGGTCTTGTCAGTAGGCATCAAGACCGATTACAAAATTGAAGTCATATTATCCTGCAGACTTACAAACGCAGCTTGATTTGATTATACCATATATTGTGGTTGTGCAAGTATATATACTAGATATTGTATTAAGTTTCTATTAAACCTGTAACTGCACCAGTTTGTGTAGTAGCAGCACCCAATACAGCAGCACTTTCAGATGCTATCTGTGCTGATATGTTCTGTAAATTCTGCAGTTCTTGTGCTTGTCCTAGTTGTGTAGCTTGTACATACTCTGTAGCAGTAGGACCTCTTCTAGCTTGACTTGCTGCAGCACGTTGTAGTCCTTCAAGAGTTAATGCTGCTTGACCAAAACCTTGTCTAGCACCTTCTTGTGTTAGTCCTTGTTGTGCTAATGATGTACCAACTTGTGCAGTAATGCCACCAAATCCTGCTGCTTCTGCTTCACCAAGAACTTGTGATGCTCTTATCTGTCCTTCTAATATTTTTGTAGCAACATTAGGAGAAACAAACATAGCAAATATAGATTCATCTGGTAAGTCAATACCAAAGTTTTCTAAGTATGCTTTTTTAACTTGTGGTATGTTATTGACAACACCTTCGTATCCTGCTTCCATTCTCTGTCTAAACTCTAATGGAGATACATCACCACTAATTGCATTAACAATATCATCTTGAAACTCATTAGGATTTAAGTTATATGTTCTTACAGTAGCTTTCATATTGTCTACAGCAGCAACATATTCTTGTTCTGTCATTCTAAGTGAACCATCTTTTCTCTTTATTCCAGGGTATACTTCTTCCATAAGAGGGTCTGCTCTCATCTCTGCTAAAGCTAAACGTTCATTTCCTGATTCTGCATATTTATTTAAAAATAATCTAATTAATCTGTCATCTAAATAAGGATATAAGCCTTTAGCCTGTTCAAATGTAGATGGTCCTGTTTGTTTTGTTTCTTCTACTTGTGCTGATTTAGAATAATTACCAAGCAAATCTTCTAATGTACCTGTATCTAACTTTCCTTTTTCACCTGTAGGTGGAGATGTATTTGTAAAACCTTGTCCTCTATATATACTTTCTTGGTCTGCACTACTGACTAATATTGCAACACCTTCATCATTGTATAAATAAAATGGTGTAAAAGTAACTTCTTCTACAACTGTTTCATCAACTGTATCATCAACTGTATCATCAGGTTCTTCTGTACTCACATCACTTCCATAAACTAAACCAGTAGTTTTTGTAACGTTATATAAATTTGGGTCTGCTGCTTCTGCTTCACCTATAGACCTAAAAGTACCTATCTTTGCTTCTGCTGCTGCTCTTGTGTTTGGTCCAATAATTCCATCAGGTGTTACACCTAATTCTCTTTGTAACGCCTTAATTTCTTCTGTTGTCATGTTTTCCATAATTAACCTACTAAACTTTGTCCTGTAAATACACCTGATACATCTTGCTTAAACACACCTGCCATAGCACCTAACACTTGGTCTTGATATGTAGGGTCATTTTCATATTGTTTTCTTACTTCTCCTGCAAACAATGTCATATCTCCACCGACCTTTTGTGATATAATGTCCACATTCTTTTTGTCTTGATTAGACAATGCACTCTTACCAGTTATAGATTGAAATGTTCTATATAGTGGTGCTGACCATAGTTCATGTTGACTACCTTCATAATTAGGAAATAATTTATCGTGTGCTTTCTGCAACTGTTCTATAATTACTTCTCTATTTGTAGTGACACCTTCACCTTGTGCAGCATCAGCACGTAACATAGCAGCGTATTGTTCTATAACGCCATTATCTTCAAATGCAACTGCTGCATCTACACCAAGATATTTTGTAACTAAACTTTTAGCATCAGACATACCACTTTTTGTAGGATTAATCTTGTCAATATATCCTATGTAGTCTTGGTTCATAGCACTTACACCACCTGCCATAGATAATTTATATGGGTCTATTAAGAAAGATATTGTTTGTGCAGCTTCTGCTGTAGTTAAATTACCTTGTGCAATATCACTTGCTAGTTCTCTAACTAAATCATCAACACCTTCTCCAGATATACCTAACTGTGCAATCTGTAGCTTTAGTGCTGTGTAGTTATCTTTAACTAGCTCTGCTGCTTTAGTTGGATTTGTATATACAAGCTGAATCCAATCTCTTTGTTCTGGTGTGTGGTCTTTAAACCAAGTTAAATTTTCTAAGTATGGAGTTATGTCCTGTCCAGTAATTGCACCATATGCAAATAACTGTTGTACTTCATCATCTAAATACCAAGTCTTACCAAATATTGTTGCTTTCTTTTGTAAATCATTTTCTACGTTTTCTAATAACCAATCTATATCTGTCTTAGGATTTTCAGGGTCAAGAAGTTTTAGGTCTGATAAGTTGAACATAGGAAAAAATGCATATCCATACTTATCTGTAAATGTTTGTTCTGTATACGCAACTGCAGTATCTAATGCACCTTCTGCAAAACTTTCTGGTAAATCTACATCTACTACTAATGGCATAACAGCACCACTTGTAGTTGTGTAATTATACACAGCATAGTACCTTCCATTAACGAAAATTAATTCATCTGGAACTTGTAGTCTACTACCTTCTTTAAATATTGCCATTAGTCATCTCTATTATAAACATTGTTTGCTAACTTTACAGTCCTATCTATTATCACATTAGCACTAGGGTTATTGTTTAAATACCCTGTAAATACTTTATCATAATCAATAGAGTTCTGCATAAGGTCTAGTTTTTGGCTATCTGGTATATTACTGTAATAAATATCATTTCTCATATCTATATCACCTACATCTTCTATGTAACTTTCTTCTAAAGCATCACCATTAGATGCTCTAGTCATAACATCTATAGCTGTACTCCATATTGCATTACCTAATAATTCTGCAGGTGACCTTGAACCTGCTTCTTCTAACATTTCTAATAACTCACCACCATAATCTTGCCAAAAAGTTTCTTCAACCAGTTGCTTTTCCCATTCTTCACCATTAGCAAGTATCTCATTTCTACGTGCATATACTTGATATAGTTCAGGTAACGATAGTGCAGCAGTTCCTAACAAGTTAAATATTTCATAAAAAGACCATATTGCTGCTGCAGTTGCAACACCTGTACCAAGAGTAATAGCACCTGCTGCTGCTGCTACAGTTGCAGCTTTTGAAAACGCTTTGTTAATTAATGTTTCACCTATGTCTAATGTTTTCCAACCTACTCCTAAAGCCTTACCTACTTTGCTTTGTGCAAATGATTTCATCATCTTACGTAAAGTTGCTACATCAGGTGTTAATCCAGTAGGAACTCTTTCTTGATTATATGGAATACCATAATAACCAATATTGTTACTACCACCTACTGCTCTTCCATAAGTATAAGAAGCTCTTACACTATCAATAGTTTCATTACCATACACTACTGGTTGAACAGGATTTACTACTGCATCATATCTTGGTGCGTTATTAGGATATAATTCCTCAATAGATATGTCGTAATCTAATATATTGTTTAAATTAGTTTCAATTATTCCATTTTGAAAATGCTCATCTGGTGCAATAATAGTTATATCTCCAACTATGAAATTTGATGGTATATCTCTTAATTGTTGCCGACTAAGATTAACTGGTGTTGTACTGCTATCTGGTGCTGTAACATTAAATATAGGTTCTTGACCAGTTCTTTTTATAATTTCTATCTCTGGTCGTGTTGTTCCATCAATAGGACTTGGACCACGCAAATTTATCTTTACAGCACCTACTGTTCTATTGTCAACCATATCATATAAATTATCTAATGCAGTATTAAGTTTTTGTACATCAATTCCCTCATTACTTGCAAACGCTTCTATAGGAGGAGTAATGTTTGCTTGTGAAAATACTGGTTGTGGAGATATATCTCTAGGAGTTCTAGTTTCTGAACTTGTATTTCTAACCATTTCTAATTCTTCATCTATAACAAATTGTCTGTTTTGTATTTCTTCATTAGAAGTTTTTCTATTTATATATAAAAAATTATCTGATGCTCTCAATCTTAAAGAACCATCATTTGATTCATAAGCAACATTAAAAGCAGCACCCACTCTACCAGTAGGATGTATTCTTGAAGATATTGGATTATCTCTTTCTTGTCCTGAAAAACCATCTCTTACTTCTATTCCTAATTCTTTCATCATATGAATAAAAGAACGATTTATTATATTTGTTGTAATTCCACTTCCTGTTTTTGTAGATTGCACATTAGAAGTAATAGATGCAACCACATTATTATTTACATCTAAATGATTTGTTACTTCTATAGTTGCATAATGTTTTGTTAATGTTAAATCTCCATTTGTATTTTCTACATCATATATAAAACCAACTTCAAAATAATCTTTTGGTCCAAATCTGTCTGATAATGTTTGTCTTGTTCCAACGTGTTCAATTTCTACAACTAAAAGATTTCTATCAGCACCACCAAATAAATCTGACTCATTAAATAAAGTTTCTGCACTTCTTGTAAAGTAATGTTTAGCTTTATCAGATAATATAACTTTATCTTGAAATGAACCACCATTTATTTTTCTAAATGCTTGATTTAGTTCAGTACCAAAAATATCTTCATTATTAAAATATATACTACTTAATACTGCTAATTGACCATCTCCTAATAACTGATTTCTATACCAACCCTGATTTTCAAATAATGGGTCTAAATCCTCAAACATATCATATATAGAAAATGCACCTGCTTCGGCATCTAATATATTAATATTGCCTTCACTTATTCTTGCTAATACAGCTCTTTCACTAAGATTATCTTGGTTTAACAACTGTGTTACAGGTCTACTATCTGTAATTGTTGAACCTCTAGTTGATGGAGATGTTGTTGTATCTGGTGTTGTTGTTTCTGGTGTTGTTGTTTCTGCTGCTTGTCCAAATCTTGAATCTACCCATTGTAATATACCTTGTGTTTGTATATTTGCTTCTGAACCTGCTAAACCATCTATCTGTGACAATAATGATTCTCTTGTAAACATATTTAGATTACTTTCTCTCATTGTGTCCGAAGGATATGTTTCAATTAAATCTTCTAAGAAGTAATACATAGCTTCTCCATTATTATCCATAAAGTTATTTAGTGAACCAGTTTTAATAATTCCAGTATCATCAAGTTGAGAATGTACTACTAAATCATTTGTATAGACTAAACCTAAATTTTCAAATATATTTTGTAGCTCTGTTACATCTTCCATAGGATTTAAACCTGTAGAAGTTACCATAGCTTCAGTACGCATAAGTAGTTGTGCAAACATTTGTGGGTCTACCTCATATGAAAGTGCATCAAACAAACCATAAATATCATCTTTTTTTCCGAAGTATTTTATTTTCTCTAGTTTTTCTGGGTTATCGTAGTTATCAGATAAAAACTTAATCATTGGATTGCCACCAATATTTTTTCTTCCAGTAGCAATATAAAGTAATTCTTGATTAAGTTTACTTCTTTTTACATCAGTCAAATTTTCTAAATCTACTGATGCTAATAAATTCAACATAGATACGTGTCTAGGAGATTTTAATATATTGGTTTGCTTTGGTTTAATTGCAAACTCTGCATCAGTACCATCCAAAGGACTACCCCATAATGATTGAATTACTCTTGGCAATCTTACTTTAAATTCACCACCTACTCTACGAGTTTTCCATTCATCTACTTTTTTCCACAATGGTCCTGGATATCTCACCATAGAACTGTGACTCCAGTTAGTAAATTTTGTATCTACATCTAATTCGGTAAAATATTCACCTGTAAATATAAATCCACCATTTTGATACAAATTAGCAACTCTATCATTTATAGGAGAGTTAGTTAATATTACAAAGTCTGCATCAGCTACAGTTAATAAACCATGAAACCATTCTTGGCTTTTTATTACACCTGCTTTTTTAACTTTTTCAGCTAATGACATTGTAGATTCTCCTGTAAATATAGAATATTCTGATGGCGAAATGACATTAGGATAATATCCAGTTACTGAACCTGGATGTGTAGATAAAAAGTTAGTAGTGATACTTGCACTTCTTTGACCTAAAATATCTCTATTACTACGAATACTATTTTCGTACTGTCTAGCATATGCAGAATCTGATTCAAAAAAACTAAGTATATGTTTTTTACCATTTACATCTTGATACGTTAAAGCTAGTACATAGCTTGGTTTTTTTTCTAATGTTGTATATCTTTCTCCAAATGGTTTTGCTAATATTTTTTTAATATAATCTGGAAAACCTTTCCAATGAACTGCCATATTGGTATAGTCACCTTGAACTGGAGATTTCATTTGACCTATAATTTCAAAACTATAATCTCCACCTTCAAGAACTGTATCTAAAGCTGCAGCTACTTCTGAATTGTATTTAGCATTTTGAAGTATAGAACCCATTTTTCTATGGTTTTGTTTATTAGTAGTTAGTAATGGTCCATCTTCTCCATATTGTTTAAATCTTATATCTGTTAAATTTTCAAATCTTCCATCTAAAAATTCTGCAACTCTTATTTTTAATGCATCTTTATCTTCAGGAAAAATAATTAAATCGTGTGTGATATTGCCTGTAGTGTTATTTAGTACATTTTTTTCAACATCACGTATGCTGTTTTGTCTTTTAATTTGGTTTTCATCTTCAAGAAACCCACCTTCTTCATCCATAAATGCAGGTCTTTCTGTATTAGGGTCTAATCCCCTAAATACTATAGAGTGTTTGTTATCTTTAGAATATCTTTTTAATATCTCAAAAAACCTCTCTTCAATTTTTTTAAAATATATTCCATCATCAGTAGTAGGATTATTATTGACATTAAATTTATCTACATCTATGTCAAACTTATCATATATTCCTTTATATCTTGGTGAGTTCCTAGGTGATGTTGCAACAGATACAACATCATCTGTTCTTAAAGATAAAGTTAAAATATCATTATCTACTGCATATTTAAGATAGCTAATCATATCTTCTCTAACACTAATACTTATTGCATCTGACCTATTTATATAATCAACTAAACCTTGATACTTAGAAACATTAATATCATACCCTTCTAAAAACTCACCAAATTCTTCTAAGTTTCTTGAACTGTAAGAATTAAGTATATTTGCATTATCACTACCTACTGAAGTTTGAGTAGGAGTAGCATCAGGAACATCTGGAGTTTCAGTAGTAATTTCTGGTGTACTGTTTGCTTCCCTTTGAATAGAAGCAATTTGTTCTGGGTTAGTATCTAAACGATTATAGAAAGCACCTAAATCACCTGAATCTATATTTTGAAATAAAAACTCTCCTAAATTATCAACTAAACCTTCTGTACTATAACCTGCATTACTAGCGATTGTTGCTATTTTGTCTACTATAGCATCAATTATTTCATCACCCCAAGTAGTAATACTTGAAGATGGAAATACTTCAGCAACTGATTGTGCTATAGCATTTGATACTGGTCCATCAAATTGTCTAATTCTATCAGCAGGTGTTAAATCTTCTAATCTTGTATCAATGTTTTCAGTAACAAAACGTGTAACTAAACCTAATACTTGTGATTTAAAAGCATCAAAGTTCATAATACATCTTCATAAAGAGTTGCTGATATAAACAACTCTGTATCATCTATGTATGTAGAATTAGTCCTTTCTATGTCAATGTTAATATTTAATGAGGACCAATCTATTTCACCATCAACAATGTATTTATTAAACTCTGGATTATCTTCTAAATATTCTTTTAATTCATCACTCATTATCCACCAAACATACTTCTAAAAGCGTTTCTATCTTTAGGATTTTGTTTTTTAATTTTATTACCTTGTGGTTTTACTCTTAATATTTTTTCTAAATTATTTAAAAATGTAGGTGCAGCTTCTTGGGCAGATGCTACAGGATTGTAACCACTTCTTCTAACTTCATTTTCACCACTAAACATAGAAGGAAAAGGATTGTAACCACTTTCTTTTACTAAATTATTACTACTAGGTGTACTACTTAAAGCATTTGCAGCATCTTCACTTATTTTTACATAAGGTTCTATTGTTCTAAATAAATATTCATAAACATTATCTATCTGTGCTAATGGTTCGTTTTCATTTTTACTTAAATAATATCTGTACATATAGTTTTTTGCAGAGTTCATTCTTTTATTAACTACATCACCTGTGATAACACTACCAGTAGAAGCATCATAAAAATAATCTTGATTGTTTACATTTTTATTTTGTACTAAATCAACAATATTCCTACCTTCATTTTTCATGTTTACTTTTCTATAAGTAACACCATATGGTAAATATCCACTTAAATCTTTTACGTACATATCAACTACTTCTTTAGGCGATAAATCTTTAACTTCTATATTTGCGTACATATTTTTAAAATCATTATTTAAATCAGAACCTACTACTTTTCTTATATTGTTTCCTTTGTAAGAAATGTATGTTTCTGGTTTAGAAAAGTATATACCATCTTTTGCAGATTGTAATGCACTCATCATTTGTTTGATTGTCAAAGGTGTATCTTCCAATATTTTTTCACCTCTATTTACATTTACTGCTAATGGTTCAGCAGGTATTTCTTCAATAGTTCCATCTGGTTTTTGTATCATTTCTGGATTTTCTATATAATCAGTATCATACTCTTTTGCTTTTTCTACGAAATTACCAACACCTGCTTTTATTTGAAATGGGTCATCTTCTATGATGACTGTTTCTTTAGTATCTGGATTAACTTGTTTATTCATAACTGTTTGCCAATTATTAATACCATATGTTCTATCATCACCTGTTTCAGATTGTGCAATTATTAATGCAGCAACAGCATTCAAACCAGGGTCATCTAGTGCTGTTTCAATACTGTCATAAGAATTAAATATGTCGTATTTACGTAAAGTTTTTTCCCAAGTAGGAATATGTATTTGCCATGGTCCTCTTGACTTTTCATTATCTCCTGCTGTATTAGCGGCAAATCCAGATGTAACATCTCCATCTCTATGTTCTGCAAGTGCTATAGCAATAAGAGTATTAATATCTTCTTCGTTATTAGGATTAACTAATAAGTCACCACTTTTAAATTCAAAATCTTCTGATTCTAAATACTGTTTAGCAAACTGTATAAATTGATAAAGTTGCTGTGGACTATACATTAAAAGTTCTCCTCAAATTGCATAAAGTTTCTTGTAAACTCTACTGCTGCTGCAGACCTAGCTGATAATTCTTGACTAGCATCTATTCTACCTGCTTCTAAATCATCTACTATTTTACTTAATTCATATCTTACATCAATAGGTTGTAATAATGGTTTACCTAATTGCTTTCTTGCTTGTTCAGGAGTTGGTGTCATTAAATTAAAATTACTATATGTATATGGTCCTATTTGTGTAGGTGCAGTTCCTGTATCATTTAATGTACTTAAACCAATTACTTCTGATAAAGTAGGTTTATTTTTTTCTATCTCTACTTGTCTTGCTGCTGCATCTTTTTGTAAATTAGAAAATATTCCTGCATACTTTTCATAATCTCTAGCTGTGGCATATATTCCTTTTTCAGCAAACAACTCATCTACTACAGCTTTTACTTCTGCTTCTGTAGGTGGTACTACTTCACTACCATATTGTTCTAAACCTTCAACTAATACATTTGTTCTTTCTAACTTTTCTGCTGCATAAGATAAATAAGGAGTTAACTGACCCCATAAACTTGGTGCATTTTTATCTATCAAACCACTACTTGGCATTAAAAAATTATCATCATTTGCTTGTGTCATCAACATAGCAACAAAATCTATTTCGTTTCCTTTAGCAGAAAAGTTTATAACACCAGGCACAAAGTCGTATGATGATGGGTCTAAACCTAAATTAAATAATTCTTGTTGTATTTCAAATATTGCATTAGATGATAAACCTTCAAATAAAGCTGCAGCAGACCCTCTTCTAAAATGTGGTCTAATAGGGTTACCATTACTGTCTAGTTTTAGTTCTCCTGTTTTACCATCTACATAAAAATCATTTTCATCAATAGGTATATTAGGACCTGTGTAATAGTTTCTTGATTGGAAAAAAAACTCTCCAGTTTCAGGGTCTATTTTTTCTGCAGGTGGAACACTTAACCCTAGTACTTTTTGATTTTCTGGACCAAAGGTTTGTGTTTCAGTTGATGTTATATTCCAATTAAATACATTATCTTTTATTTCCCCTACATATCCTAAAGTAACATCAGGCACAAATAGACTTAAAGTAAAATTACCTTGTGTTCCTGATACCTCTACTTCTCCTGCTAACTCATTTAAAAAGCTAGATAAAGTAGCTGTATAACTATTCCAATCTGTAGGATTTTCTAGTTCACCTTTATACTTTTCTAATATAGGCTCTAAATCATAACCTAATCTTAATTTAGGATTACTAAGTAAATAACTTAATGTATATTCCTCACCTTTTGTACCAAATTCTGCACTTGAAACTCTAATAGGTATTTGTAATATTCTATTTACATCTTTAATAAAATCAGATAAAGGCTTTTCATAATCTTGGTTTTTATCAATATCAGCTAATAAATTTTCTATTTGATTTTTTGATTTCTCTGTTGTCATTTCAAATACCTTCTGTTATCTAATTCTTTCCAGAAACTTCCTAAATACATATCAATCCAGTTTGTATCTTCATACTCTAACGCTAATTCTCTAGCATAAGCATCTAGTTCTTCACGTATATCAGCAATATTACCTGATGTACCACTTAGTGTAGCAGCAACTTTACCCTGAATACCACCTTTAGGAACTCTTATTGATTCTTTTGAAAAACCTTCTATATAAAATAAACCACCATTTAATACAGTATCTATAGCTTTATCATATTCTTTAAAGAACTTTTGTAATGGTACAAATTCAGGTGATTCTTTAAGTAATGGTTCATTTTCCCAATCTCTTAGTTCTAATATAATCTGGTATTTATCTGCCATAAGTACAGCATCGCCTAAACTACCATAAGCAATAACACCATATTCTTCTTGAAGTTTTGTTTTCCTAGCAGAGTATGCTTCATTTCTTGCAGTAGGTGTTAATGATTTATCGTTCTTTAGTTCCTCTTTGTATTTTTCTAATTCAAATTGTAATAATGATTGTTGTACTGCACGTGAATATGCATTAGGGTCTAATGTTTCTGCACCTGCCATAAATGCAGGTAACGAGAACTCATCATCAACTTTATCAGGAAATAAATATATAGCTGTATATGGTTTTCTTTCAATCAACTTTTGATTTTCAATTTGCTGCCAAAACATATAAGATTCTTTCTTAACAGGAAATCTACCTTGTTTTGCACTTGATGATTGTCTTAATGGAATTGGATTTAAACCAAATCTTTTTTCAAATTGTTGTGTTGTTATTGTATAGTCAAACTGATTAGCTTCTAACATTTGTTGATACTTTTGTGCTAATACTTGTATTGTCCACCAACCACCATTCTTATCTTGTATTTCATATCTTGGTTGTATTGATGTAGGATAAGCAGCTTGTGCAGAACCTCTAATTAACCAATGTGTAGCAGCAGCTTTTTCTGCTTCTACCATAGCAAGTTTTATAGATTCTTCATCTTCAGGTGTCCATTTACCTGCGTAGTAATACAAAGTAAATATATCCATTACTGTTCTTGAATATGATGCATTTATTTCTTCTGTAGCTTCTTGTGATAATGGCATAGCTTTTAATAAACCTTTAAACCAAGATGGTAAAAATGGTTCTACCAACAATTCTTGTATGCTAGTAGTTCCTGGTTGTTCAAAATTACCTAATACAAAATCTGTTAAGAATTTAGGTGCAGTAGCAATTTTTGTTAATACTTTAAATGGAACAGTAACTATTGGTCCAAAACCAGGAGAAAATCCATTAGCAGATATTAAGTTAAGTCCTTCTAAGAAACCATAAGGTTTTACTCTTACACCTTGTTCAGTTAAATCTTCTCCAAGCAACCCAGTTTGTAATGGTGCAAAACCAAAAGCACCTGGTATTGCTGACAAACCAAATGTCATAACATTCATAACATCTACATAATTAAATAACAACTCTCCTGTTATTGGGTCAGATGTAAAAAATGCATTATCTGTATCCCAAGGTTTAGCTTCTTTACCTCTATCTATTGCTATACGAGTTCTATTAAATTTTTGTGGATTTTCTAATGTTAACTTACCCCAAGTTTTTAATACTTCTTGAAATATTTCAGGGAATGGAACATATGATGCCATAACATCAGATAGTACGTGTCTTTCTTGACTAGCATATAAAAGATTTTGAACTTCTTCCATAGCTTTATATTTAAGTAATGTTTCTGCTTGTTCTAAAGTTGTAATGCTTCCTTCTGATGCAGGTTCTTTTGCTTTTTTAAGTAAATTTAAATATAGCTCACTACCTTCTGTCCAAGTCTTTGCACCTATAACAAATTCTTTTTTAACTTCTGGTGTCATAAATGGCATTAATTCTTCAGCTAATGTATAAAATGTCCACCTGAACATTGGGTCACGATTCAAATAATCAGATGGTTTAGCTAACAAAAGTGAATACATTGAACCTAATGCATCATCCCATTTTTGTATAGCTTGTTCTACAAGTTGACCTGATTTACTTAAATTAGGATTATTATTAAAAGCAACATTACGTGGACCTAAATCCATTTTTACAACTTCATCATCAAATATCTTTTTAATTTGGTCATAAAATTTTCCAAAGTATCTTTCTGTTTTAGATGCTTGTACTGCATTTTTTTGTGCTAACTCTAACCAATCTTCATCATCAACAAAACCACCATTAGCTATAAATTCACGTATTTTAGAAGCACCCATGTTTAAATCTACTTCGTAATCAGGATATACATATTCTCCATTTCCATTTGTTAATAATTCTCTTGCCTCACGTTCTGTAATTTCTTGACCATTACGTAAAATTTTATTTGTAGGGTTTCCTTGTAACCTACCAATTTCCCATTCAGCAGTTTTTAAATATTTTAACAACTGGTCTTTATTTTTTAATACTGCACGTGCATCAGGGTCATCACTTCTTTTAATTAAATCATCTATGTATTTTTTACCTTGTGTAGTATTTGTAAAAAACTCTAATGCTTTATTAGCACCATCTCTTGCAACTATTACAAACAATGGGTCATTTGCTCTATTTAAAATTTCGTGTATAAACCCTCTCCACCATCTAGGGTCTATTGTTGCATTACCATCAGCATCAATAATATATTTATCTACATTAATAAAAAAATCATCTACTGCGTTTCTACCTCTGTTTTGTGGTTTTAAAACTTTCAATAATGTTTGTTCAGACATTGTATTTATATATTGTGGTGTAGTGTTAAAAAACGTTCCTGAAGGTGCAGCTTGTGCATAACCTGTTTTTTTACTTACAATTTTTCTAGCTGTTTGAAAATTGCTATCAAACAAATACTCCATAACTTCTTTAATTACTGGTGAATCAAAATCAACATTATCTATACGTGGGTCTGGTTGTCCATATACAGGTACTTCTATAAATTGAAAAGCAGGACTTTCATTAGTATTTAATACTTTAGATAATTTTCTAATAGGATGCTCTTTAGGCAATATATCAAGTATTTCTTTTCTCATGTGTATTTTTGGTTGATGTGCTTTTATAGCAATAGACAAAGCATTTCGTATGTATGTTTCAGCTTGTGCTAATGTTTTGATTTCATCATAATCACCAAGATTTACAACAACATCTAATATCAAATTGTTTTCTACAATATTTACAGAAACACCATGATTAGCTTTTAGAAGTTGTGGTTCTATAGATGGATTTGTAACATACTGTCTTACTAATTTTCCTACATCTTCTATATTTTCAAACTCTAATATTTGTTTATATTTTTTATTAGGTACTACAGATATAGCACCTCTTTTAAATCCATTATTAATTCCTGCAGATGGATTTAAAAATGGATGTAAAAAACCACCTGCAACATTAACACTTTGTACATCACCAAATCCCATATCTTCTAATTTGTTAAAATTTAATAATGATTGTCTTTTTAGTTTTTTTAAATCTCCTACTATTTCATCAAATGCAAAGTCTGTAGCACTATTGCCATCAATAGCATATTGTATAAATGAATCTCCAACTTGACCTGATGCATTTGTATTTAATCTAAGAGTTTTCATTATTTGTTGTATTTGTTCATATTTCAAATTTTCTATTGATTTTTTCATATCAACATTTCCAATTAATTCTGCTACGCTATCTATCTCATCAGAGTTAATTCTTGTAGCAAATAATTGCTCTCCTAAATTGTCAAGCATTTGCACAAATACAGGGTCTGATTTATCTAAATTTAATTTATCTACAACTCTAGGAAATGGTCTTGCTTTCAATGAAGCTAATAACAAAGGGTGTCTAAACACACTAGGACCACCATACATAGCAATACGTACAGCTTCTTCTGGTGGTACACGTAATGTTAAAGCAGGTCTAAGCATCCAAACTGGTTTTAATGCACGTTGCATAATGAAATCAGAATAAATATATTCTAAATAACTCTTAGGTGCTAACGTTGTATTTTTTTTAGCGTAATTAGTTTTTAATCCACGTGTAGGTATTTTTGCTTGTTGCATAATTTTTTCCATTAAAGAGTAATCTTTTTTACCCCAAGTAGTTGATAAAAACTTTCTTAAACCACTATTACTTGGACCAACCAATCTTCTAAATTTAGACAATGCTCTAGCGAGTTCGTTGTAGTCTGTTAATGGAACAAAGTTATCAGCAAACTGTCCAATAGAAAAAGCAGTAGGAACTGCAACTTCAATAGCTTCTAATATGTTTCCTTCTTCATCTACTCTGTCAGGTCTTAATTTATACTTAGTACCTGGAAAAGATAATGGCATACCATCTGAATCATATAAATATTTTCTTTTCTCTACTAACTCATTATTAACAAAATCCATAACTTCAGTAATTAATTCTTCATCATCTTTTAAATCAGGATTATCTTTAATTACTTTATCTTTCATTTTGTTATTGACTTTTCTAACAATTTTTACAATGTCATCTTGATTTTTAGAATTTAACAATTCATTAATTATAAAATCTCTACCTAGTTGGTCCTCACCCATAGCTATTAAAACGCCATCTATATTTTCTATTGTTTCTGCAATATAATTAATAGAAGCAAATTTACTTGGTGCTAAATCAAATAGTCTTTTAACTCTTTGTGGTAATGCATTTTTTAAAGAACCTCCGATACCGATAATACCTCTAAATGGGTCATTTTTAGGAGTACCAAGTAAAGCACCTATGCTATTTCTTAATGGTGCTATATCTACTGCTTTACCACCAAACTTATACGCTAATTGATTTGCCATTTCAGCAACAACAGATTGTCGCATAGGTAATTTATTTATAGGTGTTAATGTAGCTGCTTGTGCAATTTCTTGACCTACAAAAGTACCTGAATAAGGTGCAATCATTAAATCTGATAAATCACCATTTTTAAGTAATGAAGTAACTATCTCTTTCATAGATTCTTTATTTTTTACTTTTGCTAATAAATTTAAAACTCTAGTATCTACTTTTGAAAATGTTGGTATGTCTTTTAATCTTGCAACAGATTCATTTACAGTTAATGCTTCTATAAATTTATCTCCCCATTTTGAATCTAGAATTTGTTCTGCAGTTTTACCAAAAGTCATTCTTCTAGCTTCTTTACCTGCTTTTGTTGGCTTTAATGTATTTAACGCTCTAGTAATAAAAGCAGCATCATCTACGTATTGTGCAACTTCTGCTGCCGATACAACGCTTCTACCTGCAGTTTTTACTGCACTACCATAACCTAAAAGTAGGTTAATTGGGTCTGCACCTAATCTAAATGCACCATCAATAATTGTAGATGTTAAAGCATATGATATTTCTCCTTCTTGTGAAAACTGTGCTGCAACTATACGACCAGGAGATATTGGTATTCTCTCTCCTGTTTTAGTTGTATATTTATATTGGTATTCATCACGTTCAAATTCTTCTGTTATTGGATTACCATAAACAGCAGCAGCAGCTTCATATGCTTCTGTTGGAGATTTACCTAATTTAATCTGTTTACTATATACATCTGTATCTTCTAACGCTATTGAATTAGGTAAAATTCCAACACCTAAGTTAAGTGGTTTACCTGCATCTATTTCATTTAATGCTCTACGAAATTCGTTTTCTCCATATGCTTCTTTTGCTTTGTTGTATGTATCATTAAAATCTTTTCCTAAAGTTGCCTGTCTTGCATTTTCTGTCCATTTTTCTGTAGGTAACAAACCTGATATCAAGTTAGCACCAACTGCAAAAGGAACTGGTGTATCTGTTTCTTGTGCAGCTACTACAGATGATTTAAAATTTCTTGATATATTTTGAAATGCACTATCCATAGCTAAGAAACCTAACTGTGTTGCTCTCTTAAAACCACCAACATTTGTATTAATTTTTACACGTTGTTTCTTTTCCATAGCTTTTTGTTGTGTCTGTGCAATTTTTAGTACATCTTCATCATCTGCTTTTAATCCCATTAATGGCAAATAAGCAACTAATCTTCTATCTAAAGATGGATATGTGTATGCCATATCACGCATAGCTTCTACTAGTTCAGGAGATATAGCTCTTTCAAATTGAGATATTTCATCTAAATTTTTAGATGTAGATTCTGCTAAACCTTGTTTGAAATATGAAGGTACAAAAAAATTAGATTTGTAATCCATATTATCCTATGTCTATATCTGCTTCTAATAACTCATCCCATATTGGGTCAGGTAATATTCGTTTAGCTGCTTTAAAAATATTAGCTACTGTATCAGTAGGTATAGCCATACCACCATTGTCACCAGGTCCATAAGGTATTCCTGATTGTATTGGTTCAAATGGTTTGTTTGTTGGTGCAGCTATATTCATAGGTGGCAAGTTAGAAATGCTAGGCATACCTCCTGTAGCACCTACTTCTTGTTGCATTGGACTAATAGCTTCTGCTTGTTGTTCCAATGCTGTTGTTTGTCCTGTTGGGTCGCCTTCCATTCTAGGTGGTGCAACTATATCTGCAAACGCACCTGATTGTGTTAGGTCAGTAGCTTCCTCTAATGCTTTACTTTTTCTTCCTCTGTTATATTTAGCCAAAGAAATCATCTCCTAGTCTTGGGTTATATTCGTACTCGAATGTTAAATTAATAAAAAAGTGTGGATGTGGTGTAGGTATAGTAATAAAGTTTTTCATAACTATCTCTCCCTCATCTGTGCCTGTAAATACATCTTCAGACCAATCTTCTCCATTAATTATATTATAAAACTTAGCGATAACTTCTTGTTCATCCACCAGGTACTCCTTGTGGTTGTGGTGGTTGTTGACCTAATGCACCTAGAACTTGTTCTATTCCTGGTAATCCACCACCTGGACCTGTAGGTATTTGTGGTCCACCTTGTCCAAGTAAAGCTAATTCTTCTGGTGTAGGTTCTTCACCTTCTGCTGTATAAAATTTATCTAGTATCTCTGACATTTTTTGTGGATTTTTTCTAATCTCTATTGCTGCCATTAATGCTTTTTGGTCACCTTGTGCAGCTTGTGACATAAGTGTTTCAAACAAAACAGTTTCTGCTTTTTCAGAATGTATACGTTGTTGTATTCTACTTATGTTATCCAATCCATCCATATTTTCTTGTAATGTCTGTGTATCAATAATTCCTTGTTGTTTTAATTGCAAACCAGTAATAATTTTTTGTGCTTCATCAAACCCTGCCATAACACCATAAACTCTTCTTGTTTCATAGATTTCTGATATGTCAGATTCTGGTGTGTAGTTTTCTTTAAAGGATGTTCCTTTATATCTACCTGCCATAGGTTTACGAAGTTTACCAAACATCAACTCATCATATTCAAGTCTTTTAGCATCCATTTCCTCTAAAGCATCTTTCATAATAGTTTGATACTCTCTAACGTGTAATGATGCAGATTGACCTAACTCCTCTAAACCTCTACCAGTAACAAAACTGTTAGGAGATTGTCCATCATCAGATACAGGATATGATGCACCAAGTCGCAAGTGTCGTTCAAGTCTATCTACTTGTTGAAATAATTGGTATGGTAGATTATTGACTGGCTTTGACACTTGTGAACCTGGAGTTAAATAGTTAACAGCAAATCTGCCTTTTCTATATTTTCCTGATTCAATCTCACCGACTATGTTTGTTTCTGTAAATACTGCATCTTCCATAGCAATAGTTCCAAGAATATTAATCTTTGCCATGTTTGCCATAAGACCTGTAATGTGTTGAAACTGTGATTGCATTTGGTCAAACGCATATCGTTTAGCTATAACAAAAGCAGGACCAGATTTAAGTATGTTAGGTATAAAATCTATAATCTTTTTATTTTCTGGTAGGAATACGTATGTTCCTTCTTTGTCATAATACTGAACCACTACTTTTCCATGACCTGTTGAGTTCGCCCAACTACCTGCTCTATCTGTACTATCAAGTAGTGCAGAGTATGGATTTTGAAAACCTGTGTTATCTTCTTGTTGATATATATATGCTTTAGCTTCTGGATATTGGTCAGCTAATATTCTATGTGGAACTCTACGAATAATTGCTAACTCATCAGGTTGTTGGTCATTACCAAATGTTCCTGGATAGCAAGTAAATGAATCTTGTAGTTCAGCATATGGATAGGGAACATTATCTCTATCCCTTCTATGTGATATTGTCCACACAACAAAACCATAACCAGGTAACCATCTAGCTGCTTGTGGTAATTGTTTATCTAGTTTTTGAAACTTATCATAAGATGTAACAATTCTCTCTATTTTCTCTGATTTTCTTTTAGCTCTCTCGCTATCTTTTTGATTAATTACATCAACTTTTAAATCAGGACTTCTACCTAGTTTTTGTGCAAATCTTTCTAGTGCAGTTAAAAATAAGTTAGGTGCAGGTAACTCGTGGTACTCCACATTAATTGTATTACCTAGCAACGCTTTAACTGCTGCTTCTCCACCATTCATAATGTCACGAATCCTAGACCTATCAATCATTTGTTCTTGATTAATAACTCTTAGGTAATCTATTCTGTCGTATAATTTTTCACTATCTAATGGCATTTATCTCCAATTATCTATATCCATGTTACTAGATTCGTACCCTGTAAAGCTAGGATTATAATCATATCCTAGTTCTGCAAAGCGTTCTTTTTGCATACGCCTAATTGCTCTCATTGGAAACCAACTAGCCATAACAATATCAGTTTTTGTACCCACGCTCTTGCTTTTGTTCCTAGCAGAACTAAAGTACACTAACTGACTTGTATATAAGTTTACCTTCTCTTGTGCTTCAAAGCTAAGATATGGCAAAGAAATATTTTGTTCTTGAAACATAGGTCGCATAGCTGTAACACCATAAATTGGGTCAAACTTATTCTTGTGTGTTTCGTGTCCTTCTAAAAATATTCCATGCTTAGATGCAAACTCTCTAATACTTTTATCTTGTCGTATTGCTTTTTGAAAACCATTTTCCTCAATAACCCAATGTGATAAATTATATTTAACCCACCACTCTTTCATTATCTCTAGTGCTTGTGGAATACCACCACCTAAGTTGTTATTCATATCTACCATATGCAACTTGTTAGTTACTGAATCGTATGCCCATAAAAATGCAGCTTGATAACCTGTAGATGCAGGGTCTAATCCTGCTATAAGTCTTGTACCTTGTGGTACGTGTCCAATGTCACGTTTTTGGTCACGACATTCCTCTATCTCTACTCTATCAAACAAAGCTAATCCATCAGGCATAGCTACATTAAGATAAACCATTTCGTATATTGCTCTACCACCTGTAGTTTCTGCTGCTCTCTTTCTATCCATTAACCACTTGTACGTTCTCTTTCCACCCCACAACATACAATCTACGTGTTCTTCTTCATTCCAGTCTGGCAAGTTACAAGCTGTGTCATGTGCTTCTTCTACAGTTGTAGTCCAACTTTGGTTCTCTAAAAGATGTGAATACAAATCATCATAATGCTGTCTTGAACCGATAACGACCATAGCTGTGTGTTCCTCTTTACGACTAGATAGTGTTGTTGTCCACCAACTTCTAGTGTTTTCTCTTGATGAAGGTTGCATAGTTGAGTTATGGTCCTCAATGTCATCAGCAATAATTATGTCACAGTCACGAGAAAGTATCTTACCACCTCTACCAATGCCAACCATTGTCGGTGACTTAATACCAGTAACTGTTCTTGTACCTACAGTAAAACCATTTTGTGACCAAGACTTACCTGTACGAGATGTAGGTTTAAATTTTGCACCAGGTCCACATATCTCTTCTATCAGTAACTCGTTACTTTCTAGTTGGTCAAGTACAGAACCTACTGCATTCTTAGCAATCTCTTCGTTACCACCTACCCATAAAATACGTATGTTTGGATTTTTACAAATAAGCCATACTGCAAAGTGAATTAACAAATCTGTTTTACCATGTCGTGGTGGAGAAAGTATCATGTGCTGTCCACCATTATCTATAGCATTCATAATCTCACCTATCCATTTGTGATGAAAGTCTGGTGTTTCGTATGCTACACCTTGTTCTGTCTGGAAATATCTCTGTCTAAAATCATCAAAGTCTGCTAATGACTTTTCTGCTACTTGTGGTAATGACCATTTATCTTGTTCTTGTTTGCTTGTTAAATCTTCTATGTATGCAGAGTATGCCATAGATACTGCACCTTGTGTTGTGCCTAATATATCTGCAACTTCTTGCATTGTTATTTTCTTTGTATAGATATCTGCAGCTAAACCTGATTCGACTATGTCGTTATAGACTTGTCCTCTACGTGCTTGTACATTTGTTTTTTGACTAGGTATATCTAGTACATCATCTTCTTGTGTCCACTCTTTACCTGCTTTTCTAGCACGTTTCTTTTGCATATTAATTCTGTTAGAACAACGTGTAGAACAAAACTTACGTTTTTTAGGTGGTAGTGGTCTATGGCAACCTGCTGCATAACATAACTTTTTATCTACCATAATTACTACACTCTTTATTTTTGCAAACTACTTTGCTATCTACAATATTTAAAACCTTTCCACATACTGGACAGGTTAATTTAATACTCAATTATTTTTTCTTATTCTTTGTTTTTGCATAATATGCTTGTACTTGTTTCAGGGTCATCTTTTTACCACTAGGTGAATAATAATACTTACCTCGTTTAGTAAAAGGCATAATTACATCTTCTTAGATTTTTTCTTACCACCTTTTTTGGCGTAAGATTTCTTTTTACCATATTTGTTTATTGGCATAATAACTCCTGTTGTTTATTACCACCCACTATAACACAAAACCCTGCCGAAGCAGGGTCTTGTCGTACAGTCTGTCCATTTACTGTGTGAGTTTTGTAGGCAGTTGTTTCCTCAATTAAAGGTCCTCACACCTACGCCACTCTATGAAAGAAAATGAAAAATCAAACCAACTTTATCTATACACAACAATTTCTGCGAACTGTCTTAAATATGATTAAGCTATCTTTCTTTTCATATCTTTACGCATACCCCTATGCGTATCTAGGACTTTCCTAGATACGAGTAGTATAGCTACCCCCCCGAATTAGCTAGTGTGTAAAAAAAATTTTTTTTTAAACAAAGGTTGTCATTATCCAGTTAGATAGAACATACCCTCTATTGCTAGAGGGTGTTGTTCTCAATCAGAAAGGAGTAAACAATGAAACCTAGAAAGGTTGATGTTTACCTGTTTAGTATAACATACTTAAAATATAATGGGGTTTATGTTGAATGTTCGTAGGCGAAAGGAGGAAACTCCTACTATACACAAACCCCATTAGTTAAATACTACCATTTAAAACAAAAGGTGGTATAGTTACGAAACAAGCAAGATTTCCTTCCTGCTTTCAGAAAAGGATATTTGATAATAGACATCAATTAAGTGGACTAGCAGGACCATGATAACTAGGGTAAAAGCCTATTACTTCACATATTTATTTGTTACTAAACTTTAGTTCATTCTGGTTGGGAGGGAGTGACACAGGGTTAGCTGTACTCTCTATGTTAGTGTTAACTTAATAAAACTTACTTTAAAAAAACACCTTACTTACTGTTGTGGTACACCACTATATATAGTACCACCATATTTAGTACCTACTTAACAGCATATTCTTAGAGGGTGTACACAATAAAAGAGCGCGCCCCACATTTAACCCCCCTATGTGAAAGCCCACCAAATTATTGCGTGTGTGCGTGGTAGACCTAATCCATATTGCTACACATACTATATGTTGTGCATACATTATGTAGTGATACGAGATATAGTGTACCTACTTTGTTTAAATACTAGGGATATATAGTTAACTTAGTTCTTATCGAAGGTAACTCAATTAAATCTGTGATAGAAAATCAAACGAAGGCATAAAAGAAAAGACACCTGCGTTAACAAGTGCCTTCTCTCTGCGTTGGTTGGTTGTGCGTTACATAAGATTTGTTTTCAACTTAGTGTTATCTTGTTGTAGTTCTGCAATCTTGATTTGCATTGTGCATATATCAATGTTCAATAAACATATATCAATGTTGTTACTAATCAACTGCATTTTATTAAATTCAACTGGAGTAAATCTTTTAGTGTTACTCCAATCGACTTCTGCATTGTTGTTAAGCTCTTGTCTTTCTTTTTTGTAACGTTCAAGATTTTCTTTCCAACTTTCTTTATGAGATTTCCACGCACTAACATCAACTGTCTTAGCTTTACTCATTATTCACCAACTCTTTCTTTAATCATCTCAATACGAATTTTTGTATTTTGAATTTGTTTATCCACATAAGTAAACCCACAATCCATACATAGATATTCGCTTTCCATTTTATTAACTTCATAGACTTTGATTTCATTATCAACATCTCTGTCTGTATAGCTAACTTCACAATCAATACACTCTGTTTCATAAGGTACTGCAACCTTAGGATATGGTGCTTGATTTGTGCTTTCTACTTCTGCACGTGTGCTTTCTAGTTCTGCTAAACGCAATTCTGCTTTAGCTAAAACATCTTTCCAATCTGTCATTTTTAACCAACCTTTCTAATTGATATAACTATCTTACCAACTTGTAGTTTTATGCAACACTTATTTACAAATTAATAATCTAGTGTCGGTAGTACATCA
>Ga0255751_10000402_pt1 | contig 40197 bp, 51 predicted proteins | sample 071ome_20_FD_179951 | JGI IMG/M metagenome (GOLD analysis project Ga0255751, IMG submission 179951) | Coastal salt marsh microbial communities from the Groves Creek Marsh, Skidaway Island, Georgia - 071412BT metaG (version 2) | ecosystem: Environmental > Aquatic > Marine > Intertidal zone >... | reverse complement strand
GAGGTCAGCATCAACGCCAAGAACACGCTGTGCAATCATCCCATCATGACTTTCGATGGTGTGTTCGCCGAGTTCCTCATCGTATTCGTTCGTCCAAGGTCCGGGCGTGTGTCCGTCGAATTGGTCTGTGTTCATTCAATCAACTCCTGCGCACGTAGTAGGTTCTCCACCATGTCATTTCTTGCTCACCGATGTTCCTGAGTGCCCATTCATAGGCTTCATCTCCGTCTGCTCCGTTCAACAAAGCGTGAAGTTCCTGTACCATTCGGCGTGCATCTTTCAGCAGGTCAAGTAGGTCTTGTTTTTCTTCCAACAGACTGTACCACATGTCCAAAGTAATCTCTTGTCCTGCGTCGTCAATCATTCGCTCATCTCCTGAATGCGTTGCGTAAGCCGGTCAATCTTGGCCTGCTTCTTCGCAGCACGTCGCTCGGCACGTCGCTCGGCACGGGTGGGCTTGGCCTCCGGTTCCTCAACATGCGTAGCGAGGCGCACTTTCTGTCGCACTAATGCACGGTCCACTTCCTGTCGTACGAGTCCAATTATTTCCTTGCGCGTGACGTAATTGGTTTCCTCTTCCCACGTTTGACGGAACGACTCAAAGGTTTGCCACATGGTATCTTCCACGTGCTTACGCATCTGACTCATCGAAGCGAAACTGTCGAGTGCATCATGCATCTTCGGCTTGAGTTCAGCAACCACGGCCTTCACCACTTCATCGAAGTCCACCTGCCGCACGGGTGCAACGTCATTCGCAAACTGCTTCACGTTGCTCAGTCGGTCCATGACGGCCTTCGGCGTACGCCCGATTTCAGCACCAATGGCTGAGTGGCTCCACCCCGATTCATGCAGTCGCACCATCGTGTTGTGTTCCTCATCAGACCACCGCTTACCACGCTTCACTTCAGTCGCGCTGACCTGCTCCGCTTTTTGTACAGGTTCGATAAGACCCTGCCTGCGTAGCATGGATGCGCGTTGTGCGACCGCAGGCTTGCTGCGACCCAACTTCTTCGCCATCGTTGAGTACTTTGTACCCCGCGTCCTCGCTGCAACGACGTATTCATCTTCTTCTTCTGTCCATTTTCTGCCCATCTTCATTCCTCCTTGGGGACTATCATCTTCTCATCAGACTCACGCGGGAAAGGACCAATCCTCCGACCCGTCGCCAAACTTGTGCGACACCCATTCATCAGGCGTCATCTCCTTTCCGCTTGCGTATGATGCGAGCATCTCAGCGTTCATGCTACTGAACATCGCAGCGGCCTCACCGCGTGAGAACAGGAACTCTTCGTCTGCGTCAACTCGTCCGTCTGCCTTCCCATCAAGGTAGGCTGCGTACAACATTTCAGTAGCGCAGCCGTCCTTGTCAAAGCATGCCTTCGTCAAGTCTTCATCGAGGAACTCGACGTATGCAAACGCAGGGTCAACACCGATGCGATGAGGCAAGGCAATCATCCACGACACAGGGACGTTGTACACGTTAGCGAACTCGCTGAGAATCATGTGTGCCATCAGCGGTTGGTAGTCCACGGCAGCGGCAAACGAGAAGCCTGCGTGTACGTGAGCCTCCTTCATCATGCGAGTCATAAGGTCACGATAAGCGATGTGCAACTCAACACCAATCCGACCAAGTTCATTCGCTCGCTCGCTCACGTCAGACAAGTCATGGCGACCCTTTACTTCATCGTGAAGTAACTGCAACTGTTCCATGAATCCGCTCACTCGCTCACCTCCGGCATCCATCGGCTACCCTCGCCTTCATCGCACAAGCCTGACATGGTAAGTGCGTCAATCAGTTGGCCGTTCTTCTCCTTGGATGAATCCACGTCGAGGATGAAGCCCGCTGCACCTGCCACGTTGACCCCATCATCAGTCTCGCCAATGTAAATCTGCACTCCGTCCTCAAAGGAAACCAAGCGCACCTCGGGACGAATGTACACTCGCTCGCCGCTTGCGAAGGACAGGTACTCACCCTCATGAGTACCAAGCCAATCAATGACGTGGGACGGAACGACGAACTTCTCAGCGAACCCGTACGAACGGTTGAACACCGTCTCGGGGTTAAACACCTGAACGTGCAAGACGCCGCCTGCGTTCACACGTAGTTGTACCGTCGCCTGCTCCGCACTCAGGGCGCGTGAACTAAGCCACCCGTTGTATTCATCTTCTCCCATCTGTTCTTTCATGTGTATGTCTGCATTCATTTGCTCACTTCCTTTCATTCCTCTTCCCTTTGGTTGGTTATATACTTCCAATTGGAATCGCTCTCCTTCGTACGCACAGGCAGTACGGTGACGGGACCGGCTTGGCCCACACGGGTCACCACCCATCCGCGTGTGGTGGAGTACACAAGGTCGCCCACGTTCACTCCTACCACACGGTGTACGTTCATCACCTGATATGTAGTGTCCACGACGTGTTCCACATCAATGTACATGTTCTGCGCTACGGTCAACCGCTTCATTGTCGCTCCCCTCCTTCTGCGAAGACGCGCTCCGATGGAATGCGTTTCATTTTCATGCCCACGGACCTGATGTATTCTCGCACCATGTCTGTACGCTGAGTAGCAATGCGCTGAATCATTTCTTCAGGTGAAGGAATCTCTTCAACTACCGCATCTTGTGGGAGTCTGAAGTTCCACAACTGTGACTGAACGTATGCCCGAGGAAGACTAATCTCCCGAGGCTCAACAGTACCTTGCTCGCCGGTTACACCATTGAGTGAAAGGCGAACCTGATGCTCACGGCCAAAGACAGGTGGGGCATCAACAGTCAAGGATTCAAAGTATGTGTTGTAGGCATCAACCTCACGGGCAATGTCTTCGTAGTTGTATGCGTAAATGAAGTCACTCTTGTAATGCTCGTAGTTGTGTTGGATGGCGTACGCCCAATCACGGTCTTGGTCGTGTTTGGAACGTGATGGATTCTTGTGTACACCATAGAACTTCAGGTTATCACGGTTGACCGCTAACCATTGGTAGGTGTGAATCTGCACACCGTAGTGTTCAGTCGTGTCCTTCACCACGTACTCCCATCCGTTCACAACGTCGCCCAACTTGCGAGCCTTGGTGTTGCTCACGGTCTTCTGTTGGCGAATGCCGTCAACCCAAGACCAATTGTCCCAACGGAAGGTGCGGCCTCGACCACTACCTTCCTTGATGACTCGCCCACCTTGGATGAGACGACTCAACACTCGACTGATGCAAGAGAGTACCGCCTTCACATTGGCATTGTGAATCAAGTCTCGACGTGTGGACATGAAGTCCATGACTGTCGTACCCTCGTATGCGTTGTCGTCAGCCGTGACGAACCTGTACATCTTGTACTCGTATGCATCGTAACAGTAGTACGTCTTCGTCTTGTCCGTGTTCTTGACCTCATACTTTCCGGTCTTGCTCACCTGCGGCATATCGTATTGACCGTAGGATGAAATGCGGTTGATGTGTCGTGGCTCCAAGTCGGCACGGTACACCCACGCTCGCTTGCTTCCGGTCTGTACACCTTGCTCATCAAACGTAGGCATCCATCCGTCGTGGACGATACCCTGCTCGATGTAGTATGCAAGGATGGTATGGTCGTTCAACATGTCAGCGCGGGTCAGCATCTTCTCCTGTCCTGCGTTCAGCAACGTGAACTGAAGTGCTGCTTCCATAGCCGTACGGTTGTGTACTTGGGTCTTCGTGTACCCAATGCCGACCGCCGTGATAACCTCGTCGTCTGTGAACGATAGGCTATCGCCAATCAGTCCAAGTTCTGCCCATGTGTCTGCGCTTCGGTAACCTGTGTAGTACATCTGTCTGCTCATCTTCTCACCTTCATTCTCTTTTCCTTTGTTTGGTTATATACTTCCTCAATTAGCACCACTCTTTGTCCAACACTTGTAGCACTCAGGCGTGTTCAACTTGTCAGCCGTCGTGCTATATCCGTGGATGCACTCAATGGGGAACATGGTGTTGCACTCGCCGCATGCAATCTCAAGGTCGCCGTTGGGTACGAACTTCACATTGATGTGTTGTTCGTAGCGAGCCATGCATTGAATGCACACGTCGTCTTCATCGAGGAACTCAATGAGCGGGGCGTCCAAGCCACACTCGATGCACTCCTGTTGCTTGTTGAGCAAAGCGGCAGACGGTGGGGCGTAGGAACATTCAGGGCAAGGCTTGGTGATGGTGATAGCGTGTTCAGCACACACCGCCTTGCAGCACGGACACACCCACTCCTTCTTGGTTGACTTGTCCTCCTTTGCCTCGCTTGGCTTCTTTGCCTTGCGGTCTTGCTTTGCCCAATGGTCCTTGGGTGTCAGTTCCACAATGTCTCGTTGGCATGACTTGCAGTATGCGATGCCGTGCGTGTCAACGGCACGGGATGGCTTCTTGCACTTGCACGGGTCGGTCAATGGTTCAAAGGTGGTCTTACTGCTGCCACCATCCGCTTTTCCCGAAGCACCACCACCATACCAAGCATTCGACTTGTGGGAACTGAAGCCCTCACCAACGGGCTTGTCAATGACGTTAGCAACATACTCCAACTGTGCAAGCGTTTCGACGGCGTGGTCGCAGTAGGTTTCACGTACATACTTGAGTACGTCCATCGCCGTGTCCATCTTGGCTGCGCTTGCAGGTGCAAGCAAGCACAACATGATGCACAGTTGCACACCCGTACGTCCGTGACCGCCTGCACATTGCATTGAAATGTGGGTAATCTTGTGCGACCGAATGTCGTCAGCGAGTGCGTACCAAAACTCCTTGGGGACAGTAGGCACACCGAAGTCAGGGAAGTCAAGCGACACAATGAGCGGTGGCTCGTACACAGGAATGTGCTGCGCACAAGTGAAGCCGTCAGGTACAGTAGTTGCATCGTCACCGAGAGCCTTGCCGTAGGTGGGCGTCATGGTTTCACTTGGACCCATCGCAAGTTGCGCGAGGGGTTGCTTCCACCAACCGCCGCTGCGGTTGCGGCCACCGGCATACAGAATGTAATGCTCGGCGTCACCCTCTTTGCCAATCTCAAAGACCGCATCTTGTCCGGTGTGACATTCGTTCGACTTGTAGTACGTGGTTGTTTTCGTGTAATTTTTTGCCATGTTATCATCTCCATTTGTTTTTCGTTCACTCGTCTTGTTGCTCCTTCAGTTCAAGGAAGAAGGCAAGCGTTGCATGCTTGTTGTACACAGACTTGATGTGCGTGCAGAACACCGCGTTGTTGATAGCGTACTCAGCGTTGCTCACGGCCTTGACCGCTGCTGCTTGTAGTCCGGCATCGTCGGTTGCTACTTGGCTGATGTAATATCCAAGTGCGATTGTTTGCTCCAACTCAGCGACAGTCTCGTACGTGTGCATGTCCTTGCTGAACATCTTCAGTTCCATCATCTTCTCACCCCACTCGGCGGGGTACTGCGAGGTGGTGTCGGGTACATCTTCATCTGCTGATGGGTAACTCAGGTCAAGCAATTGCACGTCCACTTCTGCCGTGCCGAGCCACATACCTGCATTGTTGAATGCCATTTGTTCAATCAGTTCAAGGGCCTCAGCACAGGAGGCACAGTTCTTCAGCCCACAAGGAATGAACTTGTCGTTGTCGGGGCTGCCGTACATACCTGAGTGAATGTAGTACAACTTCGCAGCCGTACGCTCGCGCACCGCATCGAGTTCAGCAGGCAGGTCTGCCCGCATGAAGAGTGGTTCCTTGCGGAGCATGGTCGGCGTCAACTTCCTGACGTACTGAATCAGTTCGGTCTTGTCCTCAGCACCGGGGAAGCCCGCATCACGGTACTGCCATGCACCCGCTGCTGCGTAGTACACACGGAAGAAGGTGGATGGCTCCATGCGGATTTTGCTTGGGTCCGTACCCCAATCAAGTGCGGTACTCGACATGAACTTGTTGAAGAAGTAGCCGTTGTTGTGGACGTTGTGTTCGGCAGCGTTGGCTGCGTCAATCACAGACAGGAAGTCTTCCTCCGAGAAGGACACAACGAACTTCTCAATGGCACGGCTGAGGGTAGCAGACTTCTCACAGGATTCACCGTATGCCTTGCCGCCGTAGCCGCCACCCTGCCAACCCGTGTTGTACCCATCAGCGAGGTAGTCGAGCATGGTCGTGATGCTGCGAATGGTGAGTGGCTTCTTCTCAACGGCCATGTAGTAGTGCTGCCGCTCACCCATCGGTTGCCCCTTCTCCCATGCACCATCGTACACCGCATCAATCAGGGGATAGGTGGTGGGCAAGAGGTTGTTCTTGCGACCGGGTGCGTGACGGAACTCACCAAGTGCAACCGCAAGAGTACTGTTGAGTACCCACCCGACGTACACACCTGCGAAGTAAGCGGTTTCATCGGGAGCCATGAGTGGGCCACCGATGTACTGATGGAAGTGGTTGGAGAGCCAACCGTACTGTCGAGCGTAGCGGAAGATGCCGGTTGAAAGACCGGCGGCGAATGAGTCGAGGTACTCGTACGGGTTGTATGGTTGTGGTTCAAACGAGGGGTCATCAATCACCCAACCGGGTGCGACTTCGACCCACGTGCTGCCTTCCTGCACGGTGTCGGCCACGATGTACGGCACACCATACTTGCGGCATTGACCTGCATGGTGCGAGAGGTGAGTACCCGTGGGATGAACGACCACCGCTCCATCAGGCATGCCCGCGTGAAGCGCAGCCTCCATGCGAGAGAGTTCATCATCACCCTCGTTCTTCACAAGGTGAATGTGCTTGACTTCAACCGTGCCGGAGGGGATGATGCCGTTGATTGTCACTCCCGAAGGTGGGGGAGTGAGTGCGGCGTGGCCTGAAGAGCCGCGCAACTGCACAAGGAAGTGACGATGGTGTGTTGGCTCCGATGAGTGCATGGCGGCGTCAAGGTCAGCATGCGTTCCTTTGCGTTGAGAAACGAACTCCAACTCAATGTTCTCAGGTGTGATGTTCACCGCTTGCAGGTTGTTGACGGTGCGAGTGTCGTTAAGGGTGTGCGGGATGGCGACCTTGAGTCCGGGCTTGCCCGCCGTGACGCCATCGTTGTCCGGTCCCATGATGATGTACGAGCCGGGTGCAGCCACACAGGATGCGTCGGCATCAACGTACGGTTGGATGATGATGCTGCCGTGCGGGTCCACGTAGCCATGCTCGTACATGGGCGTGTCCGAGTCTTCCTTGGAGAGCATCGTCTCGACAATACGCATGAAGATTGTATGATACTCAACGTCATCGTACGCAGCCGAAGACTCAAGCACACCGGGGCGTGGATTGAGTGGGCAGGCGCGAACGAACAGGGGGCGGTCCTCTCGCGCATCCATTGGGAAGTAGTCCACCGCTCGCTCAAACACCTCGTCAATCGCTTCCTCCGTGACAGGCTCACCGGGAGGGATGAGGTCGAAGCGATGCGTGTTGAGTGTATTCCACATGTCGTACACAATACCTACCTGTTGTGCCTGCTTGTACTTCTCCAATGCCTCAGCCTTCTGCGAGCCTGCGGGTTTCGTTTGTTCATCTGCGTTCATGTATTCACCTTCTTGTTCAGTCATCTTGGTTCACTTCCATTTCCTTTGGTTGGTTATATACTTCCAATTGAAATCCTCACTTCCACTCCTGCGGCACGTACGTTTCCGTGTCCCTGTCCCAATGCATGAGCGTCACTTGCATGTTGCCTGCTGCAATCTTCAGGAATGATGTGAGGCACATGGTCAATCCCGTGACGTACAGTTCAACGTGGGTGTAGCCACGACCGAGTACGTCCATGAGGAACGAGTACGCCCGCTGCTCAAGCGCAGCGAAGTCGAGTGGGTTCTCCACCACCTGAGGATAGACGTACAGTTCGATACCGGGCATGGGGTGTCGGCCCTTGCACAGTCCTGCCTTCGCTCGCTTCCTGTCGTGTTGTTCTGTGTTCATTCCTCATCACTCTCCATGTTAGGTTTCACTAAGCAAGCATATACCACTTCGTAAGACGGCACTTCCTCATCATCAACGTGCCACACGTTACCATCGTTGAGGTGCGTCCCTGTATCAGCATCGAAGAACTCCCATGTACGGTCGTCCCAATTATCGGGTTCGCCTGATTGGTCCACCGCAACTCGCACATACTTACCGTTCACAAGGTATCGGTAAGTGCAGACATGACCTAAAAACTCAGGCTTCATTCTTCCTCACCTTGTAGGTCCGTGGTAGCCATCGCTTCGTCAATCGTCATGCCTACTGTCCGAAGCAAGTAGTCCCGAATGTCTGAACTTGAAAGGTCATCACCTTCAATGCGGCATTGAATGAGCGAAGCAGCGTAAGCAATGTCCTGACGCAACTGTTTGATTCCATCAAGTAACTCCAATCCCAACACTTGCAGAATGTAAGGGTAAGTGTCGTCACCAAGCAGTATGCGCTCAGCCGTATCAACGTCAATCATTCTTCCTCACCTCCGAAGTGTGGCTTGCCTCCGAAGAGTAACTCGTAGGCTTCGCCGCCTTCGTTGAAGAAGGGGTCGTCGCCTGCCGACTGAGCGCAAGTCATGAGTGCATTCTCCAATCGCCTGCATCGTCCTTCGACAACACGGTACTTTTGGAACACCAATTTCATCAGTCGCTCATCGTACTCGCGTTCTTTGATGAGCGCGGAAACCAAATCATTTACCCAATCGGTTCCGAGCAGGTTGTCGTTCCACATCTCAATGTACTCGTCAATCTGTGATGCGTCAATCATTCTTCATCATCTCCAACATTGATTTCGTATGCGTCATAGTATTCCTTCAACTCATCTTCGCTCATGCCATGTGTTTCGATATACCATTCCCAATTCTCTTGGCTTAGGTTCAGCATATCCGCAAGGTATTCCATTGAGGAATCACCATCGCCAAATGCGAAGGACAACGCTGCACTCATTCGTTCATCGTTGATACCAAAGAGTTCAAGCATCATGCTCCAACACTCCAATTCTTTCTTCAGCCGCTCGTTCTCGTTCTTCATCTGCTCCATGTTCATTTGCTCATCTCCCGTATGTGTCATGCTCGCCCCTCCTGCTTGCACACCGAACATGCAGGCCACCGGCCTGTGTCCATGTAGGTGCGAACGAAGGCGGTCGCCTTACCGTTGGTGAGGGTTTCACTCCGCTCGCACTTGGGGTGAGTGCATTCAATCGTGATGTGTGAATCATCATCCTCATGCCACATCTCCGTGGGCTTCATCCTTGGTACAACTTTCATCATGGTTTCATCTCCTTTGGTTGGTTATATACTTCCAATTCAATTCTCGAATCCCACGAACTCTTCAAGCGTAGCGATGCGCTCGTTCAGGTGAGAGCGAATCGCAAGCACATGCTTGTCCACTCGTTCCTTCATGAGCGACACGACTTCACGTTCTGCTGATGCAACGACACTCTCGCTGACGCGCTTGGCTTCCTCTTCGATGTTCAGCATGGCTGCGTCCACGGCAGTATCAATGACGTGTGTGATGTTCAGCAGTTGTTCTTCGACGTTGGACATGCGGTCTTCAAGCGCGATGAGTTTGTTCTCCAACGGGCTATGTCGCTTCACACCCCCTGCTAAGGTGTCGCCCTTGTGTCCTTCATCCCTGAAGGCGTCAGTACCGTAGGCGTTGGTGCGACCCGTTGGGTTGCGGCACCCCATGCACACGGGCTTCGACTTGTTGGTTCTCTTCAGGAACGGCTTGCCACACTTCACGCAATCAATCACGTACCCACTTGGCATTCCCATGTTCACACCTCCAAGTCTTCGTCGTTCTTTCGCAGTTGTTCAATGAGGTCTTTCACCTTCATGCCTTCACCTTCTTCTCCTTCTTCCCGAGCAGGGCGTCAGCCATGCCCGAAGGAATCTGTCCCTTCGCCGCCATCTCCTTGAGCAAGTCAGCGATGATGGTTGACCTGTCCTCGTCGTCGCCGCCATCAAGCACGGCCTTGACGACTGCTCGCTTGGCTTCAACCACGGTGTTGAACATCTCGTCAATCGTATCACGTGCGGTGAGGTACACGGCAGACACGGACTGTGACTCCTGCCCAATGCGGTTCACTCGGTCCTCGGCTTGCTCTTCCCATCCGGGCACCCACTCACGCTCAACGAACACGGTGGTGTCTGCCGCCGTGAGGGTGATGCCTTCCTTGGCTGCGACGGTGGAACACAGTACCACATCGAGGTTGCCTGATTGGAACGACTCAACGGTTTGCTGCCGTGCATGTGCAGGCATCTCACCAACGATAGCACCGATGCGCCACGCCATGTTCTTGTCTTGCTGCAACGCTTCCTTGATGCCACCGAGTACGTCCTTGTGGTGAGCGAAGACGACGAGTGGCTTGCCCGTCTGCTCACGGTACTCTCGCAGGTATTCAACTGCACTCTCCACCTTGAGACGACCGACTTCGTGGCGCAGGTCGGTGAGCATGTTGAGGGCGAAGCCTGCGGGGAGTGGGCGTCCACTTGCTGCGTACGCAGCGTAGTCTTCTTCCCACCTGCGAAGCAGGGATTCGTACTGTGCAACACCCTTCTTCCCAATGTCCACATCGTACAGGGTACGCACCTTGTCGGGCAACTCGGTCAGCACTTCAGTCTTGAGGCGACGGATGGTGAAGTCACGGGTGCGAGCATGCAACTCGCCTGAGTTAGACGAGCCTGTGAAGTCCCAACCGAATCGGGTTTGGTGTCCGTTGCAGTACCGCTTGCCGTAGTTGAAGAAGGAGGGGAAGTCCTCGGGTCGCAGTAGGTTGAGTGTGGTAAAGAACTCGTTGGGCCTGTTGGTGATGGCCGTACCCGACAGGCAAATGACTGACTGTGAATGCTTTGCGACTTCGACGGTTGACTCCGTGCGCTTGGCCTTGTTGTTCTTGATGTAATGTGACTCGTCAAGGACAACGATGTTTGCGCCAAGGTCGAGCAGTTGGTTCTCACGGTAGGACACAAGGTCGTAGTTGCACACGTACACGTTGGCGTCAGGCAGGTCACCCTTGCGACCCTCGACCACATGCACCTGATGGAAGGGGAGCCATGACTTGACTTCCTTCTCCCAATTGTACTTGACCGAAGCAGGGCAGACCACGATAGCAGGGAGCAACGATTCATTGAGTGCGATGTGAGCGATGGCTTGGATGGTCTTGCCCACACCCATGTCGTCACCGATGAGGCAACGGCCACCCGCCATCTGCGCGAACTGCACACCGACGTATTGGAAGGGGTACAACTCACGTCCTTCAGGGAAGACTTCAGCGAGCGCCTCGGCCATGTCCTTTGAATCAGCCTCATCAATTGCGACGGCGGATGAGATAGCGATGCGAGCAGCACGGTCCTTCATCACCGTCGCTACTTCAGGCACAGACGAGATAGCATCAGCGATTGCTGAGGCCCACTTGCGAATGAGTGCAACACCTTCTTCGTCGTCGGTCAGGTACTCACGCTCCGCAAGATGGCGGAGGCGGTCAACGAGTGGGCCTGCTTCAGCAAGCGACACACTCCATGTCTTCAGGTCAGCGTTCCACTTGCGCCCCTGCGTAGCCTTGACTTCATTCATCACGGCGTAGCGAGCCATCGAGTTCTCAATCCACGGCCACGCAAGATGCAGGGATGCACCCTTGAGTGTGGCCGTTGCTTCGGTAGGTGCTTCGACCTTGGGCTTCGCACGTGCGAAGTCAGCGTCTTCAAGATGCACAATGTCCACGTCCAATGAGGTGAGTGCAGCCACGGCTGCGTCGTAGGTTTCCTTGGTGTTGTCCATGCTCCACGTCTTCGTGTCGCCGTTCCACTTGAGGGCAGGGAAGGAGAGTGCTTCCTTGAGTGCGTTCTTGATATCGTTGTTGAAGGCATAGCGGATAGCGGTACGCTCCTGCTTGTACACCTTACCCCACCTGTCGGTGGACACGTCGGTGATGCGCTCGAAGCGAACCGTTGGCTTGGGTTCCTCCACCTTCATGTCCTTGGTGGCTTGCAGCATTACTTCAACCTGAGAAGAAGGCAGACCAACCTGCGCGAAGATGCTCGGCATCTGCGTAGCCTTGTACTTCCACAGGCGAGCAGCGATGGTCGGCAGGTGGTGGTGTTCAAGGTGGCTGCGTGTAGCGTGTGCGTAAAAGAAGTTCCAATCAAACTTGTTCGGGCCTTGGTCGTCGTACGACACAGGCGCACCAAGGTTGACGAAAGCCTTGACGATACTGTGCATATTGTTAACATTCAGTTGCATCAATCATTCCTCCTTTGGTTGGTTATATACTTCGATGTTCTTTGCGAGCAGGTACGATTCCACGAAGCCGTACACGAATGCGGTAGCGAAGATGCCGGTAAGCCATGCGGTGATGAGTAGGGTCGGGGTCATATTGTCCACCCCCAAGCGTAACCGCAGATGTTGCACTCCATCTCCGCAGAACAGTAGTCACCCTCAGCATCCATGAAGTGTGTTTCTGAGTAGTCCTTTCCGTCGCAGTAGGGACACATGTTCTTTGGCATACGCAAGAGTGAATCATCACAGGGTCCGTACATTCTCATGCCCTCACCTCATGTGCAGGGATGGTGGTGAAGTCGGTGAAGGAGTACACCTTTCCGCTATTGGTATTGTGCAGGTGGAACGCACCTTTCCTTCGACAGACGAACATGGGATAAGGCAAGTACTTGTTCATGCGAGTAGCGGTTGTTAGGGTGTACCACCCACCTGAGTTGAGGGTGATACTTCCGTTGGCGTGATAAGTAACCACGTTGGTAGCATGGTAGCGCACGGCTACGTCCCATTGGCTCTCGTCGTAGTGCATGTTGTAGCCATGAATGCGAGTGCTGCGCTCGCCCGTAGGCTTGCCTTCCTTTACGTATCGTGCCGTCTTCAACTTCTCAATCAAGTATCGCCTGTTCATTTCAATTCCTCCGGTATCATGTCGAGTCCAAGTGCAGCACAAACACACTCTTCGAGTGGCTCCGTGCAAAGTGGACAAAGGTTGGCTGCGAAGACTTCCTTGTTCCCACACACGGGGCAGCGGAAGAGAGCATCGCCGGTTGCGGTTCCCCTGATGAAATCCATTTCACCTTCGCAGCATTCAGGTTGCTCACTCATTCAATCACCTCCGGTATTGCTTCGTAGCATTTGTCGCACATCGTACGCTCGTCTTCGGTTCCATCATCACGCATACCCATTGACACCCAATTCATGTACGCTGCATGACGACGCTTACCGCAAGAGCAGCAGGTGTACGATTGAGTAGGACTGAACGTAACAATCTCATGCTCGTCGTAGTAGCCATCTTCGTAACTCATTCAATCACCCCTTCCCTTGCTTCCGATGTACGCATGTCTTCCCGCACGTCATCAGGAATGGACTCCACGATGGTACGCAGCCGCTCGATTTCTGCAACCAATTCCTGCTCCTTCTCAAGTGCTGCGATGAAACTGTTGAGCAGTTGAGGGACGGCGGCAATCAATCGTGCGTTGTCCTGCATCCTACCTTGACGCCACTCTTTGACGACCTCGGGTGGTTGTCCATCCAACCACTCATCGAGTTCGGTTGGTAGCACCGCAATAGCGATGAGTTCTTCCTGCTCGGGGAAGCCACGCAACTTCCACACATGACCTTCTTCATCGAAGGCCCACGGTGCGCCTGTGTGAATGCCGAAGTATTCCCTGAAAGCGTACAAGTCGGTGAGGGGTGGGCAGGTAACGTACGACTTCTTGCTCATTCAATCACCTCCGCCACCGTGGGGAGAGCAGCAAGGTAGTACTCGCCCTCGTAGTGGAACACTCCATGTTGTACGCCATCGTGAAAGAGAATCATTCCTGTCCCTCCGTGTGGTGTACATCATTCTCGTTCGTCTGCTTATGCTCATCCTGTGAAGGGCAACAATCGTTCAACATCGGTTCTGATTCCTTTGGTTGGTTAAATACTTCCAATTGGTTTCTCACGTTCTGCCCTGTCGAAACCGTTGTACTGCGACGATGTGTAGTCACTATTCTCATTACTCACCTCACCTATTTGACTAATGCTCGGACAATACTCACTATACCATAGGTACTACTCTCATATTATAGAGAGAGTGTAACACCTAAGATAATGAGTAGTCCTTCCGACCTGAGGATTATTCATTTGAGTGAAGCGAGTGGTGAGAAAAGTGACACAAGGTCATGCAGTACCACGGTTTCGGTTGGGGTATCGTGGTTGCTGCCACTCAGCAGGCGTTAGTGATAACCACTACTCAGTAGTCACGTACAGGATAAGCCTACTGAGAAGCGATTACTGTGGGTGGGGTGCTGCGCCCCTGATGGCCGACGGCTAAGGTGATAAGGTGGGGTACTGCGGAGCCGCGCCTCTCCCCCATCAGCAAATCTCCACGGCTACGCGTAGGCCGCGTACGCGAATGGGAGAGGTCTTCCTCCCGCGTAGCGGGGCCAACCCATATGGGTGCGATGCAATCAGCCGCAAGCCATCGCGTTTTGCGGGCGCAGCGGCGCATCAGCACCCCGACCGCAACGCGTTATGGCTTTGCCGACGCAAAAAAAAGGGGGACGCGGAGGCTGCTCGGCCCCCGCGCCCCCCGGCGCACGACTATCCGGCGGGACTCACTCCCGCTCGGGCTACCCTCTCCCCTGTGCAACACTCTTCATGTGAATCAGTCCTCCACTTCTTCCTTCGGATAGGCACGAATGCGTGCAAGCAATTCGATTTCCTCGTCCGTCAAGTAACCCATGTAACCCCTCACTCGCTCGCCCCCATGTACGCAGCGACGGCGGCGGCGATGGCTTCGGGAGCCTGACCCGCCATGCCCGCAACAATGGCGGCAATCACGGCGGGGTCAGCGGCGGCCACGGGCGGGGTGGCAGGGACCACCACATCTGCGGGCGCAGCGGAGGCGCGGGGTGCAAGGGTTTTGGCCTTGAGTGCCTGCGCCTTCTCCTGCGCGTTGCCCTTGAGGAAGACACGGCATCGCTCGGTCGCACCCGCGCCCATGACGATGTCGTCGGAAGCACCGGCCTCACGTGCGAGGCTGCGCACCTTGGACGGGTGCATGGAGTCAATGTCGCCGTACTCGCTCACGACCGTGGGCACGGGGAGGGCCTCGCTGCCCTTGTACACGGGAGCAGGGGCGAGCAACTCGCGCTTGAGGGCAGCACGACCGGAACCCTTGCCCGAGGGCAGGGACGCGTGCCAATCCGAGCCGATGGTTTCTCGCGCCCAACGCTTGCGAGCAGCGTCCTCGCTCAAGAAGGCGATGAGGTTGCCGTCCTTGTCCGTGATGCCCGAGCAGTACCATGCCTCGCCCACGGCGAGCGCATCCGCCATGTCAGCCGCACGGATGGCGGCCTTGGCCGCATCACGGATGGCCTTGGGGACGGTCATGAGCAGGTGGCCGAACGCGGGGCGCGTCTCAGCCGCACGGGTGTCGCCCGACTTGGGGTCGGTCCAAGCCTTGCACTCGTACGTGCTGCGCAAGAGCGCAGCCATGAGCGCGTAATCGCTGCTGCCCGAGGGGACCGCCGCATCAGCGGCGTCGAATGCACCACGGGTGAGGCGCAGGTCCGTGCGTCCACGGGCGGAGGCGACGACCTCGGCCATGCGAGCGAGGTTGTCGAGAACCTCCTTGCGCGTGTACTTGACGGGCTGCTCCGACCACTCGGGCTTGTCGCCCTCAAGCGTGACGTACATGGTGATGGAAGCGGCTCCATCCATGACGCGGGCAAGGTCCGAGAAGACCTCCCTCATTTCATACGCCGCCGAGGGGGCGTACACACCCGAGGGGAGGGTGGCGGTTGGCTGCTTGTACGTGCTGACGATGCCTTTTTTGGACATGGTTTTGAATCCCTCCGTTGGTTATATACTTCGAGGCTCAGTCAGCCTGCTCCACGCGTAGGCATATGTGTACAGGCGCGAGGGACGACGCGCCTTAACGCGCGTAGGCATAACGTGTAACGCGCATGAAAGAATCGTGCTACCGCACCCATATGGGTTGGGGTCAAGGGCGCACCTGAGGGGGCTTGCGTTTCACGGGTGGGTGTGTAGGGTGTGCATGTGTGCATGCGTTATGCGGTCGCGCACGCGCGTAGCGCATGCATACGTTACGCGTACATGAGTGTGGTATAACGCCGCCCATAACGCCGCCTTGGTGCGGATTGCACACCGCCGCAGTACCCCATAACGCACCCCATAACGCACCCCCTTAGAAGGAGGCATAGCATAACGCACCCCCATAACGCTTCTTTTAGTCACGCGCAGGGTTCCCAAAAAAAATTGACAGGGCAAAAAAAATAAATCCAAGAAAAAAATCCTGCACCACCGCCGCTGATTTCATAACCACCGTCTGCTTGCGAGAATCAATGTCGCCGTTTGCTGACGCTTGGGACTTGCTCAAGTCCTTGAAGGAAGCAGACCGCATGATGAATGAAGACACCAATCGTCATGCTGAGCATATGCGGCGTATTCGACAAATAGGCCGTTTGTCTCAACTTGCCCCGCATCAAGACCCTGAAATCATTGACGACAATGTGATGGATGCTATGGCTGCATCTGCTGTCTTTAACCCCGAAGCGAGCCATCAAGACGCCTTTTACGAAGATGTAATCGAACACGCACTCAGACAAATGCAAGGAGAAGTAGGTGCGCAGCACACGCTTACGCAGCAGTTGCAAGAGTTGGGTGAAAAGCAGAAGGCTCGCGCTAAGGCAATTGGCAACATTCGACACATTGGCTCAGGCGAGCGGCAACAAAGTAGCGGTGCCGACCACATGAACAACCAATATCCCGCTGAGGAACACCCAATGTACGGTCTTGTGTCTGAATACCCCGACCGACCTTCCGGCCCAATGGCTGAAATGGATGAGTCAATGGAAGATGATGTGCTTGATATGCCAACGCCGTCGCAGCCGCTTGATGCTAAGCAAATGCGTGCGCAAATCCTTGCTGACATGTTTGGCGCACAAACCATGGACACGTCCGATGCTAAACTCCGTGACATTCGTGACCAAGACCCGTCAACCCGTCGCGGCATGTCTCAACCAATGATTCAAGCGTACCGTGAAATGGCTCGGAGGCAAGGACTTTGACACCGTTTGAGCAGGCATGGGCTTTCCTCAAGTCCGATGCCAATAGGCAAGCATTTTCCGCTTATTTGAATCCGGAACTTGACCCGTTGATTCACCCTGACTTGGAACTACCGCAACCTATGAGGGGCGTTAAAAACTTAGGAACCATTAGCCCACAAGTTGATGCCCACCGACAGATGGGACTTACATCACCATCGCCGGATGAAATGGTGGAAAGATTCCCTAACGCGTCAAATAGGTTAGGGAATGAAATGCTCGACCCGGCTTTGTACGACGGTAGTGAATGGACGGAGCCTCCGCAAGAGTTCCACGCAGATTGGGATTTTATCCCTGCAAGCATTCAGCCTGATGAGTATGCTCCGGGTTACAAGCATTGGCCTCTCAATTGGCATGAATACAAAATGCAACCCGGCCAAGTTGCGCGAGTTGCACACCCGAGTCCATATCCTGAGTGATGTGCATGCGAGAATCAATGTCTCCGTTTGAGCAGGCATGGTCCTTGCTCAAGAGTCAACTGACCGACCGCACCATTTTCCAACTTAACGGCAAGCCGCGAATTGGCGGTCAGCAAAACTCGTTGTACGCTTACCCCGGTCAAATGTTCTTTCCGCGAGCGTCTGACACGTACCGCGCCCCTGTTCCGACCACGGGACCAACCACCACCCAAAACCAAGACGCAATGGCTCAAGCAGCCATGGCAAGTCGGTACAACACCATGGAAGAGATGATGGCAGACCGAGAGGGTAGGGAGCGGCTTGACATGTACCAATCACAACCGGCTTTGCCTGTGCAAGCACAAGACTTGGCAAACTTTGAATTACCAACCGTTCCCTTTAGCAACGAAGCACTCCGCGCTTTGAACGACCTGATAAACACTACCTACCCGCCCCCAACACCTGCGCCACCTGAACACACCGGACCGATAGGGAAAAAATCACCTTTTGAAAATCTCGCCGCCCTCTTTGGCTAAACGGTGATGAGTGCATGAGTCCGTTTGAGCAGGCTTGGCTCTTGCTGAAGAGGCAAACAAAATTGTCGGATTTTATGGATGCACCTTTACCTGTCAATAACGTCAGAAGAAAGCGAATTGCTCCTTCACACATTGAATTGAATGACCAAAAAACCATAGCAACATTGATTGGTCAAGATGGGCAACACCTATCACAAGTCACGTTTCCTGAAAGTCTGAGACGTGATGAACTCAACCAAATCGGTGAAGCGATAACCCCGCATGCCCAACGCAGACAAGGGCACTACCGAGCCTTGCTTGAAAATCTGATTCATCACGGATATGGGATAAGAAGCGATGCGCGAAACAGTAATTCCGGTCCTTTCCATCAAAACTTGAGTCAAAACATACGCGATGTTACTGTGCAAAAACCGGATAGGGAAGAGTTGCTACCGGCTGATGTAGTAACGTACATGCCTAATCGTACCGAATTGAAATGGGGCGATTTGCGCGGCCCGCATCGTATTGCGTTGCCAATACAACAAAGTCAGTCAACAAATCAAATTGATTGGTATAACGCGATGTGGCCTCATCAACCGTATGAAAATAGTCCTATTTACCAACAAACCATATTTTCAAATGATGGGCAAAACAAAATCCCCGACGATGATGAGCGTTTTGCGTATTTGCGCCGCAAATGGGGTGCTTGACCGGCGGTGTTAAATCCGCACCGTCACTCCTGTTGTCATGCGTGTGACGGTGTACGAAGTCGGCCCAAGGGACGGACTTCAAGCCCTGCCACACGTGGTGCCGGTGGAGCAGCGGCGCGAATTGATTCACCGTCTGTACGTGGCCGGATTTGACAACATCGAAGAAGTCAGTTTTCCAAACCCCAAACTGTTGCCGCAGATGGCAAACGGCGAAGAAGTGTTCAGCGGTCGTGGCTCGGCGTTGGTCATGAACGCACGCGGCATGCAGCGGGCCAAAGCCTGCGGCGTGGAAAAAATCAATGTGGTATTTTCGCCGTGCGAGACGTTCAACATCAACAACATGCGTGCCACACGCAATGAAATCGTGCTGCGCTACCGCACGTTCATGCAAGATGTACCCAAGGAAAACGTGCGGGTGTACCTCTCGATGGCGTTTGGTAGCCCGGATAGCGGGATTGTCAGCGAGAACACCATGCGCTCATGCCTTCGTGACGCCAAGATGTTTGGCAACACCGTGGTTTTTGCCGACACCGTGGGCGCGGCTGCGCCGCACGAACTACCGTGGATGGTGGAGATGGCACGTGATGAAGGGTTGAACGTCGCGCTGCACCTGCACCACCGCGACAAGGAAGACCGTGCGCTCATGTTGGTGCGCAAAGCGTTGCTTGAGGGAGTCACCGAGTTTGATAGCAGCATTGGTGGGCTTGGTGGTTGTCCGTTTGCTAAGGGCAGCGGAGCCAACCTGTCAACTGAAACGCTTGTGAATCATTTGCACGCATGGGGCTTCAAAACGGGCATAGATACCGGATTACTGCGCTCAGCAAGCGATTTGGCGTACGGAATGCGAAACCCTCAGCCGGAAGTCTGCGCTACGCATTGTTGAAAACCTATGACCTTGTGCGAAGAGCATGACCTTGGGTACCGCTGCAAGTGCTGCGGGCAAGGGTCTTGGAAAAATAGGTGAAAAGGCAACATCTCAAAGCGGACAAGCAGCACTTGCGGGTGGTGCAGCCACAGGCGGCGTAGTAGGCGGTGCAGCAGGTGGTGCTGCTGCCGGTGCAACAGTTGGTGCATTAGGCGGCCCAATTGGTGCAGGCATTGGCGCAGTCGTTGGTGGAATTGGCGGAGCAATGGGAGCAGCAAACAATCAATCTCAATCGGACAAGGAACAGGGGATGGCAAGAATGCAAGAAGCAGCAAACAAAGCAAAAGAGGGTGCTGAGATTCAGACCGGCGAACCAATGAACATTGCATGGCAATTCTTGAAGGGATTGTCTGAGCAGCAAATGTTCACCGCTTTGAGAAACGTACCAAGCCGCCAAGTGTCTTCCGTCCATCGGTTTTTGCCCGGACCGGAGCATCCCGACCACGCTAAGTTGCTTCGTCAAGGAACCGTTCACCCAAGAGCATTCGGCATGATGGTTGCTCACGATAAGCAGTTTGGTGGTGAGGGAATGTCAGGTTTGCAACAATCGCTTCGTACGTATTCTTCTGACAAGGACCGCTACGACAAAGAAACCGGTAAATGGGTAGGAGACAAAGCAGTACATCGAGATGTGCGTAACACCAAGTTGCCCGAGCAAACCGAAGGAAACCGAATTATTCTTCCCGCAGGACCGTTTATGGCACGACCTATGCCGAATACAAAAATCACAGAAGGAATGGACGTTCACAACGTACCGGGAGAAAACAAAAACCAAGGCGGTATGACCCCTGAAGAAAGTTCAATTTATGCGGCTCAAGAAAGAGTTCCACTCAAAGACCGCATGCAATTTGACGATAAAGGACCGGGGCTGCCAAAAGACAGGGTGTTAGACGACCCGTTCAGCCAAGAAGCAATCAATGCTGCAATGGAGTTTTTGAGTCGGCAAAGGCAAGCAGGTGAAATGTCTGAGAATCAACAAAGAATGTTGCAAGGACGGGACATGGACCGAATGTACGATGATGCCTTTGATTCCTTCAAAATTGGTAGGGTAACTCCCACAGGAACGCCGGATATGTGGTTTGGACCTAACGGGCAACTGTTGAACACGCAACAGGCAAGAGAAGCAGGGTACGAGTTTCCAAATGAGTGAGTTGGCATGAACCCAATGGAGGCGGCATGGCGTTTGCTGAAGCGGCAAACGACACTTACCGGCGACTTTGGTTTTCCTGAAAATCCGCGCAACAGGTACAGGGGTGAGTACTTAGGTTCCATTCACGTTCCTACTGAATCACTTGAGATTCCAACCATGGAAGAAGTGTATGAAAACTCAATTGACCCTGACAATTTTACCCGCCGTCAAGATTTTGGTTACAGTTACGGTAACACTCTTGAAAACATTCGTAACATTGCCGAGGCAAATGCTCAGGCTAATTTTGACCCAAACAGTATGCTTTGGGAAGCCGGTAGGGAAAGCCCGCCCAACGTGCGTTTTACCACACAGATGACGTTACCGCAACTGATACCGGGTTTGACCACCGAACGGTGGCTTGACCCACAGACCAACACGGTAATTCCCGGCTCAATTCCACCCATCAACGCATACCGCTTCACAGGAGATATTGCACCACGTGTCATGACCACCCCCGGTGGTCAACTTATTCCAATGAGCGGACGGGCTTACGTTGGCTCTTTTGAGGAAAACGCATACAACGCTTTACCGTACAGATATCGAACAGAAGAAGGCATGCCCATGCAGTTTCTTGTTCCACCCAATACGAATGAATTAGGCAGGGTTGTTTCTGAAAACAAAGAAAATCTGTTTGGCGTTCGCGGCCTTGGGTTTTACCCCGGAGATTTGGTGCAAGAACGACCACAGTACAAGGGGGGTGAGTCCGCTGAATACGTAGCGATGACACCCATTGACAACACCCGTTTAACGCCTTTACGCGCAAGTCGCTCATGGGGGGACAATAAGCCCAATGCGACAAATTGGAAAATTAAGCCTGAAGATAGGGATTGGTTGATGGAACAAATGGACCCAACAATGATTGAAGACAGGCTACGAAAACCAAATCCGCTTGATAGAAGGGCTACTCCTTACGTTGAAACAAAAGTTACTCCCGAAGTTGCTGCATGGCGAGAATACGCTTCGCAATTTCCAATATCCGCCATTAGTCCTGCACTTGAAGGGGCGTACGACAGGGAAGGTTTTCCCCTCCAACCCGGAGGTCGTGAAATGACGAGCGAAGAAAAACTTGAGTTGATTGAGGCTATAAAGCGTCAAGCAAAAGATAAATCAGTTGAAGAGATTGACAGACCGGGCATTCCGGGTCAGTTGGCGTCAAGATGGATTGCTGGGAACACACCACTTGGCGTCATGAGGTACGGCTTGTTCCCACAAGGTTTGGACAAGTTGTCTCCTGAAATGATGGAATCTGCAATTGCTGCGTACAACAAACTAAGGATGGGGTATTGATATGCCTTCATTTAGCGAAAAACTTGCTGAAGCGGCACAGATGCCCCTATCATCTGAGCAGCATGTTGAGCGACTGAAGGCACTCCTTCAGGCTATCAACGCACAAAACAATTTGTCAGCACAAGCATCTGATGGAGTGTTCAGGGACCGCATAAATCAAAAAAATGTTTCACTTCAAGATTTGTCATCCACGTTTGAGCCATTGGTAACCACGCCGGAAACTGAAAAAGTACTTCCATCCCAAGAAGCACTTCGTGAACAGACTCAAGCAATGGATAGATGGCGTGCTACGCTTGATGCTTTGCAAAATGCAGATTACTCTTCGGCCATAGAAGAAAAAGAAAGTGAATTGCGAGAATCAAACAAAGAACAATACCGTGCTGCAATGCTACAAGCGTTGCAGAAACTCTCGAATAAACACCTCAATGAAGGAATGGCAAACGAAGTAATGAGACAACTTCCTGCTCCCCACATGCTTTCAAATCCGTATGATGCTCACGGACATTACACACCGGTTGGTGCTTTTAACCACGTTTCGCGAGCGATACTTAGGAGAGAATTGTTGTCTGCTTTACTTGAAAGACCTTCAAAGTCCGCTCCAACAGTAAAAGATGAAGAATTGAAAGAATTGTTGCTCAATTTGTCACGACAAACCGGAGTAAGCGGTACCCGAGGTTATGGGTGGGATGCCCCAAGCCCCCCGCCGCAGGACGAACTTCAGCAGATTTTGCAGTACGCGCGTGACCCCACCGCTCCTGCGCGAGAGCAGGTTGAACTCAACACGGCAAACATGTACGACGTTCACCCTATGCACTACGACCAATTTACGCAACTTGTGCAGGGCGGTATGCATCCTGCTATGGCTGCAAAGCAAGTTGGACAGGGCTTTGACATGTCGCAACCGCAGTTTGGTGACATTCAGATGAGCGCAAGTCCGATGGACTTGGCTTTCCGTCTGCTCAAGGAGCGCAAGTCACCTGAAGCCATGCGGCACAAGTTGGAGTACGACAAGCAGTACGAATCTTCCCCTGAGCGCGTCAAGTACCGTGAGGAACTCAACCGTGAGCGTCGTCGCCGTGGAATCATGGGAAGTCACGACCACATGGACGTGAGCCACACCCAAGGTAACAAACTGACCCTCGAAAGTGAACATGACAACCGCGCCCGTCATTTCAAGAATCGTGGTACGTTGAGGCAGATTGACGAAGTGGAATGACCACTATTGTCACTTTTGTCACCACTTTACTCATGTAAATGACAAAACAAGTTGTCATTATTTCATAGGTACTACTCTCAATAAATAGAGAGAGTGTAGGAGTACAATAGTGAATACTCATTTTGATGAATAGAGTGGTGACAAAAGTGACTACTCGTTCGCAAGCCTTAAATTGACCACTCCTGTGACCAAGCCTGAGCAGCATGTCTTCTATGCCTCAGTCCAACGAAGCCGAGATTCGTCTGATGGGCCTGATTATCTCGCAGTCAGCCCTTGTCGGACTTGCCATTGGCCTGTTTGATGCAGGCATGTGGCTCAACAACGATGATGCGTGGGTCAACGGTTTCACCTACGCCATGGCCGCATTCTTTGTGCAGGGTGTTGCCTACTACGTGTTCAAGATGTTCTTTGAGCAGAACATGCAGGAACGTGTTGCGGCAACTAACATGGAGCGGGAGCGGCAGTACCGTTTCCGCAGCATGCAGAATACCTTCGACAACCGACGCGCTGAAATGGAACTGCGAATGCAGGAAGCCCAACTTGAGCGTGAACTGCGGTGGATGGAAGCCAACCCCGGTCAAATGCCTCCGAGTTGGGGCGTTCAGGGAGGCGCACCGTCGTTGGTGTCTCAGTACGACACGGCTCAAATGGCAAACGCACCCAAGCACGCTGCTGAAGTCAACCAACCTGTCAACCTCGGCGTCAAGGAAGACGTGCCGCTGAAGAAGGACGGCACACCTGATAAGCGATACAAGAACGACGAGTGAGCATGGGTCGAATCTTCAAGACGCCCGTGGATGATTCCACGGAAGCCACCTTGAGGGCGATGCACACGCAAAACACCCTCGATACGTACTACGAAAAGGGGCTTGGTTGGATTCGTACGCTTGTGTTCAGCGGCATTGCCGTGTTGCTGACGAGTCTGTACGAATTGAGAACTGACCGCAGCGTGTGGGAAAGCACCGTCAAGTGGTTTTGGCTCAAGATGGGCGATTTGGCTGCTTGGCTAACGGGGTGGGTCAATGGTTGAGCCTGCGGGTACCGCCTTGGTCGGTGCAATGGTGTGGGGCAAGTCCCTGTATAACTCATGGAGGCCGCGCAAAGTCGGCATTTACGGTGCAGGGCTAACCGGCAAGACCACGCTTGACCGCTACATGACTACTCCCGGTGAGATGGAAGAGATTCCTGAAGAGGAACGCACCGAGCATGCCAAGATTCTCGGTCGCTACTTGCTGCCAAAGCCTTCTCGCAAACGTGTGAGTTGGGAAGGCGAGAAGCGTGTCGTGTTTTCTGCCGATATTGGCGGCCAAGAGCGGTTTTGGAATCTGTGGATTGACGATATGGTGTCTCGGCAGGTCCGCGCGGTCGTCTATCTGTTCGATGACCGAGCAATCAAGGGTGGAAACGACGCAATTCAGCAAATTGCAGGTTTCCGCTTCCTTGTTGACGCAATTACGGGTCGAAATTACCGGTATCGGACCCTCAAGAGCCGATGGAAGGGCAAATCGTACGCTCCAAGCCTGATTATGCTTGTTGCAAACAAGGCTGACCGGTATTTTGACGATACTGCGGCCAAATTGTACGCTGAAGGGCGGATTGGGGAGCATCCCATCTTCGACCCCTTCCGAGATGACCTTATTCGCTTGCAAAAAGCGGGTATTCCAACCCGCAGGTCGTTTATGGCGACCCGAATTGGATGGAACGTGGAACCAACGATGGTCAACCTGTTGACGGTGTGAGAAACATGGATAAAACGAAAGTAGCGTCAGTCGGCTCGGCAAGTCAGTCCCTTCGGACTGTGATTCCGTTGTGGATTGCCAAGTTGATGCGATTGAAGAAGGGCAGCATCGTTGAATGGAACGTCATTCGTGAGGAAGACACGTATTCGGCACACATGCGGGTGGTGGAGGAAGAATGATTCCGTTTCGTGGTCAAGCACCGCAGCAAAACCTCGGTGACCTCAACGTAGCGAGCGTGTACGCACTTTCGCAGCAGGGCAACTCGATGCTGACTCACGAAGCGTTGATGGCACAGGCTACGGCTCAAGCAGCCATGCAGGAAGTTGCTGCCGGGGCCAACCTGCAAGTGCCCAAGGTCAACTTCTATCCAAGCCGTCACCCTGACCCCATGAAGGCTCGCCGTAAGGACATTCGACAGGCATACCGTCTGCTGACACCGACGAAGCGACATCTGCTCAACCCTGTGCGTACACTCTTGGGTCGCAAGTATCGCTACGACAAGCAAGCCCACGTCTGCGTCATTGATGGCTGCGATTGTGCTGCGCTTATTCAAGTGGACAACCTGTACGACAAGATTACGGATGATGAAACCGGAGTGAGCCTGTGGGAGTACTATTGGAAAAATCCCGTCACCGGACAGGCTGAAGCCTTCGTTGCCAAAGACAAGGTGACGAGTGGTCGCAAGATGCGAGGCACCTACTGTCCTGAGCATCTTCACCTATACCACCTGCTTTGCAAGTGGGAGGCTGAGGAAGACAAGGTGAGTGAGGCCAACCCTCGTCGTCTGCGTGACCGTATGAAGAAGGGCGTTTCGATGGTGACCGTTCCTGTGGCTGCGGTCAAGGCCAAGGACCCCACGCCATCCTTCTTGCAAAAGTACGAGCCGTTCTTTGCTGAGTTGGAAAAAGATAGCAAGAAGACAAAGGGCATTTCCATCATGTACTACGAAAACCCGGCTACAGGGCTGAACGACGTGACGATGATTGCCTTTGACCTGCGGATTTTCCAACAGGAGTTGGCGATGGCGAACCAACCTACCGCCGCCTTCCAATCCATGCTTAGCGGTGAAAACCCTCATGAGCAACAGACGCTTCCGGTGGTTGAGTGACATGCTTGGTTTGAACAGTCAGCAGCCACAACCGCAGGGCGGTTCGTTGAGTCTTGGTGTGTCCGGTTGGGGTCAACCGGTCCCTGCTCAACAGAATCCATGGATGCAACAACCTCAGCAGATGGGGGCTATGGGAGCCTTCGCTGCCGGTGCCGGTGTACCTCAGCAGCCGGTGGCCCCACCGAGCGAACTTGAAGTGCAGATTATGCTGCTTCGTGGTATTGTTCCGGTGGACCGGTTCATTGCAAGTCCGCAGATGGGCGTCTTGGTCGAGATGTTCAACAACATTGTTTCCTTCTCGGTGTTGGAGATTCTCAAGAATGCGGTGTTTGTGGCCGACGAAGATGGCAACCTCAAGATGGAAGTCACTTCTTTGCCGCAGCATTTGCAGACCATGAGTGCTGAAAACGTCAAGGCCGACTTTACCGCTTTGCAGTCCGCTGCGCAGCAGAACATTCAGAACGCTGAAGGGCAGCAAATGCAACTCAACAACATGGCGAGTCAGTCCATGATGAACTCAGCCTTGGCTGCTGCGATGGACCAAGGCGTGATGGAGAAGGCGGGTGGCTTCATTGGCAACACCGCTCGCTCCTTCATTACCGGAGGGCGATGAAATGCAGGACAAGTCGTACATGCCACGTGGAATTGCCACGACAACCCTTGACGTGTTGAACCCTGAGCGCAGCGTCATTGTTGACATGATTATGGTACAGTTTCTCTCGGCCATCCTTGTTCTTACGGCCATCATTCTGTTCAAGGGAGGGCAACTTCCTGCATCCTCCATGTCCTACTACGTGGTCGGATTGTTTGGTAGTGTCCTTGCGTTGACCGGTGTGTACGCCCGCATCGTCCGATGACAGAACGCTTTTGAAGCAGACTCACTTAAGAATGCACATGAGCGACGACCGTGTGTACAAACGGTCATGCGCTTTCTGCATGGACGAAGAGCGAGATGGGCTTGAGCAGGGCCTTCTCGACGGTCACATTTCACCAAAGCAGTTGGACAAAGACAAGGGATGGCGAAGCAACACCACCGAGCGGCATTACCGCAACCACATGGGCGAGTTTCACCTTGCATCCAACTCGGGTTGTCCTGTTTGCACATCTCATCAGCGTGCTGCATACGAAGAGATGTACTTTAACACGGGCAATAGCGACCTCATTGCTCAGGAATTGGAAGTCAGCGAAAACGTGGTCTTTCAGCACATGAAGAATCATTTTCAGCCGCTTGTGCAAAAAACGGCTGCCATTGAAGTTGCCTTGCGTGCAGGCACCGAGATTGATTTGTTGCGAAGCAACGCTGAGCGGCTCAATCACAAGTTGAGCGAACTGCTTGACGAAGGCAGCGTCCACGAAGACGGCTTTGTGCGGGATGCGGTGTCGCTGCACAAGGAAGTTCGTGAAACGGTCAAAGACCTGCTCCGTTTCCAAGACCAATGGGGAGCGCAAAGCGATACGCAGCAGGTCAATCAGACCTTCAACATCTTGCAAGTCGAATTGAGCAAGGAGAGTCCTGAAGTATGGGCGCGGCTTAAGGCGCAATTGATGGAGAACATGGGGGTGGACTGATGCCGATGATGGGACGCGGCTCGGACACTCGTATGTACTCGCCGCGTAGCGAGTCCGACAAGATGTACTCGTCTGCTAACGAGGACGAGGACAAGTACTCGCCCACGTCCCCTGAGGACATGGAACGCCGCCGTGATGAGCGGAAGAAGCGTGAAGAAGAGCGCAAGGAAAAGCGCAGCAAAATCAAGCACATCAAGGTCAGCGCAAAGTTGCCTCTCGATGGTGCCGAGTCTCCAATGGGCGAGGACGACGGCAACAAGCAGGACTTGGAGCGAGAACTTGGTCTGCAAGGTGGGCCTGCGGGTAGTCGCGGTCACATGCTTGACATGGCTACGGGGGCCAAGACAGGTACCGGTAGCGCAATGACCGGGCCTGTTCCGCTCTTCATGAGTGAACCAATGAAAGATGCTTGGTCCACGTTGCTCAAAGAGGCTATTGATTATCGAGACGAAGATTACATTTACCCACATGAGCAAATATGGAATGATGAAGCAGATGAGCAATTGATGGGCATTACCGATTCTTTGTGGGATTACGTTGAAAACTTGAGCAACGACGATAAATTGGCCTTTTTGAATAATCAAGGAAATTACTTCATGAATATGGGTTTTCAAAATCACTTCCCCACCACGCAGGCAGAAATAGACCTCGCAGTAGCGGAAATGATGTTTGACGCATGGCAAGACGCTCAATTAGAAATGCCGGGTGGAATTGACTTTGATATCGGTGGAAATCGTAAAAGCGGTGAACCCCGTAATTCCGTAAGAGCGTACGCAGTTCACCCCTCTCAATGGAAAAAATTGGCAAGTGAACCAATGAAAGATGCTTGGTCCACGTTGCTGAAAGAAGATGACCCCATTGCTCATGAACGACAACAAGAAAAATTGCGTCAAAGCATGATGATGAATGGTTTGGCGGAAAGACCGCACATGAACCTTAGCCACGAAGCACTCGTTGACATAATGATGCATCCTGACTTTGACAATCTTTCAGCAGAAGAGCGTGAGCCGTATTTTGACGAAGCCAACGCGCGTGTTATGGAAAACAGAAATCCTATGTTCGACTATGGTTGGCAAGACCTCAACCGCGCTGAACCAATGGAAGATGCTTGGTCTGCGCTGCTGAAGCGTGAAACACCGAGTACCATTGAAGCCCGCCGCCGCCGTGAAGCGCGGCGAGAGTTCCGTCCGTCCACAGGACAATTCAAGCGGCCACCCGGCGGCATGGACCCAAGCGGTGCTACCATGCGGCGTTTTCGCGCCCGTATGCGTGGTATCAAGGGTGGAAAGAAAACGGGGCTGATGAAACCCCACCTGTCTGTGGAGATGAGTCACCGTGGCATTGCGACGAAGCAACCCATGTCGAAAGACCCACAAAAGTACCGACAGTACATGGGCCAATCTGAGGCTCGCAAGATTCTTGGCAATGTACGGACGACCTTCTCACCCCACGCCCGCTACGCCGAGCGAGGTAGTTACGCCGGACCCACCGGGGCAGGAAGACTCGGCGGACTCTTGCCCGGACAGGCAGGACAAATGAGGCAACCCGCACTTCGTCCTATGCGTGTACACCGACCTCGAATGCCTCGGTTGCCGCGTCCTCCAATGCCGCCTATGCCTCCCATGTTGCCTTCGCCGCAATCATCCATGGTTCCGGGCATCCCCTCCGCTCCCTCCGCTCCTTCTTCCATTATGATGAGCGAAGAGCGTGCTGAGAGTGAGATGCTTAAGGGTCGTGCTGCCCGCACGACTGAGCGACTCAACATCATGCGTCGTATCATGGCGGCGTTGGAGCGGGCCAACAAGTTGCAGAAAGCAGGTACGCGCAGCGCAATGGAAAACGGGCATGTTCCTGCTCACCCTGCCGGTGTGAGTCCTAAAGACGAGTCGGACCCTGAAGGGCCGACTGAAAACGATGAGACGGACGCGAAGCAGTTCGGTCTTGACCCGGCGGGTTACCTCGTCTCACAACGGGGGCATATGGGATGATGTACGATTCGTTCATCATTCAGAAGTCGTGGGGTCTGATTCACTCAGGACCTAACGGTAGGTTCGTAATGCGAAACCCTCCGCCCGCTGCTTTCAAGCCAATGGGCAAGTTGGACATACCTGCCTTTGCTCACGATGGCGCGGGCAACGTGTATGAAGGAGAATGGGCCAAAGACGATGGTGGCATTTACTACTACCACACCCGTGAAAGGGACCACCCGAACGGCCCTCGATTTTTCCAACACGGTATTGATGCGGCTGCGTACCGCTTGCTTCGTGCATTGCAAGGGTATGTCCCTTCTATTTCATCTCCTGATGTTGTCAAAATCTTCAATGAAGCAATTGACTTGTTTAACCAAAAGCACCCAAACGAAAAACACCATTTGGCACCGTTTGAGAGCCTTCAATGGCGAAAGTTGCGTTCTGCGCCGTTGCCAAAACAGGTGGAGATGCACCCTGACAAAACAACTCGACCAACTCGTTCGCAAGACGGTACCAAGATTACGTTGCTAACAAACAACAACGCCGCTGAAAACCCAAATGGGAAGTTCATTGAATCGTACCACCTACCTTTCAACGTCGAACTGCGGCAACTGCTTGAGCAGCATTTGTCGCCTAATGTAATTGACATGCTTGCGCATAATTGCAGATTTTTGCTGCATGACAAACCGTTCGTATATGCGAACTACACCACGCCGCCGAAGTACATTCGCTCCGAACAACGCGACCCCGGCTCCGCGTATATTGATGGGTCAAAGGTTCCGTTTCCTGATGAGTTTAGGCCCGCAGAACAACAAGAAGCATTTACGTGGCAAGTGCTGCATCATCTTCCTGATGTGTTTTTCAAACCAATGCCACAAAACAGGGAAGCCATTGACTTGCAAAGGAGAACGGCAGACCACATTCGACAAGCCATGAGCGGAGGCAATGTTGACGCCATTCCTAATTTCCCTGTGACCTTCACGTTTGAAGGACAAAGAATCCAACGACCGTTGCAAGAAGCCCTGCTCACTCCTGAATATCAGCAAGCGGTCATCAAGGAGATTTCATCGGTACCTGCGATGATGTTTTTGTTTGGTCGAGCAAATCAAAAGGGTGGCAATTTCATGAAATTGTTCAACGAGGTGATGGGTAGGCTTGAAGACTACTCAGGCCTTTCACATGACGAGCATACCGAATACTACACGGCAGGTGGGAGCGGTAAGGGCACAGGAATGCACGCAAAGGCAGGCCGAGTCATGGCCCTTGCAAACATGTTTGGCTCCAACGAAGACGGCAGTTCCAAAATGCGTGACGTTCAGTTTGAAGGCATTACTCCTGATGAGCAGGAGCAGGTCAACCTCAACCGTCGTTTAATCGAAGGTCTTGCTGAGCATCAAATGGCTGCTCGCGGTCATGAGCGGAAAGATGTAGGTGAAGTACCAAGCAAACCACTTGGCCGACCTATGCACATTCAGAATTACCACGGTGATATGCTTGAGCCGCAACTCACGCTTGACCCGCACATGGAAAATTACGATTACCAAATGGTTGAAGACTTTGCCGACTACAACCCCGGTGACCTACCACAAGAAGTCCCTGCGTCTGCACCCGAGCCGCCGTCCGCTCATCCGGCGGCTTCGGGGCCTCCGCCAACAAGCGGCCCTTCACCTCCGCCGCTCGCAGACGCAGGGACACCCGGTATGACTCCGGCGTTACCGGAGTTTCAGGCCATTCGACCTGATATTGGTCGGCTTGACCCGCATCAATTTAGGCAATTCATGGCTCAAGCCGGAATTGGGCGACAACGCCCTTCGATGGAACCTGAACTGTCTCCGGTCGAAGCGCGGGCGCAACAAGGGCTTGCAGACCCTCGGCAGACCTTGCTGACGCAGTTCATGCGTAGCGAAGATGCACACCTACCTGTCATGGACCAAGTGATGAAAGCACTTGAGCGAATGCAGTACCGCGAGGCTGAATTGGATGATAACGTGGTAAAACACCTGAGTCCTTCTCGCGTGTCCTCGCGTCAGTTGGCTTCATACGTGGGGCTTACCTCCGAGGAAGTAACGACCATCAATCACACCATGGGTGATTGGCACAACATTGCAAAGTCCTACAAAGTAAAACCTGAAGTTGTCAAGGTCATCAAGATGAGCATGCGGTGATAAAATGACGAAACCCGTGCTTGTTTTGAAGGCTGATGGTGCTGCGCTATCTCAAGTGCCCGGTAATCAGGGCGTGCAATTGACTGTTGGGGGAGATAAGAACACAGCGAGTGTTAGAGATTTGTTCCGTACCGCATTTGGGAGAAAGCCCCAACAACCACCAAAACAATCTCCACCTCAAGCCAACGCTACGGGTGGACCGACATGGGGGCAGCGGGCAGCAGCCGGTTTAGATTTGCTCGGTCGCGGTGCTGCCGCTGCTGCTACCATAGACCAAGTTGTTAATTCCATGCAAGGAGGCAATCTTGCTGCTCCCTTAGGGGCACCCGCAATATACCAAGGTAACATTCCTTTTAGGACACAGAAATTGCCGCAGCAAACTCAGCAGCAAACTCAGCAGGGTCAAACAGGAAACGTAGCGGTAACGCGGCCCACCAAAGGGCCGCCGACGCGGGCAAACTCAACGCAAGTGCCAATGAATCAAGTACGAGGCTCTCTCCCACCGGGTGTTAGCACGGCAACGCCGCCGGGTATGCAGCAGACTACTCAAGCACAGGCTGCTCCGACACAGGTTACACCGGACCCGCAAGCGGGCATGGCAGCGGCTATGCAGAACCCTCCTGCACCGACACAGGCTGCACCGGCAGCGACTCCGAATACTGCTGATTTAGCCGGACCAACCGCCGCTCAGGTTGGTACTACTATGCAACAAACACCAATGCCGGGAGCAAATGTTGCACAAACTCCGACATATCAAACAAATCTTAGCCAATTTTCAGGTGCGCCACAATATACGAGTGCGCCGTTGACAAGTACGGCACATGAGCAGCCCGCAAGCACGCAAAACCCGCTTGATGCACACTTTGCTGCTCTTGGTGCGCCTCAGCAACAGGCCGCTACACCCGCTGCACCTGCGCCAATGTCTTACGCGACCCGGCAAGCGTTGAACACGCTTTCACCTCAAGGTTCGTGGCAAAACATGGTGAATGGATTACACCCATCTTGGGGATATCCTGAGCATATTGGTGATTCTGTACAATGGGGAGGTCCGCCCTCTAAGGTATTGGGCGATACAGTTGGATGGGGGAAGATGGAAAAGGCATTCGCCCCCTTCTGCTTTACCACCGAAGATGGGATGCTCCGCAAGGCTACGCCGCATGAGGTCGGGTTGTACGCCGCACTCAGGTATCTTGGGTGGATTTGATGAAGGAAGACATGAATCAGTTCATCCTTGAGATGGACCGTGAAATGTCGGCCAAGTCTTTCAGGTACTTTTTCACCAACATTCTCGGCTTCGACTATTCCTACCATCACGAATGTTGGGACAAAGGATTGGCCGACAACCGCTACTACTGTGTGAAAGCAAGTCGTGACCACGGCAAGTCCGTGTTCTTCATGTCCTACGCCCTGTGGATTGCGGCGTTTCAGCCCAACACCCACGTCATGATTTTCAGCCACTCGCTTGAGCAGACGCTTGAACACATGCGGTTCATTCGCAACAACATCGAATCCACCCCGTGTCTGCGACACCTCATTCCTGAAGGCCGACCGTGGCGAAAGACCTACTTTGACTTTGCAAACGGAAGCCGTATGATGGCAAAATCGGTGGGCGGTGGTACCCGTGGTTTCCACCCGAACGTGGTTGTGTGCGACGACATTCTGTGGGGTACTACGGGTACTGAGTTGCAGCGTGCTGCGGATTGGTTCTATGGTGTTCTGCTTCCTGTGCTGCACCACTCCGGTCGCATGATGATTGTCGGTACGCCTTTCTCGTACAACGACTTGTACGCAGAACTTGAGCAACGTGAAGCATTTACCGTTGAAACCTACCCTGCCATCAACACCGAAGGGAAGGCCCTGTGGCCTGAGCGGTGGGATTTGGAATCGCTTGACCAACGGCGACTTTCCATGCCTGCTATTCAGTTCTCCCGTGAATACCTGTGCGAGCCGATTCACGACGTTGCGAGTATGTTCCCCAACGACATTCTCGAAAAAGCAAGGGACAAGGAACTTGTTTTGCTTGACCGTGCTGAAATGGAGTACAACGAAGAAGGTGAGTCAGCAGGCATTTTTGGTCAGCACTTCATCGGATGGGACACGGCGATTGCCTCGGACAAGAACGCTGACTTTACCGCCATGCTTGTGCTACGTACGTTGCCCGGTGATGGTACCAAACAAATCATCGGTGCGCATCACGAACGTGGAATGAGCGGTGCTGCGCAGAAGCGTCAAATCTTGATGATGAACAATCGCTTTCAACCTGATTTGATTGAACTTGAAGGCAACAACTTCCAACGCATGTTTGCTGCCGAACTGCAAGACATGCGCAACGACATTCCCATCAAGACCTTCATGACCACCCGTCAGCGCAAGGAATCCATGTTCATGTCCCTGCTTATGGCGTTTGAGCAAGGTCAGATTCGCACACCCTACGGGGATGAGCGAAGCCGTGAGTTCACGCACAAGTTGGAGCAAGAACTCAACCGCTTCGGCATGCAGAAAAATGGGAAGTTAGAAAGCGTGGGTACGCACGACGACTTGGCAATGGCCCTCGCATTGGCGAATTGGGGCACCAAGGAGTTCCGTGGCTCGCTCGTTATGCTTGACGACTACATGCCCGGATTTGGCGATTGGCTTAGCGGTGGTCGTCAGGATGAGAAAGGAGGGTTTGGTGGATGGCTGACTCCTTGATTTACCCGTTTGCTGAGTGGGGTTTTTAACCAATGGTCAAGTGAGTGGTCATTATGTGGGGGAGTGCATTAGCGGGCGACGTATATGACGTGCCTGTTGTTGTCGAAGACCCCTTGACAAAAATGGTACTCAATGCCCTCTCTCAGCATCCTATGTTCAATGAAAATGATTTGCCTTTGCAAACTACCTCAACTGTGTTCATCAAGGAAGACCTGCGAAAGCGAGAGTTCCCGAAGAACGGTGACGGGTGGCTTGAGACGTATTGGGGTAAGGATGCTGACACCATCATTCGTGAATGCCGCAAGATGCGACGGCATGACAAAGCCAATCGGGATGAATACGACGAAACGATTGGACTTGTCCGCCAACTGAAAGCCATGGAAGTTGAGGCAACCATCAACAACTTGTCTTGGGCTGAAGGAATGGAGAGCGTCATTAAACAGATGGGACTGTCCGACCGTAGCCTCAAGGCATTGCGTAAGTTTGGTGAAAGCCGTAGTGTGTCGTTGCAGAAAGCATGCCACCAATTCCTCAAGGCCAACACCGTCTTGCAAATGCTCAACGACAAAGTGGATTGGAATGAAGACGACCAACAGTCGTGGGTTGACGCTACGCAAATGCAGAAAGATGCTCGCAAAATGTGGCGAAGTGTACTGCATCAAGTTGACACGTTGAACAAAGCAGAACAGGATGCCCTGTACTTTGCAGCAGAAGAGTTGCAGGCCCACGGACACCTGAGCAGTCGAGAGTTGCTCCGTCGTGGCTCAGACACCTTGGACCGCAATATGACGGCGCAGCGCATGGGTGCGTTGCTCAAGATGTACGGTGAAGAGTTGAACATCTTCAAGAGTACATCTCGTGGTGACTACGTTCTTTTGGGTCGTGATGGATTCATCATCAAGGATATATGGGCGTACATGGCAGGCTCGCTTGATTCTGACGGTAGCATCTTCATCAGCGAACGCGGTGACCCCCGTGTGACCTTTGTTGCAAGCGGTGACTCGGGAAAACAACTGTGCGAAGACTTGCACAAGGCTACCGGATGCGGTCGTCTTGTCACGGACCAAAAGGTGTCCCGCAACACCAAGAAGAGCGTACACCGACTCATCTTTTCGCGCAAGGACGACATTCGCCGCGTCCTCAAGGCTACTCTTCCCCACATGATGCTCAAAACCACGCAAGCAAGAGCCATGCTCTCGTACGTGGATGAGAATGATTCCATGCGAAAACAGGAATTGTACCGGCTTGTCACCTTCTCAAATTGGAAGGACCACACGGTAAAAGCCAACGGGCTTCTTGATAAGTGGGGAATTGATGCCGATACCATCGGTGCTTACGCGGAGGGTCTGTGATGGCTGAAGAAGGACGCATTTCTCGCTTCTTGTCAGGCCTTCGTAACCCGTTCAAGTCACGCGAGTCTCCTACGCCGACCATGCCGTTGTGGTCAAGCGGCATTCAGGAACCCGTGATGGCTCAGGGCATCACCATTCCGGCCCTCTATGCAGTCAGCAACGAGTCGCTAATTCTGCGTACCGTTCTTTCCAAGTTGCGTCAGGAGATGTTCCGTCGCGGCTACTATTGGGAAAAGAAGTTCACAGTCAAGTGTACGGTGTGCGACGAAGAGTACCAACAGGAGATGGAAGCGTGCAAGCAATGCGGTGGTGAAGTGCGCAAGCCTGACCCTGATGAGTTGACGTACCCCAAGTGGCTGCTTAATCAGGAAAACTCAATGGAACAATCGTTTGTCCATCTGCTTCATGAAGTTGAGAATGACCTCAACATCGTGGACGACGCCTTCCTCATCTTGGTCAAGGAGTACTTCATTGACCCTGAAAGCAAGGAGATTGCGTTTTATCGCGTCAAGGAAATGATTCGTGGTGACCCCATCTTCATGCGAATTGTGGCTGACAAGCGTGGTGTACGCGGTGGCCGATTCAAAGTCTGCATCATCCATCGTGACGAAGTGAAGACGCACGCTGACGACAAGGTGTGCGAGAACTGTGGTCGTGACCTTGAAGACGTTCACTACGTCAACATGGCCGGTAGCGGAAAGACGCAGTACTTCGTTGAAGGTGAAGTGATTCACGTCAGCAAATACACTCCATCAAAGTTGTACGGTCGCAGCCCGGTCAACACCATGTGGCGACAAGCCATGACACTCACGGCCATGGACAATTACATGTACACGGCCTACCAAAAGCGACGGATGCCCAAGGGTATCATCTCGGTGACTACGGACAACCTTGAGTCCATGAAGTCATTTTGGAAGTCCGTTGACGAGAAGATGGAGCGTGACCCTCACTACATTCCCCGTGTTGGTATCGAATCACAAACCGGTAAGGGTGGGGTGAATTGGGTCAAGTTCATGGACACCTTGGAGGAAATGCAGTACATTCCGGTTCGTGACGAGATTCGCAACAGGATTGCCGCATTCTATGGTGTTTCAAGCATCTTCATGGTGGACACCGGTAAGTCAGGCGGTCTGAACAACGAGGGCATGCAGATTCTTGTCACCAACCGTGCGGTTGAGTTTGGTCAGAAAGTGTACACCGATGTTCTGTTCCCTCGTCTGCTTAGGCAGATGAACGTCAGCGATTGGAAACTTACCTTGTACCCCAACGAGGAAGAGGACGAGATTACTCGTCTGCGCCGCGACGAGCAGGAACTCAACGTCGCTCAGCGCATGGCTCAGTTGGGATTCCAACCGGAACTGCTTGAAGACCCTGCCAACCGCGACATTCGCTTCGTGTACCGCAAGCCGCAACCTCAACCACAACAAGGTATGCCGGGTATGCCTCCGGGCGGCGCACCTCCGGGTATGCCACCCGGTATGCCTCCGGGTATGCCACCCGGTATGCCTCCGGGCGGCGCACCTCCGGGTATGCCTCCGCAGATGGTTGGTGGAATGCCTCCCGGCATGCCGATGCCGCCGCCTCAGCCGGGTGGTCAAGGTGTTGGAATACGCAACCGTGGACCTGCTGCACCTCAGCGTAGGACTACGGTGGGGAGTGGCGCACCGGTCAGCAGCGTTCAGCAGCGTGGACCTGAGCCGAACTTGCAACAAAACGTCAGCAATGCGTTGATGAACGCCCGAAGGCCTCGCGGTGCCTAAACCTTGATAACCGCCCCACGACTGCACAAAGCGAGGGAATCTCATGGACCTATTGAAGATGCACCCGATGGCCCGAAAAATGGAGCAGGCTCAGAAGGCCTTCCTCTCCGCTCTTGAGAGCGGTGATGGGAGTCTTGCCAAGGAGCATTTGTCTGAAGTCAGCAAGTTGAGCGACTTCCTCCTTGAAGACCTCAACACCGAGATTGCCAAGTCCCAAGACGTTCTGCAAAACGCTCAGGGACCAAACGACCTCTTCGCAGGCGGAGTGCCTGTCCGCAAGTTTGTTTCCGAGCCGGAAACGGTAACCCTTGAGGGTACCCGCCTCCCCGGAATCATCTCAAGCGGGCACCGTGGCTCCCGCCTCTCCCCCGCTCAGGGTACCTTCGGTCGTTGGGGTTGAATCCAATGAGTGACGCATCATCGGCTGAGCAACTGATGACCGTCCTTGTCACCAAGATGGAGAGCATGGACAACGACCTTGCACTCTTGAAGGCTGAGAATGAGCGACTCAAGAGCCTGATTTCATCCCCCGCCGGTCTGTTTCGCAAGGCCGGTTTCGTCCCGGTGTCCACTCCGTTCACCGACGACCTGATGCCTGACCCTTTCCGAATGGACATTGAGGGCAACTCCATCCTCAAGGGTGGACCGGTTTCGTCCATTCCGCAGACGAACGAAGAGTTTCACAACATGTCGTGGGAAGACATTCACGAAATGGCACAACAAGCAAAGGGGGCACCTGAATGAAGCCACGACCCGTTGAATCCGAAGTACTGACGAAGGCCCGCAACATGGCTGCTCGCCTCGATGCCTTGGAGAAGGCCAAGTGTGATTGCGGCAAGGAACCCTGCGAGTGCAAGTCTTGCCCTAAGTGTGGCGGCAAGATGGCAAAGATGGGAGGATGCATGAAGGCCGGTTGCGGCGGTCCCGTGCAGAAGGCCGAAGACGAGCAAACGAAGGAGAAGATTACCGAGGTGAACCCTCACTTTCTGACCGAGACGGGCGGACAGACGCGCACCGCGTACTACTCCACCCGTGACCGACCCATTGAGACAGAAGACCACAAGCCCAAGCGTGCTAAGGATAGCAGCAAGGTCAGTCTCGAATCCCTTGGAAGTCGGTTGAATCCGCATGAGGGTACCGGCGCAGACCGTGAAGACGCTGAAGGTGGTCCGGTGAAGAAGGCTCCTGAAATGCGTGCTGCTGCTGAAAGTGGCGCACCGGTTGTCTGCGCAAAGTGTGGTGGTACTGAGGACTCCGGTTGTGGTGTTCATCCCGATTTGGACATTTTCGCTTGCCCACAGTTCAGGCCACTCCGTTGAGGGGGTGGGCTTGTGTCCTTTGAGCAGTTCGATTACGCAACACTCAACCTACTCAAGTCGTTGAGTGACGGTAAAGACCTGCGTGATTCTGCCGCCGAATACATCATTGCGTGGGAATCGTTGGACAATTCACCCAACGGTGACCCTACGCATTCGTTGTTGAAGAGTGCAGCGGAATACATTTTGAAGGAAGAAGAGGAACTCATGACTGAGTTTGAGAACCCTGAGGTAACGTGGGATAAACACATTCATCCCGGCAAAGTTCCCTTGGTAGCCTTCGATGCAAGCGCACCGTTGAGCCGTCATGCATGGCTTGATGGTTTGATGGCCGCGGAAAATGCGGCTCATGGTCGCGCTCATTGGCCCACATACCATCCCCCGTCAGCCCGTCATGCATACCAACACTTCAACTTCCCTTTTCATGAGTTTAACCATCCTTTGCTGCGTATTAGTCCGGGTACAGGTGAGCCTACCTTTGTCAACGTATTACGCCGATTTTACTTAGGTGAACACGCTCAGAAAGAAAAAGACATGGAGATAGCGTTCCTCAATCATTTGAGAGAAAAGAACAGTCCGCTATTGCACGATTACACACCGCATAAGCGTGAAAAGGATGATGGATTCAATAAACGATTCAAGTTGCTTGGTGACCTTACTCATGGTACTTCTCCGAATGCTCAACACGCAGTTGACCTCTATGAGCGTGATTTTACACGTTGGTTGGCAAACAACTTCGATGCTGAGCAGTATTGGACAACCCATCAGGCTGAAATGGCTGACAGGGGATATTCAAGTGTCGAAGAGGCATTGCGCCATCAGCACTTTGATGACCGGAAGCGAGGTTGGTTGGAAGAAGACGTTGACCAAGAACACCCAACGAAATTGGGTCACACCGATTACATGTACGGTCTTGAATGGCTTACGCCCGAAGAACGTCATGTGGTAATGGAAGCCCTAAACCAACCGGGAGGTATTAACGGTTCAACAAACCATCACGCTATTCAGTTGCCCGATGGGACTTTGTTTCCCACTTCCCGTGTTGCGTGGAATGCCGTTTTGCGTATGACTCCTGAAATGGATTGGGCTACACGTAAAACCCGTCATAGCGGAAGGGGCAACTACCTGATGCTTGAAGACAACGACAGGGATTACGGTCAAGGAGACGAAGGAAGGTTCTTGCAACACGGACTTGGTAACGCAACGCGAGTGCCGTTGGAAAGTTTGGCTGAGACATTCACAGATGAAGGTGCCCCTATTCC
>Ga0255751_10000398_pt1 | contig 40741 bp, 74 predicted proteins | sample 071ome_20_FD_179951 | JGI IMG/M metagenome (GOLD analysis project Ga0255751, IMG submission 179951) | Coastal salt marsh microbial communities from the Groves Creek Marsh, Skidaway Island, Georgia - 071412BT metaG (version 2) | ecosystem: Environmental > Aquatic > Marine > Intertidal zone >... | reverse complement strand
TTATGCCAAAGCCATCCTCAAAGACCCAGAAGTTTATTTCACTCCAGAAGTGATGGAGAAGTTAGATGTTGCAGCCAGAAAAGAGTTCTCGTATGGTTCAGGTGATACCGAAGATCCTGCACCAGGATATCTGCCAGAGCTTGATCCTGTCGTTTGAAAACTCTGATCAAAAACAAAGAGTAGATCGTGATGCAAAGCCGAGGTTCACTCAGGTGAACCTTGGTTCCAATCCTTACCTTGTTCAAAGAGTAAAGGCTGCAATCGACATCTATAAAGAAATCCTAGGTCCTAGATCTTGGTATATTCCTCCAGTGAAATACATGGAGGAATTTCGTGTCAAGAAGTACGATCCAGATACAAGAGATCGATTTGATGAACATGTGGATGTTGTAAATCATGCAACTGCACGTCGTTATGTCGCATTGTTGTTTTATCTAAATGAAGTGGAACAAGGTGGGGAGACAGAGTTCCCTCTTCATGGTAAGATTATTAGACCAGAGGCTGGTTCCGTTCTGGTCTTTCCTCCAACTTGGGAATATCCCCACGCAGGCCGTCCCCCTGTGAGTGGACCAAAGTACATCATGAGCACGTATCTCCACTATGGATAGAGTTGAAAACACAATCCTTCGTAATATGATCCACGATGAGGACTATCTTCGTAAGGTAGTTCCTTTCATTCAACCTGATTACTTTGAGGATCACAAGGATCGTGTAATCTTTGAGGAGGTAGCCAAGTTTGTTGTCAAGTATGACAAACCCGCATCTCAAGAGATCCTCAACATTGAGATTGAAAATAGGGGTGATGTAACAGACACTGAGTTCAAAGAGATTATTGATCTTGTCTCTTCACTCAATGCAGAAGAAACTAATAAGAATTGGTTGATAGATACTACTGAGAAGTGGTGTCGTGACCGTGCGATCTATCTTGCCTTGATGAAGTCTATCAAGATTGCAGATGGTCAAGATAAGGACAAAGGTCGTGATGCCATTCCCAGTATCCTCAGTGACGCACTAGCTGTGTCATTTGATAATCACATTGGTCACGATTATCTTCAGGATTATGAGCAACGTTACGAGGTATATCATCGAAAAGAGGAAAAAATCCCTTTCGATCTTGAATACTTTAACAAGATCACAAAAGGTGGTTTGCCTAATAAAACTCTCAATATCGCTCTTGCTGGTACGGGTGTCGGAAAAAGCCTATTCATGTGCCATGTGGCTAGTTCCGTCTTACTGCAAGGAAAGAACGTTCTCTATATCACTGCTGAAATGGCAGAGGAACGAATTGCGGAAAGAATTGATGCAAACCTTCTCAATGTCAACATTCAGGAGATTACTGACCTCCCGAAGGTGATGTTCGACAACAAGGTAAATAAACTTGCATCAAAGACCCAAGGAACTCTAATCATTAAGGAGTATCCAACTGCGACTGCACATGCTGGACACTTCAAGGCCCTTCTAAATGAACTTGCCCTTAAGAAGTCTTTTAGACCTGATATTATTTTTATCGACTATCTTAATATTTGTGCTTCCAGTCGATACTCTAAGTTGGGTAATGTTAATTCTTATACCCACATCAAGGCTATCGCCGAAGAACTCAGGGGACTCGCGGTTGAGTTCAACGTTCCGATTGTTTCGGCTACCCAAACTACTAGGAGTGGTTATGGGAGCTCTGATGTTGAACTTACTGATACTAGTGAATCCTTTGGTCTGCCTGCTACTGCCGATCTTATGTTTGCTCTTATTAGCACGGAAGAGTTGGAAGAACTGGGCCAGATTATGGTTAAACAGTTGAAGAACCGTTATAACGATCCCACTATTAACAAGAGGTTCATTGTTGGGATTGACAGGGCCAAGATGCGCCTGTATGATTGTGAACAGTCTGCACAGAAAGACATCCTTGACAACGGACAGGATGCAGACTATGATGAACCCGAAAACAAATTCAAAAACAAATTCGCGGAGTTGAAATTCTAATGAGTGTTGATTACGGTAAGTATCAAGAGTTTGTAAATGAAGTCACTTCCAACCCAAGTAAGAACTATTACGATTTTGGCCAACGCCTTGCGGTTCTCAACGATCAAGGATTTCCTACCGAGCGACTGCTTACTGCTGCTGTAGGTATGTGTGCCGAAGCTGGTGAGTTTACTGAGGTTGTGAAGAAGATTGTCTTCCAAGGTAAACCTGTGAATGAAGACAACCTGTTCCACCTGAAACGTGAACTGGGTGATATCATGTGGTATGTGATGCAAGCCTGTATGGGTCTCGGTGTGTCACTTGATGAAGTGGTTGAGATGAACGTTGAGAAACTTCTCTCGCGTTATCCTGAAGGTGCGTTTGACGTACACTTCTCTGAAAATCGTAAACAAGGTGATGTTTGATGGCACTATCTAAATCTGTTGAGGGATCCCTCAAAGAAGCTGAGGCTGCTCTACGCAATGCACTTGCATTTGCCGCACGTCAGGAAGAACCCTACGTCGGTAAACAAATCGCAGACATGATCATGAACATTGATCAACTGCAAAAGATTGACAAGTTGTTTGATAAACTTGACAGTCGTGAACCAGGAAGTCGTGGTTCTTTCGGTACTTTCTTTGATGATGACGAATGAAAACTGTAACTGTTAATCTGTCCACCTATCAAGCCGCTGTGGTTCGTCAGGTGTTGTTTGAAGCCCAGAAAGGTTATTCTTATGGACCCACTGCACCCGAACGGGTGTTTGAGATCCGTGAAGTTGTCACTGATCTGGATGATGCGATTGAAGAGGCTCTGAAAGAATGAAGTTCATCATGTTCACAAAAGAGTCTTGCGGACCTTGCGGACTCGTCAAACGATACATCAATGCACTCAAAGATGATCGTAAAGAATTGATTGAAGAAGTTTATCTTGAGGACTTCAGTGATCAACCCATTCCTGAAGAGAATCTTGCACTTGCTAAAAAGTATGGTGTCACAGCTACTCCTGTTCTGGTGATTGCTGATGACAGTGGTGAACTGGTAGAGACTTATACTGGTGGTATGGGTATCACCCAGAACATTCGTAAACTCTGGGACAAGTATGCTTAGTATCTGGATTCACCTGAAAGCATTCTTCATGGTTGTGGTATTGAATTGTGTTCAACCAGTCAACTGGAAGTATTGTATTAGGGTGGACCAGTGGTTGATTCCAGATCTCATTCATGCATGGGAACTTAAAACTGGTAAGTATGTTCCTTATCAAAATGAAAAGGAATACTTACAAAATAAATAGGAGGGCTAAGACCCTCCTTTTTTCATGGCTGTAAATAGTACAACCGAAATTGAATCGCGTCTTAGGACAGCAGGATACACGCGATTCAAAGACAGAACTAGAACTAGGGTATGTGTTCTTGCGGATGGAGATCGTGTTGCGATTCTACGAGCTATAGAATCTCTTTTCTTTGAGGATGGTGCCACATACAATCCAGATTATCGAACTCCAGTAGTGAACAGAGGTAGTAGAACAACTGGTGGGAATCAAGTTTCTAGTCTTGGTGTGGTGCAGATTGGTAACTTTCTTGTTTATACTGCACCAGCCAGTAGACAGGGTGGTGGATCTGCTGGTCTTGGAAACGAAAATAACTTAATCAACTGCATCAACTCCCATCTTGTTCGTGGAACAGGAACAAATGAAAGTATCAGTATTGTAATGGTGAGTGGATCTAAGTCTGTTGTTGTCAATGATGTAATTCGTGCAGACTCTGTTGGAACTCAGACCGCAGGTAGAGCCAAATCTGATGTAAACTTGGTCAAGGCCGATGGGACTATTTTTCCAATATCACTGAAACAAAACAATGCACAGATGTGGGAATCTGCTGATACTTTGTTTGGTGATAGAGCTAAAGATGTATTAAGTCAGTTATCAAGAACTGGTAGAATTGCATTGTCAAGAAATGCATCTGGTGATGTTATTTTTGGTAACGGTGTAAGTGGCGTTGCAATTCCAACAACGGATGCTGAAGCCACCAATGTTATTTTTGGATCGGACATACTTACAAACGGTGGTGCTGTACTAAAACAGACTTTCATGGGGGCTCAAAGTCCCAATTGTACCTGGGATCCAGTTAGTCAAACTCTTACAATCAGAGGGACAAAACTGTATACACAACTGAGTGAGGTACGGGGAACTGATGAGGAACCAGTCATCCTGATCCGTAGGGACAGTAGCCGTCAGGCAGGTCTGGGACGAGACAGAAACTGGAAGGGTCTCAGGGTCCTGGTCGTGTACAGGTCCAGAATTACAGGTGGTGTACGCCGCTTTACAAGAGAGGAGTTTCGAGGTATCCTATAGACATGGCCAAAAACACACACCTAGAACACCTTGAAGACGACATCCTCAACCAGGGGACGGAAGGTGGTTTCAATGCAATCAAGTTCCTTCGTGAACTGGGAGACATGCTCACTCGTCCCCAGTCCAACGTCAGGGTGACGACAAAGTGGGATGGAGCTCCCGCAATCATCTGTGGTAAAGATCCAGTCTCGCAACGGTTCTTTGTTGGAACCAAGTCTGTCTTTGCCAAGACTGCACCCAAAGTCATCTACAGTGAGGCTGATGCTGACCGCATGTATGAAGGTCAGTTGGCTCAAAAACTGAAAGATGCATACAAATATCTCTCACAACTTCCCATTCAGGGGGTTCTTCAGGGGGATCTTTTGTACACCAATGACAAAGATACCCGTCTGGTGAATGGAGAACAGTCTATTGTTTTCCAACCAAATACGATTGTTTATGCAGTTCCAACTAACTCTGCGTTAGGTGCAAAGGTTGCACGTTCTAAGTTGGGTATTGTTTTTCACACCACTTACACTGGTCCTACTCTTGCAGACATGAACGCACAGTTCGGTGCAAACGTCAAAAGTCTTCAGGGTAATGCAGATGTAATGGTATTCAGCTCTGATTTCACTGATGCAACTGGTGTTGCAAAGATGGATCAGGCTGAGAAACGTAAGTTCGATATGTTGGTCAATCGTGCAGAGGGATCACTCAAACAAGCCAGTGCATTCCTTGATGTGCTTGGTTCTTTTGGGCAGAGTAAGTTTATGATGAACGTGTTGTTCAAACAGTTCTTTAACTCTTATATTCGTCAGGGTAGACCAATTCGCAATGCACAAGACGTTGTTCAAGACTTCAAAGCTTTCTATGCAAGTGTTTTGAACAAAGAGATTGCATCAAAGAAGACGAAATCGGCCCAAGATAAATATTTACAAATGCGAACAGACGGACTCAAGTTCTTGCAACAGAACGAAAAGTCCATCTACTTCACAGTTGCCTCCTATATGAATTTGATTGAGGCAAAGAACTTTATTATTCGTAAACTTGAGAGGGTTCAAACCCTGGGAACTTTCCTTCGTACTGAGAACGGATACAAAGTCACGGCTCCAGAAGGATTTGTGGCCATTCGTTCGGGTAATGCACTCAAGTTAGTTGATAGACTAGAGTTCTCAAGAGCCAACTTCACCGCCGATAAGAACTGGGACAAAGCATGAGTTTTTTCAATCGCGTTAAAACGATTCTTGAGGCCGCAACTCAGGCATCTGAGAAGGCCAAACAGATGGGTCTTAAGAGTGATGGTCATGGTGACTACTATGACAAAGAAGGTAAGTTGGTTGCTAAAACTGTTGGTGGTAACTTGAAGTTCTTTGGTAACCGTCCTACCGCAGGTCAGCCGATGACTGATGCGGCTGCCAAGATGGTTCCAGAACCACAGAAGAAACCAGAACAAAAGAAACCAGAACAAGAGAAGACAAAGAAGACTGGTGAGACCATCACTGTAGGATTTGGTCGTTTCAATCCTCCTACTGTTGGTCACGAAAAACTTCTCAACACCATTAGTCAAACTGCTGGTAAGGGTGGTCAGTATCGTATCTACCCATCCCGTAGTGAAGATCCAAAGAAGAACCCACTCCCTGCTGGTGAGAAGGTTCAGTACATGCGTAAGGCTTTTCCTCAACATGCAAATGCGATTGTTGATGATGAAAAGACTAGAAACATCTTTGACGTATTGAAGGCTGCAGATGCAAAAGGATACTCCTCTGTCAATATTGTGGTTGGTTCAGATCGGGTCAAGGAGTTTGAAAACCTTGCGAACAAATACAACGGACAGTTATACAATTTTGACAAGATTAACATTGTCTCAGCCGGCGAAAGAAATGCCGATGCCGAAGGTATCGAGGGCATGTCTGCCTCTAAACTTAGAAAGGCAGCTATAGATGGAGACTTCGCTGCCTTCCGTGGTGGTGTAAGTAAGAACCTGGACGATAAAACAACTAGACAACTCTTTGATACCATTCGTAAGAGAATGAATGTGAAGAGTGAGGGATGGGAGGTTGCACCTAAGTTGTTTCCCCAGTCTCTTCGTGAACACTTCATTACTCAAAAACTTTTTCAAGTTGGTTCTTGGGTGGAGAACATGAACCATGGCTTGATTGGAGAAGTAACCCGTCGTGGTGCCAATCATGTGATTGCAGTTACCAAAGAAGGTATCATGTTCAAGTCCTGGTTGAGGGATTTAGTTGAATATACCGAAGTAAAGATGGATCGTAAGGAAAGAGTTCCTGGTAAACCTAACACTCTGTACGGAACCTCAGGATACTTGAAGAATGCCATGGCTGCGGTGCCTGGGTCCTCTGGGAAATACCCATTTATAAATAAGATTAGGCAAAACTTGAGAAAATCCAGAAAAAGATGAAGGACTCTAAACAAGTCAGATCTGAATATCAATCTTTCGTAGAATCATATTCATCGATCGCGGCTAAAGGGGCTGAAGAAGCCAAGGAAGTCGAGATGAAGAAGAAGTCTTCTAAGAAAGAAAAAGAGCATGACGACGATGATAAGGAGTGTTCTTGTGAGATGGTTCTCATGAGAAAGTCTGGTGCTTTCACCGAACTGGCTGAAAGATACCAGATGAGTGTCAAACAGTTTGCCAGATTTGTTGAAGCTAATCAGGGTCTGTTCGACATCGAGACCCGTAAGAAAGCCATTCTCGCAAACAAGTTTTCTGGATTTAAAGAGTCTGTAGAATGGGATGAGTTCTTCGGTGATCTTGAACTGGTAGAAGACCTGCAAAGTAAAGTCAAGGGTGCTCTTGACAAGGCTGCCAACTTTATGAACACCAACCCAGTTGGTAAGGCTGCCAAGAAAGTTCTGCAACCAGTTGGTGCTGGTCGCAAGACTGCAAGACCTATGGGTGGAGATAAAACTCAACTCACCAGAGAAGAGGTAGAGGAACTCCAAGAAATTCAAACCAAAGAGACTGCATCGGGAACCAAGTATAAGGTTCGTGTAAAAGAGAAGGAAAGTGGTTCTTCCTACATCCGTTATGCAACCCGTGAAAAGATTGCACAACTTCGTGCGGATCCCAAGATTGCATCTGTTGAGATGACTGATGAGGGTGAAGCTCCTGAGGACAAGGGTGAAAAGAAAGCCCAAGCCAAGGGTGGTGGTCTCGCCGTCAAGGCGAAGAAGATGAAAGAGAAGAAGGAAAAAGAAGCTTCTGCACCTGCTAAACCAGCAAAGAGAAGTGTCACCACTGAGGGCATGGATCCTGTCGGTCAGGAAGATGCTGACATCGATAACGATGGTGATACCGATAAGAGTGATGAGTATCTCCACAAGAGAAGAAAGGCCATCGGTAAGGCCATGAAGAAGAGAGGTACAAAGAAAGAGAGTTTCTCTAATTGGAGAGAAGATCTCAGAGAAATCACCGACGTTCAGGATGCAAAAAAGGTCAAGGGTGGAAAAGTAAACAACAAAGTTGTTATCAATCCACCTATGGGAGAGGGTTTCGATCCTGAAAAGGTTGCGGAAGCTCTTGGTGCTGAACTGATTGATTATGAAGAACAAGTGAACCCAAAATTCACTGGTGCTTCTGGTGCAAATCAGGCTATGGACTTTGTTGATAAATCAGTCACCAACAGCCCACAACGCCAAAAGAACATTAAGGAATTACAGGGCGCCAAAAAGAGAATTGACGCTGCAAAGATGGAGGCTGTCGAAGGACCAGCTCTTCCTGGTGAACCTGGAAGAAAAGGAACTCCAAAAGCCCCTGGTGGTCGTCCACATCTCCCAGGCGAAAAACAAACTCCTGCTCCAAAGAAAAGGGTTTCATTGCAGTTAGCCGGTCATGAACCAGAAGGTGAGCAACTTGATGAGATCGCTCCTGCACTCGCTGCTGGTGCCGCATTGGGTATCGGTGCTGCTGGTCTTGGTTTGATCAACAAACTGAGAAACCAGAAGAAAGCGGCGGAATCTGGAAAGGGTAGTGGTGGTACACTAGTTGACAGACTGCATCAACGTAAAAAGGCGCTGGAGGGAGGACAATGAAAACCTTTCAACAATTCTCTGAGAAATTAAATCTCAAGAAGGCCGATATGGGGGACGTGGTAAAGGACTTCTATAAGTCCGACGCCCCCCAATTCAAAGGAAAGTCTAAAGAAAAACGTCGTCAGATGGCTATCGCCGCAAAATTAACTGCTGAACGTGGTGAGAGATGAAGACCTTCCAACAATTTTCTGAGGAAGTAAGTCCTTTTCGTAATCCTAAACAGTGGTGGAACCAAGGTAGAAATACCAGAATTCCAAATGAGAACCAAGCTTCCTGGAAAGATCTTGCAAAGGATGATTGGAAACAACGTCAGGGTGTAAAGGGTGCTGGTGGAAAAGGTGGTTGGGATCCTACCAGAGGGTTTAGAGTTCAGTCTGCTGCCAAAGGTGGACTGAACAGTGGTCCTACTCCTGCGGTTCGTCAAGCTTTTGAGAGACCAGTTAGGTTTAGTGGAAGAGTTTTGCGGGGTATGGGTAGAGTAGCTCAAGGTGCTGCAAGAGTTGGTGGTGCTGTTTTGAGTGGTCTTGGAGCTCTAAGTAGAATGAAGTAATCGCTATATATTGAGTAGCCGCTATTAGTATCATGTGGGCTGTTTTATTTCCTTTAGCTAAAGGTGTAGTTCTAAGAGCAGTTGAATCTGACCAAGCCAAAAGACTTGTTGTTGAGGTTCTAAAACGCATCGTAGCCAGAACGGACAATGACCTTGACGATCTTGCTGTCGAACACTTAGAAAAAGCTCTCTTCCCAGAGGGATGATTACCAGGAGGGTGTAAACCCTCCTTTTTTTATAAATAAATTATAGGAAAAATCATTAAAGGGACAAACCATGGCTCTTTGGGGCAATAACGATAATGTAACCACTGCGACCGCTGGTATTGTCACGGTTAGTGGAACTACAGTAACAGGTACTGCTACAACGTTTACCAACTACACTGTTGGTCAAACCATCACTATTGGTCTCGGTGTTGACAGTGTTGCTGGTACTGGTGGTACAGCTGGTTTTGCAGTTATCAAGAGCATTGCTAGTGACACTTCGATGGAACTGGTTGATGTTGATGCACTCTACTCTGGTGGAGACATCACTGGTGTTGCCACTGCCTTCATCATTGGTGACAGACCTAAGTACCTGGATGAGGATCCAAGTCTCGCACCTTCTTCTGCAAATGCGCAGAGAGATTACACTGGTAAAGTGTATGGTGTTGACGAGGATATGCAACAATCAAGAGTTGCAACTGGTTCCCAGTACAAGGCTCCTCACGCTGGTTGGGTCGGTGTTACAACTTATGTTGACTGCCACAACAACCTGAGAGTTAAGACTGAGACATTCGTTGCAATGTCTGGTATCACAACCAACAATCAAGGAACTGGAACTTTCGTTCTCCCTGCTTGATAAATAATCCCACGTTATACCGTGGGGTATGTTATTTCATGAGTTGAATGAAGACAACTACATGATGTTTGCGATCAAACATTATGAAAATCCTCAAGCCATTACGCAAGAGGATTTTTATGATGATCTTAAAAGGTTCAAATACATCAAACGTCTTCTACGAAGATACAAGAAAACGGGAGTTCTCAAGACTCATCTACTATTGAACCACTTTATTAGTGTGTACAATGTGTTTGGTGATGCAGCAACTCCCCTGTTGTTCTATAAAATCGATAGTGATCTCTGGTCTGCAATGAAAGCTTTCATTGTATATCTTGGTAGACTGCCTGAGTACCCCAAGGGTCAAATACATGACATCTATGTAGATATTGATTGTCTTAGAGAATTGAGATTGGTCTAATGGACAAAAGACTAGAAAGGGTCATCAATTACTTCAGAGAAGAGATCACCAACGTCGCCAATGCCCCTGGCGAAGGTGGTGGTTTTGGTTCATCTTCTCCAGCCAAAGGTCCCACAGCTGGTTATGATCCTGATCTTGGTCGTATTGATAGAAGAAAGAAAAAGAATAAGTATTATCCAAAAGAGATTACATCCTTCTATAACCGCCTGTTGAAGTTTAAGGGCGACGTTTACAAAGCTACGAAAAATGGCAGACGTTCATCCTGATTGTCAAGTTAAGGTAGCTGTTTTAGAGGAAAGGATAGATAATTTCGAAAGACTTTTTTTGCGTTTAGATGCCGCGATTGATAAGATTGCGGAGGTAAATAATAACGTGTCTAAGGTGCTTGCCGTTCATGAGGAACGACTGGGCAAGCAGGAGAAAGTCGATGAAGTTTTATTCCACAAAATTGATCAGTTACGCGCTGCGATGGATCGAGACCATGAGGGAGTGTTACAACGTCTCCAGTTACTTGAAAGAAAGTTATGGGGAGCCCTTGGAGGAGTTGCAGTCATGGCCTTCATGGGAGGTGGAGGACCAGGAATGGTCATGAAGATCTTGCAGGCTGACGCTGGACGTGTTATGATAGACACACCCCAGTTGGCTTCCCTTGAACTACATCGACACAAAGTACATCAACCTGGTCTCAGTACGGCTAACCAAGTTCGCTGAGAAGAAGAAAGGTTTATATAACTTCCGTTGTCCGTATTGTGGCGACAGTCAAAAATATAAGAACAAGTGTAGGGGATACTTGTTCGTAAAGAAAAACGATTTTGTTTTCAAGTGTCATAACTGTGGGGTTGGTCGAACACTTGCAAACTTTCTAAAGGATCAAGACAGTAATCTTCATGATCAATATGTCATGGAGAGGTACAAAGAGGGCTTGACTGGGAAGGGTAGTAACACTCCCAACCCAGTCTTTAATTTTCCCAAACCAAAGTTTCGATCCAAAGATATTTGTTCAGAGCTGACCAAGGTGTCTGCTCTAAATAAAGAACACTTTGCCCAAGGTTACCTCCTTGGGCGGGGGATGAAGGACTTGTCAAGGTTCTATTTCTGTCCTAACTTCATGGAGTGGACAAACAAACATAAACCAACCTTCGACAAGATAACAAAGGATGAACCGCGTATTATTATTCCTCTAAGAGATGAAAAGGGGATGTTATTTGGGTTCCAAGGCCGCGCCTTAAACCCAGATTCGAAACTTCGATACATCACAATCATGCTTGATGAGGATGCGCCAAAAGTTTATGGACTTGACAAAGTTGACAAAACCAAAGACGTATTCGTCACGGAAGGGCCATTCGACGCAACCTTCCTTACCAACAGTATTGCTATGTGCGGTAGCGATGTTGACCTCAGCTGTTATGATTATCGATTCGTATTCGTCTTCGATAATGAACCGCGAAACCGACAAATCGTCAATAAGATTGACAAAACCATATCTCAAGGTCAACGAGTAGTGATCTACCCTAAGGGTGTCATTGATAAAGACCTAAATGATATGGTTCTCTCTGGACTGGATGTTCAAGAGATGGTAAAATCAAATATCTATTCTGGATTAGAAGCCAAGTTAAAGTTAAACGAGTGGAAGAAGGTATGACCAACGGGATCAAAGTTAAAAAGAGAAATGGTTCGATTGAACCCCTTGATCTAGATAAGATGCATGTGATGGTGGAGGAAGCCTGTAGAGATCTTGCAGGTGTCTCCGCCAGTCAAGTTGAAATGAAATCTGGTATCCAGTTTTATGATGGTGTTACAACTGCGGAAATTCAAGAAATCCTTATCCGTGCTGCCAGTGACCTTATCGATCTTGATCATCCTAACTATCAGTTCGTTGCTGCACGACTGTTACTCTTTGCGACTAGAAAAAGCCTTTATGGAAGGATGAAGGAACTTCCAAATCTTGTTGACCACATCAATTCTTGTGTGGGTGCAAAGGTTTATGATGGTGCGATCTACAACAAGTATTCTCTGGAAGAAATCCAGAGAGCTGATGGCTGGATTGATCATACTCGTGACTTCTTGTTCACTTATGCAGGTCTTCGTCAGGTCGTTGATAAGTACCTGGTGCAAGACAGGAGTACTGGGAAGGTTTATGAAACTCCCCAGTTCATGTACATGATGATTGCTCTCACCATGTTCGCTGAGTATCCTAAGGATACCCGCATGGATTACGTTCACAGATACTACAATGCAATCTCCAGACACAAAATCAACATTCCAACCCCCATCATGGCGGGAGTGCGAACGCCACTTAGACAATTCGCTAGTTGTGTTTTGGTTGATGTTGATGACACCCTCGATAGTATCTTTACTAGCGATATGGCTATTGGCCGATATGTTGCACAAAGGGCGGGCATCGGTATCAACGCAGGTAGGATCCGCGGCGTCAACAGTAAGATCCGAGGTGGAGAGGTTCAACACACAGGTGTTATCCCCTTCCTCAAAAAGTTTGAATCAACTGTGCGATGCTGCACACAAAACGGGATCAGAGGTGGGTCAGCTACTGTCCACTTTCCTATCTGGCACCAAGAAATCGAAGACATCATCGTTCTAAAGAACAACAAAGGTACTGAGGATAACCGTGTCCGCAAACTTGATTACTCCATCCAGATTTCCAAAATCTTCTACGAAAGGTTTATCTCAAATGGGGACATTACTCTCTTTAGTCCTCACGATGTGCCTGGGCTTTATGACGCTTTCGGTACTCCTGAGTTTGATGGACTATATGTACGATACGAAGCAGACGAGACGATCCCTAAGAGAACCATTGGAGCTCAAGAACTGATCCTTGATCTTCTCAAGGAACGTGCAGAGACTGGTCGTGTTTATATCATGAACATTGATCACTGCAACAGTCACTCTTCATTCAAAGACAAGGTTGAAATGTCCAACCTGTGTCAGGAGATCACTCTGCCAACATATCCCCTCAACCACATTGATGATGAGTTTGGTGAGATTGCACTGTGTATTCTGTCCGCAGTCAACGTGGGTAAACTCCACAAACTTGATGAACTTGAGGAACTGTGTGACCTGGCTGTCCGTGGTCTGGAAGAACTGATTGATTATCAGGAGTATCCAGTCAAGGCCGCAGAACGAGCCACAAAGGCGCGGAGATCCCTTGGAATCGGTTATATTGGTCTTGCCCACTATCTTGCCCGTCATGGTGAACATTATGATGATCCTCGTGCATGGCAACTGGTTCATGACCTGACAGAAGCCTTCCAATATTATCTCCTCAAGGCCTCTAACAAACTTGCACAAGAGAAAGGATGGTGTCACGATTTCGGTCGCACCAAGTATGCAGATGGTATTCTGCCCATCGATACATACAAGAAGGATGTAGACGAGATTGTTGCAAACGAACTGAAGTATGATTGGGAAGCTTTACGTGCCGACATTCTCACACATGGACTCCGACATAGCACTCTGTCCGCACAAATGCCTTCTGAGAGCAGTTCCGTTGTGTCAAATGAAACAAACGGAATTGAGCCACCTAGAGACTACTTGTCCATTAAGAAGAGCAAGAAGGGACCCCTTAAACAGATTGTTCCACAGTACAACAGTCTTAAAAATAATTACACTTTACTTTGGGATATGCGTGACAATCGCGGTTATATTAATGTGGTCGCAGTCATGCAGAAGTTCTTCGACCAAGCTATCTCTGGAAACTGGAGTTACAACCCAGAAAACTATCCAGACAACGAAGTCCCTGTGTCCGTGATGGCAAATGACTTTTTGACTACATACAAATACGGTTGGAAGACCAGTTACTACCAAAACACCCATGACATGAAGAGTGATGAGGTGGAGACAAAAGAGAATGTTGATGATATAATCAGTCAACTGTTATCCAAAGAGGAGGAAGTTTGTGAATCCTGTGCAATTTAGACTCAGTGCCGAAGAGAAGCCCGTCGTCGAAGGTATGACGGTCTTCAATGCCGAACAAGTTAATACTAAGAAACAACCGATGTTCTTCGGTAAACCTCTGGGAGTCCAAAGGTACGATTCATACAAATATCCTATTTTTGACAAACTGACTACACAACAACTTGGGTACTTCTGGAGACCTGAAGAGGTCTCCCTCCAGAAGGATCGTGCAGACTATCAAACACTTCGTCCAGAACAGAAACACATCTATACTTCTAACCTGAAGTATCAGATCATGTTGGATAGTATTCAGGGTCGTGGACCTGGGATGGCTTTCATCCCTTATTGTTCACTCCCTGAACTTGAAGCCTGTATGACAGTGTGGGAGTTCATGGAGATGATTCACTCCCGTTCATACACTTATATTATCAAGAATGTGTATGCAGATCCTTCAGAGATCTTTGACACCATTACAGAGGATCCTGCTATTCGCCGACGCGCTGAGAGTGTGACCGCTGCATATAATGAGTTTATCAACGCCGCACAGATGTGGGGTAGTGGTAATCAGTGGCGTCATGCAAATGAGGGTGTACCTGCAGCTAAATCAGAACTTTATGAACTCAAACGAAAACTATATCGTGCAGTCGCAAACGTCAACATCCTGGAAGGAATTAGATTCTATGTCTCCTTCGCATGTTCGTTCGCATTTGGTGAACTTAAACTCATGGAGGGATCGGCTAAAATCATCTCTCTTATTGCCAGAGACGAGAACCAACATCTAGTCATTACCCAAAACATCCTGAACAAGTGGCGTGAGGGTGATGATCCTGACATGAAACAAATTGTCAAGGAGGAAGAGGAGAACGTCTACCAGATGTTCCGTGACTGTGTAGAAGAAGAGAAGGCTTGGGCTGAATATCTGTTCAAAGATGGATCTATGATCGGTCTGAACGATAAACTCCTCTGTCAGTATGTTGAGTGGGTTGCCAATCGTCGTCTCAAGGCTATTGGTCTGAAACCTCTGTATAGTGTTTCTGCAAATAATAATCCTCTCCCTTGGACGCAACACTGGATCTCCTCTAAGGGTCTTCAGGTCGCGCCACAGGAGACTGAGGTGGAATCTTATGTCGTTGGTGGTATTAAACAAGATGTCAAGAAAGACACCTTCTCAGGGTTCAAACTCTGAGTGGAAGAAGAAAGCTCTTGCTGATCCTGATCTTGGGGAGAAAGATGTAGATATACTTCTACATGGCCCCAAGAGCATGGCTCAGGCTTTGAGGTTGAATGTATTATGGCTACGATATAGAGGGGGCTCTTGACCCCCTCTTTTTTTATGTGTAGAATAACTCTGCCAGGGTTGATGAGACAGCTATAAATAACTCTAAGATTATTAGAGATTATGGTTGAGGTAGATTATGAGAACCCTTGGATTTTTAAGGAACAACCTTTTTTATCTACGGATATTGGTGATTTTTTCGGCTTTGTCTATCGGATCACAAATCTTAAAAACGGAAGACAATACTTGGGACGCAAATACTTTTGGTCCTTCCGAAAGCCTAGAGGTAAGAGTCGGAGAGTTCGAAGTGAGAGTGACTGGAAGAAATACTACGGCTCAAGTGATGAACTTAATCGAGAAAGAGCTGAAATCGGGAACTCTTGTTTTAAACGAGAGATACTGAGCCTTCATGATACGAAAGGATGGGTGAACTTTGAAGAGACAAGACAGTTGTTCATTCACAACGTTTTGTCAGAATCCCTTGACGACGGTACACCCAAGTATTACAATAGCAACATCCTTGGTCGTTACATGAGGAAAGACTACTATGTTCGAAGAGATCAACAACAGTAATGATGATCTAGATCGAATGACAGATTATGTCCATGAGGTAATTGATTGGTCCAAGGATCGTATGCATACCTTGGTTGAGGATGAAGAGATCGATGATGCAACTGCAATCTACTTTGAGTTCTCTGAGTGGTATGATCCAAACGCCGAATTTGAAGTAGTCATTATCGATGAAGCCTTCAACAAACTAATGAAGGATATGTTTGACGAGAACATAAATAACTCAGATTGATTATCAGTCTTATGCTTTCTACCAAGTATCGTCTCCGTCTGGAGTTTATCTGCGACAGGATCGCAAAAGGGGCTCCAGTCGAATTAAGTGAGATGATCTGGGCAGAAAAACTGGCGAAGTCTAATGCGTCTGCCGCATCAATCCTGAGACAAGCCAGAAGGACCGCCAACAACCCTGAAATGGTCGAAGGTGGTCTTGATGACTTCATGAATAAAATGGATCTAGGAGACCCTGATCCCTCTAATCACAAGACGGGCTTTGATGGTCCCGACGATATTGTTGATTGGTTCACTCAAGAAAAACCAGACGACTGGAGACAACGGGACTAATGAAAACCTTCAAAGAGTTTTGCGAACAGTCTGCGCCTGACGCAAAGTATTATCGAAACTATTTGAATGATAGACTCCCTGGTAGTGCTGGTCCAGAGAGACAGATGCCACTCATGCCTCCAAATATCAAACAGGATGCAAAAGATCAGTGGATGAAGTCAAGAGGTTTCCCTACGGCTAAAGCCAAAACTAAAACTAAAACTAAAACGGCTTGACTAATGAAAACCTTTAAAGAGTTTTGCGAACAGGCTGCCCCTAGTCCTTTTGCCAATTACAAACCAGACGGTCCTGTAAAGGGGTTTGTAAGGGGTCTTGTCAATAAAGTTCAAAGTGGTATTCAAAACAAACTTCAAAGTATCAACAAGACTGCCACAAATTTAAGAATTGCGGCTGGAATTCATGATCCAGGCACGAATTACATTCAAAGGGAACTGGCTACTAGAATGGCAAAAATGAGATTAAGAGGTATTAATCCCGATAACCCATCTAGAATGCCGATCCAAAGAGATACCTCACCCGTTAAGGGCTCTCTTAGGTATGGATACAACAATCCTTATTTGAACAAAAAAGGATTTGGTGGAAGACCAACCACGGACGTTTGACAAACCTCCCAACACCTTGTATAATATCTGGGTACTCAAGTTTCAGTAGCTCAGTTGGATAGAGCATCTGCCTTCTAAGCAGTTGGTCGGGGGTTCGAGTCCCTCCTGAAACGTTTCCTACTACATAGGAAAAAACCATGTCTTTACTCTCTCAAAGAGATCGAGAACTTTCGATCAAAGCACTTGAATATTACAGTTCATTTGTGAAAGACGAAACGGACAAGATGGAGCTCAATGCTCTCATCAACTGGATCAAACTAGAATACACGAAGAATGAAAATTAACCTTTGGTATTGTGAAGACATGAAGAGGTGGCGTTGGACCTTAACCGACGAACCACGGAGACCATTCCTTCAAGAGAGTGGACAACAACCCTTTCTTCGTGATGCAATGAACGACGTTGCAAACACTGTAGAGTACGTTTTAGCTAACGATCCTCCAGAGTAAATGTATCTCATTGAAAAATATATCAGTGATAAACTTACTGATAATATAAAATCAATCGTTGATGAACTAACCAAAACATGTGCAGAGCCCTCTTGGAAAAAGAGTACTGTTAAAGGCAAAGATTTTGTCTTAATAGAAAAGAAAAAAGAACTACGAAGTATCGTTGAAATTTACGAAAGGCTACTGAGTAAACAATTAGATCTTCATAATGCATGGACAGTTTACGGTGAGGAAGGAACATACCATACTCTTCATAGACATTCCATAGTTCCAGATTTTATTTGTACAGTTTTGTTCTTAGAAACTCAAGGTGTATCTGCACCAAATGGAGATTTCTACGCAGTTCTAAATAATGAAGGTTATCAATTCACACCCAGAAAAGGTGATATATTAGTCTTTTCCTCTGATGTGTTTCATGGAACTTATCCACAGGTAAAAGGACTAAGACATACTCTCAACATGGATTTTGTTACTGTATGATGAAAGTAATTGATAATTATTTGGACGAAGATCTATGTGATGATATAGTAAGTCGTACTATAAAAAATCAACGATTCCCACTGTATCTTAATCACACAATTTCTACTCCAACTTCAAACGACGGAATTTTTTTAACCCATAACTTTCTAGATAATGGAGTAGAGAGTGATTGGTTTCATGTTGTTAAACCTTTACTAAAAAGAGTACAACGTGATCAAGATTTAATGTTGATTCGAATCAAATTAAATCTATATCCCAAAACATTCTTTGTTAAAAAGCATCCGTGGCACACAGATTATCCCTTTCAACATAAAGGTTTAATCTATTATCTGAATACTAATAACGGTAGAACTGACTTTCGTAATCTTGGAAAAGTAAAATCTGTAAAAAACAGAGCTGTTTTCCATGATCCAAGTGAACCACACAGGAGTACAACTTGTAGTGATTCTCTTTTCAGATCAAACATCGTTATCAACTACAACTAATTTCATTCCTCTGTAGCTCAGCGGTAGAGCCATCGACTGTTAATCGATTGGTCGCAGGTTCGAATCCTGCCGGGGGAGCCAGGGCGATTAACTCAGCGGTAGAGTGCCTCCTTTACACGGAGTAGGTCGGGGGTTCGAATCCCTCATCGCCCATTTGATTTTGAGTTTTACAATGAAATATGAAATCTTCAATAATAACTTCTTTATACAATTTCGGGCACCAAATGCCGAAGAATTTATTAAAGAACTAGAAACAGAAAACAATATTGATAACTCTGTTTTCAGTTGGGGTAGTTTATGTACAGTGGATAGAGTGCCATTGACTTGGCAAAAATATATGGACTTTATGTCACCAAGTCTACATGTTCTTTCTGATCAAATTGGTAAACCATTCCAGTATATCATGACAGATCCTTGGTTAAACATTTATAGCCAAGGTGGATTTCAGGAAGTTCATGATCATTGGGACAATGATTTTTCATGTGTGTTATTTTTGACTGAAGGTAGTAATTTTTATTTTCATGATAGAAATAAGATAGCAATGTCACTGCGAATGAAAAAGTTATTAGATCATCCATACATTAATGATAATTGGATTCCAAAAGTTAATGTTGGCGACATAATGTTTTTTCCATCTCATATGCTTCATGGGGTGTCGCCAAACAAAAGTAAGGAATTGAGAAAAACTTTTTCTTGTAACTTTAAAATCACAGACAATTAAATACCATGGCTACTGTAAGATGCAAACAATGCAATAGAGAACTCACAAGTTCCTCAAAATTTCAAACGTGTGGTTGCCCCAATATGACATCGGTTCATGGGGACAACATCACTGCGGTTGACCTCAGTAAAGTAGTGTTAACCAAAACGGAAAACACTGTAAATAAACACGGGGCCCTGTCCAATCAGGACCTACAATACCAAGAGGACAGACGGAAACGTAAGGTCCGCAAACTTGACTTTGAGGAACGATGATCAACCTGCACCAGAAGTTCAATCACTATCTAAATACTGAGAAACTCTTGGATCTTCGTGATGTGAATGAACGCCTGATCAGTTACGGCTGGGTAGATGATGGTTCAAACCTCACTGGTTACTATGTCTTGACAGAGAACTACGAACTGGTGTATAATCTTAAAGAAGAGTTCCAATACAAGGTTCCTAGAAAATCTCTTGCATCCTCAAGGAAAGGTGGTCGAGTGGTTTAAGGCTCTAGTCTTGAAAACTAGCGAGGTGAAAGCCTCCGTGGGTTCGAATCCCACCCTTTCCGTTTTCTAAATATACTTAATTATTTCTCCATCGATGGAACCTGAAGTTGAATCTCCTCCAGTGGACAGTGAACCAAGTGTCCAAGACGACTTGACTGATGAGTACTTGTCACTGTATACTGTGTATAACGACGACGCAAGTTAAGTCGTTCTCCTCTGGTGGTCCCGTTGATGGGGTTCAATTCCCTATAGAGGTCTTCCCCTTCGGGGGACCAAACCTACTATTCACTACAATGTCTTTGTCGTCTAAGTTCAAAAAGAACCTTCAAGTTCTTTCTCAGACCGTAGATGGTACTGTTTCTCTAGACTTCCAAAATCCTAAGCTGTATAAAAAAATCCTGCGTTATTATGAGGACCAGGGAGTTGAGTTTTACGATGACCCTTATGACACCTATGAGTATGTGATCGATCTTCTCAAAGAAGATCTTCAATCTGAAGGAGTGGCTGTCTGATGAGTGTTGTTCTTGAACGCGGTGATGTCCGTTATACTTACAACGGATATCTAGAAAATGGAGTCAAAGACTATCGTATGCAAGTCAAAGATGAGTATACGAAACGTTGGAATGATGTTTATTATTTTGATAATGAAATGCAGTGTACTACTGCAATTGAAGACCCTGACTATACCAACTGGCTCTTAGATCGTCCTTGTTATATCAAAGATGATTGACCATGTTTCTTGATAAACATATTTTCATAAAAAGAAAATGTTTAACTGAAGATCAGTGTAGTGTAATAAAAAACTATATTGATGATTCGGATTTAATTCCAAACAGAGGAATATACTACATGAATCAATGTAGATGTTCCTCTACACCTCATCCTTTTATGATTGATTCTTTAAAGGAATCATTGAACGAATACATTAAAAAACATTCGTTTCTTACAACACTATATGCTCCATGGGGTATAAGTGATCTTTACCATCTCCAAAAATACTTACCAGGTATGTCATACGCTGGTGAACATATGGAACATGGTAAAGATGTGTTTGATAGTAAAAGACTACTGGCTTGGATGATCTATCTAAACACAGTTACTGATGGTGGTGGTACTCGTTGGCCTCAACAAAATTTTAAGGCAAAAGCGCGAGTTGGTGATTTGTTAATATGGCCTGCTGGTTGGACTCATAGTCATCATGGAATTGTTTCTAATACTGAAACGAAGTACATAGTGACTGGATGGTGTGAATTTATGTAGAGATATGGAGTTTCTTATTTCTCAAAAAAATAAGTGGCGAGCCTGCAGAAAGGGGTGGTTTATCCACCCCTTTTGTTGTATAATAAATAAATCGATTCATTTATGACACTGATGAAAACTGCATTAGTTCTTGGGGCTGGAGGATTTATCGGCTCCTGGATGGTCAAACGACTAAAAGAAGAAGGATACTGGGTCCGTGGTGTGGACCTGAAACATCCAGAGTTCTCCCGTCACCAAGCCGATGAGTTTGTCATTGGTGATCTACGAGACAAGAGTTTTGTCAACCGTGTGGTTGAGTACAAGGGTCAACTGGGTAACTTCTACAACTCAATTCCTTACAAGATGATTGAAGGATTTGATGAAGTGTATCAGTTTGCGGCTGATATGGGTGGTGCTGGTTTCGTGTTCTCTGGTGAGAATGATGCAGAGATCATGCACAACTCAGCTACCATCAACCTGAACGTTCTTGATGCGATTGTCAAGACAAAAGGTATGGGACGTAAAGTTCCTAAGATTTTCTATTCATCTTCTGCATGTGCCTATCCTGCACACGTTCAAGAAGATCCCAATAATCCTGGTCTCCGTGAAGAAGATGCATATCCCGCCAATCCTGACAGTGAATACGGATGGGAAAAACTCTTTAGTGAGAGACTATATCTTACCTACGCTCGCAACCATGGGCTTGATGTTCGGGTTGCTAGGTATCATAACATTTACGGACCCGAAGGAACCTGGGACGGTGGACGCGAGAAGGCCCCCGCCGCTGTGTGTCGAAAAGTTGCGTCCATCGTGGGCGAAGAAGGCACGGTTGAATGCTGGGGAGATGGAAAACAAACTCGATCGTTCTTGTACATAGACGATTGTATTGAAGCTACACGACGTTTAATGGAGAGTAATTACCGTGAAGTCATCAACATTGGATCGGAGGAAATGGTCACGATCAACGAACTCATCACGATCGCGGCAAAGGTTGCAAACAAGGCGGTGGTCATCAAACATATTGATGGTCCCCTGGGAGTTCGCGGTCGTAATAGCCAGAACGATCGGATCCGTGATTGCCTACGTTGGGACTATACCATTAGCCTTGAAGAGGGTATTAGACGAACATACCGATGGGTAGAAGATCAGTACAACAGAGCTAAACTCAATGATAGTTGGGAAGCATATTATTATCCAGAAGAGAGTGAAGTATGATTGGTTTTAATGTATTAGGTAAACTTGGACAACTGGGAAACCAGATGTTCCAAGTTGCGGCTTTGAGGGGTATTGCATCAAACAATGGATATAACTATGCATTTCCTATCACAAATGATGTATCGGTTGATCATCTTGGAAACAAACTGAGAGTTGATCTGCACAATCCATTCACTTTGCAGAATGTGAGTCCACTCAACATTCAGATGATTGATGCTGGTAGACCTATTGTTTCAGAAGGAACGTTTCACTTCAATGAGAAACTCTTTAATGAGTGCCCTGATTGGGTAAGTCTTCAAGGTTTCTTCCAGAGTGAAAAGTATTTTGCCCACGACAAAGCAATGGTTCGTGAGATGTTTACTTTCCGTCCAGAGATCCTTGATCCCGCAAGAGGACTGGTGAACAGTTTGAACAAGGCTCCAGTTGCCCTTCATATTCGCCGTGGTGATTTTCTCCGTAACTCTGGTAATCATCACAACCTTGAACTTGAATGGTATGCACGAGCTCTAGACAAGTTTGATCTTGGTGGTCGTCAGGTCGCAATCTTCAGTGATGATACTGAGTGGTGTAAACAACAAGACTTGTTTAAAGATGATGACAAGTTCTTGATTAGTGAGGGTAACTCACACTATACTGATCTTGCAATGATGTCTCTGTGTACTGGACACATTATCGCAAACTCTACTTTCTCTTGGTGGGGTGCATGGTTGGCTGATAGTCAAGAAGTGATTGCTCCTAAGAAGTGGTTTGGTCCAGACAACGCACATTTAGATACAAAAGATCTTTATCCTGATCATTGGGAGGTACTTGAGTGAGAGCCGCAAAAGTTGCTGTAGTATTCATTGGGACTGGTAAGTATCTCAACTTCCTTCCATCTTGGTACGAACGTTGTGAAGAGAACTTTCTCCCCGATATGGAGAAACAATACTTTGTTTTTACTGATGGTAATGTTCCTGAAGTACCAGACAATGCCATCGTATATCCAGTAGAACATCTGGAGTGGCCATACATCACTCTCTACCGATTTGATATCATCAATAGGGCTCGCAAGGAGATTGATAAGTTTGATTGGTTGGTCTTCCTTGATGCAGACATGGCTGTGGTTGACAAGGTAACTCCTGAAGAGTTCTTTGATAACACGGGAACCAAGTCTTTCTTTGGTGTTCATCATCCGTGTCACTTCCTTAAGTTCCCTCCACACAATCAACCACCTGGATCATTTGAAACTAATCCTCTGTCAACTGCAAAGGTTCCTGAGGATTATGACTTCTCCATCTACTGGCAGGGATGTCTCTGGGGTGGTCGAGTTCCAGATGTGTTGGAGATGATGGATGAACTTCATGATCGCATCATGAAAGATGAGAAGAACAATGTGATCGCACAATGGCATGATGAGAGCCATCTCAATGCTTTCTACGCACAGAACAAAGAGGTGGTTCACACTCTTGGTCCCGAGTATGCATTCCCAGAAGTGTTTGCAGAGGCATGTGATTTCCAACCTAAGATGGTTCATTTAGCAAAGGATAATAGTAAGTATCATGCCTAAGAAAAAGATTGCCATTCTTTACTCTGGACAACCACGAGCTTGGAGAGAGTGTTTTCCAAACCATATGCGGTTCTTGTTTCAACCAAACATGGAACATGAGATTGATGTCTTTGCACATATTTGGACACCTGTAAATGGTGTAGAAGATAAAACACTCCACTACTTTGTAGAAAGTCTCTACAACATCAAAGGTATTGAGTGGGAACCTGCGAAGAGTTTTGAACATGAAACGATTGTTCCTGATCGTAACGCATATCATCCACTGAACAACATTGTCTCTCAGGCTTATAGTCTGTGGAAGACCTGGGATATGATGGATAAATACGTGCAGGAATATGGGGAATACGATATTGTCGTAAGAACCAGAACCGATAACTGGTTCGTAGAACCATTGGGTAACCTATCTGATTATGATCCTGAAGGACTTCATATTACAGATATTAAGAGTCACGAAGACTACGCATTGGGTGATACTTTTGCATGGGGCGACTACAATGCAATGAAAGCTTATTGTAGTATGTTCCCAGACTTCGAAACTATTGTAGAAGAAGGAGCTAGAGTAAATCCAGAATGTCTGTTAGGATGGGCTATTAAAAGGAACCATATTAACACCCACAAACACCCAATGTATCCTAAACTTTATAGAGATGTGTGATGACAAAACTTGTAATCTTTGATCTTGATGGTGTTCTTATTGATAGTAAAGATTACCACTTTGATGCACTAAACAATGCACTTGCAAAAGTTGGTGAAGAGTATGTAATCACACGTCAAGAACACGTTAGTATCTACGATGGTCTGCCAACCAGGCCAAAACTTCAACTCTTGACTAAGAACAAGGGTCTTCCAACTGAACATTATGATCAGATCTGGAAAGACAAACAAGAAGAAACTCTTAGAATCTTTGATGAACAAGTTCGCAAAGACTATGAGTTGATGGGATACTTCCAACAACTTAAGGATGAGGGATACAGTATTGCTGTTGCATCTAATTCAATCCGCAATACTGTAAAGATCATCCTCCTTCGTCTGGGATTGCTTGAGTTTATCGATCTCTACATCAGTAATGAAGATGTATATCGTAACAAGCCCTATCCAGAAATGTACTGGAAGTGTATGATTAGGTTGGGTGCTCTTCCTAAGGACACCGTGATTGTGGAAGACAGTCATATTGGTCGTCAAGGTGCTATTGACAGTAAGTGTCATCTGGTTCCTGTTGATGACCGCAAAGATTTCAGTCAACAAAAAGTTGACAAAATCAAATCTATCTTAAATGATACTAGTAAGAAAAAAATTGCCTGGAGGTCTGAGAAAATGAACGTTCTGGTTCCTATGGCTGGTGCGGGTAGTCGATTTGCCAAGGTCGGTTATACGTTCCCTAAGCCTCTGATTGAAGTCAAGGGTAAACCCATGATCCAAGTGGTCGTTGAAGCCCTGAATGTTGAAGCCAAATATACCTATGTGGTTCAGAAAGAACACTATGAGAAGTACAATCTTCAGTATCTTCTGAATCTTCTGACACCTGGATGTAACATTGTTCAGGTTGATGGTCTGACTGAGGGTGCTGCTTGCACCACTCTTCTTGCAAAGGAGTTCATCAACAACGATGAGCCTCTGATTATGACTAACTCTGACCAGCTGATTCTGTGGGATTCCAATGAAACCCTCTATGCGTTTAACAATGACAACGTGGACGGCGGTATCGTCACTTTCCCTGCCACCCATCCAAAGTGGTCCTTCGCCAAACTTGGTGATGATGGGTATGTGTGTGAGGTTGCAGAGAAAAAACCCATCAGTAATCACGCTACTGCTGGTATCTACTATTGGAAACACGGCTCTGACTACGTTAAGTACGCAGAACAAATGATCGAGAAGAATGTTCGTGTGAACAATGAGTTCTACGTCTGTCCTGTGTACAACGAAGCCATCGGTGATGGTAAGAAGATCCGTATTAAAGAGATTGGTACTGAAGACATGTGGGGTCTTGGAACTCCTGAGGACCTGGATTACTTCCTGGAGAATTACAAAGGAGAAGTTTGATGAAAGTTGCACTTCTCTTTTTTGGTCAACCACGTTACCTGGATGATGAACGTCCTTATAATGATTACAAGAGACTGATTCTTGATCGTTATGACACGGATGTCTACATCCACACTTGGTTTGATGAAGAGGGTGGGAAGTATGATGTTTCGACTTGGGCTGAGATGCATGGTGCAAAAAACTGTGTCATCTTACCCGATTCGATTGAAAGACTTCAAAGGATGTACAATCCTAAAGTTTTGGTACATGAGAAACCAAGAAAGTTTCAACTTCCTTCAGATGCGTTAAAATGGTGTGATGAGAGATTTACTGGTAAACATCCTGAGGGTCACTGGAACCACGGGAATTACAGTAACATCATGTCTCAACTGAAAACCATTCAACGTGTTGCAGAACTCTATGAAGAAACTGGGGATCAACATGACATCATTGTTCTCGCTAGACTTGATACCTGGCTTGAGAACTTCCCTGAAGATCTATCTCGTCTTGATAAGTCTAAGTTCTATCTTCCTGGGCATCATCCTCGCTTCCCAGATGTAATCCATGTCTGCGGGCGTAAATACCTTGGGTGGATGAAGAATGCATTTAATGATGTTAATCATCCCAGAGTATATGAAAACATCTGGGAACCATCTCCAGAGGCATTCAAAGGTAATGCTTTCCTACTGAGATATGCACCATCAGATCTTTCCCCTGACCCAATGAACGCACACACTGTTCGTAAATGAATAATATTCAACTCTGCATATTTGACGTAGATGGAGTTCTCGTAAACAGTCGGGAACTTCATTATCCTGCAACCGCATCAGCGTTAGCTGTTTATGGTTGTGATTATATTCGTGACGAAGACGAAGCTTTCGGAACTATTCCTACCAGAGAAAAACTTCATCTTCTTGCAGAGTATGGTAGGATTAGTTTTGATGATATTGAAGCCATTTGGCAACTCAAGGATGAATATGCATGTCAATATTTCGACGATCGTATTTTAATCAATCATAATATCAAAGAACTATTTCATGAATTGAAGAGTCGTGGTATGTGGATTGCCTTAGGGTCCAATGCACGGTATAGTTTCTTAGAGAAAGTCATAGACGCTCTTGATGTAGATGGACTGATTGATCACGTTGCCAGTGCTCAGGGTATGAAACCCAAACCAGATCCATACATGTACACTTCTGCGATTGAAAAGTTTGAAGTGTCTCCTGAGACTACTTTAATCTTTGAAGATAGTGTGGTGGGGAGACAAGCCGCATACAATAGTGGGGCTTGGGTATACAAAGTTGAATCTTATGACGAACTATCTGTTGGTATTTTAAATGAAACTGATTGCTCATCGTGCCAATTTAAATGGACCAGATCCATCCACAGAAAACTCGCCGGAACAAATTCTGCATTGCATCCAAAATGGATATGATGTAGAGATTGATGTTCGTTATGAGCCCAAGACCGATACACTTTGGTTGGGTCATGATGAAGCCCAATACATGATCACTTGGTATTGGCTTGCGGGTAAACAAGATTATCTTTGGATTCACTGTAAGGATATTACAACTCTCCATGAGTTTTCTGCCAAGACCAGTGGATATAATTACTTCTGGCACCAAGAGGACGATTACACTCTAACAAGTAAACAAAACATCTGGGCTTATCCTGGTAAAACATACACAGAGAACACTGTGATTGTGATGCCAGAATGGAGTAAGATGAGTTGGGATATGTTGAAAGTGACTAACTGTCTTGGTGTATGTTCTGATTACGTTGAGAAACTAAAATGATTGTAAACCTTGAACAAGATGGGGATGATCTTATTCTCCCATTCCCCGAAGAAATGCTTGATGAACTTGGATGGAAAGGTGGAGATGTTCTCGAATGGGTTGAGAACGAAGACAACTCTTTGACACTACGAAAAGTATCATGAAGGTAGCTTGTCTATACTACGGTCAACCACGATTCACAAATAACCCGTATTGTTTCGAAAGTCATAAGAAGTTTATCTTTGATCGTTACGATACAGATGTTTATGCACATCTATGGTGGGATGAAGATGAGGACTATGATCGGTCACATGTAACTGACTGGGAGTTCTCTACATGGTTGCAGATGGAGAAGTGTCCAAAGGACAAAGAAGATCTGGCTCGATTTGTTGATAAGTGGCAACCAATCAAACTCAAGACTTCTAAACCAAAAGAGTTTTGGAATGAGAAGATGTGGAGTGAGATCGAGAAACGATTTGATACTGAGAGGTTTCACAAGAAGAACTTCCATAATCAACTTTCTCAGTTGTATTCTATTCAACAAGTGAGTGAATTGGTTGAAGACTACAATCAGTATGACTTTATCATCACTATCCGTAGCGACATAAATATCTGGGACTATCCAGATCTGAACCAATTACCGAAAAATAAGTTTTATCTTTCAAGTCATGCGATGCCTTTCCCTGACTTGGGATTTATCTTTTCTCCAAGGTTCAAAAGATTTCTTAGAACTTATGAACACTGTGAAAAAAATCTGGTAAACTGGGATGCTTGTTGGGCTCCAGTTGCAGAAGCCTTCAAGTATTCTTGCTTTAAACGTAACTACAGTGAGAGTGATCTACTTCGTGGTCCTCTTCCGTTGCGTCTTGTTCGCGGAATAGATTGTCAAGGACCTAGTTGGTAAATGAAACAAGCTGGTAAACATGCTTGGGGTACACCTAAATGTGGTATCTCATTAACTTTAAATGTGTGGCAAACAGTAAAGGTAGAGAAAGACTATTCTTTTCTTCTTGCAAGACATCCTTACAATAGAATTGTAAGTTTATTTGCCGAAAAGGTAGTTGACGTTAATGGAAATTTGGCTAAAAAATATAATCTAGAGTTATGTGATTTTGTCAAGAGAGAACGAGCTGCCGAAAAACAACTGAGAGGATATTGCAATCTTGATAGTGTCACTCCAGTAAGAGACCTAACATTTAAATGGTTCTGTCTTAATATTCGAAAAGAAAGTGTAGACAGTGGAGAAGACCACATCAAAAAACAATGTTTTGGAGCTCCAGAAAAACCATTTGACGATATCATTTGGGTAGAAGATCTTCCTGAGTGTTTTAATATTCCGGCTGAAAAACTTGGAGTTGATATCAATACATCCAAAGAAGAGTTGGAAAAATCTGGTGGACCTCCACATGCACCAAGTCATTTTACTCCTAGATCTGATGAGTTAAATACTCTAGATCAACCTTGGAACATACCTGTGTTACAATGGTGGGAACACAAAGCTTTTCCATCTGATTACTCTACTTTATTCGATGATGAAATTAAAGAATGCATATACAATCTTTACATCGATGACTTTAAATATTTTGGATTGACAAAATGAGAATTGTACTTATCGGCCCAGGAATTATGCCCATTCCTCCAACAGGATGGGGTGCATGTGAAATCCTAATCTGGGATACAAAACTTGCATTGGAAAAATTGGGCCATAAGGTCCACATCGTAAACACAAAGGACTCCAGACAGATTCTCACAGAGATCAATGACTTCCGTCCCGATTTCGTGCATGTTCACTACGATGAGTTTATTCCTATCGTTCCGTTTATTCAATATCCAAACGCAATTACCAGTCACTTTGGATATCTGGAAAGACCAAACATGTTTAATGGTTACATCAATGTAGCTAATGAGTTCATGCGTATCAAACCTAACATCTTCTGTCTCTCTGAGGGGATCCAGAAGGTGTACAACGTGATGTTTGATATCCCTAAGGACCAGACATGGGTGACACCAAACGGAGTGAACTCTGACGCCTTTGAGTATGTTGATGATCCACAACATACTGACCGTAGTCTGTACCTTGCAAAGGTGGATTACCGCAAGAGACAACATCTCTTCCAATCTATTGAGAGTCTCTGGTATGCAGGTAACGTTGTAGACGACAGATTTGATAAGTCAAAGAATTATCTTGGTGAGTGGTCTAAAGATACTCTGTATAATGAGTTGACTGAGTATGGTAACCTCGTCCTCTTATCTGATGGTGAAGCTCACCCTCTTGTTTGTATGGAGGCTTTGAATGCAGGACTTGGTGTGGTAGTATGTGAATGGGGTAAGGCTAATCTGGATACTGATAAAGAATTTATCACTGTCATTCCAGAAGACAAGATCGAAGACATTGAGTATGTAGAAAAAGAAATCATCAAGAATCGTGAGTACTCTATTCAACATAGAGATGAGATTCGTGAATATGGAAAACAGTTTGATTGGGTAAACGTTATCAAGACACACTACATCCCTGCCGTTGAAGAGGTAATCGCAAGCCATGGATCGTAATAAAGCTGCATACAAACTTAAAGACTTTGGTCCTCTGTACATCATTAATCTGGATGGACAACCAGAACGATGGAAGTTTATGGAGGATCAACTTAAGTATTGGAAGGTTGAAAACTATGAACGCATTTCTGCCTTCGATGGTAGAAATAGCGACTTGTCTGATATCCTTGTTGATGGATATCCAAATGCGGTATCTCCTGGTGAGATTGGTTGTGTAACCTCTCACCTCAAAGCTATCAAACATTGGTATGACACTACAGATGCAGAGTATGGTATCTTCATGGAAGACGACTGTGACTTTGTATCTGTTGGTTGTTGGCCCTTCTCTTGGAGGGAGTTCATGGCTAGGGTTCCATATGATTGGGACTGTTTGCAAATTGCGGTTATCAATCCTCGCAAGTTGGTTGCAAATATCCATCCTAGGTATGTTGATGATTACTCTACTGCCTGCTTTGTAATCAATCGCAGGTACGCAGAAAAACTCATGCACTTCCATTGTCGTGATGATAAGTTCAAACTTGACAATGGTGTCCGTCCTCGTGCTGTTGCTGACGATTTAATTTACAATGCAGGAAAAACATACGCCATACCCCTATTCCTTTATAAACTGGAACTTGGTTCAAGTATCCATCCAGAACATATTGATGTTTTCCATAAGTCTAGCCGTGAAGGATTAGACCATTGGTGGCATAACAGTGCATCAGAAATGCCCATTGATAAGTTCTTTGAATATGATACTCACGAACTGAACTGATACGGTTATCCGTCAGCCCTTGACAATAACCAATTCTTAAGATACTATAAATAGGTATTCGTGACGAAGCCTCAATTACTCGCCTAGTCCACGAAGTAACAGAGACACGTCGAGTCTCTTCACATCCGCAGGTTTTACTCTGCGAGAAAATAACGAGGTATTAAAATGATCAAATCCGTATTCGCAGCTGCCGCTGCTGCTCCCCTTTTCGCTGGTGCTGCGTTTGCAGGACCCTATGTGAACATCGAAGCCAACTCTGGTTTCGCTGGTAGTGACTACACTGGAACTACCACTGACTTCCATGTAGGTTACGAAGGTACTTCTGGTGCCGCTGCCTGGTACATCCAAGGTGGTCCTTCCGTTGTCAGCCCCGATGGTGGTGCTGCCGAGACCAAGTTCTCTGCTAAGACTGGTGGTTCTATCGCCGCTACTGAGAAGCTGGGTGTCTATGGCGAAATCAGCTTCGTCAATGGTGCTACCAACTCCTACGGTACTAAGGCTGGTCTGAAGTACTCCTTCTGATAAGTTAAGGGTATAATTCTAAGGGGACCTTCGGGTCCCCTTTTTTATTATGAAAAAAATTCTTTCTTCTCCAATCACTCACTTCAATTTGATTTTGGTTGGGATGTTGTTCTTGATACAGACAATTCACACTCATGCCCATTACACTATGGACAGGGATGTGAATTCTTATGTTCGCAACTTCTGTAAGAAAAACCTAGAAAAGTGTGAGAGAATTGTCAGTGATTACTAATAGAAATCCTTGACAGTTCTTTACACTTCCTATATAATTCTGTAACAGTTCGTAACAAACCAATGACCGTAACGACAAATGAACTTGGACAACAGAATATGTTTGCCAAGGAACCCGTAATGTACTACGAAAATTACGGTATGAAGTCGCCCAATCAGGTGAAGGAAAGAACCAACGGTCGTTGGGCTATGATGGGTATCATTGCAGGTTTTATTTCCTACGCAATCACTGATAAGTTCTTCTTCGGAATTTTCTAGTCATGTTGGCTGTTGCTGGTATCCTGATTGTTACTTTTGTTGCATCTGCACTCTTAACCCCCGATAAAGGAGAAAACTGAAATGGGATTTAACGACAAGGCTGAAGTTCTCAATGGTCGTCTTGCAATGATGGGTTTCGTTGCCGCCGTTGGTTCGTATCTCGCCACAGGACAAGTCATTCCTGGTGTGTGGTGATACACAAATAATACAATAGGTAAAAGATCCTACTCCTACATAAAGGAGAGGATCTTTTTTTATGCCACGAAACGAACTCACAAAAGAAGAAATGAAGTGTGAGGTCTTGAAGTTAAAAAAGAAACTTCAACACGAACACTATTCAGAAGGAATTAAATTCCTTGCAGACAAATACCTGAACGCCGTTCTGGACAAGATCGACGAGTATGCCAGATAATCAACTGGGCTCTTGACTGGACCGCGAAACTGGGTTATTATAAATAGGTAAACAAATGTTACGGAAATCAATGTTTCCTTAACATTGTTCGAACCCCAGCCGTTTGACCGAGACTAGGCTGAGTTACCAATCCGTCTCTCATATCCTTACCTGAGGGTGGTAAGGAAATAAGTACCTCCACCATTTCCCTGATGGATCTACTTACTTGTTCAAAACAATGTCTGCTACACTTTCACGTCAACAACAATCGAATACTTGGGAACAGTTCTGCAACTGGGTAACTTCAACTGACAACCGTCTGTATGTCGGTTGGTTCGGGGTTCTTATGATCCCTTGCCTGCTTGCTGCTACCATCTGTTTCATTGTCGCATTCATCGCGGCACCTCCTGTCGATATCGATGGGATCCGTGAGCCAGTTGCTGGTTCGCTTCTGTATGGAAACAACATCATCTCTGGTGCTGTTATTCCTTCGTCTAATGCAATTGGACTTCACTTCTATCCCATCTGGGAAGCCGCATCCCTTGATGAATGGCTTTACAACGGTGGTCCTTTCCAACTGGTTGTCTTCCACTTCCTGATTGGCATCTATGCCTACATGGGACGCGAGTGGGAACTGTCTTACCGTCTTGGTATGCGTCCTTGGATCTGCGTTGCATACTCTGCACCTGTTGCTGCTGCATCTGCTGTTTTCCTGGTCTATCCTTTCGGTCAAGGTTCTTTCTCTGACGCAATGCCTCTGGGTATCAGTGGTACTTTCAACTACATGTTGGTCTTCCAAGCTGAACACAACATCCTGATGCACCCCTTCCACATGCTGGGTGTCGCTGGTGTCTTTGGTGGTTCACTGTTCAGTGCTATGCACGGTTCTCTGGTTACTTCCTCACTGGTTCGTGAAACCACTGAGAACGAGTCACAGAACTATGGTTACAAGTTCGGTCAAGAAGAAGAGACCTACAACATTGTTGCTGCACACGGTTACTTTGGTCGCCTGATCTTCCAATACGCTTCGTTCAACAACTCCCGTTCACTTCACTTCTTCCTCGCTGCCTGGCCTGTTGTCGGTATCTGGTTCACCGCTCTCGGTGTTTCCACGATGGCTTTCAACCTCAACGGTTTCAACTTCAACCAGTCGATCGTTGACAACCAAGGTCATGTGATCAACACTTGGGCTGATGTCCTCAACCGTGCTGGTCTGGGCATGGAAGTAATGCACGAGCGCAACGCTCACAACTTCCCTCTGGACCTGGCTGCTGCTGAGTCAACTCCTGTTGCTCTCACCGCACCAACCATCGGTTGATATAAGTTAGATAATCCTGACGAGACCCCCGAAAGGGGGTCTTTTTTTGTCTAGATAGAGTAGTTGCAAATACCTAATGAAGTTTGTTTTATCACTTCTCGCCACACTGTTCTTTGCACTACCAGCATGGGCTGTAGATGTTCAAATGGGCGCAAACGGTAATCTCATTTTCGAACCATCAGAAATCAACATTGCTGCAGGGGAATCAATCCACTTTATCAACAACATGCTTCCCCCACATAACGTAATCGTAGAAGACCATCCAGAACTTTCTCATACAGGTTTAGCATTTGCTCCTGGTGAGGAATTTGACATTGCCTTCCCCGATGAAGGAGACTATACTTTCTGGTGTGACCCTCACAAGGGTGCAGGAATGATTGGTATCGTTCATGTCTCATAACCATAACTATGAACCTATGCCTGCCTGGGTTCCCTGGGCGGGTGTAGGATTGATGATCTTTACGGTTATCATTTTTGTAGTTTTTACACTCTCATTGATTTACTTTCCTAACTGATGCATCACGCTGACCACACTACGTTTGAACACGCAATTCACATGTTACTTTGTTGTTTAGCTGGTCTTGGTATCGGCACCCTAGCTGTCTGGGGATATCAAAAAATCAAAGAAAATAAAAATCACAACCCTTGATTAGTTCTCACACTCCCGATAAACTTAGAGAGATTATTCAAGACACTTGGCCAAACCTTTATTATTTGAAGAAAGATGATTGGAAAACTAGACCCAGAAGAGAAAGTGATGAGCGACTGGATGAAGAATGAAGATGGATTCTTCGCCTGGGAAGATGGTGGCATCATGGATCAAGTTCAAGCTCAAATCGAAACCCTTGGGTGGGAACCCACTGATGACATTCGTATTGAGATTGGTGGAACTGTTGTCTCTGGTATTCACCAAGGTGAAAATTACAATGAAAAGTGGGCAACTCCTTACGGTGTTCGTAAGTACAACAAAGATGCCTTCATTGTGATCAAGAACATTACCCGTGATCCTGTCGTTCCCTCACAACCAAATCCAGATCTCAAAGCTCACCACGCTGATTGACATACAGTATTAAGTATTGTAAACTAAATATGAAAAGATCTTTTGGAGGTTATGGCTTCTTCAACACTTTCACCGCCCATTTCCCAGAGAGGATGGTTCGATGTCCTGGATGACTGGCTTAAACGAGACCGCTTTGTATTTGTGGGCTGGTCTGGACTACTACTTTTTCCCACTGCTTATTTGGCAATTGGTGGCTGGCTTACTGGCACGACGTTTGTTACAAGCTGGTATACCCACGGGTTGGCGTCTTCTTACCTTGAGGGTGCTAATTTTCTCACGGCAGCAGTGTCAACTCCTGCTGACGTTATGGGTCATTCTCTTCTTCTACTTTGGGGTCCTGAGTCTCAGGGAGATTTCGTCAGGTGGCTCCAACTTGGGGGACTCTGGACTTTTGTGGCGCTCCACGGAGCCTTTGCCCTTATAGGCTTCATGTTGCGACAGTTTGAAATTGCACGACTAGTAGGGATTAGACCGTACAATGCGATTGCTTTTTCAGGCCCTATTGCCGTATTTGTTAGTGTATTTCTCATCTACCCTCTTGGACAGTCCAGTTGGTTCTTTGCGCCATCGTTTGGCGTTGCGGCGATCTTTAGATTTCTTCTGTTCCTACAAGGCTTCCACAACTGGACACTTAATCCGTTTCATATGATGGGTGTTGCTGGTATCCTTGGTGGTGCATTGCTTTCTGCAATTCATGGTGTTACAGTAGAAAACACCCTGTATGAAGACAGTGATCAAGCGAATACTTTTAAAGCATTTGATTCCACTCAGGAAGAAGAGACCTATTCGATGGTTACTGCAAACCGTTTCTGGTCACAGATTTTCGGCATTGCCTTTAGTAATAAGCGTTGGCTTCACTTCTTTATGCTTTTTGTTCCCGTTATGGGTCTTTGGACTTCTTCTATTGGTATCATTGGTCTCGCTCTTAATCTCCGTGCATACGACTTTGTATCACAAGAAGTCAGGGCTGCAGAAGACCCAGAGTTCGAAACCTTCTACACAAAGAACATCCTGTTGAATGAAGGCCTTCGTGCATGGATGGCTCCAGTAGACCAACCTCATGAGAACTTTGTGTTCCCAGAAGAAGTATTGCCTAGGGGTAATGCTCTCTAAATAAAACTGAATATCGTCGGCGCATAAGAGGGGTAACTGGCAACATCCAGTTGACACCCCTCTTTTTTTGCGTATAATTAGAGTAGGCGAATTCGTACAATGAAAAAGTTTCTGTTATCCCTGTTAGGTATTCAGGTTGCCGCAACTGGTGTGATCATTGCAACTTCTCTTGCATCACACGCAAAAGATCCTGAGCTCAAGGGATACTACACCATGGATGCCATGGGATGTATGCTTGTAAGAGAGTGTACGGATGGTGTGGTTGAAGTTAAGAACCACAAAGACATTGCAAAACACTTTAAGAAGTTTCCAATGACACCACCAATGTCGGTGGAGTTTGATGCACTGGTTAAACTTTCAAATGCAGTAGGATCTAAAGTTTTCCTTGCACCAGAAAAGTATTTCCCTCCTGGTCATCGTGGTGTCTATCATACGGTCAGTAATAACTTCTTCCTCAATGAAACATTTGTGAAGAGATATAATGTCATGATGACCGTGATGCGTCATGAGGGCTGGCACGCCGCACAAGACTGCATGGCAGGTTCTATCAAGAACAACATGATTGCAATCATCATGCCTGAGGAAGACGTGCCACAGGTCTGGAGAGACATCGTAGAGAAGACGTATCCTGCGGCCGCGGTTCCATGGGAGGCAGAGGCGAAGTGGGCTGGTATGACTGAAGGGATGACAGTGAAGGCACTGAAGTCATGTGCTGCTGGTACGATGTGGACAGATTACAAACCAACTCCACTTACAGAGAAGTGGTTGAGAGAAGAAGGATTTATCAAGGAGTAAGTCATGGGAATGTATGACACAGTAAGATCTTCCTATGATCTTGGGCCTGGTTGGTTAAACAAAGATCTTCAAACAAAAGATCTTGAATGTTGCATGAGTGAGTATTGGATCTCACCCGAAGGTCAACTATTTGAAATCGATTATTCTGGAACACAGGATTTTGTTCTTACCGAGAACGATACAACTATTATTCCGCGCATCAAATACATTCCAAATGGTAATCATGGGAAGGTGCGTCCAGTATTTGCGTTTAAGGTGGTCGAACTCTACCCAGCCAAGTGGGACGCCCACTATGCAAAGTGGCCCTCTTGTCATGTCCACTTCTGGGATGGTATGATCAAGGAAGTTAGACACGCAACACTGCACGATGTAACATGGTAGAGCTCACACTTGCAACCCTGTTGGGGACAGTCGCAGGAGACTTCTGTGAACTGCGAAACCAGGGTAAACCAGTTTTGGAATCCGTTCTTCTTGCATACTCCAAAGCCAACGATCAGTATGGTGGAGAGAATGTACGCAACGTGATCTCTGGTTCTTTCGGTCTTGAAGCCCAGGCTATTTCTTTCGTTGTAACGAAGTGCCCTGATAAATTGTAATGTACACACTGAAACTTCTTGCACCTCTTATTGCTGCATCCTGTCTTGAAGGAATGACCACTGGTCAAGGTGATGTCTGTGTTCTTCGTGAACCAACACCAGTCGTCAAGTATTATGAGCCTGGTAAGTCCTGTTATGTCAACGGAACCTTCTATCGTAATTGTGCAGATCGTCCATGAAGGAATTTGATTATGAACTGGATTACAAACGTCTTGACTTTACAGATCCAGAAGTGCGCAAACTTTATCGTATTGGAAGGGGAGAACAAGGAGTTCTACTGGTTAGGCCTTACACTAACGATATATGCAAACACTGGAGGTTCGTAGATGAAGAGACGGCTGTTGCGTCTTCTAATCAAATTTACGAAATGTTCTGTGCATACCGACGGCGAAAAGATTTCATTGGAATGGACATGGCACGGAAATTCCTTGAGATGGGTTTCACCCGTGCCCGAAGGTATGCCAATCACTCTTCGGGACGAAAGTATGATAACGTGGGGAACGTTCGTCCCCAGGAGAAGGACTGGAAAACAAACGAAAAAGCCAAAGCCGCCGCAGTCTTCAAAGTAATCAGGGACAAAGCTGCATACGATCCTACATATCAAGAGATGCGTAAGAAGTGGAGGTCTCAAGAATAATGGAGCATCTGTTTATCTTTGGATTTATTTTTCTGTTGACTGTTACATTAGAGTCCACTTGGCCTGTGAAGAAATGACTGTACCATTCTTTATTGAAGAACCTTTGACCTGGAAAAAGATCGAGGTTCCTCAGGATATTCTTTACTACTGTGACATGACTACATTTGATGCAGATCGTGAAGATCTTCGGTACATCGATTGTGTATGGATGCATATGGGATACTATGGTGTTCCCAAACATGTGATGAAAGCTCATCGTGAGGAGTTCGCTCCTCCTGTTAAACCTATCTTTGAATGATGAAACTACTAACTCTTGAAGATTACCAAAAGGCTGGTGAGACATTCTGGCCAAAGTATTGGTACATTGCCAAAGAACTTGGTGAAGGTGCAAAGACAGAAGACATCCTAAAGTGTATGGAAGCCGTTGGCAGTGTTGCACTAAAACTTGCACTAGAAGAAAAAGGGGAACCTTTTGGTTTCAATAAAAAAGAACAAACTGATACATAGAAACAATGACATTCACTGTTTATTCTAAAGACGGCTGTCCCTATTGTGAGATGGTCAAACAAGTTCTTGTTGGAAAGGACTTGATGTTTACTGAATACAAACTTGGAGAAGAGTTTGATAAAGATCAGTTCTATAATGAATTTGGTGAGGGTTCTACTTTTCCCCAAGTTGTTATGGATGGTGAGAAACTTGGTGGATGTACAGACACTGTAAAATATCTACGAGAACAGGGGATTGTGTAATGACAAGTGAACTCTACTACGATGTTGATAGGGCAATTGACTATGCATTTGAAGGTCAGTTCGTTCTAAAATTTTATGACTATCTAAAAGTTCGTGGAACAAAAAGAGCTGAAGTAGAAGAGTTCATTACCAGTTCTACTGCAACAGAACTCAGTGATCTTGTCAATGAACTTGAAGAATACCTTGAGGGTGGACAAGACTACAATCACAAACTTCTTCGTGAGGCTTATGGACACATTCCAAAGCCACAGGCCAGAAAGATCAAAGACTATCTGTATGGTATACTTCAAGATGCCTGGCAATACAGTCATGACAAGAGACCTGGAAGACGCAAGAAGGTATCTAAATAAACCAGAGAGTTGGAGGGTGTAAGTAAGTTTTTTTGTAGTCTCTCTAAGGTAGAAAAAATGTTAATAGGAGTAACCCTGGTATTCGCCACCCTCTTCTGCATTGGTGGCATCTTGGTTGGGTTTGTTGTTGGATGGTTCGCGGGTGAAAAGTACAACGAGTACATGGACCTAAAGACCGCACAAGTCACAACTCATCCAGAAATGTATGACACAGATGGAAACTTACTTAGTACCGAACTAACCGCACTTCGATTTGTAATCGACGAAGACACTTATTACGACGACGAAGATTAATCATGCCTGCTACGAAAACGAAATTACCAAAGGATGCTTTGGTAAGTGAAATTCTTGACGCTGCATCAAAAGCACGATCCAAGGCTAAAAAAGTTGAGATCCTTCAGGAGTTTGATTCTCCTGCACTCCGCGCTGTTCTAATCTGGAACTTTGATGACAGTGCAAGGAGTATGCTTCCTGAAGGTGATGTTCCTTACAGTCCTAATGAGGCTCCAAAAGGAACTGATCACAATCGACTGACCTCTGAGTACAAGAACCTTTATCACTTTGTCAAAGGTGGTAATGATACTCTTGCACCTCTGCGTCGTGAGAGTATGTTCATTCAACTTCTGGAACGCCTTCATGCTGAGGAAGCTGAGGTTATCTGTCTTACCAAGGACAAGAATCTTACTGACAAGTACAAACTCACACGGGATGTTGTTGCGGAAGCCTTCCCTGATATTGCCTGGGGCTGGAGATCCTGATGCTGACTACTGGTGACGTTCAAAAAATGAAAAGAATGGGCGTCACCGTCATCTATTCGAATTGTGAGCCTATTGCAGCAGACGATAAGAGTCTTCCAAGTTCAAGTTATCTGGTAACTTGTAAGGATGGCGATGATCAATGGTATGACATCGTGTTGGGATTACAGGTTCCAATATTTGATGCATATCATGAAGTCTTTGGACACAATGTAATCCAGAAGTGGAGATGGACTGACGGGACGTGCAACCCAAAACTTTGGGCTATTAGGAATGAACCTGAAAAGAAAAAGAAATGACTGAAGAAAACAAACAACTTGGTCTAGGTGGTGGTGGTTACAAACCAGAGTTCAAGGTTGCTGAGAACAGTGGTTTCGTCGGCGGCCGTGACATGGTTGATGAAGTTGAAGTAAGTGACCCTCGTCAGAATCTTGACAACTACACTGTCAACATGGAACAGATGAAGAAGGTTGTCAAACAGTATAAGAAAATTAAAAAATATAAAAAGTCAAACCTATTTGAAATTCAAAAACTGAGTGGTCAAGAGACAATCATTGACAAACTCACTAGAGAATTTAATGAAAACCCAGAACTGTAACAAATGTTACAGAAGAACTTGACTATATAAGGCTCAAGGGGTATACTACCCTTACGTTCATCCTATGTTATCACTAGCACTGATCTTTTTTAGTCACGTCGAACCTGAGCTTTTTCTTAGGTGCGAAGACTATCTTTGGTTAAAACAGGGGTTGGAAGAGAGTAGTCTCTTCACACCTGCGGAAAAGTTGGATATCACCCTTCATTGGATGGAACATACTAATCCAACCTGTTTTGATAACTAGGACGCAAGTAGGACGACGCGGAACGGATCGTTCATTCGCCATTCGCAAATGGCGAACGCAAACGCCGCCCGAAGGAACGGGATTTAACACATCTCATTTCTTTGGAGTAACACAATGTCTAAAGTCGTTTACCGTGGTCAAGCTTACGATACCGAAGTTCGCAAGCAGAACCAAGCGCAACAACAACCTCAACAGTACAACGAGGTCTACCGTGGCATCAAGTATGTCAAGGAGGCTAAGTGATGCAGAAACTCAATCCTCTTCAACTCATTAAAGAGAAGAAGCAGAAAGAAGATCGTCGTCACGCGGCCGCACTTTGTATGGCAGGTAACTGCCAAGTCAAGGTGAAGTAATG
>Ga0255751_10000391_pt1 | contig 41000 bp, 58 predicted proteins | sample 071ome_20_FD_179951 | JGI IMG/M metagenome (GOLD analysis project Ga0255751, IMG submission 179951) | Coastal salt marsh microbial communities from the Groves Creek Marsh, Skidaway Island, Georgia - 071412BT metaG (version 2) | ecosystem: Environmental > Aquatic > Marine > Intertidal zone >... | reverse complement strand
GCTGTAATCGTGGCGCGGTTCACATACGGGATTGTTTTGCTCCATTCCAGGCAAATCCACTTGTAGGTGTTGTCTTCGTCAATGGGGATCCAGTCAAAGCTGGCAGCGTCCGCAGCTCGTGCGTCAAGGAACGCTTCGATCGTGTCCGCGTCAGTCTCGGATACGTTCCAGGTCAGTGACCACTGCTTCGGGTTTTGATTAAGTCCGAAAGTGACACGTTGCTGATAGCCATCACCGAACTGCGTGGCGCGGATGGTGGGCTGACTGCTTTTTTGTGCGCCGTAGGTTGGCGTGATTGACGGAAAGGTAGCCATTAGGCAAGTAAGCCTCCCGGACGCTTCTGCTTAATCAATTCTGCCTGCACCGCAGCGCCAATGGCACGTCCCAGTGCAGCAGAGTTTGGTTGGTTGCCTTGAGCTTGAGTTCCTTTGGCGTCAACGTTGACGACGATGTTGGCACCGCTCATTGCGTTGTTAGGAACAACATTGCCCTGCGCTCCAGGGATAAACAGCTCAGGACCACGTTCGCCAACGAGGTAGGGCATCCCAGAAGAAACTGGACCGCCATTCGCTCGTCTTGGGAATCCATAGTTAGGACCAAAGGTTCCTTTGCCGCCAACCTTGCCTCCACCGGCCCCTAATGGCGTTTCCCCATATACAAACGGCTGCATGAGTGCCTTCATGAAGCCAATCGCTTGTTCGATCACGTAGATCTGGATCAGCTGGCGAGCAATATCACGAAGCACGTTTGCCGCAATATCACGAAGCGCCATACTCCAGTTTTCCGCTCCAACAATCAACAGGTCAAACGCTTGGGTCATGCCCTGACCCATGACCTGTGAAATCGAATCCGCCAGCTGAAGCTGCTGTTGAATCGCAGTATTCAGCTGATACTGCATTTCAATGTGCTGCTTCAACGCATTCATGTGCTCTTGATCGCGCTCACGTTGTAAAACGTTCAGCTCACGCTCCGTTTGAGCACGTGCTTCAGCTTCCTGCGCAGCAAACTTCTCGTTAATCGCAGCCCGCTCAGCTAGCTGTTGCTGGAGCGGCAACTCTTGTGAAACACGAAGGATCGCACGTTCCTTTTGAGCAGCAATATCAAGCAGTCGCTGCTCTCCTTGCAGCCTGGCAATGCTCATCTTGTCGCCATCAAGCTCAAGCTGAGCAATTCGATCTTTAAAGCCAGTGATCTGCTTTTGCTTTTCAGTTTCAACGCCTAAAAGCGCAATGCGCCGCTCACTTGCTTGCAAACGACGACGAGCACTTTTCCCTTTTGGATCTTCAACGTTTCCAGCAGCAAGCTTGATTTCCTCGATAACTGGCAACGTAAGTTCACTTTGCTTTGCAAGAGCTGTTTGACGAGCAAAGTTCGACAGCTCTTGTGGACCAATGGCATCTACACCTAGCTTCCTTGCTCTTTGTTCAAAACCTGAAAGCTCAGCACGCGCCGCAGGAGTGGCTGATGGAGAAGCTCCGCTAAACAAGTTGCGTGACTGGAGAATGTCTCGCGCTAAAACCTCCTTCGCAGTACCACCCTCTCCTGCCTTAAACGCTCCAATTGCAGCCTCTCTGCCTGCAAAATCTGCCAGCTTTTTAAGTAGCGGACCGGCAACCTTGGCAATGTTTGCAAGCACTTGGCTGAAAATGACTCCCAGTGCATTGCCCAACTTGACCGCACTATCGCCAAAGTCCTTAAGTGCTTTGACCCCTTGCTCTCCAACTTGAGTTGCAAGCAGTTTTGCCGCCAACTGAGCAGCTTGTGCTTTGTCTCCATACTGTTCGATCTTGTCGAGCAGCATGGCAGTTTCCGTACCAGCAAAACCTGCTGCTTCAGCAAGGCGTCCAACGTCAGGATTGACATCGCTAAGTGCTTTGCCAAGGTTGATCGCACTCGCGCCAAGCTTGTCGAGAAGTTGACCAAGTGCGCTGAACCCGATCTGAGCAGCAAGACCGCCACCAGTTAGACCACCTAATGCGCCACCAAGGACCGCTCCAGGTCCACCGCCAAATAACAACGGGAAGCCTGCGCCAAGCGCAACGTCACCGGCAATTCGTCTTCCACGCCGTCTCTTGGTTCGAAGCTTTGCATCCGCTTCGCGTTCAGCAGCTTTTGCCCTACGTTCACCTACTCGTGCCTCGGCTTTCGACGACTTAAGGATTTCCTTGCCGTTCTTTTCGGAACGTTTCTTTGCTGCTGCTGTTCGCTCAGCAAATCGAGCAGTACGCTGCTCTGAGGTCTCTACTGCTTGTAAACGCTGAAGACCTCGAGCGTCTCCGCCCAGCATCCTTGAGCTAGGCAGCGCAAGCTGTCCAGCAGGTTGATCTATTCGACTAATTCGCCGGTTTAAACGGCCAAACCGCTCCGCAATTTGACGCAGCCGGATCCCACCTGCTTGCTGCTTTTTAAGTTCAGTAGTTTGATCTTTTTGTAGTTTTAATTTGGTTTGCTCGAGCTTCACTGCACGTGAAAGCGGAGCTAAAAGCTGTCTAAAAGTGCCAAATTGACGTTGAGCGTTTGCTGTGGTCAGCTTGCCAAGGCTGGCACGCAATTTTGCAGTATTTACACCCTTTGCTTCAAGTGCGTCAATTTGACGAGCAATCCTGAATCGTTGCTCGATTGCTTGTTCGCGAACACCGATTTTTTCTGATGGACCTAAAACTCCACTTGTTGGGAGAGCTGTCGTTCCAGTGGCGCCTGCCTTAGTTAAAAGCTGTTGGCGCCTTCTAAGAGCGGCATTGCGTCGGTCTGAAAGCTGAAGCTCTCGCTCGCCATTCCGTAATGATCTTGCTTGCGCCTTGGCCTGACGCTCAGCAAAGCTGGTTTGAGTTTTTTCTAGCCGCTGAATACCTCTAGCAGCAGCATTTAACGCTTTTGAATCAGGCAAAAGCTTTAACTGCTGTCTATTTACTCGTTCAATTGTTTTTACTGTTTTATTGACAACACCATTCATCTGCGTCGCCAAACGCCGCAACGCAATGCCCTGCGCTTTTGTTTTATTTACAGACGCATCAATCGCGCCCGAAGTTTTTTTCAGGACATTTTGTCTAAAAGTATTTATGTTTTTCTCTAGGGTCCGAAGCTGAGCTTCTGCCTCCTTAGCATTAAGAACGATATTTACTTCGTACTTAGCGCCAGCCACTTCCGACCTACGTGCAGTGGTTACAGGCTAGCGCACACCACGCATTTGAGCTTCGCGACGAGATCTCTCCATCGCTTTTTCCTCTTGTTCCGCCTTGACTTCGCAGTACGCGCTCCAGGCGTACAGCTCCTCCGTACTCATTGTTGAGCGAAGCTGAGCAAGTGTCATGCCCAGCTTTTCTGCAATAAAAAACTGGAGAAGCAGGTAGTTATCCTTTTTGAGCCTAGCTTTTGACCTCTTCCGGTTCTTCCACCTCGCCAAGGTCCTGCATCTTGGACATGATGTCCAAAACAATGCTCATCGGCAGCTGACGACGAATCTTTGCGCGATCACCGTCGGCAAACAGCTTTTTACCTGCTTCGTCCTGAGCTTTTTCGATCATCATCTGGATCGCAAAATCCAGACTGTTTTCGGTGTCGCCTAGCTTCATCGCTTGAAGCGTGTTGTTGATGGCATCGCGATCAGCGATGGTCAGCGGAGTCCAAAACAGCTTCAGGATGACTTCATCGCCGCTTTTAATCGTATAGCTGCTGCGTTGCTCAACGCTAAACGCCTTACACAGCTTGTCGATTGCGCGTTCCACAGAAACCTTATCCCTGAGCTACCAGACTATAGCACCCGTTGTAGAGCCTGCTGAAAAGCTTCGTCCAAGGTATCCAATAAGCCGCCGTTTTCGCTTCTTGTGTAAACGTCGTACCAGTCAGGGCGCTGATTTAGCGACGTAAGCCTGCGGCCATCTTTTTGATGCTCCTTGTAATTGACCATCTCTTTGCGAGTTTTTCCACGTTGACTTGGCGGACGATAAAGCCTTGATCCGGGTCGTCCCACAGCAAATCCTGCATACGACACTGAGTTGCCGATGTACAGCGGGCTGTTGATGGGAACAGTTAGAGCCGCTGGCTCGTTAAACGAACTTGGACGCTGCTGAGGTGCCGGAATTGGGTCGCGAACCATGCTTTCAGGCAGCTCAACTGGCTTAACTGGGGCAGCACTTACTTTCCAGCGGCGTCCAAAATCACCAGTCCACCAAGGTCCCTGTTGCTGCAACTTCACTACAACCTTCGGACCAGCAGCAGCTCTTCCCTTCTCGATGAAGTCCGAAATATCGTCGACAAGCTGTGAAATCGGACGGTTTGCCATTACGCCCTAGCAGTAAAACGACAATTCACCGTGCTCACAAAATGGCTTTGCTCCTCAGGGTTCAACGTAATCGGACCACCAATCTGAAGCACGCGAGGAGATGCACTGTAGGTATCGGTGTACCCAGCAGCATTGACAGAGGTCAAACCATCAATCACAGACTCAGCAATCGCAGCGGAAGCAGCAGTGCCTCGGTTTTTAGGCGTAAAAATGCCGCACTGGATCGTGCCGCTATAAAAATCAACTGCCGCGCCATGGTTCTGGATCGTCGCCTGGTCAAACGTGATCGAAACCAACACGTACGACTTGGTTTTGCCCGGCGTCGTAAAAGGAACGTTGTCAAAAATCACCGAAACATCTTCGTCCGCATCGGTGACCGCAGTGTTAATCGCTGCCTCGAATGCCGCACGCGCATTAACAAGAGTCATTAGAACACCACCCTGATGACAAACAGGTACTCCTGCCCCCCACGGTAAGTTCTAATGTCTTGAATCTTGGCAGCACGTGCAGCACCTTGATAAGTCAGAGAAATTTCGTCCTGCAAAGTCGGCTGATTACCGCCAATTAAATCTGGCGTAACGTACAACCTTGCAATGTTTTCCTGATAGCCCGACTCTTCGTCAGAAACGACGTACTCAACTGGAACGTTGATGTTCGAGTAACTGGTGTCGGTCGTCGTCAGCGCACCAGTGCCCACGTCATATGACGGGGCTGTTTTCCTGGTGTAGGTGATCGTCGTATCAAGCGATTTGCCTAGGTCAGCAACGATCGCCTTGGCGGCGTTCTTAAACAGTGAGTCAAGTGCGCCTGCCATGATCAGCCCCTCACAACACGTACTTGATAGCTACCGCTACCTCCAAGGCAATAAGCGCCAAGATAAGACTGAAGCCAAGGGTAAACGTCGAATACGTTATTGACAGTTCCAACAGCCTGACTAGAGGTGTTGTACTTGACCTCCATATCCCCGAGCTTGACGGCTTCGTACAGTCCCGTATCGCCGGTAGTCCCTGTAATCGAGTCCGTGTCATTGGCTAACGCACGTGCCAGCTCATAAGTAGCGTATTTAATCGCAGTCGGAATGGCACTACAGGTCAGCTCCACTCGATCAACGTGATAATCGTTACGAGGCCACTTCAGGGCTTGCTCCTCGTCGCAACGCTCACCGTAAAAATTCAAGCTGTCGATCCAGCGGGTTGCTGAGATCAGCGAACGGTTTTTCTGGTCGTCGGTCTTGTCGTCCCAAGTGCTGCTGTTTGGGACGGTCTCAAAGTAACTATTGGCCTCAGCCAAGGTCACGTAGCTATTGGCTGTCGCACTCTTCAGTGTGGCGTTAATTGTGGCAGCCATAGCAAAAATAAGGAAAGGCCCCACCTAATGGTAGGGCCCAGAACCGTTATCAGGAAGGGATAGCGGTGGTGTCGAGCGGGGTGTTCACGATCATCTCGACTGCGGGGATCAGGTCGATGTCGTAAGTAGCACTCCAGTTGCCAGCGGTAGCCAGCTGAGCGTTGGTCGGGTTGTCAGCGGCGTTAGTCCACTTGGTACCCATCACGTGATAAGCGGTGTGATAATCCACCGAGATCACGTCCTGCTTGGACAGGATGTTGCGGTCAGCTTCAACGCGGAGGTCCTGCTGCACACCCTCGAGGATGGTGCCGGACTTCAGCAGATAGCAGCGGAACTCACTGACGTGAGTAGCAGTACCAGGACGGACGGTGTTGACCTGAGAGTCAACAATCACGCGCATACCGGCGAATTCACCGACTTCACGTGCGCCGACACCGACGCCACCACCGCCCCAAGTCACTGCGCCAGCGGCAGACAGTGCAGAGGTGGAGAAGGTCAACATGCCCACCTGATACAGGTAGTAAGCGACCGAGGGGTGGACGACCAGGATGTCCAGTTCGTCACCACGCTCACCCAGAAGGGAACGAGCTTCAGCAACGTTGGCAGCAGTCAGGAAGTTGGCTTCAGCCTGACCAGAAGTTGCACCAACAGCTTTGTCCAGAGAGTGACCGGACAGAGCAGTACCGAACAGACCAGCAAGCTGGTTATACAGACGAGCGCTGTTCAGCTTGTTGATGGCATCAGCCAGCTGGTTGCGGATGTGAAGCATGGGGTCTTCACCGGCTGCGAGAACCGCAACGTCATCCACGGCATACGCGAAACCGCGATGGCAGATGGTTGCGATCTGGGTGGCAGTGCCGACCTTCTGAGGAATCAGATAGCCGTTGGTGTTCCAAGTTGCCGTACCGTCCATGATGGATTCGGTAGGTGCAACCGGATTGAACTCAGGCACTTGGATGCGAGTACCGCCTTCGCGGGCATCCAGCAGTGAGTTACGAACAACAGCGCCGCTCTTGATGAACTCGCTGCGCTCTTTGATTGCCTCAGACACATAGGTGCTGAGATTATTCCTTTTTACGATGTCCGCCAGAAGGACACCGCCGGAATAATTCTGAAATGGGGCTGCCATTTCAAACTCCAGTGATGATGTTTACGTGGTTCAAGTCACGGACTTGAGTGGTGTCCCACGGGGACTTATTTACCTGCCTCTCGCTTGAGCACAGCTGCAAGCTCGGGATCGGTAACTTCCAAGGACATTTGCCTTGTAATGTTAATACTACCTTCTGCCCAGGGATTCGCCATTCCCGCTGCAGCCGCCGCACCAGTGGAGGGCTTAGCGCCCATACCGGCTTGGTTGCTCGCTTTGAAATGGTGCTCGAAACCTGAGCCAGGGTTCTTCAGCTTGGCGAGGTAAACGCCAAGGTCTTGTTCAATCCCGCCATCAAGGACTTTGACGGAGCCGTCATCGCCTTTTTTCAGGTTGGATTGGACAAGTTGCAGCATCTGCTGAGCGTTGATCGCACCAGCTTGGCTAATCGAGGCTAGAGCAGCAGTACGCATCGCTGCCGTCTCATTCGAAACGCGCAGGTCCTCTAGCTGACGCTGAAGGTCAGTGATCTCCTGCTGCTTTTCCTGAGCAGTTTTGTTGGCCTCTTCCCAGAGGTCCTTCCACTGCCCTTGGTCCTCAAGGGTTTTGCGACGTTGATCGTCCTGCTTTTTGTAGACCTCATCCAGCTTGCCTTTGATGCCTTGGAATTTCTCGTCGGCCTCAGCGGCTTGCTTTTTGAGCGCTGCAATTTGAGCTTCGTACTCAGCACGCAAAGCGGCGGAGTTATCGACTGCTGGAACGTTGATGTCAACAGTGCCAGCCACGGACTGGTCAGGAGTCGCCACGGGCGTTTCCTGGATGACTTGTTCTTCCATAATCAGGCTTCAGATGCCGATTCAGTTGGCTCGTCCACCTTAGTAGCTTTCTTGCGACGAGTAGTTTTAGGCTTTTCTTCTTTTACAGGCTCCTCAGTGCCAGGGAATGGCAAACCTGCTGCAAATGCGGCTTCGTTAGCTTCTCTCTGCTTCAAATAAGCAGCGTTGATCTCAACCAGCTCCCATTTATAGGAGCCGTCAGGTTGAAGAACCTTGTCCATGGACTTGGCCATGTTTACAGCGGCGATTTACGCCTACTGTACCTGTTGCGCCTGATCTTGCGATTCAGTTGAAGTTGGCAGGATCTCGCCGTTGACCAACATCTGACGGAACTCATCGCGGTCAATGATGTTCTCGCTGAAGAGCGAAGACAGAGCAGTGACATCCTGACCAATGAGGCGGTGCAGGTCAAAGTCGCGGCTGATGCTGACTTGGGGCGGCTCCATGCCCAAATAGTTGGCTGCAAGGTCAAATGACTTTTGCAAGCCCTGCTCAAGGTCAAGCGACACCATCGACAGCATCGAGTTGGTGTCCACACGATCCAGACGGCGAGCATCAGCCGACTCAGCAACGAACTTTTGCTGGCTCAAGGTGCTGATACCGAGAGTTGCCATCTGCTGCTGCAGTTCGCGGATCTCGTTGCTTTGCGCTTCAAATGCGCTGGATGCAGGCTCGACGTAATACGCCTTATTGCCAGGTTGCATCGCCATTGCGTAGTTGACGCTGATGGCCATGTCTTTGGTCTGATCGTCCCAGCCCTCGAGCACCAGGACGGGCTGTGAGGCAATGTGGAGGCTGTGGATTAGGTCAGCTTGGCGTTGGAAGTGAGCCAAGTTGAGGTAGGCAATGTCCAGCAGCGGTGGCTTGCTGGTCATCGTGCTGGTCTTGTTGGCGTAGGTCGTGACCAGCGGAATTTCGTCCAGGCTGTACGGACCTTGTTCGATCAGCTCATAATTCGCCTTTGGATCCGTCTGATCAAACGCAGTTGGGTATGGAAAACCTCCCTGCATCTCTTGCTGTTGCTGCTCCTGGCGATAAATCCGATAACGACCAGGCTCAATAACACGTATTTGGTCATAGACCTTCTCCCCGAAGTCACCGTCTGGAACGACGGCTTTTTCGCCAATACGGACTTGGATCAGTCGTCCGTAGTTGGATTCACGGTCGAGACGCCATCCATAAACGTCGGACGGATCAATTTCAATCCAATAGGGCCGACGATTAAGAGCACGCTCTTCCGCAAGACTTCTGGCATCCGAAGGAGCCGGAAAATCAACGAGTGTGTGACAGTGGCCGTAGGTAAGAGCACAAGTGAGCAGCCGACGAGCGTATTCGTCTAAATCAGAGCCACAACCATCGACATCCCTGGCGAATACATCCGTCCAGTAGGAGTCGCCAGTCAGAGAGATGGGTTTACGCAGGATGAGACCTGCAGCAGCGCGGATTAGGCGCTGGGTATAAGGCGAAAAGACAGCACGGTTGACACGTGCCAGGTACGCGGGGTAGTCCTCGCGGGGTTCGAGGGGGAGGAAGGTCTCGCAGTTTTCGCGTAAATACTCAGTCCCTAGCGTGACCGCCTTCATGATTTCCCAGCCCTTCATCTGGTCAACCACCGCTCGTGTTCGAACGAACGGACTGTCAACGCTTCCCATGTAGGAAGAGCTGACGAGGTGAGTGCGGACTAGGCCAGGGACGGAGTAGGTCATTTCACCATTTCACGCGATTGGCCCAATAAGCCGGAGAAAATTTGCCACGCGAAATGTTCGCCGCATGGCGAGCCTTGAAGGACTCGCGGCGGCGCTTTGCTGCTGCACTTTCACCTTCACGCTTTGGTGAGCCACTGACTCCCTGCTGCCCGAATCGGATTAACCGAATCTTGTCCCCTTCCTTAACCAGAACGGCATGGGATTTAGTGGGGTGGTTCGGTGTGCGCTTGGGTTTGTTGTACCCAGCAAAACGCTCGCCGCGATATTCCACCATCGGGCTAACCCTTATTCAAGGTTGCTGGTGATGGCACCGCTGGTCACGAAGTTGCAGGTAGCAACGACAAGATCACCCACGGTGGATGCAATATCCATGCTGGTGATGATGCCAGCAAAGCTGATGGAGTCAGAGCCGCTGGTACTACCAGTGGTGAACAACTCAAAGGTGGCGTCTGCAGTGTCACCAGTAGTGATGACATCTTCGATGAAACCAGACTGGCCGGTTGCATCAGGGTCGTAAACCAGCTCAACAGTGCCGGAACCAGACACCAGGCTGCCAACAAATGCACGGAAGGTGTCGCCGTGATCGGTGACATCCAAAGTGTCTTTGGTAATGTTCAGCGTCCAGCTCCGGGTGCCAACGATGGTTGCGTTGGCAGAGCCAGCGGCATCAAACTGAACAGAACCTTCTTCGCCGCGAAGAATGGCCATGACTAGACATAGGAAGGGTCTATACCCTGAAGTCTAACTCTTTAGTTGCGTTGCAACACGTTGTTTTCAGGCTTAGACCAAGTGTTATCACCTGGGATTGGCTCAGTGCCATACTCCCAGGTGTCGTAATCGTCCTCGTTACGAGGATCGTCGTTAGCCGTGATAAACGACTCCGATGTGGGGTATGACACTGGGCGTACCAGAAGAAATGGCCGAGATCCGCATTCGGATGCGATTAGCGGGCTTGCCGGTGTAAAACCAGATCTTTTGACCGTTGGTGTTAATGGTCTTGCTGGTATCAACCTCAAACCACTCGCTGCCGCCGTTGAAGTTAGTCTCGAAGGCCAGCGTGAAGTTAGCTCCACCAGTGACTACGGCTGCAAAGCAGAACTCGCTGCTATCAGCGTGAACTTCAAAAGCATCATCAACTGCCGTCAAAGGCGTTGATTCGTGGTGCTCGACCAGATTGGTGCCGCGAGCAATAGTAACGGCCATCGTTTTTACGGGTATCGGACGACAATTTGAGGCTCAAGATCCGGTGTGCCAGAGGTGACGGACACGATGCGACAGCGGACCCTACCTGCAGGGATGCCCGTATAGGAAAAATCGTAGTTGCCTGCGGCGCTGATGGTCTTGTTGCTGTCAATTGCGAAATAATCGCTCGCTGCACCAGCAGCGGACATTTCAAGCGCGACAACAAACGACGCCGCGCCAGTGGATTTGAGTAAAAAGGTGTAGTTGTCGGAGTGGCAGGACACCTCGAATGCATCGTCCGCAGACGTAAGTGCGGTGGATTCGTGGTGCTCGACCGTGTTGGCGAAGCGCTTGACGGTGGTAGCCATTACTTTTTCCTCTTTTTAGCAGTTTTAGCAGCCCGCTTAAAGGCTTTTGCAGTTGGAGCGCCTTTTGAGCCCGGTTTGCGCATTTTTTCGCCGCTACCGGCTTCAATGCGCTTGCGTTTGGCGTTGATATTGGCGTAAAGACCGGGCTTTTTCTTCTTCTTTCTCTTTTCGTCGCCGTAATGACCAGGCATGACGGGTAAATCGGGGTCTTGCTCCCAGTTTAGGCAGATGCAGCGACATCAACCAGCTGCACAATCTTCATTTTCCCCTCTTCGTCACGCCAACTTGGGGTCACCAGCTTCACTGTTGGCGGCAACACCGTCTCCAACTCCTGCACTGTGTTCCACTTCGCCTTACACTCAAGGCACCTGCGCTGTCTCACAATACGACCATCATCGGTGTAATACGTCCCAAAAACACGAATCTCCCCGCTAAAACATTCCGGGCAGGCACATAATGAGTACCTGAGTGTTTGACAAGGCATCAGATTTCAATAGAGACGATATGACGTTTGCCCCAGAGTTTCTGGCTTCGCAAGGTTAAATTGCTGCAAGACAAGATAACCGAAGGCGTCGAAAGCGTGGTCCACGCCTAGGTTTTTGTTCGGGAGACCAGTCCCTGAAGCGTAAGTTAATGTACGCAATGCCTTGATCAACTCCTTACAACGCGGATGGATCAACGTCCGTCGCGCACCAGAAGCATCAAGCAGTGCTGTATTAACTGCCGTGATCTTATCCCGCACCTTCCATGGTGCGCGTGGGGTTTGCACAGTGAAACCTGTCCTTCGCAAAATTGAGTGGTCCGTCATCCCAACGCCACTCGTCTTGCGAGCGCCACCCGTCGGGTCAGGACAAGCAATCACCCTCCGGTCAACGCCATATCGTCTGGTCACCTCATCCGCAAAATCCCATGTGGTCGCTCCACCACGCAACATGATTTCGTCAAACACGTAAAGCGTGTCATCCTTTTTGACCGCGCAAATGCCCGACATCGGATCAACGTTGAAGTCCACCCCCAACAACAGCGGTAAAACGTTGATGTCGGCTGCCTCAGTGCTGATATTGGCGTCACTAAAGCTGACCGCCACCAAACCACTCAAGTTCTCGAAACTCGCCTCGAATTCCTGCCTAAAAGTCCTCGCGTCTAGCTGCGCCCGCGCCGCTTCAACCTCTTCCTTCGCAACATTGCCCCCCTCGATCGTCGTATAGCTCCACCGCTGCCAGTCATTCGTCTTATCCTCTGGTACGTAACACCACAGGTCGTAAAACCAGCTAGCAGTGCCGTCAGGCGTCGAAATAAATAGCGCCCACCCCTGCTTATCCGCCAGAGCAGGTCGAATAACCTCGAACCAGACCTCCGAATCCATAAACGCTGCTTCGTCCAGCACCACACCGGACAAGCTGCGACCCCTCAACGCCATTGCGTTTTCAGTACCCTTCAACTCAATCAATGAGCCATTGACCAACTCGATCTTCAAATCGGTCTCGTTTTTACTCTTGATCCAAACCTTCGGCACCAACTTCTTCAACGCACGCCAAGCAATATCCTTCGCCATCCGATACGTCGGAGCACAATAAAAAAACGTCTCGCCAGGACGGTTGATCGCTCCACGAAGAAGCTCAATACAAGCCAGATATGACTTCCCGAAGCGTCGACCCGCCACTAACACGCGGAATCGCTTATCGCTCTGAAAAACTTGCCCTTGCGACCAACGCAAGCTCAGTGGTTCGGTTTGTACTGCCATGCCGCACACCTTACACAGCTTTTTGACCCCCACCCCCGCCTATAACACGCTCCAAAGGGTATTATCTGGTGTAGCAGGTCGCAGTAAACATCGTGTCTGAAGAGCAGCAGGAAGCGCCTAAACGCCGTTTTGGTGGTCCTCGGAACTCAGACGTGGAGATCGAACAGCGTCGCCGTCGTCTGTACCTCAGACAGCTTGATGGGCTCTCCGCTCGAGCACTCGTCTACCAACACGCTGAACGTGAAGGCGTCTCCGAACGGACTGCATGGACTGATTGGAAAGCTGTTCAAGCGTGGAGTGATGAAGACTGGAAGCGTGATCGCGAAAACATGCTTTCGCGTCTCCAGCACATGCGCACCAAGCTCTTCTATCAAGCCTTGAAGAAGGGTCAGCTGCAAACTGCTGCCCAAGTCCTTGATGGCATTGGTCGCGTCATCGGTGAATCCACCGAAACCATCAATATTCAGGCTCCCGATTTGAAAATTCAGATCGAAGACCGCCTCTAAAAACTCAACCCCCACCCCCGTCACTCAAGCGTCTGCCCGCAAGCAGGCGCTTTTTTCATGCAATCGCTTATCAGCAGATATATATGCAGGTTCCCCGGGAAGTGATACAGGCGTACTGATTTGCAACCCCTCCCCCCGTCGCTCCTTCGAGCACTCATCCTGCCTGATCTCCTAGCCTTGAATTTTCCAGGCTGGCAATTTGCCCAAAAATTTGGTACAATATCGGATAGGAGAACAAGTGGCCGCACACCGCCTGGTCTTCTAGGTGACTCGCAAGGGTCGCAACTCGACAACTGAAGAGGCTTGCAGCAAATTCCCGCTTCTGCAACGTTTCCAGATTCAGCCCTTCCGCTCGAGTCTGCAAACTGCCCTGAATCGGCGATTTTCAACGGCTGCAGCCAATACAAACGAAAACCAACCTATGAGAGTTCCAATGAGAACCTTTTTTAGTTGTCTGGCGCTTTATGCGTCAGTGGGATGCTTGGCTTTTATGGGCGTTCAATCGCTTGCTGAGACACCGAACCAGCACAGCGGGGCACAATCTCGCAACGTGGTGAGGGTCGCAGCGTGGTGATTACTGAACGTTCCAGCAAAGATGAAATCATTGGATCAGCGCTCGAGCTGACCGATGGTCAAGCGGTGGAGATTGCCAAGCTTAGGGATCAGCAGCGAGTCCTAGTGCTCGCTGTTGTTATCCTTTCAGCCTGGATAATCCTTTTCTGATGCAGTTAATCACCCGGCAATTAAGCCGGGTTTTTTCTTATGGATCGCGACAAGTACAATGGCTGGACTAATCACAGCACTTGGCTAGTTAACCTCTGGCTGGGTAACGATGTCCAAGCATGGATTAACGACTCTGACTGTGAGGAATGGGACCTGCACTCTATTGAATCCGTTTTTAAGGATTTTATAGAAGAGCTAACGTCCCAGGAAGACATTTCCTGCGGACTGTTGACAGACCTATTGCAGTCAGCGGTTGACGATGTGAACTGGCGGGAACTTGCCGAACACATCGAAATTCCATCTCGAGAGTTAATCCATGCCTGACAGGCTCCGTCTTTCCTTTGAACGGACGGTGATGCGCATGACGCCAGAGCAAATTGTTCTGGCGCATCGCTCACCGCAGTTTTCCGAAACTTGCCGGTTAACGGTGAGGGACACGGAGAACGAACCAGTAAGAGACCACATCGTTAACGCGCTTTGGCGTGCATTGTTCGAATGACAGTCCCAAACACAAGGATCTGCAAAGCGTTTGCTCAAGCGGTGAACGCTGCAGAACTTTCCTACAGCTCCCAGGAAGCGTTCAAGCTATCGGAGGCCATCAACAGCTTTTCAGATGCTCAGATTGAAAATCTGAACCGATTAAGCGAGCGCAACAGCGTTGGAATCATTGCATCAATGATTCTGCATGACTGGATGAACCCATAAAAGAAGCCGCCAACTGGCGGCCTTTTTTTTGGTCAGATGTCAGCCGTACCAGTGGATCTAATCCTTGTCAGCCAGGCGTGGAGATGCTGTAGGTCAGTCCTTGAATGGCTCGAGGGATCATGAATCGCGTTCTGGAGGGTGGTTAGAAGGTGATTCCACTGTTGATCAGTGAAAGCAGGCCGGGGTTGGTCTTGAAAGGCAGCATCCTGAATGGCGGACTTGATCAACGACATTTGACAGGGTGGCAGTTCATCGATATCCTAGCGGGTAGCAGTCCACACTGCTACTCATGAAAGCGCTGCACACGCTCCAATGAAACAGCTTCTTCTCTTCGATCGCATCAACCTGGCCAGATGTGCCATGGATCGCGCCAATCAAAGCGTGATGGACTTCCCCCGCTTTGACGGTGAATGGATCACTGCTCGCATGTGGACCAAATACCACTGCGCCATCACCACCGCTGATCACTCCTACATCGAGGCCAACTGAGTCATGAATGTCATCACCCTCAACAACGACCAGCTGGCGATCATTAAAGGCACGCTCCAAAAACTCAGGGATGATCTGGCCTCTGACATGAACACTGGTGCTGAATGGTCTGAAACCACCTCCGACGTGGTGAATGATCGTTATGCCGTCATCACTGGCATCCTTCGCGAATTTGAGGACTGCCAAACTCCCAAGGTCATCAAGCGTCAACCGCCCCAGAAGACCGTTAACGCGCCCCAGGAAGACGATGGCTTCTATGAGATCCGCAAGGTCGCAAGGGCGCTAAACATCGATTCAAAGCGCTTCTACAACCGCAAGGACACCGGCAAGCTCACCAAGGGCATCCACTTCAAAAAAGTGGGAGACCGCTTCTACTGGAACCTCGAAGCACTCCGCGCCTACTTCCGTTCTGAGAATTCTCACTGAGAAACGACATGAAACTCACTACCGCACAGCAGGCAGCACTCTCTGAAGCTTCCCTCGTTGAACTCAGGTCGCCCCAGGAAATGCTCTCCCTCCTCCTCATAGAAGGTTTGCGTTTCTACTTCACTGATCGTGAACAGCAGTGGTATCGCAAAGATGACCAAGGCCACCCCATTCGCTTCAAAGAAGACGATCACATCGACAAGCTCCTCGATGAACTCATCACCCTTTGCCAAATCAAAGAGTTCATCAACGAAAACCCTCAGCCATGACGAACCAAGAACTCCTCGAGCGGGCTATGGATCTCGCTATCCATGCCAAAACCGATGAAGAGTACAAACGCCATCGCGCCATGGTCGACACCATCCTTAAACGGATGAACGACCGCGAAACTGCACTCCGTCAGGCGTACCAGTCAACCCGAAACAATCTCCGCAACTCTTGGGCCCTATGACTCAACCCGTTATGCGCTGGACCGTCTACGCAGGTCGAGCAGAATTTCACGGTGAAACCAAAGAAGTCGTCATGCTTCGCGCTCAACGCGCCATTGACGCTTGCAAACTTCGTGGGGAACCTTGGGGCTACTCACAGTCTTGGTGGTATCCACGCACCAGATGGCCTCAGGTCCTAGTGATCGATCGCTCCCTCGATAAAGAGGTGGAAGCGTTCAACTCCACCCTCGATAGCTTCAAATTCCACTGGGTTGACTCCTCAGGTGGTCGCTCCGTCTGGTGGTGGGGTGACGTGGAGGCGTCCCAGTACAGCCAAGCTCTAGACCTCCCCTACGAGGTGTTTGAGTCCTTCCGCATCTTCCTCATGACCAAGGAGATCAACCTCAACTCCTACCTCTGCCTGAGGATCAAAGATCCTGGTGTAGGCATCGTCCTCCCTCAAGAGCGAGACATGCTCCGTAAAGCAAAGGGAGACGGTGAGTGGCGTTAACTGAAGAGATCCGTGCTGTCATCACTGACCTCCAAACCGATGGCATGGAAAAAAGGGAGATCGTTGACTACCTCAAGGATTGCCACGATGTCCCTCCCTCCACTGGCTACCGCTACGTCAAAGAGGTCGAACGCGAACAACCCGCTCCGTTCCAGCTCTACTCCGTTGATGAGTACCAAACAGAGCTAAAGGAGCAAAAGGAAAAGCTCAAACACCTCCAAGCAGAAGCAGAAGCCGACGGTGATCGCAAGGTCGTGATCGAACTCTCTCGCGAAATCACCAACATCAGTCAAAAACTCCTCAAACTCCGATGAACACCTACCCACAACTTCACTCCTACTCCTTCGATTCCTCCTCGAACTACCTCAACATCATTGCCATCGTTGAGGACGCCATCATGACTCTCCCAGCTACTAGGGAAGAACCTGAGGAGTGGGGGCCTGGCTACTGCCGCTCCAGTGTCATCTGGGATGAAGCAGAACCCCCCACCTGGGAAGCTGTAGAAGGCATCCTAGACGATCATCACGACTGGATTACCCTGTCGCCAGACGAGTGTCCATAGCGATGGGAATGCCAACCAATGCACATGAAGGTGACTACTGGTTGGCTGAAGATGGGGTCCTACATCGCCTCACCAACGGCAGGTGGGTCCCCCTTCGCATCTCAAACCCCTCAAAAGACTTCTTCCCAGGTGACCACCTACTAGATCAACTCGATGATTAACCAAAACGCTCCAGCAATCTCTCAACGCATCCAAGATTGGTCACGCGTTGAGGAGATCGCTAAAGAGCTTGACGAAATCATTCAGCGCGAAGAAAAGCGCCACATCATGGACCAAATGTTCCTTGGCTTTGAGGAAAACCTCCATGAAGCCAAAGAACTCCTCCTAGGCATCGTTGACTACGATCCCACGCCTCAATACTCCCCTCACCTTCAGTGAACATTCACACCCTTCGCAAACTCGCTAAACCTCTCCCCAACGCTCCAGAAATCCAAGAGCTTGACCGCCTCACTCGACTAGCTCTCCTCGAATGCGTGTCATGGCAGGAAGTTGAAAAGGCGTTTGAAGCTGTGCTCAGTCACCCTCGCAATACCTTCACGCGAGAGTCACTCGCCTACCGCCAAAACTACGTCCATCACTCCGATGCCTCGTAAATGGCTACTCCTAAAACCTACGCTCCAGATAACTTCAAACCCCTCATCCCAGGACCGCCTCCCATCCATCGCAACCGCGAACAAGATCGACGCAACATGCGTGAATACGCCAGACAGCGTTACCTTGAAGCCCGTAGAGGTAACACTGACTACGACTGATGCGCTTTCACGGCACTGAACAAGAACGCATCCAACAGTTCTTTGATCAGCTGGCCCTCCCCGAACCGCCACCTAACTGGAAAGCTAAAGCCAAACCATGCAAATGGTTAAAGCAACTTCAGGACGGTAAAACTAGATCGGAGGAGATCTAGGGGGCCTGGGCAGCCCCTTTTTTATGCAACCTCACCCAGCTCCAACATCGCCTTGTACTTGTCGTGGCGCTCCAGCCATCGACACTCCGCTCCCCTCATCTCTAGCTCACTCAACATCCTCACCTGCACCTCGCCATTCCCCTTCGCGATCACCACCGCTCCAGCATCAACCACAATCCCACTCCGCTGCTTCATCGCTAACGAATACGCAGCAAGCTGGTCCTGGTGGTCTCTCATGAACTTCTCAGGCTTGTCCTTTGACTTCCCTGTCGTCTTGAAGTCGCAGATCGTCAAGCCATACTCCGTATCGATCAAAGCGTCAGCAGTGCCTGCCCACCCGTCACTGTGGAACACGCTGAATTCCGACGCATGAATGGCCGTTACCGCTCCAGATCCAAGCCATCCTGATAAACCTCGGGCGTGCTCACGGGCTGCCCACGGAACTTCAGGGGCTCCCTTAATAGCTTTCTTGAGCGCCCAGCTAACAACTGACTTCGGTGCCCGAGCCAAGCCATCCCCATACACACGCCAGGTATTACGAGCATTGGCGCTGTGACGGACAAGCTTGGATGCAGTCTTGAGTACATACTCGCAGTTCTCATGCACGACCGTCCCTCGATCGCACGCCAACTGACGCTCAATCTCACTACCTGGACGCGCAGACCACCTAGCTAAGGAAGCTTTCTGTTCCTCAGGCGCAGTGTTCTTCAGGATATGAGTGACCGAGTGGTACTCCTGTCCCTCATCATCTTTATACACCCTAAACGGTCCGCTGTCATCTCGCTCCAGGGTCCAGCTATACAACGACGCCAACGCGTCCTGCTTGTCACTCGTCATCGTCGTACTCGCTGTAACGGTCAAGCCACACCTTCCTTAGTTGATTGGCCTTGGGTTCTACCAGATGAAAGCTGCTAACAACACCCGTAACGTCACCAACAATCACACAAACACACCCGTCCTCCAGGGTCTGAGTGATCGTCTCGGGAATCTCAGGTGCCATTAGCAGTCAGCGCTCCAAGAGCAGCCTAATTAGGAGTAATCAAACTGCCTGCCTTTTGAGGGATCTCATAATCAAGTGCCGGATGTACTGGCCACGCCACCTGTGATCACTCACGTTGATGTTGTTGGCCGCTGCTTGCTGCTCAAGCAACTTGATCTCCTCATGCGTAAGCGTGCATTGCACCCTCACACCTTGCTTCGAAATTCGCATCGGATGAATGTCCAAAGTCTTCTGAATGGACTCCTCCTGCGCTAACCGACGGCGCTCCTCTATCTCATCAGCTTTCGCTTCCGCAGCTTGCTGACGACGTTGATGCTCTATCGACCACTCCTTGTCGCGACGCTCAGCTTCCTCTAAAAACTGACGAATCATCGGCTTATACAGCTCTGGCTGTTCGTGATTCGGAGCGCAATACATCATCCAAGATGAATCGCCAAGCCTTGGTGGAAGCTGAACGGCAATCACGTCGCCTTGCTTCAACACTTTCTTCATCCAGCCATGCGACATGGCCTCCCTGAAAAAACAAGCTCCCTCTAAAAGCTCACTGTCGCCGTGGGGATCGTCGGTGACTCGCACCCAAAAATAATAGTTGTCGGTCTTTTTGATGATCTTGACGATCTTGGCGAGACCTCTCCAACGCTTAGGCGTTTGCTCTTGTGCCATGAATGGGCGTTTGCATGTGAAATGGGGTCATCTGGGATGACCTGCCATTTATACCACAAAAGAAAGCCAGCGGATTTGTAACACAAGCATCAATTAGTGGTGTCATTACTTGGCAGTCAATGTCACTCAATGGCAAAAGTAAATGGACAAAAAAAGAGGGCGTCCTGCAACGCCCTCCACCGTTCCACCCAAAATTTAGCCTAACTTTCAGGCTTGAAGGGATCTGCACCTGCCTCGTTACGAAGCAGTTCCTTCAGCTCAAAACCAGCTTGCTGAACTTCGTCCCAAGCCTTCTCCATTGCGTCCTCATCGTGCTCCTCGTCATCGCGAGGAACGATCATCAGGTCGTAACGGGTACGGTCGGTGACCACCTTGGTCAGCTCAAAGTCCCAGCTCAGCAGGTTCTTGTACTTCTTGTTCAGACCAAACTTGGCGAACTGGTTACGCAAAGATGCGTGGCTCACTTCCAAAATCTGAACTTCCTTCAGATCCCAGTTGTAAACAGGCCAGGTGAAGCACAGGTCAGGCTTGCGAACTCCGGTCTTCTCGTAGTTCAGATCGCGGGCGTACTCACGTCCCAGTTCAAGCTCAATGTCCTTATCGCTGGGCTCGTCCAAGAAACGGAAAGGCTTCTTCTTGCCGCCATCTTTTGCTACTGCCCACACGAGGTAATAGCAGAAAGGGTCCTTTTCGAGGAGGGAAAAATTAGCTGAGGTGCCTGACTCCAGTGCCGTATATCGCAGATACGGATTCGTCTGGGGTTGGTCCGCCTCTTCCAAGCGATCAAGGAACGCCTGGGGCAGTTTCATCGTCATGGATGGGCCTATCGTTGTTGCACGCCAGTGACGGCGCTTCAACAGGCTACGTCTGGGATGCCACCCTGTCAAGTTCCCATACATTGGGAAAGCCCTCAGGGATTGGCTACTTCCCTAAGGGCTTCCAGTGGCTGCACACCATCTTCAAAGTAAATGAACATTCAAGAGTTCGTCAAGGCCCTCCCCGAAGGACTGGTATATGGACCCATCTACCGCAAAGGCGCGGTAATGGTCTCCGGCAAACACGCCACAGGCAAAAATCCTCTCGAGGACTCCTGGGATCGCAAATTTGGTCCGGCTGACGTTGCTCTCGCTATGCAACGCAACACCGACCTTCAAGCTGTCGGTGTCTGGTCTGGCATTCGCGGTAACGGCATCGTCATCCTCGACGTTGACGCCAACCACAAACGTTGGGTCCGTGAATGGGGTGAATCCCTAAACGGCGCTCCCTGCATCACCAGCACACGTCCCAACGCAGCCAAATACCTCTTCCGCATCCCAGAGGCGCTGTGGGGCGAAGTAAAGGGTCATGGCTTACGGAAGGACGACGGACGCTCCAATGGCGACTACGAGATCCTCTGGGGGCGTCAGGGCGTCATCTTCGGTGCCTATCCCGGCAAGGAAGGCATCTGCGCTCCAGGTCAATACAAGTTCAAAGGCGACCTCAACAACATCCCCGTCGCTCCTGACTGGCTGATCGCTGAAATGCGGGAGCCAACCCCTCACGTCACCAAAAAAGACCTCGACTTCTCCGATCGCACCGAAGACGAGATCGCTGAAATCATCTCTGACTGCCTCAGCGTCATTACGCCCCAAGGGTCAGGCAGTCGTGAGCACTGGATCCGCATCGGTATGGCAATCAACTCCGCCATGCCAAACGAACGGGGTCTCATGCTCTGGTCCGCTTGGTCCGCTGAAGACGCTGACTACGCCGCTGACTGGTCTGAAGACATCAACCCCTGTGAGGAGCCCTGGTACTCCTTCAAAAGCGGTGGTATCGGCTTCGGCACCCTCATCTGGCTTGCTGACCGAGAAGACAAGGACCGTCGGCGCTTCTCCAAAGAAACGCTCGAGATCGTAGAGGCCGCTGAAAAGCGCCAAGTCATTGAATCCAGAGTCGCTCTCCTCTCCTTCGATGAAGTCATTAAGCGTGGTGAGGCAATCCTCCAGCTCGACAATCCAGCTGAAGTTAATTACCGCCTCAACGCTCTTGCTCTACAGGCGGGTTATCGGGATCAAGCTGCTCTCGAAAAACTCCTCGTCGATAACCAGGGCTTCCACTCCACCGAAAAACTCATGTCCGTAGAGGAGTTGATGGAGCGCGACCTCAGTCGTGACTACCTCATCCCCGATGTCCTCCCCCACCCCTCTGTTGTCCTGATCTACGGCGCTGGTGGTGACGGCAAATCCATGTCCGCTTGGGCGCTCGCAAAACACATCGCTGTTGGCAAGCCCTTCATCGTTCGCGGTCAGCCCGTTCCAGTAACGCAAGGACCTGTCCTGATCCTCAACGGTGACCAGCCCCTCATGCAGATCAAGGAACAGCTGCAAGAGGTCGACTTCCCCGTCAACGACCAGACCCACATCCAAACCGGCTTCCAACTGCAGGCTTACGCACAGTTCCAAAACCTGATGCAGGAGCTGAAGAAGAAGCACGGCTGCTTCCCCAAGCTCGTGATCATCGACTCCCTCATCGGTTGCTCTGGTGGCAAAGCTTTCGATGAAAACAAGTCTGAGTTCGCCAGCCCCCTCTACTGGCTGACCCGCAACAACGGCAACGGCAAAAAACGCCTTGATGAAAAGGGCAACCCTGTCCTGGACGAAAACGGTCAGCCCATCGAAGACAAGCTCTTCGAGTCCACCATCCTCATCATTCACCACGCCAACAAAAACGGCGGCTTCCGTGGCACCTCCGCTATCCGTGACGCCGTGGACGAGACCTGGAGCCTTTCCAAACCGTCAGATGAGGAGGCCGCTCGAGTCGGTAAGCACAGCCGTCTCATCACCATCGAGAAGTCCCGTAGTGGACGGTCAGGTACTCAGCTGATCATGCAAATGCAGGAAGACCTCAGCTTCAGCATTTGCGACCACACCCCTGAGCTTGATAAAACGAACACAAGCCCCGCGTCTGTGAGCGACAGGGTGCTTCACAAGCTTCGGACTGTTCACCCAGCGTCTCGCACCACAGAAGACCTGGCGAACGACCCACTAATCGGCAAAGCAGCCGCCATCCGTAAGTCGCTCCAGAGACTCCACAAGCGGGGCCTTATCGAGGTCACCGATGAAACGCACCAATCACGAAACGGTCAGACGCTCCAGTCGTATAGAGCAGTCCTCGCGTGCGGAGAGGGTCTGGAACGTGTCCCAACTCCACCAAATCCCCGTCCTGGAGCGGGATCAAAGGTGGGACGCAAGGCTAGGACAAGCACCTAGTGTCCCAGCTTTGCTGGCATTCCAAGAAGGGTGGGACACCTATCGCGTGTCTCACCTGCTTGTCCCAGCAAAAACACCAGTCCAGCACTGGAAAGTGACCTAGCTGGGACGCTTTGGACGTATCCCCCCGCGTGCGCGAGGAATGAACTGGACTGAAATCCTCAAGGCAGGTGGAATCCCTGAACCGCCTGGCTACCTCGAGACCCTGGAGCGCCTACGCCAAAACCCCTACAAGGAACGGCAGGCCGCTAAGCAACAAGCGAAGAAGACCAGCAAGCGATCCAGAAAGCCTCGCGTAAACTCCCGCAATGGCAAAAAAACGAATTGAAGTCAACATGCCCGCCGAGTTGGTGGAGCGTTTAGATGCTGAAGCACAGCAGCGTGGAGTAACGCGGACAGAATTGGTTATCGAACGGCTGACCAGCAATGCTGTTTCTCCTCACGACTTCCATAAAGCTGTTGCTCGCATTAGAAGGCGCGTGGGTTCGAATCTCGACCCTCGGCAAATGGAAAGCATCATCGCCGCCACCTACGTCGAGTTTGCCACCAACAACCGTTGATGTTGTGCCGGTCAACTTCCACTACTGCCAAGTTCAAGAGCCTGAACAAGCTCTCCCCCTAGCACTGGTGCGATTCACCGCTTACGACGAAAACCACAGGGTTTCCAACGTCGAGCAGGTGTCGTACCAAGAAAACCGCTACGAGAAGATGCAGTTCCAAATGCAGGTAGCAGCTGCGCTTCAGTGCGGGATCGACGTTTCCGTCCTCACTGGCTACCCCATGGAGGAGTTCACTGAACTCTGCGCAGCACTTGATCATTAAAGAGTTCTGAGACCTCCCGCAAGGCCCTCACCAGCGATCTATACAGTATTCGGTGCATTGGTGCGGCATGAAGGTCTCGATCTTTTCAGGCGGTGGTGGCTGGTTTTTTGCGACTGAAACTTGTGAGTTAACGTTCCACAAAACGTTCGCAGATGTGATGGATCATGCCTACACCAAGATCTGGCAGGGAAATCATCCTGGAACAACTCCGCCAAGAGATAAGGCACGCGACCACAGCTGATCTCCAAAGAGCTGCTAACTTCCTCGAGTTCGCTAGATCCGTTAGGCGAGGCTGCACAAAACAACGCTCCGCTTCCAGACGCTCTCAGCGCAATGCTTGGCGGAAATATGATGACCAGTCAATCACGTGGTAGCATCCCATTGACGTTACCCGCTACAGGTCATGCCGTACCAGCAAAAGGGCAAGGTCATGTTCCATGTCGCGCTTGACCCGAACCTTGCTGCTCTTCTGGTAAAAGACGCTTACGTCAACAACAGCAAGCCTGCTGCTTGGATACGAGAACTGGTATGCCGTCATATCGCATCGTCTGACTGCGACTTCAGCAACCTCTACGAGGAAGCAAAACAAGCTGACAGCAAGCTCTGGAGCGACAGCTATTCCACTCGCCGTAAAAAGCCCTCAGTCGAGGAGAGCAGCTGAGGTCTCAAGCTCGGCAACGTGCATCACTGCTTGCTTCATCATCTGCCGGTAATGCCAGTTCTGGCGCGTCAATGACGCACATAACCTCTTGATCTGCTCCACGTCCTCTGCTCGCTCAATCTCACGAACAGCCTTTTCGAGCGACAACTGCGTCTCTAAAGACTGCTCAACCACCATCCATGCGCCCCAAGCCATGACTAACTGGCAGAGACTTCAAAATACAAATCACTCATAACTTGTCAAATGTGATCGGTGGCGGAAATGGGTCAACTAACATCGCCCACCCACTGCCTGGTCCTTCAACTTCCCATCTAAACAGGAAGTCCTCTTTTGAGTAGTGGACTGCGTTCCCACCATTCTCATCCCTCAATAATCCACGCACCAGATCGTGCTCACCCATTGGGTCGTGCACAATGAAAAAGTTTTCTGTATATCCAATAATCACTGACCAATGACCAATACCTGTCAACGGCTCACCACGGCTTAAGTCACCCCTGTGCAGCCAACCAACAGCAATCGGTCTGCCAGCGTCAATCTCTGATTCAATCAAATCCACCGTCCCGTTCTGCACAAACTCAGGTCTCAACTCCAAACTTTGGAGCGCCTTGACCTGAGCCATCACCTCAGTCGTATCCCCATACCGACTCCTCAGGTCGTCATATTGCTTCTGCGTCTCCACAACCCCGTAGTGCTTGGCGACCATTGCCATCGCAGTCGTAAAGCACTTGTACTCACCACCTTCCAGATCCAGCTGGTGCAGGTACGGCACCCCAAACGGCACAATCTTCCCGCCAGCTTTCCAAATCTGAAACCACTCAGCGTTTGAATCCAACAGCTCAGGCGGCATGTCCTCCTGTAACTGCTGGATTGCTGCTCTCTGGTGCGGGTTGCCGTTGAAGTGCGCGAAAAATGACTCCAGGCGCATGACCGTCGGAATTAACCAGTCAAACAGCATTATTCACGGCTTCCCAGGAAACAGGTTGCGCTCAATAAACACAACCGCCTGATCGTCAATCGTGTTATCAGTCGTCTTGGCTAACGCCTTCAACAGGTCCACAATCAGCTTCTTCACAGCATTGGACTGCAAAAAAGCAAACAAAATTGGACGTACCAGTGCAATCACGGTTCGGCCCTAAAACTTGCAGCCAGCTTAGGGATGATTTGCCTGACCTTCAAGACGGGCAATTTTTTGCTCAGCCGCACTTAACCTCGCAAATATCTCTACACGCTCTGATCGCAGGTCATTATGCAGCTCCTCCAACCTGCTCGCAACATTATCCACACTCGTACTTAGCCTGATCAGACAGTCCCTCCCTTCAGACGTTCGTCTGTTATGCGAGTTGACTCCAAGGAAAGTCGCAGAGATCGCCGCCCCAGCGATAGCCGCCGCTACCTCAACCATTTCACGCCAAAACTCTACCCATCATGGCTGAGCCTAAGGAAACCCAGGACCAACAAGAGCACCACGGAATCAGCATCGCTGACATCGTTCGTGTCATGGTCCTTGGCTGGTCAGCAACCCTCCTGACCGTCTCCTATCTCAACGTCATCCCTGGCATGAAAATGGACAGCACCTTCGTAGCATCCTTGCTTACTGGTGCGATGGCAGGCTTCGGAATTGAACGCAAGGGTGGCAATCAAAAGAAAGAGCCGCCTACCATTAAACAAACTTCCGACAAACCCAAGGTTTGATGAAAGCTCTGCTCCTGTTGGCGTTCGCACTGCTGGCCGCCCCAGCAAAAGCCGACATCACTCATAAAATTCAATCCTCTGTTCAACTGACCGTTGACGCCGCAGCAAGCGCAGCAACACGAATCGGCACTTCCTACTCCGTCTCAGGAAGTGGCGTTTCTACGACTGACGGCACAAACTCTGGCGCTATTGGTGGCCTCGGCAACGTTACTAACGGTGTCCCTAGCGTTACTACCATCACCGCAAGTCAGGCGACCAGCGGCAACGCTTTCTCCTTCTCTCAGTCATACCTTGAAGGCGATTCAAACTCAACGACTTCCACAACTGTGACCTCTGGTGTCACTGGTACGCTCCCTCTCTTTGGCTCCACTACAACGACCTCCGGTGGCGTCGCTGGCAGCCTCGCTGGAACCATCGACAACAAACACTCCCTCTCCCTGACCGCTGGTGGCGCTGGTACGTCAGCCACCGGCCAGATGGTCACCGAAATCACCATCGACTGATGCGTTGGTTATTGGCGCTCCTGGTGCTCTCCGCACCAGTGCAAGCGATGCCTGTCGTGCCAAACTTTCGGACTGGCACGATGACTTCTCGTACCGAATCAACCACTCAAGTCACCGAAAATATCCGCTCGGTTGACTTCGCTACTGGTTACACCTATTCAGCTAGCGGCACTAACGTCCAACATTCGGGAACTTCAATGCTCCCCTCTGCTGGCACCGTTCAATCCCAAACTGTTGACGGCGTAACCTCCTCGTGGACTGGACTCGCTCTAGAACAAAAACCAACATGGTCAATGACCAATCCAGGAGCAAGCTTTCAATTCGTCGAGTCCTACAGCGGACCTGGACTTCAAACAGTCACCGAAATTCAACGCACCACAGTCGTCGAATCCGTCACCGATACCACCTCTGTATTTGGGCCCTAACCCTTTGCCCTACAACCGCTTTCGCTCAAGCAAACGCTACCGCTAACCCTGTCGCTAACAGCACTGGATCGGTTACCAACCAGGCGATCCAGATGCTCACTGGACCATATCCAAGCAACTCATACGGTCCCGCTATCCAGTGCATGGGTCCCAGCCTCAACATCTCCCCATTCCTGACCAAAAGCAAGTCTCATGCGCTGCCGTTCCAAGAGACAGTTCGCACCCCTTATTACGACCCCACTGATAATGACGAAAACGGCGTACCGGACAACCCAGGAAATATCCTCTACTACAACGAGGTCCCGAGCGGTCAAAAAAACAACCACGCACTAAACCTCGGTATTACTGCCACCATATCCATTCCCCTAGACGGCGGACTACAAGCTCGCTGTAAAGCTTCAGCCGATACCCATAACGCGCTCCAAAGACAAATCCTCGCCAATAAACGCCTTGACTTTGAACTAAGCCGACTCCGACACTGTGGAACGTTGGCTCAAGATGGCATCCGCTTTCATCCTGATTCAAAATTCCACGTCATCTGCTCAGACGTAATCCTTACCCCAAAACCAGGACAGGTCCTGCCTCATATCCATAAACTCAAGGCTTCAAAGCCTGTCGCAACGTCCTCACCGCTAAATTCCTCTGCCGTTGTGAAACCCTCCGTTCCCACACCGACTCCAAAGGAATCTCCTCGCCCCTCAACTTCGCAATAACCTTCGCCGCCCTTTTGACGGTTGGTTTAATTGTCTTCAAAATTATGTCTGCGAATGGTTTTGCCACCAAAGCAGAGGTCGTAGCCACCAAGGCAATCGCGGTCGTTGAGACCACAGCCTCGATACTAGGGAGACCATCGACGACCTTCTCGATAAGGGGCGTTGGTTCCAACTCCGCCTTGCTCTCAGCTGTCTTCTCATTTGATTCAGGTAGTCGCGGGATTGTTGGTACGTTAGGGGCCTCGGGTTGCTTCTCTTGACCCTCATCGTCAGATACGGGCTCTTCGGACTCCATGATGACCATCTCGTGAGGCGTATACTCCATCGGCCTAAACGATGGAATCTCCCCATGCGGACAATACGTCCCAGTGCGAGCAGGATCATCCTCCAATAAAGACGGATTTAAATTTGCATCGGGATGGACAGCTATACAGCCAACCATCTCCACCACTGGCATCCCTAGCTGGAGGGTGACAGGGGGCGCGTCCGGCAAAGCTCTAACTTCCGGTATGCGTCCGATCTCTGGAAGTGATACAGGTTTGATGGTGATTGGCCGGATTTCAGGCATCCTTCCAATAACTCACAAATAACGTCAGGCAGGTAGTCCGCGTCATACCCGTACAACCCGTTAATAGGGTCATACCACAATCCTTCCTTGGTCATGGCTTCATAAAAGGAACAGCAGGGCCAGTCTGCGTCGGAATCATCTCCGTCACACCACCAACCTTCCCCTCAATCTCCTCGCTCAGCTGCTCCGTCAACGCACCAGTGATCTGATCCGTCAAATTGTCAATCGTTTGCTTCTTCAGATTCGCAAACTGCAAATACGAAATCACCAGCGCAGCAGTCAAAGACGCTGATAGCGCAAATCCAGTCAGAGCCAGTGCGTCAATAACCTTTCGCATTTAGGTAACCATCCTCGTTTGATAGTTTGGATCACTTTCGTCCAAATGGCACTCAGGACCAAATCCTGTTGCCTTTAACTCAGGACTCAACACCTCAAGCTTGGTCGCCGCCTTCGTTGGAGCGTCTGACTCAAAACTCTTCAGCCACTCACGCAAACGATCACCAGTAGGTGTCTTCGGTGGCCACGCAATGAATTTCAGCATCGCCTTGCGATCCTGAAACCACATGCTCACATCAGGCTTCCAGCAGATGTAATACGCCCCGTTCCACGGATCAAACGTCCGCGTCACCCTCAAACCAGGCGCTTCGAACTGCTCAATCTTCATCAGTCATCAACCGCTTGATGTACCACTGAGCCTTCAACAAATCCTCCTTACCGTTTTTTAGGTCAGTCCGCCATAAATACTTGATGGCTGACCCCCTGCAAAACGCCCGAAACCCCTCACGCCCCAATGCAGCTTCAATCGCGTCGATGCACTCGACTGCCCCTTGCGTGTAATGCGAAGGGTGATCAACCGCCTCTTGCGTCAAGGATCTCACGCTCCGCAGCGTAGGGAGGCTTTCCATAAAATTCCTGTAGATCGTAAAAGTACGGCACAACCCACCGCTCCAATGGGAAACAGCTCTCCCAGTTGATGGGTCGTAAACAGCTCAGCACTACCGTGCGCCACAACGCTCCCGCGTAATTACGCACCAACAAATACTGCTGCCACCAACTCACAAAAAAGGGCCGCCGTAGCGACCCCTGGGGTTGGTGTGAGACCAGTATGGCGTCAAAAGGTGTACTTGGAACCCACCTTCAGACCATACGAAACATCAGAGCCCTCGAACTTGGAAGCCGAAACCTCTGCGTACAGGTTCATGTGGTCAGAGACCTTGCCGCTCACGCCGGTCTTACCAGCCACGCCCCAATCAGCAGTGCCAGTGCCGGTAGCCAAAGCAGGACCAGCCTGGATGTAGAAAGGGCCGGACTCAACGCCCAGGTCAATGTTCAGGGTGCCGCCAAGGCTGGTAGCACCAGAGAAGCCCTGGTTGTACTCAGGGTTCACATAGAACTTGGTGTCAGCTTGAGCTTCAGCAGGAGCAAGTGCAACGCCCATGGCGGCACAGGCGAAAACAGCAGTTGCGGTTTTGAGCATGAGATTAAGTGACCGTCCCAAGAGTTTACTGGTTGCTGCCAAGTGGGCGGTCATAAATCTGGTACGCCTGATGAAGTCTCGTCAAACGGATCCTTCTTCCCTTGGCAAATAAAAACTGCTCGCTTGTAGAAGTGGCAATCCGTTTTACCCGCTGCCTCTAACGCTTGCTTCACCTTGCGCCAGTTCTCGCGGGTTCTTTCGTCCACTACCGACCCTGCCCGCGATACCTCTTCTTATTGTGGCGAGGCTTTGAATGTTGACCAGCTCCCTGTCGCGTCCGTTTCTTGACTGGTGCTTTGTGTTCCGCTCCAGTAGGAGACTTTGATCGCTTAGGCATGACCGTGGTACAGTTCGCGGGTCCTTTTCATACAGTTCGCAGCTGGGTGATTTGGATTGGTCTGCGCCAGCAGATCACCTCTATGCCGCTTGGGGCCCTAGAGGGCAAAACTGAAAGCGTCGCTGCAATCAGTTTCAGAAGGGGTGTCTCCTGCGGCACCCCTTTTGTTTTGCCTATGCCCAGGGCACACCATTGGCTTTGCTAGGCGCACGCTGCTCATCAATTTGAGCTTGGAGCGCTGCTTCGATCTCAGCAACTTTTTCGTCGCCGCCAAGTGCGTCCTTGACCCAGCCAACAACCTGATCTTCAGTCAGGTCAGCAAACGGGATGAGCGTGTCGGGGCGTTCAAAACCAACAGAGCCGTAGGCAGAGCTGGAATAGGTACCGTCGTTAGCGGCGACGGTGTAATGGCAGCAAAAAACATACCCGTCTTCGGTTTCCCTTTCCAGATTCGCCACGCCCCAAATGAATACGGTAGCCATTGGATAAGTCCGGTTCTCTCGTACAATAGTGTCCCCGGCGTGTTAGCGCACCCGGGGGATGACCGCCCTACCTGCATAGGCCGATGCCAAAGTTTAAACCGCTGCCATCGTTGCAGCGCGTTCAAGAGCTACTGTCATACGATCCAAAGACAGGGAAGCTCTACTGGAAGCAATCTGTAGCTCGCTGGATAAAACCTGGAGATGAGGCTGGCACACGCAGCAAACACGCTTTTGACGTGACTATCGACAAGGAATCCTATAGAGCGCACCGAATAATCTGGCTAATGGAAACTGCTTTGGATCCAGGGGATAGCCTTATTGATCACATAGATGGCAATCCGTACAACAATAAATTTGCAAACTTACGACTAGCCACACCTAGGCAAAATCAATGTAATCAGCGCAGGAGATGTGACAATACTTCTGGCTTAAAAGGCGTTTCTTGGTCTGAAGAGCGCCAAAAATGGCAAACAGGCATACAAGTAAACGGCAAGCGGATTGGCTTGGGTCGTTTCAATACAAAAGAAGAAGCCTACGCCGCCTATTGCGAGGCTGCACGCAGGCTCCATGGTGAGTTTGCTCGGCTTGATTAGTGAGTAGGGCTACTGCGCCTCAAGGGCAGCAACTTTGGCTTCAAGGGCTTCGATGCGGAGTTGCGCCTCCTGAAGCGCCTTGATTGCCATCCACATCATCTGCTGTTCACGAACGCCAAGGCGCTCTTCTTTGGCAGGAGTTACAACGTTCCCATCATCGTCAAGAATAGCGTTTTCTGCTTCCTGAAAAGGAATAACAACATCTGGACAATGTTGTTGGACTTGTTGTGCAATAACGCCGACACGGGGCGCGTCTTCAACTGCGTCTTCTAAATAATTATAGTTGACAACTTCCCAAGCCTGTACATAGTTCCATGTACTAGAAGCAGGAGCAATGTTGCGTTTAGAGCGTTCATCGGATAGATCAACATTATTTGATTGATAGTTAGCCAAGCCCCCATTAGACCTAATTGAGGCTCGCTGAGCTGTCAAGTCGGAACAATACAGGAAGTGATTGCCTGTTGCATTGGGAGAAGCGGAATCGAAATTGATGAGGACGCCAGCAGGAGAAGAAGCATTTGTGTTGTAAAAGGCAAATGTTGTCTGTGCTGAGGTAGCTTTTATATTGTGAAGACTCGTCGATTTAAGCGAGCCACTTTCTGTAGCGCACAAAAAGCCACCACTTGTAATCCTCATCCTCTCCGTCGGAGAACTCGATCCGTCGGCAGTAGTCGAGAACACTAGGCGAGTTGGGTAATCATTTGAAGCCCAGGCACCATCTGCGACTGCTGATACACCAGCACCTATTACTTCATTGCTGTCTGTGAAATATAAAGCGCCAAGACCTACACCGGAAGCTGGATTAGCGCTGCCGCGCTGAAGCCTAAGATCCGCAGCAGCAGTTGGCGTTCCACTATTACCCGCAATAATTACTCTTGTGTTTGCAGAACTACTAACCGTACCAACCAAAAAGCGTCCATTGCGGTCGATGCGGGCGCGTTCAAACAGTGAATTATTAAATGCTGTTTGGAATGCCAACGCACCATAGCCGCCATTTCCGGCGGTCTCACCCTCAATAGATGCCACTTCCCTAGGTTGGCCGTTTCCATCGGTGTTTCGATAGAGCAAAGTTCCTACCGAAGATAAGGAAGCATTGGTTGCGTTAATCGCAACAGTCGAATTAGCACCTGCAACTTGTAGGTTATACCCAGGGTTCGTAGTGCCAATCCCGACGCGACCTGAGGAGTCGATAACAACTCTGTCTGCTATGCCACCAGTTCGGAAAGAAATAGAAGAGGCATAAGAACCACTACCAGAGCTGATTTCAAATTTGCCGGTAGAATACTCTTGCTTGATGTAACCAAGTACCTCGCTGTCTGTTGAAGTAGCAAAATAAATACCACGATCACTGGCGTTATTCGTGCTGTTGAGCAAGAGTTTCGTATCGCCACCGCTTTTAAGATGTAATAGTTGTGCAGGACTACTAGTCCCCACACCCAGCCTGCCGGAGGCATCTAGCAGCAAGCTATTTGCAGGGGCAGAACCATTCAGTTGAACAGCATCAGTTGTACCAGCAGTACCAGCGCCTTTGACACGGAAGGTGCCTGAGCTGTCGATGCGAGCGCGTTCTATGTTACTGGTTAGAAAACGAGTTGTTGTTGGAGCTCCAGCAATAAATGCGTATCTTGTGTCGCTACCTGCAGAGGTGTAAACAGCTGACGTGTAGCCACCTGTACCGCTTGAAGATAACTCAAGCCCAACAGCATATCGAGATGCTCCGGTTTGCCCGTTGTTAATCTCAATTTTGTTTGATTGACTGGCAGCATAAGATCCAGACAGCCTAATGTTTTGATTTCCGCCGCTTACGTGCAACCGCTCGCCAGGCGAAGTAGTGCCAATCCCGACGCGGCCATTGTTCTTGATGACCATGCGGTCAGACCCAACACCACCAGCTCCATAAGTCTGGAAAAACAAGTCATGATCAGTACCGCTGTTTCTAACGCAATAAATACCGCCAGCGTGGTTGGAATTATCGAGACTGTTTTGGAATCTAATACCAGTTTTGTTGCCATTGGTGCCATCGCTCTGCAGCCGCAAAACTGCGTCACCAGAGCTGTTGTATAAGTGTTGAATATCTTGGGGCGAGCTGGTCCCCACGCCCAACTTGCCATCGGACGCGATGCGGGCGCGTTCATTGGTAGTAGCGAGGCCACCTGTTGCAAAGACTGTATCTCCGGTGCCAAATATCCGCAGATCGGAACTTCCGGCTCTACCAATGTATGCCTTGTTGGTTCCGGCACTGTCCTCAATGAGAACATACCCAGTAAGGTTTTCGCCAGCAGTATCCGAATCTTTTATTGTCAATACAGGACTAGATCCCTGAAGATGCAACAATGACTCAGGACTCGAGGTCCCCACGCCCACCTTGCCTGTCGAGTCAATAACAAGGCTGTTAGACGGTGCGCTGCCGTTAAAAGCAACAGCAGGAGAACCGACACTGCCGCCGCCGATGTGACTTAGCTGCCCACTGGACGTGATGTGGAGGCGTTCAATGTTGTTAGTACCTAAGATTAGTGGGCTATTTGCACGATTAAAGATGTAGGAGTTACTGGATGAAATGCCACCCAGCAAACCAATATTGAAGTTGCCGCTTCCTGCATTTTTGAAACGAAGTCCCGTTCCAGGGTCATCAATATCAAAAAATACACCAGGACTTGCGCCAACCCCAACCCGCCCACTGCTATCAATAAACAACCTCCCCGTGCCACCAGTGGCTAGCGCCAGTCCATTCGCTCCAGTGCTGTAAAGACCGCTGTCAGGGTCCGATTCAAATGCAATGCTCGGTGCAGCAGCCGTACCATCAGGCGCACCACGCAGCAATTCCTCAATCGTGATCCGCTTGTTCTTATCCGCGTCCGCTGCTTCCGAAATATCGACAATCGGCAAGTAATCGCCCGCTGCAGGCGTGGTAAGTGCCGTCAGCTGCGAAATCTTCCGGTTAGCCACTTTCTAGACGTTCAGGGATCTTCGCCTGATTCTACGAAAGGTTCCAGCAACGGAACACACTCCGCGTCAGCTGTACTCCCAAACACGAATCATGCCGGAACCACCGTCTCCTCCGGTGTAACCAGCTCCTGCATAAGCGCCGCCGCCGCCTGAGCCATACAAGCCATCATCTCCATTCCCGCCAAGGCCTGCAACAGCGCCGAGACCGCCAACTTGGAAGTAAGAGTCGGCACCAATGCCTCCATCACTTCCACTCCTTTCCTTGCCGGACAATCCATACCGAGTGATGTCACCGTTGGTTGGTGCAGTAGGGGTCGAAGCACCGCCATACGCCGTGATTGTTGTCCCCCCGACAGTAAAGGTCGTGTTGCCTCCGTTGCCGCCAGGAATTTCAAAACTAGTTTGGATACCGCCAGTCCCGCCAGCACCGATTGCCATCGCGTAAGAAGTGCTAGCTGTGACGGCAAAAAATTTTGCGCAGAATCCTCCAGAAGCGCCACCATTTCCTGCCGTAAATGATCCACCGATTCCAAAAGGACCGCCTCCACCCTGTCCGCCGCCAACGGCTTCAACGTAAATCTTGGTGCAACCTGCAGGCGTTGTATAAGACGTTCCAGAGGTCAAAATCTGCGGAACGCGGATTAAGCCGCCACCAGCAATGCCCCAACTGACATTTGTTCCGTCAGTCGTTAAGGCTTTTGTGCTGTTGCCGGTTTGACTGGGAAGTAACGCATTGATTGCAGCCGATGCAGTGACTTGACCCGTGCCGCCATTGGCAATCGGGGTAATACCGCCAACCTCAAAGTTGACATCTAAAACCCCAACCGTGATCCAGCCAGTATCACTTGCATTACGGACCTTCCAGATCGGAGGCGAAACGCTCGTGTCAACCCAAGGTTGGAATGGAACCGTTACCGTCGGTGCGCTTGCACCACTGCTTTGGCTATAAAGCGCGGCAAGATTATCGTTAATGTCCGCACGAACTGCCGGAAACGTTGCGTTCTGTACTGTCTGGTCGCTTTGAGCCATTACAAGGCACGCCCGAATCCAGTTGCAGTGTAAGTGAACCCACTGCTCGTCGCACCTGTCAATGTAGCGGTGAAGCCCGTTGCGCTGGTGCCACTTAGCGTGACATACCCATCCACACCAAGTTCTGTCGGCGTGATGATGATTTCAGGCGTCTGGTAAAACGCATTGGCAAAGGTTACTCCACTGCCTGACGTACCAGAACCAGTCTCCGTGCGGCGAGTCAAGTCAAGCGTTGCACCAAGCTCATCCACCGCAACATTGATTCCAGCACTGGTGGTCGTCATCTCAGACTTAATCTGGATTCCGCGTCCACGCACCACAGCAGCAACAAATTCAGTCCACGGACCCCACGTCGGTGTGCCAGCTGGGTCATCATCCGTTGTCCGTACATAGGTCACGACATTCACCGAGTCGGATGTGGTCTGGTCAAACAAACCCTCGGCGTCATCAAAATTTCCGGCGTAAGAGTCAAACAGGGTGCCCGTGCCAGAGCTGGGACGACTCAGGATCCTGCGACGCAGAACCGCGTCATACGTTTTCGCAAGGTCAAACGTATCCTGGAACGTATATTCAGCCGCACCATCCACCTCAAAGTAGAGGTTGTCAACGTAGTTCAGCGATACATACAGGTCAGGTTCCAGCAGCAACGCCGTTTCGGAAACGCTATAGGCACAGTTGACCTTGGTGCCATTGAACGGTGTACCGAGTGATTGTTCTGCCCAGGTTTTGACATTCAAGCGGGCATCAGCTTCGGGCAGTGTGACCTCAACGCCCACCGCATTTTCTGAGCGGTTGCCCAGATAATCCTCCGCCTTGACGAAGTACGTTCCAGCAAGCAGTGGCACCTGCTTTTGCGTTGACGTACCAGAAACACCGTCAACAATCCGGTTGCTGCTGTTCCATTCCGCAGAAGCTAAGGCGCGTGGATCATGCCGCACGATGATGCGACCGCCAAGCTGTACGTCTAGGTCTGGTACTTGCTGCCAAGTGAGAATTGCCTGAGTGTCGCTGATTGGCGTCACACTCAAACCAGTGATGTCAGTCGGCGGCGCACCAAGACCTTGGACGGTGTAGTTCGCCAGTGCTGGCTCGCTATACAAAATCTCAGTGGCGCTGATGCTGCTGACCTGAATTTGGTAATTGCCGACCTTGGCATCCTCAATGTCAAAAGTTGTGCCTTGGACTCGCACCGTGGTGAAATTGTCATCCTCATGCCGGTAGCGGACGCGAAACTTTTTGATGCCCTGTGGTCCGCGCCAGTGGAAGGTGACCTTGATTGCGATGCGACCGTTAAGGACGTACTGCAACTCTTTGGTTTGCAGACCGCCAAACGTGGTGACAGTCAAAACCTCTAGGTCTGTCGGGGGATCTGGGATGACATTGAGGTCACTGATGTCGCGGACTTGAAGCTGTTCGCCGCTTTCGATGTAGGCGTACTTGCCCTCGTTATGCGCCAGAGCAGTAATCGCGTAGTTGATGCCGTCTTGCTCGGAAACACTCAACACGCGCCACGTTGACGCCTGGAGCGTTGGGCTTTCCAGCATCCAAATGCTGTTGGCAGCAGGTGCTGCGCTGTACGCCGATTGCACCGTGATTACACCGTCAACAACAGTGGAAACTTCGCGCTGCTCCACCGTGCCATCAGGCAGAAGCACGCTCAAAACTGAACCGCCAGCAAAGCTGAGGTCGGTGTTTGCCGTGTCGTCAACCGTCACGGTGGTGGCAGTTGCTGCGTTGATGCGACCTGCACGACGGGAACCAGCCTTGACTGGATCGGCAATCAGAATGATTTGACCGGGGCGGACTTGCTGACCCGCTTCCAAGCTCGATGCAAAGCTGACGATCTCTTTTTCGTAGCGTTCGGCATACAGCAACCAGCGACCGATTCGATTCGCCTGCCCGCGACTGGTACAAGCAAAGGCGCTGATCTCTGTACGGACAACGCCGTACTTATCAATCGCCTCAACGTCTTCCACCACCTCAAAAGCAGTGTCCCGTAAGGTCAGATCTAAGTAGCTGACGACTGCAACATTGGGGCGAGTTTTGAGGCTGCCGCCGGTATAGCTAAACCCTTCTGGTGTGACGTTGGCGTTGGTGAACAGGAACGCTGGGTCTTCTGGGCGATCCTGGGCAATGGTCATGCTGCCGCTGCTCCAAAAGCCTTGGCAGCGCATTACGGACAGCAGATCGTTAATCAGCTTGTACGCTTCCTCGGCAGTTTGGATTGTGGTGTTGCAGGAGAATCGCGCCTCCGTACCACCAAAGCCATCATCGACAAGCGTGTTGGCGTACTTCGATGCGGCAAAGAATGCCCACTTATCAAGTTGCGCTGTGTTGATGTGATCGCCTAAGCCAAAGCGGGAGCTGGTGAGCAGGTCATACAAAATCCACGCTGGGCACGATGTCCAAGCAGCAGCCTGGAACGTCCCATCCCAAACAAAATTGGTGGGGTAAATAATCCGCCCAGTATTGGAATCAACGGTGACGCCAGATGGGATTTGAACCTTGACGCCTTTGACGAGATAACTGCGCGAGGGGATGCTGCTGAACTGTTCGGCGTCAATCCGCAGACCAACTAGGGCGCTGTTGGGATAAGCCAGTTTTGCCCAGATGATTTCCGTGTAGCTGGACCACGAGAAGGCATTCGCTACCAGCCCTGACGTGCTGTCATCCGTAATCCGGGTGACTCTTATATCAACGGAATCGCTGGGATTAGGACGTGCCAGCTCAATCAGATAATCCTTGCGGTACTCGTCTGCAGTGCGCCCGGTGATCGTGTCCGAAACAACGGTCGTAAAACCGCCAGACGCATATTGAATTGCAATCTCTAGCTCAACGCTGGTGCCAAGCGTGTCCCCGGTTCCAGCATCAATGACCTGCAGCGACGGGATTGCAATGGTGACGCGGACAGCATCAACATCAACATCAGTAACGCTTCGAGTAACTGGAACGTCCTTAACAACCGTTACGCCAACAGGCTTTTCATCCTCAACGCCGGGCGTAAATGGGATGTGCTCTTGGTTCTGCGTTCCAGTGCGGGTATAAATCTCAACGTCTTCAAAGTTGTATGTGCCGTTTGCGTTTTGCAGCGGCGTGTTATTGAGGTAGATGGACTTCAAGCCATCAGCTAATCCCTCGATCTCGCCTTCGGAAATCAGGTCAATGACGTTGGCATACTGCCTTGAGTCAAGACTGTCGGGTGTTGTTTGAGGTGTGCGCGAGCTACCGCCACCGCCGCCTTTGCCGCCGCCACCACCTGCACCAGTAATTGCGGTCATGCTTTCACCTGCACCGTGTCAACACCGGCAGAGATGACGACGCTGCCAGTCAGAGTTTTACCGTAGACCACTGGAACAGGTACGCCTTGGCGGCTGGTTTGCTGGATGCCGCTGAAGCTGTATGACTTGCGTGGATCGTTTTGGGTGTCTATTCCTTGAGCAACTTTTGGGACGGGGCTAAGCAGTTGCGCGACGCCGCCTAAGACAAGAACTGCGCCGACAGAGGCGATAGCACTTGCAGCCCCTGCCCCAAGAGTAAATCCAGCTGCAGTCAACGCCCCACCACCAGCTCCTTGGATCCCAAGAACTGCAGCCCCTGCTGGTGCCAACAAGATCGCGCCCGCGATCAGTGCAACCCCAAGCAAAATCTTTCCCGTCGCACCGCCCGCACCAACAACAACCGGCATAATCCTGATTTCTTCCTGACCTGCCGGGTAATGCAGCTCATCCAACGACAAGTCAAAATTGCCCGTGCTCACGCGGTAGTGCTGGTCCGCCATGTGCTGTTCTACGCCAGGGAAATTGGCGACCAGAAAACGCACCGCTTCAGCAGCCGTTGCAATATCTGCCTGCAGAACGCGCCTGCCGATAAACTCCGCCAAGGGTCCGTAGAGCTTGATCTTACGGAGCATGGCGCAACCTCCTTCCCGTGCATTTTAGATACTGCCCGCCATATAAGTCACGGCTAGACAGGCGACTTTGTAGGTGGTGCAAAATCATCCCATCGCCCAGATAGACCGCACAGTGATTCAATCCAGGCGATCCAATCGACATCAGCAGCAGGTCGCCACGTTCCAAAGGCTCATCTTCCGATAAACAGCGGAAGCCAGTCGCTGCCCAGCAACCTTCAAACATTGGCGCGGCTAAAAACTGCTCAGGATTTGCAGGGCGGTCCCAATCCCGCAGTTGGATACCGTTTTCGGCGTACCAGTCACGCGCCAAGGTCCAGCAATCCTGCACTGCCCACACCCATTGGCGACCAATTAACGGTGCCTTGTAACCGCACGGGATGTACTCACCCCAGGCTTGGGTTTTGGGGTTGACGATGTACCAGGGCAAACCGAGTTTTTCAGCGGCGCTTTTGTCGGCTTCGCTTGCTATTGCTGGTGTGATCGGATGGCTGTGAACGATGGCAGTAATCTCGCCAGCATCCTCCGCGTTTGCGTAGTCCTCAGGCGATAGGACAAACATCTGCTCGGGATGCGTTGCAAGGTTGGCGCACGCCCAAAACTTTTCGCGTCCCTTGACTACAACCAGCACTCCGCAAATTTCCTTTGGGTCGTGCTGTTGCGCGTAAGTCAGCGCGTCATCGCGCCACGTCATGCAAAGAACGTTCCGATGCCTGGGAAGCCGCCATGGGGCAACCTAGCGTTTTCGCCAAAACGTGCTTTACAGCTGTCAACCTGTTTGCCGCAAACGTCTTCGCTCGCGTTGCCAACAGGATTGTTGTTCACGTCAAAGTAGTTCGAGCCGGTGTAGCTGCATTCCGCAGAGCGATACACCCACTGGCAGCGAGTCACGCACTGACGCTTGGGTGCTCGTACACCAGCGAGGTCAAATATGCTGGCAAGCTCGAACTCGATAATGTCTCGGGTTTCGGCTGATTTGCGGTCAACGTAGTAAATTTCGCGTGGAAATTCGGCATAAGGGTCTGGTTCTGCGCTACCGCCTTCTTGCCTAAACTCGTCGCCGTCTTCTAGCAATAAAGTAAAACCATCTTCCTCCAGGAATAAATCGCCGCCGAGAAAGTTGATGTTGTCGAGGTAGCGACCCAAGGTGCGGATTCGCGTGACCTTGGCACCTTCCAAACCGTCGGGCAGCGTCAAAATCAACGCCGTCAACGTGCCCAAGACATTCGATGCCCGGAGCGTTGGGCGCGGCAAACTGCCCTGACCGTTCCACTCAAACCCTTCCGCTTCAATCGGAATAGCTTGATAATCTTGCCCCGCCCAAGTGATGTCGGTCAGGGATTGATCCACTCCAGAGTGGAAGTAATACGTCTGATCGACGCCGTGCTGGGCAGCGTTTAGCTCCAGCTGGAACAGCTCAACAATCGCACCGGGGGCAATCTCCTGTAGGTGGGATGTAAGGTCCGCCTCGCTGTCGCTGATCGTGTAACCAGCGTCCCAGTAGCCAGTTACGACGTAAGCCATGCGTTAAGCGATCACTGCTTTGATGACGGCAAAACCGATCACGATCGCCTCGGACAAAGAACCGCCAGTGACGTTGCGGACGTTGATGCTTGCGGAACCTGCAGCAGCTTGAGCATTCAGCAGGTAAGAACCAGCCGTGCCACCACTGACGTGGTTCAGCACCAGCACGTCGGTTGCTGCGATTGTGCTGTTGGTCAGCGTAAAACTGACGGTCGTGTCAGCTGCGAGTGCCGCAGCATTCATTGTGACCTGACCGCATTTGGTGTTCAGCGTGACCGCCGTGCTTTTGCTAGTGGCTTGAGTGACGGCACCACCCTCGCCAGTGATGTAGCCAGCTTTGTCCGAGTTCAGGTTGGTGAAATTGGCATCCAGCTCGGTGTGCGTGAGCGGTGTGCCTTTCCCAGCTCGCGTGACGATGGTGCTCATGGACAGTCTCCTATAACAGCAGTTTAGGGCTCAAAGACCTGCTGGAAAGTAGCTGTAATCGTGGCGCGGTTCACATACGGGATTGTTTTGCTCCATTCCAGGCAAATCCACTTGTAGGTGTTGTCTTCGTCAATGGGGATCCAGTCAAAGCTGGCAGCGTCCGCAGCTCGTGCGTCAA